>Ga0194112_10000169_pt1 | contig 87193 bp, 76 predicted proteins | sample TA2MahC400mmetaG_FD_146191 | JGI IMG/M metagenome (GOLD analysis project Ga0194112, IMG submission 146191) | Freshwater microbial communities from Lake Tanganyika, Tanzania - TA2015016 Mahale Deep Cast 400m | ecosystem: Environmental > Aquatic > Freshwater > Lake | place: Tanzania: Lake... | reverse complement strand
GCGAGGTTCGCGGCGAACGCCGTGCCCAGCACGAGCACGCTCTTTACGAACAGGTCAAGTAGCATTGTCATTTGGTCTTTGCCTTTCGGATGATGGTTTCGAGACGCTCCAGTTCCTCGGCGGACAGCTTGGCGCCATCATCCACGAGAGCGGCAACGGCGCTGGCGAGCGAGCCATCGAAGAACGTGTCCACGACGCGCTTCAGCGCGGAGGGGCGCACCTTCTCGCGTGCCACGGCTGGTTGATAGAAGTATCGTTGGCCGCGTTCGGTGTGTTTGAGGACGCCTTTTCGTTCGAGAATGGCGAGCAAGGTGCGGACAGTCGAGTAACTGGGCGGATCGGGCAAAGCCGTCTGCACATCGAAAGCCGAGGATTCCCCTTTCGCGTACACGATGTCCATAATCTGCCGTTCCCGCCGGCTCAGGTCTTGATGTTTTCGTGCCATGCTAAATTTTTAGCATGTACACACCAACCAGTCAAGAAATACATGCGAAATTATTCGCATGCATGATTTCGAGCGCCGATCAAAAATCTCCCTCCTGTAGTCGCACCGTTACCGAGGACGGCGTCTCGTCGGCTTATGGGTGCGCGGAAAACGCGGGCATAAAGGCCGCGGCAACGCATCTTGTTATCGGCTTCAGTGTTCTGTCAAACTTGATTTCAAAGGTGCCGTTGTGGGCCACGTGACCCCACGTGGCGAATTCCCAACGCTGCGTCAGGAGCCGAGTCAGACGAGACGCCGAGGGTGAGGGCGGCAAACGCGGCCTGCTATGGTGATTGTCAAGCTAACGGAGAGGCGATCTTGGTCAGTTCATTGTTTGGTTCCTCTGATTTCGGTTTTGCTGTGTCGTGCGGCTTGCGCCTCGAAGCCTCCACCCCGAGCGCCACCTGCTATCCGTACTTGACGCCGCAGCGTCAGTACCACATGACGTGTTCGTGCTGTTGTCCGGCCAAACGCAAACGCGCCCCATCTACAAAACGGGCAAGACCATCGCCTCACCCCGGCCGCGTAACGGGCGCGCTCCACTGCCAAACCGTTGCTCCTGCTTTCCTTCATTTCCTCATCAGCCTTTCGCGGCGCTCATCCCTGGCACATCAGCCCCAGTTGCTCCGCCCTCACACGTCCCGTCGCCATCCGCCACAGGTCCACCGCCAATTGCCGCGCCACCGCCACAATCGCTTTCTTGCGCTGCGCCGCGCTGCCGCGCGGATCACCCAACACCCGTCCCCAACGGCGCAGCCCCCGATACTGCGGTTGGAACCGCGCCAGCCGCCACGCCAGCTCAATCAGCAACACCCGCAACCGCGGGTTGCCGTGCTTGGTGATGGATCCCTGCTGCCGATGGCCGCCGCTGGAGTCCTCCCGCGGACACAACCCGGTGTAGCTGGCCACTTCCCGGCGGTTGCGAAACCGTCCCCAGTCGCACATCTCCCGCTCCAACACCTGTTGGGTCAACCCGCCCAACCCGCGCACCCGTTGCGCCGGGGCCGCCGCCGCCAACTGCGCGGTCAACGCCTGGCGTTGCTCATGCACCGCCACCACCAGCGACTGCACCCGCTGCAGCATCTCCAGCAGCCACGCCGGCACGCTGCCGTTGGCGAGTCGCTCCCAGCTTTTCCCGCGCCACCACGCTCCCTGGATGCGGTGGCCGTGCTGCAACAACAGACTGCGCCCCATCGCTTCCAGCCGCCTGCGTTCGCGCGCGAACTGGTCGCGTTGACGAGCCAGCGCGCGGCGTTGTTCTTCTTCGGGTGTGGGCACGCGCACCACGGCCAGCGCATACTGGTTGCCGTTGACATACTGGTCCAGCTTCAGCGTCAGGGCACGGGCGTCGCTCTTGTCGGTCTTCACCCCCGTGTGCCGTTCATCGAGCCGTTGGGGCGCGACGACGACATTGCGCACCCCCAGAGCGGTCAACTGCCGGTGCAGACCGTAACCGAAGGCACCGGCTTCGTAACAACTGTACACTGTCGTGGCGTGGGTCAGTTGCAGGCTGACCCAGTTCAAGAATGCGGTGGGAGTGAACTTCTGGGGCGGCTGTGGGTTCTGGCCGTCGAGTTGGCGGACGACCACGTAGAAGTCGGCATGGACATCAATGCCGAGCTTGATCCTGCTCGGAGCAGGATTGATTGGCGTTGCTTTATTGGCCGGGATTTGCTCCCCTCGGCCTTGGGAGTTGTTGTGAGTAGTCTTCATAGGTCGGGTGTAGCGCACTCCCCGCTCACCCGACCATCACCATGTCATCTACAACTGCAGCACGGCCAGAATCTGCCGCGCGATGAGCCAGCGGTAAACGTCGAACTCAGACGGCGACCAGAGGTCGTCGTGTTTGTATTTCGTCCGTACGCGGATCGAGTCCCAAACGGACTTCAGTTCCTGCTCGGCTTGGGCCACCGGTTTGCCGCGTTTCTTGGCCTCGGTGATGAGTTGTTCGAGCGTGTAGAGATAGCGGTAATCATCGTAGCCCTCGCGATACGCTTCCCACATCGCGACGGGAATCGGTGTGCCGTCAGGCTCGCTGCGGTTGAAGAAGTCCATCGAGGCGGCGTCGAGGTAGTTCCACGGGTCGCCGTTGCTTGACTGGTAAATCCACGGGATCAACGTCAGGAATCCGCTGCGCCAGAAACCGAAGCCGTAGGTCATCCGCGCGCCGGCGACGGGCGTGTGGTCGTTCTCGCCGTTGACGTGGTTCGGATAACACCAATACTCCACCTTCCGCGCTTTCATGTCGGCGAGGATCGCCTCGCGATCCGGCGCGAACGGTTGCGTGCACCACACGTCCACGAAAGGCCGCATCGGCGCAAACTGCTCGTGCGTCGGGTCCGCCGTCACATACGTCCGCACGCCGGCGGCCTTGCACGCCTTCAACACCTTCACCATGTAGCTGACCGACGCCGGGGCGGTGCTCGGCTCGTCCATCGGATAATAAAGAAACTCCGGCCAGCCGCGCTCTTTTCGTCCCGCCTCAATGGCGCGCACCATCGCGGTCAACTCGCGGCAAAACTCCTCCGGCGGGTCTTTCACGTTGCGCAGGTGCGAGCCGGGTGATTCCTTCATGTATTTGTGATAGACGCCGCCGCTGTTGATGCCCATGACTATCGGTCCAACGAAACCGTGCTTCCTCCAAAGCTCGATCTTCGCCGCGAGCGTGTCCCACTTGAAATCGAACTTGCCGTCCTTGTCCGCCGGCGGCGCCCAGAGCGACAACGTCACGTGGCGCGTGCCGTGGGCGACCATGTCGGCGTGCTCCAACTCCGCTTTCCGCCGCCAATACTCGCGCGAGATGTCGTCCTTCGCCTCGGCGGCGCGGTCAAGCGGATGATGATAGTAAATTCCAAAAATCTTCGTCGGATCATCGCGTAGCTTGAACGGCAGGATGCGCAGTTTGATGGGCACGACAGCCTTGCCGCTGTCGCATGAAAACGTGACGTTACCGCGATATTCGCCCGCGCGCGCGTTGTCGGGGACGCGGATCGTCAGCCAGAAACGCGCGTTCTCGTCGGCCTTGAGGTTGCCGCCCGTGAACCGCTCCAGCACGTCGGGCACGACGCGACAACGATACAGCGTCGTGTAATTCGGTCGCGCGATCATGTAGCGGACGCGTCGCACTTCGATGTTCTGCGCCGGTACGGGGCCGATGTCGCTGACAGTGACTTTCGCGTTCGTGAGGTCGCGCAACGGTCGGACGATAAAATTCACCGGCTCGAACTCGCCCGGCGTTGCGAATGCGCGCAGTTCGGGATTGAGGTCTTCGGGATACGGGTTTGTGTGCGGATAGACGCATTCGAGGTAATGTCGCGACCAGACAACAAAGTCGCGCTTCCCGTGCTTTGGCATCGGGCCGGTGGGCGGTTCGGGGTCTTGCTTCCATTTCGCCCACTCCGCCGGTGGCAGTCGGAACGTCCATTCCTCGAACGGTGCAATGATCTCCTTTTCGACGCGCGCCGCGTCGGCGTCGGTCCACGCCATCACGGCGTTGACGGCCCATTTGCTGCGCGGCACGAACTTGATGGCGAGCGGCCCGGCGGCGCGGAAGCGCAGCGCGCGGAACTGGTAGCAGCCTTCGATCTGCACGCGTTGCGTTTGCTTGCCGACTTGAACGGTGAAGTCGAAATACTGCGCGCGATATTTTGAGTCGCTTGTGCCGCAAACGACATAGACGTTGTAGTCGCCGGGCAGAGCCTTGATGTGGAAGGTATTTGCGCTTTCGCCGATGACGGCGGCTTCCGTGATCGGGTTGGTCCAGATCGGCGGCTGTTCCATGCGACCGCGACTCTTGTTGTCAATCATCTCGCGGTAAGCGCGCACCGACGCGGTGAGGCCGTCCTTACTCTGCCAGCCATCACTCTTTGGCGTGATTTTTGTGAAACCGGTCCAGACGTCGGATTTCTCCGTGCCCATGTTGAAGAGCAACGGCGCAGCAAGTAAGAGACAGTAGAGGGTGTTCATTGGAAGCAAACGATTTTTCCGCCTTCAAGCGTGGTCACGATGCGACCGTCACGATTTACCGCGAGGCCCCACGGCACGGAGGTCGCGGGCAACTGTTGTTTCCACAACAATCGTCCATCGCCGGTGTCGTAGGCGGCGAGTTCACCGGGCGTGGCCACAACGGCGGCGTTCGGCGCAACGGCGATGGCAACGCTGTCTTTGCAGGCGACTTCCCACACCGGTTTCACGCGTGGCGGCTGCGGCTTGCCCCATGAGACGCGGAATGTTTCCACCAACTCCGGTTCGGAAGACGCGAAACCCATCAACCGCGCGTTGTTCAGCCACGCCACGAAGCGGTCGCCGGCGGGCGCGAGCAACGTCTTGTTCTGCACCGTCGGGTCATAGACCATCCAGCGCGGATGCGAGTAGAGCGGTTTGCCGCTGACAAGCACTGTGCCGCCGAGACGGTAGAGTTCGCTGCCGCGCGGCGCGCGCGAGCCGATGACGTTGTTGCGATCCACTTGTTGTGTCACCGACACGTCATTGAGGCAGCGTCCGTCCTGCAGATCGTAAATGGCCGGCGAAACCGCATTGCCGCCGGCGAGGAAGAGTTTGCCGCCAGCGATCATCATCTGGCCTTGCGCGCTGACGCCGGTGCGTGCTTCGGGGTCGAGGTGGCCGGAAGAATTGTTCTGCCAGCGCAACTTTCCAGTGGCGGCGTCGAGCGCGAAGATGTGCGTGCCGTCGTAGTTGACGATGCCCGCGGCGAGGTAGGCGACACCGTCGTGGACGAGCACGCCGCTCGCGACGGGCCATGTGGATTGCAATTCGCCGTAAACCGGAATCCTTCGTTCCGCCGGCGCCGCGCGGAACCGCCACAACAACTTGCCCGTGCGCGCCTCGAAACAATACGCGAAGCCGTCGGCGGAGCCGACAAACGCGCGTCCCTGCCAGATCGTCGGCGGGAAACGGACGGCGCCGCCCGTGAACGCTTTCCACGCGGGCTTGCCGCTCGTGGCATTGAACGCGCGCACGACACCATCGGAGCCGCTGACGAACACGAAATCGCCCGCGGTCGTCGGTGCGGTCGGCGTGAACGCAGCGGTCGGTGCGAACTCCCACGCTTTGCGCGATTGATTTGCCACGGGCACAGTCGTCGCGGTTGTTGCGGAATGGTTCGCGCGGAACACCGGCCAGTCGGCGGGCGTTGGCGCAAGTTCGGTCTTCAACGCTGCGACACTCTCCAGTCGCTCCGACTCGACCGCCGGTTGGCTGAAATTGAAATCACCCGCCGGGCCGAGCGCGGTAATGCCGTAGAGCGTCAGGTTGCAGTCGCACGTCGAAGGCCACCAATAGAGCAGGCCGTTGGCGATGGTCACGCCGTCGTGGCATTGCGCGCGCATTGGCGAGACGAGTTGAGGTTGTTCCTTGGCGAAATCGAGACGGGTCGAGCCTTCGCCGGCGCGGAACAGGATCGCGTCGCACGATCCCGTGGGCCGGGTGCAGGCGCGGCGGCCGATTTTGATTTCGCTGAGCACTTCGCCGGTGAGCGCGTCGAATTTCCGTGCGGGATCCTTGTCGTTGGCGCCGGGGATGCCGTACAACGTGTTGCCGCGCAGGATGAGTTGGTAGTTGTCGTAAGCGTGTTCCCAAAGAATCTTCCCGTTGTCGGCGGAAACGGCGAGCAGCTTGCCAACAGGCGGCCCGGCGAAATAGAGCGCCTTGTCGCCGGACTTCAGAAATGTTGTCGTGCGCCAGTTCGTGCGGTGGTCCTGACGCGGCAACGGCTCGCCGAGCGTGGAGAAAAGCTCCGGCGCGTTGGTCGGTGTTTTGCGCCACAACGGTTTGCCGGTCTTGGCGTCGAGGCAAACGAGATACCCGCCGAATCGGAACCCGAAGATGCGCCCGTTTTTCAGGCAGAGCGCCCGGCTGTCAAACGGCTCGTTTTCGCGGTGCCGCCAGAGCACTTCCTTGGTTTGCGGATTGATGGCGTAGAGCGTGTGGCCGAAGCCCCACACGAGTTCCTTGGCGTTGAACCCCGGCGAAAGCGGATTCCACGGCCAGCCTTTTCGCTCGATTCGGGTGCGGAGCACCGGGTCGCGCAACTCCTGTTCGCCGACCAGCGCGTAGAGCACGCCGTCCTCCAACGCCATCCATTTCCAGAATGTCGAGCCGTACCGTTCCTCCGGCACCGTGATTTCGTCGCGCAATTCGCCGGTCGCCGCGTCGAACAGCTTGCACGATTTGTCGTCGCCGAAGAACAACGTTTCGGGTGTCGCGATGATCGTGTTGCGATGGACCATCAACGCGGATGGAAGCTGGCGACGCCAGAGCAACGTGCCGTTGTAACCGTTGAACGCGGCGAGCGTGTCGAGCCACTCTTCCTCGCGCTCCTTGAACGCGATGTGGCCGAATGCCTTGAAAATCCGTCCCGCCGACGCGACGGCCACCTGCGGCAGCGGCGCGTAACGCGGGTCAGCGAGAAACTGCGTTAGATAGGGCGCGCGCGCAATTCTGTCGCGCGAGAGCGGATTGTTATCAGGACCGTGGTACGGATGACTCCAATCGTCCGCGCCATCAAGAGGCGGTTTGGTCAAGGTACGTCCGCCGATCAAGGCTTTCGCGCGCGGCTGCAACACACGCAATAATTCTGTTTCCGGAATGTCGGTTGTCGCAATGACGGCGTCGGCGAGATTCTCGGCGAGACCGATGTGTGAGAGCGGTCCGCGCTCGACGTAAATCCGCAAGTTCAGCAAGCCCGCCGCGTCCACGGCGCGCCGCGCGCGCTCGACGCTCGGCGCATCCGTCAACTGGCTGTAGATGGTGAACTCGGTTTCGCGCACCAGTTTCAACGCCCGGCTGCCGTCGGTGTCACCGAGCACGACGCAAATGCCGCGTTTGACGCCAAGGTCATCGGCCAGAGCGGTCAAGGACAACAAGAGCAGAGCAAGGAAGGTTGTTTTCATGTTCTACCTCCAAGGTGACTCCACGACACGCACACGCACGGTCGCTTCGCCGCCAAGGGCGGTCAACTCGTAATTGCCCGGCGCAAGCTTCTTGCCGGGAGTGAGAGAAATGCGCTGCGGGCCGCGCGTTGCTTGTGCCGTCGAACACGCCATAACTTTGCCGGCGCGGCGCAACTCGCAAGTGATCGGCACCGTGTCGCCCGGTTTGACGCCGGATAGTTGGAAGCGCGCCGCGATGGCGGGCGCGTCGGCGAAGATCACCGTTTGTTCGGCAGCGAAATCCAAGATTGTCGGACGCGCGTAACGGAGCAGCGCGAGGTCGTCAATGAAAAGGTCGAGCTTGTCGTGGTGTTTGTAGTCGGACTCGGAGATGTGGAACTGGATATGACGAACGTCATTGGGGCGCGGAATCTTTGCGATGGGGATTTTGATTTCCACCCATTCGTTCAGTTTCAGTTCTTTCAAACGCAGGCTGTAGGCGTTCGCCCTGTCCGGGACGTGGAGACCGAGGCCGACCGGTTCCCTCGGTAACGCCGGACGCGACGAGGTCGTATAGACCCACAGGTGCAGGAAATCCCAGCCCGACCAATCGCGTATTGCGCCTTCGGGAATGGCGCGTCCGAATCGGGGCCAGCCGATGGGATATTTCGCTTCACCGGCGTGGTAGTCCACCGTGACATGCCAGTGGAGCGCCGTCGGGTTGACCTTCACGCGCGCCGCCGAGACTTCGACGGTGGATTCTGCCGGCGACCAGCCTTTCGTCGTCGCGCCGCCGAACAACAGTTGCTTCTCCATCACCGGCTCAGCATGAGCGATGAGAGCGAGGGCAATGAGTGCGAGGGCGGTTTTCATTGCAGACGGCATCGTAGCGCGCTTTAGCTGTCATGCAAGCACAGACATTTCCGTGCTTGTGTTTCAGCTGATTCCGATATTCAACTCAAACCTGCCATGAAACAACGAATCCTTCTCATCCTCCTCGCCATCGCTTCTGCATGCGCCTACGCCAGCACCAACTACACCCTCAGCGTGACTGCCGACCGCCCCAGCGCCATCTACAAACAGGGTGAACCTGTCACGTTCACCATCAAGCTGCTGCTCGATAAGCAACCGGTCAACGATGCGGAAGTCGGTTGGATTATTTCCAAGGACGGCGTGCCGCCCACGACCAGCGGCAAAGTGAAACTCGACGGAGGTCGCGCGACTGTCACAGGGAAACTCGCTGAGCCGGGGTTCTTGCATTGCCGGGCTTCGTTCAAGAACCGCACCGCGCTCGGCGGCGCTGCAATTGACCCGCTTCAGATCAAGCCCAGCCTGCCGGTACCCGGCGATTTTGACGAGTTTTGGTCAGGCCAAAAGAAAAAGCTCGCTGCTGTGCCTGTCAACCCGCGCCTGACGCCGGTGAAATCGTCCGTGGCCGGTGTGGAGTGTTTTGATCTCCAAGCCGATTCCGTCGGCGCGCCGGTGAGCGGGTATTTGGCGCGCCCGGTCGGCGCAAAGCCGAAGAGTCTCCCGATCATCCTGACCGTTCACGGCGCGGGCGTGCGAAGCTCCAGTCTCGGCGGCGCAACGGGTTGGGCGCAGAAAGGAATGCTGGCGCTCGACATCAATGCCCACGGGATTCCGAACGGCAAACCGGCCGAGTTCTACAAACAGATCGCCGATGGCGAACTGAAAGATTATCGCGCCCGCGGCCGCGAGTCGCGCGAGACAATCTACTTTCTCGGCATGTTCCTGCGGCTGGTTCGCGCGCTGGATTTCCTGACGGCGCAACCCGAATGGGATGGTCGCACGGTCGTCGTGCATGGAACCAGTCAGGGTGGCTACCAATCGCTGGTGGCCGCCGGTCTGGACTCGCGCGTGACGTTCTTGGCCGCCGGCGTGCCGGCAGGATGCGATCACACTGGCTGCGTTGTTGGACGTGTCAATGGCTGGCCGAAGTTCATCCCCACCGGTGAGAAACCCGACGCGAACGTTGTGAAGGCTGTCCGCTACTTCGACGCGGTGAATTTCGCCGCGCGCAGCAAGGCCGGCGGGATCATCACGGTCGGGTTCATTGATACCACCTGTCCACCGACGAGCGTCTATGCCGCGTACAACGCGTTGCCGGGCAGGAAGGAAATCTACAATGACATTCCCACCGGCCACGCGAATTCGCCGGGGGCGACTGCCGCGATGCGCAATGCCATTCTTGCGCACGTGGAAATGATGAAGAGCAAGAGGTAACCTGGCTTTTGCCGGAGTTCAGTTCTTCGACACGTCTTCCGGCGTTTCGGCGAGCAGGCGGAACAAAGGTCCCTTTGTCAGGAGGATTGTTTTCCAGAGTTCTTCGGGCTTGGGATAGAATACGAGTTCAATCGAGGCCGGGTGCGTGAGCCATGCGCCTTGCTTCATTTCCTTGTCCAGTTGCCCAGCGGACCAGCCGGCATAGCCCGCAAAGAACTTGAATTGCGCCCGGGCAAGGAAATCGCCTATCGGCTCGACCAAGGCGTCCAAGTCATGAGACAGGTGGACTCCCGGAATGACGTTCGCTTGCGCAAAATCGTTTTCCACCGTGTCATGGATCAGGCAACTCAACGCCTGGGGTTGCACGGGGCCGCCAAGGTAAATGGGCAGGCGGCCGACGGAATCCGGCAACGGATCATCGAGCGCGCGTCCAACCTGGTAGTCGCTGGGGCGGTTGATCACAAGGCCGAAAGCGCCCTGGCTGTTGTGCTTGCAGATCAACACCACCGCGCGACGGAACTCCGTGTCAACGAGCTTGCCGCTGTCCAGAATCAGTTGGCCTTTCAATGATTTCATGTCACCTGCCAAACCGCAAACGGTGGGCGTCGAAGGTTTTCTGGTGGTGACGCATAATGTCGTCCCCTTTCACGTCGTAGCTGCCGGTGGCGGTGTGCGGCACGTCGGGAATGGAGAGGAACTCATGCTGGAGGCCGAGTTCCTTCAGGTAGGCCGAGTACTTGAGATTGAACTCGTAGTTGAAGCATTTCGTGCCGTCCCAGATGAGGATGTTCAACGCGGGCCGGTCTTTGCGTGTTGCGTAAACCTTGGCGAGGTCCCATGCGTTGTAGCCAACCGGCAGGAACCGCAGATTCTGGTTTTCGTAGCCGTTGTTTTCCTGGATCGTTTTTTCCGGGCCATAGCCGGAGCCGCCGGGCGCGACGGAGAGAAACAATTCCGGGTGCTTGAACATGATTCGCGTGGTGCCGCGTCCGCCTTGCGAGTAGCCTTCCAACGCCCGTCCCTCCCGCGCGCTCCACGTGCGATAGGTGGCGTCAATGTGCGGGATGAGTTCCTTCACGAAAACCGTCTCGCCCATGCCGTTGGTCATCTCCGGCATGTCATACCAGCTCACGGGGCCGCCATTGGGGAAAACATAGATCGTTGGCTTGATGGTTCCCTTCTTGATGGCGGCGTCAACGTACGATGCCAGCCGCACGCTTTTACTCTCCCCGCCGGGGCGTCCGCCGTGCAGATGATAGACCACCGGGTAACGCTTCTGTCCGCTTTCATAGTCCGGCGGCAGGTAAATGTAGTAGCCCACCTCAATGCCCATCAACTTGCTCTTGAACGTCGCGTGCCGCACCGTGGCCGGCAACGTCTTCTTCGCCCATTCCGCATTCGTCAATGGCGAGACCCACGAGAACGGCTCCTGTTTGGCAGCCGCTGTTTTCTTTCTCGTCTGTTGGGCACCGGTGACGACCGTCGCGGCGAAAATGCCCAAGCAAACGAGGCTGTTACAGGTTGCGATTTTGTTTCTCATGACAACTCTGATTGTAGAAACTCCGTGTTTGAAGTCAACGCCGTCCGGCGCGCATTTTCTCGATGTGCGCCTGGACAAACTGGTTGCCCTCGGCTGCGACGTGGGGCGCGACGCCGAAGTGCGCGCCGGTCGGATTGTTGATCATCCTCTTGTTCGGCGACGCGATGGAGTTGTACATCGCATACACGCTCGACGCGCACACGACATCATCAATGAACCCGACGCTCACCAGGCAATCGGCTTTCTTCACGTTGGTCGCAAAATTGGCCGTGTCGAGGTAGCGCATCGCCGAGAGCACCGGAGCCGGATTGGGGTGTTGGGCAAGTTGTTTGACCAGCCAACCGCGCTTCGCGCCATCGCGCCCGATGGTGTATCCGCTGCAATCGCCGCCACCCGGCAGATGCGCGACGCAACAAGTCACCGCCGGATCGAGCGCGGCGGCCGCGACGGCCAGCCAGCCGCCTTGGCTGCCACCGGCGGCGATCAATATCTTGCCGTCCCACTCCGGGCGGGACTTCAAGAACTGCAACGACCGGTACAGCCGCTGGAGCATCCGGCGACGATAACTGTTGTCGAGGTCGGGAAGCCCGTGCATCGCGTACCCTTGGAGTTTGCCCTGCGCCAATTCCTTGTAATAGTCCGGCGGCTGACCGTTCAGCACGCCGGTGGCGTTGGCGTCGAGGGAGAGCCGGCCGAGTTTCGCCTCGGCAATCGCGCGTTTCATATTCGAGTCGTACACGCCCGCGCTGTGCAGGAAAATTTGCGCCGGCAACGTGCCCCGTTTCGCGCCACGCGGGAACGCGAGGTAGCCGCGCACCGGTTCGCCACCGGGCGATGCGACTTCGATTTCGCAGAGCGATATTTCCGGGTCCGGACTCTTGAGGGTGACAACTTTCGGCTCCACCGGCATCGCGTCCAATTCCGCAACGGTTTTGTGCCAGTATCCATCGAAGTCGGCCGGTTTCGGCACAGCCGGCAGGATCTTCTCCGGCTCGGTGCCCGCCCCAACCACTCCCATCTTCTTCTCGGCCCCGGTGGTCCGGTCGCAGCGCACGAAGCCCGGCTTGTCCAGCTTGGTCGCGAACTGCGCCTTGCCCGCTGCGTCAGTCGTCAGCGTCACCTGTTGGGAGACCGAAGAATCGCCGACCACGTCAATCGTGAACTTACGCGTTCGCAACGGCACGTCGTTGTCGTCGGTGAGCAAGAAAGTGAAAGTGATGGGTTCTCCGACCTTGTAGAGCGCGCCTTTGCGGTCCGTTGAACCGGTCAATTTTTCCGCGTTGGCGACCGTGAGCGCTGTCGCACAGAAAACAGCGACAATGAACGAAACGAATGATTTCATCCGGCCATCCCTATTCAGCGGCGTTCTGTTTCGCAGCGGCTTTCTTCAACTCACCAAGCATTTCGAGGAAGTGGTTGACGAGAATCACGGAAGCGTCTTCCTGCACGCGGCTGGTGCCGAGCCAGGTTTCGTAGCCGCCGAGTTTGTGCTGTTCGGGAGTGGGCAGGTAACCGCTGGGCGCGTTGGCGATGCCGATGACCATCGTGCGCGGGAACGGACTGCGTTTCTTGATGTCGAGGCCGATCTCGGCAAACGCCTCGAACGGAATCGCGCACACGGCCAGATCGCCAATCCGCAGCGCTTGCACCGGCACGGTCACTGTCTCCGAAAGCCTGGCCATCCAAAGCGTGCGGCGCGCGTATTCTTCCGCCAAGTTCGGGAGCTTCTTGCGTTCAGCCTCGTCTTTGATGGCGAGTATGGTTTCCGCCCGCTTGATTTGCTCTGGCGTGGGGCGACGCCGTTTCAAGGTCACGTCCCGCTGGATCATGCCCAAACGCGCGTCGCGACGATGTGACGGAATGCTTTCCTGTGCGCGCCATGCCGTGTCGGCAGCTTTCTTCGCGACGATTTGAATCTGCTCAAACAACTGGCGCGCCGGTCGTTTCCCGGTGAAATCCCGGTTGTTGATGTCGCCGGAGGTGCCGTTGGACATGATGGCGACGAACTTGTCATCGCCGACGCGCGCCTGCATCAATCGCGCAAATTCGCCGAAGTAATCGGCAGAGAGCATCTTCTCAGGCACATGGCTGACATAGTGCAACGAGTAATTGGCCAGCAACGCCAGCGGTTTGCCCGACTTCGCATCCTGCACCGAGAGGATGGTAATGTCCGTGTCCGTCGGGCCGGCGGGACGGTCGAGAACATTCGGGTCAGAAGGAGGATTCATCTTCACCTTGTCCAACTTGCCAAACGGATTCAGTGGCATCTTGCCCGGCTTCAGAAACCACCGGCGACAGGACACTTCCTCCGGCAGCGGCTTCGCCGCAGCGCCAACGCTCGCGGGACGCAATGCGGCGTGCGCGCGGACAATGGATTCCGCAATCCCCGCCACGAGGACTTTGCGATACTCGATAGCCGGTTCGGGGCCAGTTTTGCGATTCGATTCCGGAGCGGTGTGGGTGTGGGTGGACGCCACGAGAATCTTCTCCACCGGGATGCCGCACTGTTTCGAGGCAAGCGCCTTGGCTTCGTCGCTTGTCTCCTGTGCCACGCCGATATTGTCAACCACCACCAAGGCCAACGCCGTGACGCCGTCGTCAAGCACCAACGCGCGAGAATGGAGCCGATCGTGCGCACTTTCGGCCAGCCGAATGCTAAACAATCCCGGCATATGGAGCGGGAATGTCTTTGGCGTAATATCAACCGCCGCCGCGCCGGCGCGGAGTGTGCCGGCACTCTTTCCGGCAGCATGGCAGGAAAGAGATACGGCAATGACAAATGCAAAAAGGACAATAATTTTTTTCATGATACCAGTCTGTTGATTCACTTCTGTTTTGAATTGGCCAGTTCCCGGCGCACCTGCTCGAAGAAGGCCACGCACTGCGCGATTTCGGCCTCGCCGTTCGGCGAACGCTGGCTGTACTCGATTCCGATCAAGCCGCGAAACCGCTGCCGATGCAGTTCATGGAGGACTCCGCGAACGTTCCCCTTGCCCGTGCCGTACGGCACACAGAAGCCTTCGTCGCCGATGTCTTTCAAGTCCATCGTGAACAACCGGTCCTGAAACTTGGCGAGCGTTTCAACGGTGGAAAGCTCTGAACGAATCCAATGCCCCGTGTCGCAGCAAGCGCCGATGCGCCGACCGCGTCCTTGCAAGATTTTCAACAACGTCTCCGGCTCCCAATACGGTGACGGCTTGGCGTGATTGTGGACGGCCAGGTTGATCTCGTACTCGTTGCAGAGTTTCTCCAGCATGTCATAAGCGTCGAACGGCGGTTCGCCGACGATCATTCCAATTCCCATTTCACGGCAGAAATCAAACAACCGGCGACACGCATCCGCTTCGGCCAGTTTCCGGCAATAACAGGCCGGCATCTTGACGCCGGCATCGGCAAGGCGCTTCTTCGTTTCCCGTCGTTCGTCGGCGGACATCTGGTCGCCGAAGACCGCAGACGGTTTTTGCGGATCAAGTTTCTGCCAATTGAACCCCACCGTGTACTTCAGCCCCAAGCCGGCGACCTTGCCGATGGTTTCATACAGGGTGAGCTTGTTGAAACTGTAGGCGTTGCAGGCAAGCTGCCAGCCAAGTTGTTCAGCGTGCGGAGCGCCCTTCGCAACCGCTGCGACAGCGAGCCGGGCGCGCAGACCCAGCAACCCCGCACCGGCACCCAGCGTGCCAACCGTTTTCAAGAAACGACGGCGATTGATAGTCTTCATTGTTCTGGCTACTTCGGCTTAATGAACAACACTTCTTCCTGCTTGATCCATCCCGACCGCAGATCCACGCGGAACCATCCTTCGGCGTTCTTCTCGTGGAACCGGACGGGCGACCGCTTGCCGAACTCCTTGAGATCGTGCTGCGCCCACGTCTTGCCCATGTCAGTTGAAATAATAAACCCCGTGTTCAGCGGCGACGCAGGTCCGCAATGCGACGCGATCATCACGCCATCCTGAATGACCATGCACCCGGACTCGACTCCGGGGTTGTAGAGCATCGTGTGTTTTTCGGGCTTCGCGATGTCCGCGGGATTGCAGCAGAAAACGCCGCGGTCATGCGGTTTCGGGCCGTTCGCATCGCTGATCCAATAGACCTTGTCGTCCACGAACGTGATGCCGCCGCATTTGTAGCGCGTGTTCGATTGCGTCGAGACGAGGACTTTCCAGTTCCACTTGTCTTGCTTCGCGTTGTACGTGCCCCGCAGCCAATGGCACTCGTGACCGAACCCGCGATCCAAGTCGCCGGTGCAGGCGTAAAACGCATTCTCCTTGGGATTGTACGCCACCGTGTGCACGTGCCGGCAAATCACCGGGTTGTCCGGATTGCCCAGCAATGCGCCGGTCGCGCTGCCGCCCGCCGAGCCGTTGTCGCGAAACTTTGGATTCTGGCCGAACGCATACGCGATCTTCACGGTGCGCCCACTGTCGGTCGAGTAGTAGATGTTGACCGGGGTCGCCCCACCGAGGACGTTGCAATAATTTCCCCATACCATCATCTCCTTGCCGTTCACGTCCCACGACACAACGCCGGGGAGCGTGTGAAAATACCAGCCGGGATTGTCCGGCTTCTGCGGCGTGTGCGGAATGTAATCCGAGCCGTCCTGCGCCTTGACCGTGATTTCGCGGTACGACTTGAGGCTGTCGGCGCTCAGGTAGAGCTTCGCGCCGGTGGCGAACAGCACGTTGCCGTTCTTCAGAATGTGGCTGAACGTGATGCGCTGCGCGTCGGGAAACACGATGCTGTGCGGCCAGGTGTGGCCGTTGTCTTTCGAGAGGAAAATCTTCCCGTCCGCGTAACCGAACGCCTTGTTGTCGCGTTGCGAGTCAATGTAAATGCCCGGCGGCGGCTTGCGATACCAGAAATGCTCCGTCGAAGGATAATCCGCGCTTGACCCAATCGCCCGCGGCAAGATGATTCCGCCGGTGGTGGCCGCCATCGTTCCGACAAACCGGCGGCGCGTGATTCGTTGTTGAGGCGTTTTCATGTTGTCATTCGTACCATGAGATTTACGACGAGCAAACCAACTTCTTATTGAATGGAATCTTCCCCAGACGATTCGCGACTGCGCCGATGAGAATCGCCGACGCCGGCATCGCCGGCAACACATACCGGCCCTGTCCTTCAAACACAAAAACCGCCAGCAACGAAATTAGAAAGAGCAATACCGAGCTGATCAAGACAGGATCATGTTGTCGCGCGACAACGACAATACCCGCCAGCGAAAGCCAGAACACAACGATGGCAAACCAATCGGTCAGATCGTTCAGCGCGGGCGTGGCTCGATTGTTTCCGTTGAAGGCCCAGTACAATGCGCAGGTGCCACCGGTGAAATACGTGTTCCAAACCCGGCGAAACCCCATTTCGATGAATCGCAGTGGGTCTTTCTTGATGTTGTCCGCCGCCATTCGGAACACCTTCTTGTCGAGTGCCGGCGTCCAGACCACGCCTTTCCAGTCCTCATCGCCCTCCTCCAGTAAATGTTCCGCGTTCATTTCACGGAACACCTCGCGCTGTTCGTTCGTCAATTCGATCTTCGAGAGCGGCATCCAGACGCCGATGCGATTCGCCGGGTTGTTGTTGACCAGCAGAACGTAGCCGCTGTGTCCCGTGGTCGGAATAAACACGCGAAAGACAAGCCAGTTCCGCACGATCCACGGCGTCATGGCCAACGCAAACCCGGCCAGCAACAAGGCGCAGGCTTGCTTGCTGTACCATTTCCAGAGCCAGCCAATCCCCACCAGGCAAAACGGCAGCAGGATGAATTGCGGTCGCGTCAATGCCAGCAACCCGCAACACAGTCCCAGCCAAAACCCGCCGCGCTTCACCAGCAACAGAATCAACACCACAAAAACCAGCGCCAACATTTCCTGTCCAAGCACTGACACAAAGGTGGTCATCGGCGGAAAAAATGCGACCACTGCCAACGCCATCAGCTTCGCTCGCGGTGAGAGTTCCTGTCGCTCGATGATCTTCCAGAATATCGCCAACACCAGAATCGCCAAGACCGCGTTCGCCAGTTTCCCGACCAGCACGCTCGGAGAGAAGACTTTGAAGAGCGCACCGAGAAACAGCGGATAGGCCGGCGACTGGAACACGAACGGATGTCCCTGGCAGGCGAGGTTGCCCGTGGCGGCGAACTCAGAGGCGATGTCGAAGTAGCGTTTGAAGTCCGAGAACGGCATCGAGTTCGAGCACAACGCCCACCAGACGCGCAGCGCCATCGCCGCGACCACGAGGCACAGACAGACGCCCCGCCAACTCCATGCCGGCTTGTTGTTCATCGGAGCGGCACGATACCCGGTCGCCGCTCAGAGTTCCAGCTTGCTGATTGGAACACCGCCGTCCCGGCAGTTTCGGGCCGGACTCTGACCGGCGGGACGGCGACGTTCTTCAGTGCACCTGTCCGAAGATGTAATAGACAAGGCACAACACCGCCAGCACCACCGAGCCGGCGTTCAACTCGCGCCAGCGTCCCGCCGCCAGTTTCAACAGCGGATAGACGACCAGCCCCGCTGTCAAACCGTTGGCGATGTTGTACGTGAAGATCATCATCATCACCGTCACAAACGACGGCACCAGTTCCGTCATGTCGTCAAACTGAATGTTTCGGACCGACCCCATCATCAGCACGCCGACGGCAATCAACGCCGGTCCGTAGGCGTACCGCAAATGCTGCAACGGGGTCACCAGCGGAATGAAAAACAGCGACACCGCAAACAGCGCCGCCGTCGTCACCGCCGCCAGTCCCGTGCGCGCTCCTTCGCGGATGCCGGTCGCCGACTCGATGTACGCGCCGCTGGTGCTCGTGCCCACCGCGCCGCTGAACATGCACGTCAACGCATCCACCATCATCGGCCGCTCGATGCCCGGGAAGTTGCCTTTCTCGTCGAGCATTTTCCCGGCCGCGCCGACGCCGACCAGCGTGCCGAGCGTGTCGAGGAAGCTCATCAAAAACAGCGTCAACAGAATCGGCAGGAAACTCAGCCTCAACACGCCGGCAATGTCGAGCTGCCCGGCAATCGGCGCGAGGCTGTACTCGCCCACAAACGGCGTCGCCACCACGCCGGTCGGCGCCTTGCCGAAGCCGAGCGCGATGCCCAGCCCCGCCGTGACCGCGATGCCCAGCAACAGCGCGCCACGCACCTGCCGATACAGCAGGACGCATATCAGCAGGAACCCGGCAATCGCCAGCAACACCTGCGGGTCGCGCAGATTGCCGATCTTGACCGGCACATCCGGCGCCGGCAACACCTTCGCGCCGCGCGCCACGGCCTCGACGGGCATCCCCGCCACAAAACTCATCACGATCCCCGTCTCGTACAACCCGATGAACGCGAGAAACAATCCGATGCCGACAGCGAAACTGTGTTTCAAGCTCGGCGAAACCGAGTTGGCCAGCCATGACCGGATGTGAAACACCGTGATCAGCAGGAACACCGCGCCGCTGACAAACACCGCGCCGAGCCGCAACTGCCAGCCGATGCCCATCGCCGCAAGGCCGAACGCGATGAAGGCGTTCTCGCCCATGTACGGCGCGACCGCGATGGGACGGTTGGCAATCAATCCCATCAGGAGCGACCCGAACACCGCCGTCAGAATCGTCGCCACCGTGCTCGGCCCGACGGGAATCCCGGCGAACGAGAGGATCGCCGGGTTGACCACGATGATGTAGGCCATCGTGACAAAAGTTGTCGCGCCGCCGAGCAGTTCCGTGCGAACGGTCGAGCCGCGTTCCTGCACCTTGAACAGACGTTCGAGCATGGCGGACTGAATAGCACAAACGTGGTTCGTAGTCAGGCACGAAACGTTAGTGGAGTGCCGTCTCCCCACGCCACTCCGCTTTGCTCCGTGGCTTACTACAAACGCCCCGGCTTACTTCCCAAATACCGCCCGGATAAACGTATCGCCGTGGATCGTGCCGAAGTTTCCGCCGGCGCAACTCACTTCGTCGTACCGCTCCACCTTGTCGGGCGCTTGACCCGGCGCGCGGATGGCAAACGGGACGGCGTCGCGAACATGAATCCGCTTCTCCACTGGTGTCGGATGATCGGGCAACACAGCAACAACGGCCCCGGTGTTCTCCAGCCCCGCCAAGATCCGGCTCACGAGCCGGGCATCGAGGTCTTCGATGGTCTTGATTTTCAGTTCCAGGTTGCCGTCGTGCCCGGCTTCATCGGGCGCCTCGACGTGGAGATAAACGAAGTCCACCCGCTTCAATGCATCGAGCGCGGCATCGGCTTTGCCTTCGTAGTTGGTGTCGTGAAAACCGGTGGCGCCCGGCACCTTGATGATGTCAAGCCCGGCATACACGCCGAGACCGCGAATCAGGTCCACGGCGGAAATGACCGCGCCAGTCACGTGGAACCGCTCCTGGAACGTCCACATCTTCGGGCGTTTGCCCGGCGACCAGAGCCAGATCGAGCTGGCCATGTCCTTGCCGGCGGCGCGCCGGCGCTGGTTCACGGGATGATTTTTCAAGAGTGGCCACGACCGGCGGGTGAGATCGTTGAGCAGGTCGGCAGTCGGTTTCGCTTCCGGCACTTTCGGTTTGATCAATAACGGCTCGGCAGGTTCGTTCGGGTGATCGTGCGGCGGCGCGCATTCCAAACGCGGGTCGAGTCCTTTGCCGACAAAGAGGTGCCGGTAGCTGACGCCCGTGTAAAAACGAAGGCCGTCGCCGCCGATTTCCTTCTGAAGCGTCTTGAGGATTTCGTCGGACTCGGCGGAACTGATGTGCCCGGCGCTGTGGCTTTTGATGCGCCCGTCATCGAAGAGGCTGATGAGATTGCAGCGCATTGCCATCTCGTCGTCGCGGATGTCCACGCCCATGCTGGCGGCTTCGAGAACGCCGCGGCCTTGGAGGACTTCGCGCGGGTCGTAGCCCAGCACGGCAAGATTGGCGGCTTCGCTGCCGCTCGGCATCCCATCCTCGATGGTCTTGAACAATCCGCACCGGCCTTCGCGCGCAATGCGGTCCATGTGCGGATGGCGCGCCACTTGCAGCGGCGTCTTGCCGCCGAGCCGCGCGACCGGGTAATCAGCCATGCCGTCGCCAAGGATGATGATGTGTTTCATGCGTATCGGCTGAGCAAGTACTTCTGAAATTGCCCGTAGTCAACCGGCATTCGGTCGAAATCTTCGGGAAGTTTGTCGAGCGCGGACAATGACGCCGGCACATCGGGGGAGAAACCAAGCACCCGTTCGATTTCCTCGGGGAACTTTGCCGGGTGCGCTGTTTCGAGAACAACAGCGGGGCTGTCACCGAGCGACTCCGCCGCGCAGTAGTCGAGGAAACCGCGCCAGCCGACGGCACCGTGCGGTTCGAGCAATAGTTTGTGTTCGGCCCACGCTTGCTGGATCGTCGCGCGGGTCTGGTCGTCGGACACGGTGCTGGAAAACAGGTCGCGCCGCATCCGTGACATATCGGGTGCGCGGTTGATCCTGCCGGTTTCGTCCATCTGGCCGCCGTACATCGCAACGAGGCGCGCGAGGTTGCTGGGGTGGCCGACGTTCATCGCGTTGGAGAGACAGTTGTGCGACGGTTCGATCTTCTCATAGCGGCCGGTAACGAGGAAACGCGGGAACTCGTCGTTGCCGTTGACGGGGATGACGAGGCGTTTGATGCGCAATCCCATTTCGCGGGCGATGACGGCGCCCATCATGTTGCCGAAATTGCCGGAGGGGACGGCGATGACGAGTGGCTCGCCGAGGCGGGCGGCGGCGTGGAAATAATAGACAGCCTGCGGGAGCAGACGCCCGATGTTGATGGAGTTGGCCGACGACAACGGCAATCTCGACAAGGCCGGGTCGGCGAAGGCGCGCTTCACGAGCGCCTGGCAGTCGTCGAACTTTCCGTCCACCGCGATGGCGCGGATGTTATCGCGGAGCGTGGTCATCTGTTTGCGCTGGCGGTCGCTGACCTCGACAATCGGAAACAGAACGAGCACGCGGACGCCGGCGACGCCGTGAAACGCGCTGGCGACGGCCGAGCCGGTGTCGCCGCTGGTGGCGGTGAGAATCGTCAGCGTCTTGCCGGTCTCGCGGAGGAATTGGCCGATGAGCCGGGCCATCATGCGGGCGGCGAAATCCTTGAAGGACGCCGTCGGGCCGCGGTCGAGGCGCATGACATGGACGCGGTCGTAAACGTGTTCGATGGGCACGTCGAGGTTGTAGGCGTCGGCGCAGAGGGCGTGGAGCGTGGCGTCGTTCACGATGCCGGCGGTGAATCGGCGGAGAAGCTCGAAGGCAATTTCGGGATACGGTTTGCCGGTGATCTCGGCTGTGGTCAGCCGTGGAAATTGTTGCGGCAAATAGAGGCCGCGGTCGGGGGCCTGGCCTTGGAGGAGCGCCTGGCGCAGGTCCACGAGCGGCGCGCTGCCGTTGGTGCTGTAGAAAGCGGGCGGTTGCACGGGCGGAGAGTAGAGTCTGGCCGTTGCGAAGTCAACAGGAGGACGCGCAGCAGGTCGCGGGGATCAAGCGCGATCACCCGCCGCTGCCGCAAACCGCATGTCCGGAAAAAAGGAACGATCGTTCCTTTTTTCCGGACAAATGAAGGCGAGGGCGGGATGGGATGGATCTCCGTTGATCACAGCGACTGCAAGATGTCGTCGGAAACTTTCTCGATGCGCTCGATGCGGAATTGGAGTTTGCCGGTGTCGCTGTTGGCCTCGACAACCTCGCCGACACGCCTGTTGAGGAGCACCTGGGCCAGCGCGGCAGGATAACTGATGATGTTGCGGGCGGTATCGCTGTCCCACGCGCCGAGGATGTGATAGGTCACGGAGGCGCCGGTGGCGAGATCGGTGACGGTGACGGATGTGCCGATGTTGACGGCGTCCGCTTTTGCATCGGAGAAATCGCTGCCCCGGGAACGGATCAGGAGCAATTCGAGTTCGCCTCGCCGGCGCATGAGGACTTTCTGCATCTCCTTGGCGGCTTTGTACTCGAAGTTTTCGCGCAGGTCGCCGTAGCTGCGGGCTTGGGCGATCTCCTTGCTGTTGTGGGGAATTTTTTTCTGGATCAGTTCATCGAGTTCGGCCTGCCGGCGGCGGAGGCTGTTCCAGGAGACGATGAGCGGTTGTTCCTTGGCGGTGCGGTTGACGAGCATTTCCTGGATGAACGGGAACTCCTTGACGAGACGCCCCATCAGCAGGCGGCGGTCGAGTTCCTCCAGCGCGGGGCTGGCGAGCAGGCGGCGGGCAACGTCGCGAATGGCCTCCGTCGGCGTGTGGGCGAGCAGGTCCACGAGCAGCGTCTCGTCCTTGACCAACAGATCGTAGAGTTTGCCGGCGGACTTGGCGGTGGCGGTTTCCATGGCGCTGAGGACCGCCTGGATAAGAACGCTGCCGGGGAGCGGCTCCAGCCACGGTGTGCCGGAGATGTTCCGGCAGATCCAGGCGAGCAATTCGGCGCTGGCGGCGTGGTTCTGGACGCTCTGGAGAATCTGCGGCGCGACGGACGCAAGGAGGTCGGCAATCTGGTCGAGCGTCTTGGCGGCCAGTTGATTGACGGCGGCCAACAACCGGTCCGGCTCGGAAACCTTCAGCGCGGCGACGGCGCGTTTCTCGGAGGCCGCGCTGAGTTCATCGAAAAGCGCGGGCAGATCCGCGGCCCGGCGGAGTTCGTCGGCCACAAACGAGCCGGGGACGCGCATGTCTTCGAGGAGGAAGGCGGCTTCGAGCCGGACGACGTGGAGATCGGGTTTGGCGGCTGCCAGAGAGGCTAGAAGACCGTCCTGCAATTCCTGCAACGCGAGTTCCGGGTCGGCAATCTCGTCGGCGATCCGGAGGAACTGGCGGGCGATGTCAGTTTTCTGGACGAGGCTGGGCGCCTCGCGGAATGCCTCCATCAGTTCGTCCTGTTGCGAGACGGGCGCGGTGCGGAGGACGAGCGGGTCGCTTTTCTTGGCGGGCACGTCGAAGTGCGGGTCGCGCTTGGCGAGGCGCTTGGCGTTGTCCCACCATTTTTTCCAGTCGGCGGCGGTGATGACAAACGGTGTCAGGATGGTTTCGAGGCGTTCCGGTGAAAGGGCGTGGCCGTAGCTGACAAGCGCGAGGCGGAGCAAGGCGAGCGGCTCGGCGGCGGCGAGTTGCTGGAGGGCGGCGAGATCGGTTTGTTTGCGGACTTCGATATGGTCGGCGCTGACCGGCGTGAGGCTTTCGCCGGCGTAGGCGAGTTGGACGGCATGGTTGGCGTTGTGGGGAAAGGCGACCATCAACCGTCCGAGGGTGGCATCGAAACTTTTCACGCGCCCGAACCCCCAGCTCTTCTGGCAACAGTAAGCGCCGGGAGCGAGCGCCAAGAGGGTGTCAATTCTGCTGATGGCCTCCGGGAGCGGCATGGCGTCGTTATCGAGGGCGGCAACGGCAAGAATGGCCTTGATGCGCGGGTCGGTTTGATGAATGGCGGTGTAGGCCTCGGCCAGTTCGGGGCGGAGCGATTTTTCCTTCGGGTTGCCGGCGGCGCGGAGTTTCAGCGCGAAGAGCCATTCGCGGTGTTTGCCGGCGGCCTTGAGGCTGGGAATGATCAACGCAACCAGTTCGGCGGCCGCGCGCGCGTGACCGGCATCGGCGAACTCCTTGACGAGCGTGAGGAGGAAATCGGGCTGATCGGCGAACTGCTCGGACAGTTCGAGCCAGCGGAACTGGGCATCATCGAGTTGTCCCTGCGCAAGCAGGTTGCGGAGTAATTGGTGTTGTTCGTGGGTGGCAGACATGGCGCGGCATTATAATGAGCATCCGCGCGAATGCAATGAAGCGTCTTGCTATTGTCGCGTCGTTTTCAACGCCGCATTTGTCATGGCGGGGGGCCTTCGCCGCAAGCGGTTGCGCCAACACGCTGTGGCGTCCACTCGGATCCCCGCAGGCAACGACCAAAATCCATGTGCAAGCCGACTTGTTGTCGGTGGTGAATTTCGGTGGCTTTTCATGGGATTCATCATATAAGTTTCCCGCGTGACAATCATCCCCATCAATCAGGTTCCGCTGGAAAAAGTCGAGATGCCCGGCGCGGAAGGCTGCGCCTATCGCGTCGCCATCTCGCGGCGCGACGGCGCGCCGACCTTCGCGATGCGCGTCTTCGATGTCGCCGTGGGCGGCCACACGCCGCTGCACCAACACCCTTACGAACACGAGGTGTTCATTCTCGAAGGCGTTGGGACCGTCTGGCGCGAGGGCAACGACGTCGCGCTCCAACCCGGCGACGTGCTGTTGATACCCGCTGACGAGAAACACCAGTTCAAGAACACAGGCTCCGGGACATTGAAGTTCATCTGCCTGATACCGGCACAGTTCCAGAAATGCTGAGAATCTATACGCGAAAAGGCGACGACGGGACGACCTTGCTCCGCGATGGCCGGCGCGTTCGCAAGAACTCGCCGGAGATCGAGGCCGAGGGCGCGCTCGATGAGTTGAACTCGGCCATCGGGCTGGCCCGCTCGCTTCTTGCCGACCGCAAACTCGACGCGATGCTGGCGGACATTCAGAACGATTTGTTTCATCTCGATGCGACCGCGCCCGTGGAGAAGCTGGAGCGATGGATTGACGAGATGCAGGCGAAGCTGCCGCCGCTGAAGCAGTTCATTTTGCCGGTCGGTCCGTTGCATTTTGCGCGGGCGGTCTGCCGGCGGGCGGAACGGGTTTGCGCGACGAAGAAGACGGTGGTGCCGTATCTGAACCGGTTGGGGGATTTGTTGTTTGTGCTGGCGCGACGGGCCGGCCGCGGAAAAGAAACAAAAGTCAGTCCTCGACCAGCACGCTGCTGAAGCGCGCGGCCAGCGCGGTGAAGATGATCTCGGCCATTTGATGGACGTTGAAGGCCGAGTTTTCGAGGATCAGATCAAACGGATTGGGCGGTTGTTGCAGGAAGAACGTTTTCAGGAACGTGTCGCGTTGAATCTCGCAGTGCTCGACATCCTTTTCGGCGTCCTTCAGGGAAATGTTTTTCCAGCTGGCAATCCGCTGGATGCGCCAGGGCCGGGGCGCGATGAGGCGGACGTGCAGGCCGGTATTGAGGCTGCGGGTGAGCAGGTAGCTGCCGCGTCCGACGAGAATGGTGTGTCCGTTGGTGGCCAGCGAGCAGATGACTTCGGCGATCTTGCGGAACAACACGACCTCGTCCACCTTGCGGTTCAGCAGGGTATCGAAAAACTCGATCATCTCGCTGCGCCGGCGGCCGTCCATGCAGGCGACAATTTCGCGGTTGAGGTTGAGTTCGGCGGACACGCGGTCGAGCACCTCGCGGTCGTAGCTCGCCCACGGCACGGCAGGTTGGCAACGTTTGTTGAGCAGGTCGGCCAGTTGCACCGCCAGCCCGAACGCCTCGCAACCGTACTGACGGGAAATGGTGACAAAGGGAAGACGGGCGGGAACATGTTGTTGTCGTTCGCGGAATTTGTGCCACGCGGCAACAGAGGCGGCAATGCGCGCCTCACGGCTGATGCGGACGGTGCTTGGCGTGGTGGTGTTCATAGCCCCTTCCCACCATATTCCGCCACCTTCAATCGCGCAAGCGCTCGTTGCAACGCTGCCTGGGCGCGCAAAACATCCACGCCATCGCGTTTCTGCAGTCGCTCTTGGGCGCGGGCTTCCGCCTTGGCCGCGCGCGCGCGGTCAATCTCCTCGGGATGCTCCGCGCTCCGGGTGAGGATACTGACGTTTCCCGCTTCCACCACGAGGAAACCGCCGCCGACGGCGATGTGGGCGTCCTTGCCGTCGGGTTGGCGGATGCGCAACGGGCCGGGCTTGAGCGCGAAGATGAACGGCGCGTGGCCGGGCAGGATTTCGAAGACGCCTTCCTGGCCGGGGGCGATGAGGAAACGGACCTGTTCGCGCAGAAACAGGCGCTGCAAGGTGAGAATTTCCAGTTGGAAGGTTTTCTCCGCCATTACGCTCTCTTCATCTTCTCGGCTTTCTCGCGGGCTTCCTCGATGACGCCGACCATGTAAAACGCCTGCTCCGGCAGGTCATCGTGTTTGCCTTCGAGGATTTCCTCGAAACTGCGGATCGTGTCGGCAATGCGGACATACCGGCCCGGCGTGCCGGTGAACTGTTCCGCGACAAAATTCGGTTGCGAGAGGAATCGCTGGATTTTCCGGGCGCGAGCCACGGTGATTTTGTCTTCCTCGCCAAGTTCTTCCATGCCGAGAATCGCAATGATGTCCTGAAGTTCCTTGTACCGCTGGAGAATCTGTTGGACGCCGCGGGCCGTCCGGTAGTGTTGTTCGCCGACAACCAAGGGGTCGAGAATCCGCGAGGTGCTGGCCAGCGGATCCACCGCCGGGTAAATGCCCAGCTCGGAAATGGCGCGCGACAATACAATCGAGCCGTCCAGATGCGTGAACGTCGTGGCAGGGGCCGGATCGGTGATGTCGTCGGCCGGGACATAGACGGCCTGCACAGAGGTGATCGAGCCGCGTTTCGTGGAGGTGATGCGCTCTTGAAGTTCGCCCATCTCCGTGGCCAGCGTCGGCTGATAACCGACCGCGCTCGGCATACGTCCGAGCAGCGCCGACACTTCCGAGCCGGCCTGCGTGAAACGGAAGATGTTGTCAATGAACAGCAGCACATCCTTGCCTTCATGGTCGCGGAAATATTCCGCCTGCGTGAGCGCCGAGAGCGCCACGCGCAACCGGGCGCCGGGCGGCTCGTTCATCTGGCCGAATACCATGACGGTGTTGGCGATGACGCCGGACTCGCTCATTTCGAGATAAAGATCGTTGCCTTCGCGGGTGCGTTCGCCGACGCCGCCGAACACGGAGAACCCGCTGTGTTCCTTGGCGATGTTGCGGATGAGTTCCTGAATGAGCACCGTTTTGCCGACGCCGGCGCCGCCGAAGAGGCCGATCTTGCCGCCCTTGGCGAACGGGGCGAGCAGGTCAATGGACTTCAGGCCGGTCTCGAATTGTTTCGTGGCCGGGACTTGTTCCTCAAACGGCGGACTGGGCCGGTGGATCGGCAATTTCGTGGTCGCGGTCACGGGGCCTTTGCCGTCAATCGGATTGCCGAGCAAATCGAAAATGCGCCCCAGCGACGACGGCCCGACGGGAATGGCGATGGGCGCGCCGGTGTCCACGGCCTCCATGCCGCGCACGAGACCTTGCGTGGCGCTCATTGCGACGGTGCGGACGATGTTGTTGCCGAGATGCCCGGCGACCTCGACGGTGAGGTTCATGCCCTTGGCCTTGTCGGTGATGGTGATGGCGGTGTTGATCGGCGGGAGTTCCTCGGTGAAGAACTCGACATCCACGACCGGGCCGATGACCTGCGCCACTTTGCCTTTGCGTTGTACGGTGTTGCTCATAAAACTCTCCTACTTTTCATGCCCCAGCGCCTCGGCGCCGGACACGACTTCCAAAATCTGCGTGGTGATTGCCGTCTGGCGGACGCGGTTGTATTCGCGGGTCAGCGTCTCGATCATGTCCGAGGCGCTGTCGGTGGCTGATTTCATCGCCACCATCCGGGCCGCCTGCTCGCCGGCCAGCGACTCGACGAGCGCGCGATAAACAAGAACCTCAACGTATTGCGGCAGCAGCGCGCCAAGCAACGCTTCCGCCGCCGGCTCGAACTGGCAGGCGCCCGCGCGCGGCACAATGCCCTCGGCGGCGCCCGGTGGTGGCACCGGCAACAGTTGCGACACGACCGGTCCACTTTTCAACACACCAGCGAAACGCGCGTAGGCAAGGTGAATCTGGTCGTACTGGCCGGCGGTGTAGTCGTTGATGATCTGTTTGCTGATGAGGCCGACTTCCTCCAGGCGAACATCGCGCGACGGCTGCAGGAACGACTGGTCAATCGTGATTTCCATCCGCTGGAAAAACTCGCGCGCCTTGCGCCCGACCGTCATGAGGCCGACGTCAGCGGTTTGCGCCTCGACGAAACGCCCCGCCTCGCGGAGAATCCCGGCGTTGAACGCGCCGCACAGGCCGCGGTCGGAACTGATGACGACCAAGCCGACCCGGCGCAGCGGCCGCTGGACAAGCAACGGATGCCGCGTCGCGGGATTGGCGGCAAACACATCCCGCAGGATGACGCCGAGCCGCTCGGCGTACGGACGCGCGGCCTCGGCCTTGGCCTGTGCGCGACGCAAGCGGGCCGCGGCCACCATGTGCATCGCCTTGGTGACCTGGCGGATGTTTTTCACGCCACGGATGTGGCGGCGGATGTCGCGAGTGCTAGGCATGGCTAGGACAAAAATCCGAAACCCGAAATCCGAAACAAATTCGAAGCTCGAATCGGCAATGTTCAAAACAATTTTGCTGGGGGATTTTGGTCATTCGGATTTCGTGCTTGTTTCGAATTTCGAGATTCGGATTTCGGATTTACTTCGCCGAGAACATTGCCTTGAATTCCTCCGCTGCCTTCTTCAGTTGGCCGGTGATGGCTTCGGTGAGTTCCTTGCGGTCGCGGATTTCCTGGACAATCCGCGGGTACTTGCTGTGCATGAATTGGTAGAAATCACTCTCAAACTTGGAAATCGAAGCCACGGGCAGGTCGTCCAAGTACCCGTTGGCGCCGACCCAGATGATCATCGTCTGGTCCTCAACGGACAACGGCTGGTATTGCGGTTGTTTCAGCAACTCGACCATCCGCTGGCCGCGGTCGAGCTGCGCCTTGGTCGCCTTGTCGAGGTCGCTGGAAAGCTGCGCGAACGCCACCAACTCGCGGTATTGCGCAAGGCCGAGGCGCAGTGTTCCGGCCACTTTCTTCATCGCCTTGGTCTGGGCGTTGCCGCCGACGCGGCTGACGGAAAGCCCGACCGACACGGCCGGTCGGGTGCCGGCGTAGAAGAGATCGGTCTCCAGATAAATCTGGCCGTCGGTGATCGAAATGACGTTGGTGGGAATGTAAGCGGCGTAATCGCCTTCCTGGGTCTCAATGATCGGCAGCGCCGTGAGCGTGCCGCCTCCCTTCGGATAGGCGGGGTTCAAGCGGGGCGCGTCGTTGTGCAGCTTGGCCGCGCGCTCCAGCAACCGGCTGTGAAGGTTGAAGATGTCGCCGGGAAACGCCTCGCGGCCCGGCGGCCGGCGCAACAACAACGACACTTGCCGGTACGCCACGGCGTGTTTGGAAAGATCGTCGTAAATGACAAGCGCATGTTGGCCGTTGTCGCGGAAGTATTCGCCCATCGCGCAGCCGGCGTACGGGGCGATGAACTGCATCGGCGCGGCATCGCTGGCGGTGGCGCTGACGACAATCGTGTAGTCCATGGCGCCGTGTTGTTCGAGCGTCTCGACGACGCTGACGACGGTGGATTTTTTCTGGCCGATGGCAACGTAGATGCAAAAGACGTCGCCGCCTTTCTGGTTGATGATGGTGTCCACGCAGATGGCCGTCTTGCCGGTCTGGCGGTCGCCGATGATCAGTTCGCGTTGTCCGCGACCGATGGGAATCATCGAGTCAATCGCCTTCAAGCCGGTCTGCAACGGCTCCTTGACGGGCTGGCGCTCGATGACGCCCGGCGCGCGGCTTTCGATGGGGCGCATGTGAGGCGTATTGATCGGTCCTTTGCCGTCAATCGGCTGGCCGATGGCGTCCACGACACGTCCGAGCAACGCCTCGCCGGCCGGCACGCTGAGGACGCGCCCGGTGCGCTTGACGAGGTCGCCTTCGCAAATCTCGGTGAAATCGCCGAGGATCATGGCGCCGACTTCCTCCTTTTCGAGGTTGAGCGCCATGCCGAAGATGCCGTGGGGGAATTCGAGCATCTCCTCGGCCATGCAGTTGGGCAGCCCCTTGACGCGGGCGATGCCGTCGCCGCAATCAATGACCTCGCCGATTTCTTCCACGCCGACTTCGGCTTTGTAGGAAGAGACAGCGCGTTGGAGGACGTCGCTGATTCGTTTGGAGTCGAGTGTGAGTGTGTCGGACATGAGGAACCTCTACTGCGCTAGGATCGTCTTGATCTGGTCGAGTTTGCGGCGCAGGCTGGCGTCAATGATTTGTTCGCCCACCTTGATGACGGCGCCACCGAGAATCGCCGGGTCAATTCTCTGGAACAATTGCACGTTTTTACCGGTGAGCCGGCTCAGTTCGCCGGCGAGGCGAGCCAGCGTGGCGTCGTCGAGTTTGATGGCGGTGGTGACTTCGCCGGTGATTTTCTGGCGCGCGGCGGAGGCCACGCGGTCAAATTCCTCCACAATCGGGAGAATCCGGCCGGCGCGATCCTGATCGCTGAGGGTCAGGATCGTGTTGAGCAGCACGGGGTGAATCCGCCCATCGAGAAGCTCGGTCAGCGCCTGACGTTTGCCTTCGCGTTTGATGTTGGGGTCTTTGAGGAATTCCAGCAGCGCGGGATTGGCCTTGAGCAATTCGCGCAGGCGGAAGAGTTCCTCCTGGATGCGATCCGTGACACCTTCGGCGCTGGCCATCTCGAAGAGGGCGCGCGCGTAACCGGTGTTGATCGGGTCGTGTGGCATGGCGCTCAGGCTTTGCGGATGTTGGCAAGGTCCTTGATGAGGCCGTCAACGAGTTGTCGGTGGGTGGCTTCGTTGACTTCCCGCTCGATGACGCGCGAGGCGATTTGCACGGAAAGATTGGCGACGGTGTCCTTCAACTCCTGCACGCCTTTTTCCTTCTGGCGGACAATTTCCTCCTGCGCGCGCTGGACCAAGGCGGCGGACTCGGCGTTGGCCTTGTCCACCAGTTCCTTGCGGACCTTCTCGCTGAGCACGCGGGCTTCGTCAAGGATCTTGCCGGCCTCGGCGCGGGCCTCGGCAATCTGCGCCTGATAGTTCTCCATCAACTTCTTCGCGTCGGCGCGGGATTTCTCGGCTTCGTCGAGTTGGGATTTGATCGTGGCGCCGCGTTTCTCCAGCGCATCGGCAATCGGCTTGAACGCGAGTTTGGCGAGCAGGCCCATCATCACCACAAAGGTGAGCACCACCCAGAGTTGCAGGCCCAGGTCAATCTGCAACGGGCCGCCGCCGTGGTCGCCTTCCGCCGCGAGGGCCGCCAGCGGACACCACAACAAGCCGAGACTGGCAAATGACAGTTTGTTCACAGCCGTCTCCTGTTACTTCTTGCCGATGAGAATGAAGGTGATCAACAGCGCGTACAGCACCTGCGCCTCGACCAGCGCAAAGCCGATGAACATCAGCCGCTGCACCAACGGCACCGCTTCGGGCTGACGGGCCGCCGACTCGATGGCCTTGCCGAAGATGTTGCCGATGCCGATGGCGCCGCCGAGCGCGCCGATGCCGATGGCGAGGCCGCCGCCGAGCCAGGCCAGCGCGGCGGGGCTGATGAGTTGAGTGGTTGCTTCTGCGAGCATGAGGGTCTCCTTTGGTTCTTTCTAATGATGTTCTTCCAACGATTCACTGAGGTACAACGCGGACAACAACGTAAAAATAAACGCCTGAATGAAGGCCACAAACAATTCAAACGCCAACAACACCACCGACAACACAAACGGCAGCACCGACACCGCCGCCCACAGGCCGCCCTGCTGGAACAGCCAGACGCCGCCCACCAGTTCGGCGACGGCAAACGTCACGATGACCTTGTGGCCCGCGGTCATGTTGGCGAACAGACGGACGGCAAGCGAGAACGGCTCTGCGAGCAACACGATGGGCATGATGATGATGGCCAGCGGCTGCACCCACCACGGCGCGCCGGGCAGCAAGAACTTCTTCTTGAAATAACCGGCAGGACCGAGCTTGATGATCCCGGTGATCTGCGCCACGAGAAACACGAAAATCGCCATCCCCGCCGTCACGTTGATGTTGCTGGTCGGCGATTCCAGCCAGAAATGCGGCTCCTCGACGCCCCGGTAGACCGGCCCCGGCAATTTGCCGATGAGATTGGCGGTCAGCAAAAAGAAAAACAACGCGGCGAAAAACCCGAACCACGCCTTGCCGTGCCGGCCGAGAAATTCCTCGACAATGCTGGTCCGCACGAAATCCATCATGGCCTCGATCAGGTTGGCGAATTTGCCGGTGGCCGCCAGATTGATCGTGATCAACCGCGCGCCGGCAATCATCACCACCAGCGTGACGGCTGCGGCAATCCAGACCAGAATGACTTCGTGTGTGATGCCCAAATTCATTGTTTGGTTATTCTTTCTTCGCACCCATTTGTTTCAACTGCCAAATGAGGGGCAGACTATAGGCAACCGCCAAAGTGCCGGTCAACCAGTATTTGTCGGCCTCCGTAAACCGAAACGCCAGCCACCACGCCGCCACCAGGAACAAAAGCCGCGCCCCCGCCCGCAGCAGCATCGGCAACATCCCGCGCGCCGGCAAGGATGCGCCCTTGCGCCGGAGGTCCGCCCGTTGCAGCGCGACATAAACGCCGCCAATCAACGCCCCCAACACCAAACCAAGCAACAACGGCTTGTTCATTGGGTCGGCTCCTTCCATCCTTGCATTCCCCGGTACACAACGAAGAATCCCGCCACCGATCCGAGGAGAAAAAAGATAATCAGCAGCCACGGCGACCAGCCGGTCACTTGATCCAGCCACCAACCAATGGCCGCGCCCACGACTGTGGACGCCACCATCTGGGAGCCGATGCCAATCGCACGGTCAAGCCCGTGCAGTTTTCCAACAGGTTTCATGAAGTCGCCGGCGCGCACCCTAGCAAATGCCTGTTCTGCACGCAACTCAGGGCTTGGGAATTGGCAGGAGCACACAGGATGGGCGGGCGACGTCGCAGTGAATCTTGTTGGTCTGGCGGACGCGCTCGCCGGTGTCCGTCCACGGTTTGCCGGTGCCGGGGTTCACGTCGAACCGCGGATAGTTGCTCGATGTCACGGTGACGCGAATGCGGTGGCCTTTGTTGAAAATGATGCTCGTGGACCAACAATCCACGGTGACTTCCTCGATTTTGCCCGGCGTGAGCAGTTCAGGTTTCTCGAACGACTTCCGGTGCCGCAATCGCAACATCCCCTCGGCCATCAGATAACTTTTGCCGTCAGGATACACGTCGCAGAGACGGACTGACAAGTCGGTGTCAACCGCCGATGACGAGACAAACACTTTCGCTTTCACGCGCCCGGTCACCTCGACCGGCTCGCTCAACGGCTCGCTCGTGAACATCACCACGTCAGGACGCGATTCAATCGGGTTCTGGTTGCGCGGGCCGCGCGGGATGGTCAGGTTGCCGCCGCCGATGGTCGGGCACGGGTTGGCTGGATCAAATGTGTAAGTCACGGTGTTTGCGGTGGTCGTTGTCGGTTTCGCCGGCGATAGTTTGCCGCCGCGCTGGAAATAATACGGCGTGTCAGCGGCCGGCACGGGCCAGTCGTTGACGAACCGCCACTCGTTGCCCGGGGCGCCGGGCGTTGCGGTGTCGCCCATGACGTAGTAGGCGACGGCGGGTTGTTTCAAGACGCCGTTGTCGCGCCCCAGCAGGAAAAACTCGAACCATCGCGTCACATCGTAGTTTTTCGGGATGCGGCTGTTGGGAAAGGTCAGTTCGCCGGCCTTTGGCTTGCCGACGCCGTGTTCCCACGGTCCCATCACCAATTGCTGCCGGCCGCGCGCGCCGGGGCCGCCGTGATAGTGGCGTCCGACAAACTCGTCAATCGTCCCCTGCGCAAACATGTCGAACCATCCGCCGACGTGGACGGCCGGCGCCGTCATCGTGGCGAATTTCAAGGTCGAGTCGAATTGCCGCCAGTAATCGTCGTAGCCCGGACGTTCGCGCATCAACAGCAGCGCCTTGGGATCGAATTTGTTGCTGGTCGTCCAGTTCTCAACATCGGCCTTCCGAAACGCGCCGCCGGTGTAGGCGGCATCGTGGTAGAGGCTGGCCGCAGCGACGGCGATGTATTGTGCGACGACGCCGTTGGTGGTTGCGCCGGCGAGAAGATTTTGCGTGATGCCGCCGGCGGAACCGCCGACGGTGCCGATCGTGCCGTTGCACCACGGCTGTTGACGCAGCCACGCCACCGTGTCCACGCCGTCCTGATGTTCGCCCCAGCCACAACCGATAAACGGCAGGTTTTCGCCTTCCGAATCGAATCGTCCCCGCATGTCCTGCACGACCACCGCAATCCCTTCCTGCACGAGTTCCACGCCGCTGATGCCGCGTCCTGAGCGACCGTACGGCGTCCGCGCCAAGATAACCGGAAACGGCCCTTCGCCCGGCGGCAGATAGACATCGGTGGCCAGTTTCACGCCGTCGCGCATGGCGACGCGGAAAGTGCGTTTCGACGAGACGACTTGTTTGGCGAGAGCCTCGACCTGTTGTTTCCAGCCCGCCTCGCTGATCGAGCCGTCGGCTGATGCCGCTGCCTTGAACAACTGGGCGACCTGTTCCCCCCATCGTTCGCCGAAACTCAGGTTGACCACTTCGAGGATGATGATCTGTTCGTCGGGTGACAACACGCCGTCGCGGTTGGCATCGAACTGCGCGAACAACGCGCGCAACCGGGCCGTGACTTTATCGTCGGCGCCGACAGCCTGCGAACCAAGCGCCAACACCATCAAACCGGCAAACAGCAGCAAACGAATTTTCATGAAACGCGACCTTACCAGCACCAGACGCCGGCGGACAGAAAAAGGTTGCGAATTACGATTAGTGGTTCGTAGTAAGCCACGCAGCGAAGCGAAGTGGCGTATGCGGGAGGTCGGTCCACCCCAACGAACCGCACTCCGTCCCGAAACGACGCGGGACTGCGTGCGTTACTGCAAACGCGCCTTTCCATTCAAGTGTGACGGAGGCGAGGCTTGACTCTACTTCGTCCCTGGTTTCGGTTCGCCAAAGATCCAGCCTTTGTCGCCGCGATAGAAGAAACCTTGGACGCGCTGGCCGGAGGTCGCGAGGATTTCGCGGGCCATCGGGTGGTTGCCGGCGAGACGCAGTTCGGCCACGTATTCGCCGCTGAATCCGCCCTGTTCGGGAGCGGGCGAGCAACGGAGTTTCTTGAACGATGTGATCTCGACGCGCGCGTGGGCCGCGGCGCGCTTTGCCACTTCCGTCCAGTCTTCATACTGGCTGTCCTTGCCCGGACGCGGAAAGTAACCGTAGCCGCCATAACCGTGACGCCAATACGGCGAATAGATGTACGCCGGCGGGACCGACGGCGCAGGGGTGGACGACGGGGGCGCCGGTGGCGGACGCATCTGTGCGTTCAGGTTGTCCAGATGACGCTGCACCGCCTCCCGCATCTCCGCCTCGGTCGGCCCGGCCTCGGCAGTCGCCGGCGAAGTTTCACGCTCGGCTGCAAGGGCCGCAGCGCCCCAGACAAGCCCGGCGATGATAGTCAGAATGTGTATTGTTTTCATCGGACGATGCCTCCGTTGTGCTGCATACGACATGGCCAAAAGTAAATCCAGAGATTGGAATGGTCAACCCATTCTAAACCGAATGTTTCTGTAGCATTTCCGTCTGAGAAACTACTATTATGGTGAGAACATGAAGCGATTGATCTTTTTTCTTTTGACCGCTGCCATGGCGACGGCAGCCGCCATCAACTTGGAGCACGGTTTCCGCAACGTGCCCGACTCGGCCAAGCCGTGGGCCTACTACTGGTGGCTCAACGGCCACGTGGATGAGCGCACCATCACGCGCGACCTCGAAGCGATGAAACAGGCCGGCTTCGGCGGCATGTTGATGTTCGACGCGCGCGGCTACCACGACGACGTCACCCACGTGCCGGCGCCGCCGGCCAAGATGGAATTCATGAGCGCGGAATGGCGGCGTCTGGTGAAGTTCATGATCACCGAGGCCGGGCGGCTCGGCTTGGAGGTCAGCGTCAACCTCAGCAGTTGCGCCGGGGCGCTGAAAGGCCCGTGGGCAGTCGGCGATGACCTGCCGAAAAAACTCGTCTGGACGGCCATGGAAATTCGCGGGCCGAAATTTACCTTCCAGTTGAAAAAACCGGAGGGGAAACGGTTTTGGGATGTCGGCGTCGTTGCCGTGCGCCACGATGTTTCCGCGGCGAAGTTCGCCGACCAATGGCAGGAGATTGCGCCGAAGTCCGGCGCCCAGCCCGCCGTGACCGAGGTCGTGGACCTCGCCAGCAAGGTGGACAAACAAGGCAAGCTCGTGTGGGACGTGCCGAAAGGGCGCTGGACGTTGCTGCGGTTCGGCTACACGACGATGGAAGGCGATCCCGCCCATGCCGGACAGTGTGTCACCGAACATGACGTGGATGTGCTCGACCCGGAAGCGGTCGGGCGACACTTTGAACGAATGGGCAAGGCCATCATGCAAGACGTCGGGCCGCTCGCCGGCAAAACGCTGACGCATTTTTACAGTGTCAGTTGGGAGGGAGCGATCCCGACGTGGACGCGCGAATTTGATCAGGAGTTTGCCAAACGCCGCGGTTATTCGCTGCGGTCCTGGTTGCCGGTGCTGGCGGGGTTTACCGTCAGGAATCCGGAGGAATCAGAACGTTTCCTGTCCGACTATTACCGGGCGCTGGGTGATTGTTTCCGCGACAATTTTTACGGCAAACTGCAGTCGCTGTGCAACGAAGCCGGCTTGAAATGGCACGCCGAGTCCGGCGGCCCGTGGAACCGCAAGCTCGTCGCGTTCGCCGAGGCCGACCAACTTGCCTTCCTCGGCCGCACCGACATGCCGCAAGGCGAGTTCTGGTTCACCGGCGCATCGAACACGCGCCGGCGCGACATGAACCGTCCGCCGGCGATGGCCGCGCACATCTACGGCAGACCGCTCGCGGCGACCGAGGCGTTCACGCACATGATCCAACACTGGTCCGCCTATCCCGCCGCGCTGAAACCGTTTGCCGACGGCGCGTTCTGCGATGGCGTCAACCATTTCATCTGGCACACGTTCACCGCTTCGCCGGCGTCGTTCGGCAAGCCGGGCATCGAGTATTTCGCCGGCACCCACATCAACCCAAACGTCACCTGGTTCCCGCAGGCGCGGCCGTTTCTCGATTACCTTGGCCGCTGCCAGTTCATGTTGCGCCAAGGATTGCCCGTCAACGACGTCTGCGTCTATATCGGCAGCAAGCCGTACCAGCATTGGGGACGCGGCACGAATTGGAGCGAACGCGCCACGCTGCGGTTGCCCCCGGGTTTCAATTATGACCTGCTGACCACGGAGGTGCTCACCAGCCGCTTGAACGTCAGCGGCGGAAACTTCGTGCTGCCGGAAGGCGTCGCCTACCGGATGATGATTGTGGACCTCGACGAAGAAGTTATTTCGTTGTCGGCGCTCCAACGAATCGCCAGCCTGCGAAGTTCCGGCGTGCCCGTCGTGCTCGGCAAACGCAAACCGCAACGCACGACCAGCCGCTCGCCGGAATCCGACAAGGAAGTGAAAAAACTCGCCGACTCGCTCTGGGCAAAACCGTCGAGCCTCGCGGAAGCGATGACGGCCAAGAACATCCTGCCCGATTGCGAAGGCCCGTTTGAGTACGCCCACCGTCAGGATGGCACGACCGACATCTATTTCGTTTCCGGCAAGGGAACAGCCGACTGCACGTTCCGCGTGAATGACCGGCGGCCCGAACTCTGGGACCCCGTCACGGGCCGCCGGAGCACCGCGGCCAGTTGGCGCGGCACGTACGACAAACGGACAACCGTCAGCCTAACGTTGCCGGAGAACGGCTCGGTGTTCGTCGTGTTCCGCACCTTCGACCTGCCGCGCCAAAGCGCGCCGCCGCCGCCGCCGTCGCAACTCGTCGTCACCGGCCCGTGGACGGTCCGGTTCGACTCCAAATCCGTTGTCTTCAAGGAATTGACCCGCTGGGACCAACATCCCGACCCGTTCATCAAGTATTTCTCCGGCGCGGCAACCTACCGGAACACCTTCGAATTGACCGACGCGCAAGCGGACGAGTCTGTCCGCCTTCAGCTCGGCGAAGTCAACCACATCGCGCAGGTCCGGCTCAACGGCAAAGACCTCGGCGTCGTCTGGACCGCCCCGTGGGAGATCGAACTGACCGGCGCGGTCAAACCGGGCCGCAACGACCTGGAGATTCTCGTCGTCAACACCTGGGTCAACCGCCTGATCGGCGATGCCGCGTTGCCGCCGCGCAAGCGCACCACCAAGACCAACGTCGGCCTGCAAACCGGCCCGCGCACGTTCCGGGCATTCCAAGGATTCGCCTCCGAGGACCCGCTCATGCCCTCCGGCCTGCTCGGCCCGGTGCGTCTGGAGTTTGCGCCGAAACGTTTCGGAACCCCATGAAAACATTTTTGTGTCCGACGCTGCTGCTGCTCGGACTTGTGTCATCACCGGCGCAAGACTTCGTCACCATCTGGGAGCGGGCAGCAACCAAATCCACCGACCCATCGCGCACGGTCAAGCGCGTGGCGATGGCCAACGAGGGCGGCAACCGTTTCGTCTGGCGCCTCGATTTCCTCGCGCCCTATCCGGCCGAGAACTCCAGCATCATTCTCTATCTCGACGCCGACGACAACGCGTCCACCGGCCGCGCCGGTCACGGCTGCGAGTTCATGCTCCACTGCCGCGATGCGTCGCCCGGCGTCAGCGCGTTCACCACGGACGGCAAAACGCTCCCGGCGCCGCCGCCCCGCGTCGCCGTGACCAACGGCAGCCTGTTCGTCAGCTACGATGTTGACCTGTTGCAGCGCGACGGCGCGTCGCGGTTCCGGCTGAGCATCCTTTCGGAGACGGTCCAACCGCATCGCGGCGTGCACAGCACCGGCTACTTCGAGGCGAAAGGGCCGCCCATCAGCAAACGTCCGAAGGCGCTGCTCGACAGCGATCTCACAGCGAGCGTTGGCATCGAACAAACGTGGGGCCTCGACCGCCTCAACGCGCTCATGGACGATCCGCGAAACGTCCCGATCTGGATTCGCGACTGCAAGCTCGACGGGTTCCGCCTCGACCGCAGCGAGTATCGCGCCGACAACGCGCTCCGCCGCCCCGGCGCCGGCACCATCACCGCCACTGTGCCGGCGGGCGCGTCGGGCAGGTTCCACGTCGGTTTCATTTTCTACGACAGCGCCGGCGTCGAGCGAATCGGCGTGTACGTCAACGGCCAGCGTCGCGGCGTCGCGGTCGCAGATTTCGACGACAACAATCAGCACCTGTTCTTCCTGACGGAGCCGGTCGCGTTGAAACCGGGCGACGCCATCCAACTGCGCGCCCTCACCACGAGCGGCAACTACCGCACCGAGGACTTGGTGCTGTTGCGCGAGAAACCGAAGGCGCGCCCGCCGCTCTACGAGTTCCGCGAAATCGCCGCGACGGGGAACCGACTGACGTGGATCACATCGTGGGCCACGCAATGCACCATCGAGCTTGGCGACGGCCAGAAAATCACCGAGCCGCTGGCGGTGCAAAACCATCGCGTGGTATTGCCCGACAACGCCACGCGTTATCGCATCACGACGCCGAACGTCAGCACCGGCTGGCACAAGCTGACACAGAAGCCGTTCGTCGAGCCGCGCACGAAACAAAGCGGTCGTGTGCCGTTGCGCGTCGAATCGCCGGTTCAGAATTGGCCGGTCACGGGCGGCGTGCCGTTCCCAAAGGGCGCGCTCGGTTCGGCACGCAACGTCCGCCTGCTCGATGGGAGACCGCTGCAAACAACCGTCACGGCTCGCTGGCCCGACGGCAGCGTGAAATGGCTGCTGCTCGACTTCCGCCATACCGGCGGCACGGTTGATTACACGCTGGAGTTCGGCCCGAAGATTTCGCGCGATGAGCCGAAACAGGAGGCCGCTACGCCATCATGCGGCGAGTTGGTCCTCGCTGACGCCGCTGGCAAGGAACACAGGACGAACATTGCCAGTTTGACGCCGGAAGACGGCGGCGGATTGCGTCGCAGTTTGCGTGCATCGGGAAAGATCGGCGAGTTTGCTTGGGAAGCGCGAGTTCACGTGTATCCCGACTTGCCGTGGGCGCGCGTGCTGTTGACGACCGGTCACGCGGAGTCCACCAACGAGTTCACGACAATCCGCAGCCTCGCGTGGCGGCTGCCCAACTTGAAAGGCGCGTCACGAACCGTGAAACAACGCACCGATGTCGGTGAACGCTTCACCGGCCCGGTCGGCGCGATGTTCGTGCGCGACTTCTGGCAGAATTATCCGAAGGACATCGAGGTCGGAGCGAATGGCACAACATTCTGGTTGATGCCGGGGTTGAAAGCCGACGAGTATGATGTGTTGAACAAGAAGAACCACGACTGGCACAAGCTCTATTTCTGGTTCGACAACGGCGGCTACAAGATGCGCCAAGGCATGACCAAGACGCACGAGGTCTGGATCGGTCTCGATGGCAGCGCGCCGCCGCTGGATCGAACGTTGATGGCCGTCGCGCCGCCGCGGTGGTATGCGGGCTCGGGCGCGTTTGGGGAACTCACACTCGCCGACCCGAATCGCGCGGTGGTGAAGGACTACGACAAGAAGGTCAGCGAAACGCTTGGTGTGTATTTGAATGATCGCGACAAGATCCGCCAATACGGCATGTTCAACTTCGGCGATTGGTGGGGCGAGCGGATCATCAACTGGGGCAACATCGAGTACGATACGCAACACGCGTTCTTTCTCCAGTTTGCGCGAAGCGGCGACCTGCGTTTCTTCTGGGCGGGCGACGAAGCCGAGACCCACAACCGCGACGTGGACACCGTGCATTACCACGCGAAACCCGAACGTGTCGGCTGCGTTTATGCCCACTGCATCGGGCACGTCGGCAATTACCTTGAGAAAAGTCCGTTGCCCGGCAAGGACCAAGGCACGGCTCGCGGCGGATTCACTGTGTCGCACACGTGGTGCGAGGGACACATGGATCATTACTTCCTCACCGGCGACCGTCGCTCCTACGAGACCGCCATCAAGATCGCCGACCACTACGGCATTTACCGGTTCACCAACAACTACGACTTCTCCAACTGCCGCGACTCCGGCTGGCACTTGATCCTGACGATGGCCGTCTATCGCGCCACGGGCGACCCGTTCTACCTGAACGCCGCCAAGATCATGATCGAGCGCGTGCTGGAACGGCAGACCCCCAAGCCGAAGTTCAACACCAAAGGCGGCGGCTGGCGTCGGATGATGGTACCGGGCCATTGCCTGTGCGAGCCGGCGCACTACGGCAACGCCGGGTTCATGGTCGGCGTGCTGCTCACCGGCATGAAGTGGTATCACCTCGAAACCGGCGACCCGCGCGTCGCCAAGAGCATCATCATGGGAGCGAACTTCGTTGCGGACGATCTGTGGGTCGAGGAGATCGGCGGGTTCCGTTACACGAGTTGTCCCGTGTCGTCGAAGGGGCCGTTCTCGAACTTCCTACTCTTCGACGGCATCGGTTACGCCTACCGGCTCACCCAGAAAGCAGGCCGCCCCGACGCCAAGCTGGCGCACGTCCTGCGAAAAGGCACCGACCCCGCCATCCAGAACATGCGCGGCATGGGCAAGAGTTTTTCCCAATTCATCCGCGTCGCGCCGCACTTCATCGGATTACTTTCCGAACTACAGGAGGGAAAATGAACCGCCGCACGTTCATCAAGTCGTCGCTGGGGACCGGGTTGGTTGCGTCGGGGATATTTCGGGCCGCCGCGTTGATGGCCAAATCGGAGGACAAGAATGATCGCGTCGCGCGATTGTTGGCGGGGGTGTCCGGCCTGCCGCCACGTGAAATCTGTTTTGCGCGTGCCCGGCTCATGACTGAATCGTACTGCGAGACAGCCGGTGAGGCGCCCATTCTGCGCAAGGCCAAGGCGTTCTATCGTGTCGCCGATGGAATGCCGATCTTGATCCAGCCCGGTGAATTGATCGTGGGTAACATCGCCTCGAAACCGCGGGTCGCCTATTTTGCGCCGGAAAGTTATGATTGGACAAATTACCGCGACGACGCCGAGCAAGTGTTGAAGTCGGACTTGGTTTACCAACAGGACATACGGTTCCGGATTCCTGAGGAGATCGCGCGGTTCTGGCGGAAGATGCCGCACGGTGATACAGCCGGCCATTTTGTTGCTGATTATTCGAAGGTGTTGCGGTTGGGTTTTTCGGGACTGGCCGCCGAGGCGAAACAGAACCGCGAAAAACACCGCCGGGCCGGGACGTTGGACGTTGCCAAGGAGAACTTCTATCAGGCGGCGGAAATTGTTTGTCGGGCGGCGTCGCGATTCGCTCATCGTCATGCCGAGGCGGCTCGCACACTGGCGCAGGCGGAACCCGACCCATCGCGTCGGACAGAGTTGCAACGGATCGCGATGGCTTGTGATCACGCCGCGACGCAGCCGGCGCAGAATTTCCACGAAGCGTTGCAGGCGTTCTGGTTCACCCACGTGCTGTTGCACATCAACTCGTCGGAATGGTCCATCTCACCGGGCCGGTTCGACCAATACATGTGGCCGTCCTACGAGCAAGACATCGCTGCCGGGCGTCTTACCCGTGACGAGGCTGCCGAGTGGCTGGCCTGTCTGTGGATCAAATTCAACGAAGTCCGCGTTTGCGCGGTGGATATCATCAATTACCAGAACCTGATGATCGGCGGCGTGGATCAGGCCGGACGGGATGCCACGAACGACTTGTCGCATCTCTGCCTTGAGACGACCTTCCGCTTGAGAGGATTGACGCAACCCAGTCTCTCTCTGCGCTGGCATCCTGGCGCGCCGGAGCAACTTCTGTTGCGCGCCGGCGCACTGATCTTGACCGGCTCCGGCCGTCCGGCGCTGTTCAACGACCGCGTGTGTATCCCCGCCTTGGAACGGGCCGGCGTGCGACGCGAGGACGTATGGGATTACTCCATTGCCGGCTGTGAGGAGCTGGCGGCGGCAGGCCGCGTATTTGGCGTCTGTCGTTGCGGCACCACCAACCAAGCGCAATGCGTCCTGAACGCATTGCGGGAGAACCCGGCCAGTTTCGACGATCTCCTGCAAGCGTACCAGCGCCACCTGTCGCTCGCCAGCCGCCGCGCGATCGAAGGCCAACAGAAACGGGACGAGCGCAGTGCCCGTCATACGCCACACCCGTTTGTGTCGCTGCTGTTTGATGACTGTTTGCGCGACGGCAAAGACATCGCGGAAGGCGGCGCGCGTTACAACATCTCCAGCCTCGCCGAGGCGGGCACCATCACCGCAGCCAACTCGCTCTACGCGATCAAGCGATGCGTTTATGAACAGAAACGCACGAGCGTGGAGGAATTGAACCGCGCCACGGCGGCCAATTTCGAGGGCCACGCGCAGCTTCACGCTCTGCTGCGAAACGCGCCCAAGTTTGGCAACGACGACGATCGAATGGACCAGTTCGCGCGCGACATCGTGAAACTGAACCAACGCGTGCTGGACGAATTGAACCTGCGCGATTACCGCAACGGACGCATCGTGCCGGGATCGGGAATCTCCACAGCATGGAAGGCCGGTCACTACATGGGAGCCACGCCCGATGGCCGTGTGCGCGGTCAGGCGCTCTCGATCAGCCTCGGCCCCTCTGCCGGCACCGAGCGGCACGGCCCGACTGCCGCCCTCAACTCCGTCGCCAAGCTCGACTGGCAAGAACAGGCGGGCGGCGCGCTCACCCACATTCAATTGCCGTACACCGCCACGCGCGCGAAACAGGACACCGCGAATCTGAAAAGTCTCATCGCCGGCTTCTTTCATAACGGCGGCATGGGTGTGCATTTCAGCGTGGTTGACGTGGACCTACTGCGCCAGGCGATGAAAGAACCGGAGAAACACTTGCACATCCTTGTGCGGATGGGTGGATACTCCGCGCAGTTCGCACTGCTTGCCCCGCAATTGCAACGCGACATCATCGCGCGCATGGAACAGCCATGAGTGCTCTGCAAACCACGTGAGGAAAGATGAACCGCCGCCAATTTCTCCAAGCTGCCGCCGGTCTCGCCGCCTCGGCCTGTTACGCGAAGGCACAGCCGACAAAGATCATTGACACGCACGTTCATTTCTACGACCCGTCGCGTCCGCAAGGCGTGCCGTGGCCGCCGAAGGACGACGCGTTGCTCTACCGCACGGTGCTGCCGAAAGATTACCGCGCGTTGCCGGTGCCGCAGCGAGTGGATGGCGTGGTGGTCGTCGAGGCCAGTCCGTGGGTCGAGGACAACCAGTGGATTCTCGACATCGCCGCGCAAGACAAGTTCATCGTCGGGCTGGTAGGCAACCTGCCGCTGGGCACGCCGGAGTTTGCGGGACACTTGAAGCGGTTCGCCGCCAATCCGTTGTTCCTCGGCATTCGCACCCGAAGCGCGTCATTGGAAGACTCCGCCGTCATCGCCGGTTTGCGCGCCGTGGCCGAGCGCGGCCTGTCCTTCGATGTGCACTCGCCGCCGACATGGGTCGCGCAGGCTGAGCGGATCGCAAAGCTTGTGCCGAATCTGCGCCTGATCATCAATCACGTCGCCAACGCCACCGTGAACGGCGAACCGCCGCCGGAAGACTGGCGGGAGTTGATGAAGAAGCTCGCGGCGCATCCGCAAGTGTTCATGAAAGTGTCCGGCCTCGTCGAGGGCACCAAGCGCCGCAACGGCGACGCCCCGGCAGACGTGGAGTATTACCGCCCTGTGCTGGAGTTCTTGTGGAAGACATTTGGCGCTGATCGGTTGATCTACGGCAGCAACTGGCTCGTGAGCGCCCGGTTCGCGCCGCTGGATCGTGTGCAGCAGATTCCGATGACATTCTTCACCGAGAAAGGCCAAGCCGCGCTCGAGAAGGTTTTCTGGAAAAACGCGCAGACGGCGTACCGGTGGAAGAATCGCTCCTCATAATCCATGAAATGCTGCCCTCCGAAAAAGTCATTCTATTTTGAAACATATGTTACAAAATAGAATGACTTTCAGGATGATGGCGGTTACCAGTTTCGGGACTGCGGATTCCGGTCGCCACCGCGGTGGGAATGGGGGCAGACGGGATACCGGAGGCAGAGATTCTGCGCGCCTACCCCGGCTTGGAATCGGCCGATATCCGTGAAGCACTGCCATGTGCCGCAGAGGCCTTGCGGGAGCGAAAACTTCCCGTGGCAATCAATCTCCGGGAATTTTGCTGTTTTTTGGTCGAACCCGACTATACTCGCGCGCGTCATCGCCATGAAAACATACGCCGCCATTCTCTTGCTTCTGTTGGCAGCCGCTGCCAGCGGCGAGGATGCTCCGTTCCGCGTCGGCGAGAAACTCGGCTATCGGATTTATTGGGGGCCGTTCGAGGCCGGGCACGCCACGCTGGAGGTCGCGGGGATCGAAACGGTTGACGGTCATGATTGCTACCATCTCGTTGTGCGGGCGAAAACCACCGGGTTTGTGGACATGTTGTTCCATGTGGACAACATCATGGAAAGCTGGCTGGACGTGAAGGAGCTTCGCACCGTGCGCTACCGGCAACACCGCATCGAGGGCAAACACACCAAACGCAGCGAAACCTGCTACGATTACACCAACAAGCGTTACACCATCACCAATCACCTCAACGGCGCGACGTACACGCTGCCGCTTGACCAGCCGCTCCAGGACATCGTCTCCGCGGCATACTACGTCCGCACACAGCCGCTCGCGCTTCACCGGTCGCTGGAGTTCTTCGTCAACGCCGGCGACACCAACCGCCGGGTTCGCTTTTTGCCTGACCAGCGGAAAAAAATATGGACCAACCCGCTCGGCGACGTGCCGGCCCTGCGCGTCGAGCCGAACCCGACGCTGACCGTCGTGGCCGCCAACAAGGGACGGATGTGGATCTGGATCAGCGATGACGCGCAGAAACTGCCGCTGGTGGTCATTTCCAAGCTCGCCATTGGCAGCGCGCGTTTCCAACTCACCGAGGTCAAGGCCGCCGATCCGGCGCTGGCGCAGCGTCTCCGGATCGCGTCGAGGAACTGACATGAATTTTCCCCCGCTCGATTTCAGCCGCATCCGCACCTACCCGCTCCGCGAGCGCGACAACAAAGTCCACCGCGAGGAATTGGCGCGCCCGTGGCAACCCGGCGGCTCGTTTGCCGCGTTCATCAAGTCGCTCCCGCAGATTCTCATCGGGAAGGATTTCCGCGCCCTCGTCACCGCCACGGCCGAGGCCGTCCGCAACCGCCGGCCCGTCCTCGTCATGATGGGCGCCCATCCGATCAAATGCGGCCTCAATCCCATCCTGCTCGACCTCATCGGGCGCGGCGTCATCAACGCGCTCGCCGTGAACGGCGCGGCGGCCATCCACGATTTTGAACTCGCGCTCATCGGCGCCACCAGCGAAGACGTCCAGCGCGGCCTCGATGACGGCAGCTTCGGCATGAACGACGACACCGGCCGCCAGATGAACCGCGCCCTTGCCGATGGCGTCGCGCAGGGCATCGGCGCCGGTCGCGCCCTCGGCGAAACCATCGTGAAAGGCGCTTTCCCGCACAAGGCGCTCAGCCTCCTCCACGCCGGCGTCACGGCCAACATTCCCCTCACTGTCCACATCGCCATCGGCACCGACATCATCCACCAGCATCCGACTGCCGACGGCGCGGTGCTGGGCGAAGCGAGCTACTTGGATTTCCAGAAACTTGCCGCCGTCATCGCCCAACTCGAAGGCGGCGTGGCGTTGAACATCGGCAGCGCGGTCGTCATGCCGGAAGTGTTTCTCAAGGCGTTGACCGTCGCCCGCAACCTCGGCCACACGGTTGACCATTTTACGACTGCCACGTTCGACATGAACCGCCACTATCGTCCCACCGAGAACGTCGTGCGCCGCCCCACGCACAAGGGCGGCCACGGCTACTACATCGTCGGCCACCACGAACTGCTCGTGCCGCTCTGGGCCGCCGCCGTCTTGGAACAACTGAAATGAAAATCAACCATCTCCAAACCATCCTCTCCCGTTTCCCGCGCCAACGCATCCTCGTTGTCGGCGACGTGATGCTCGACCAGTTTCTCTGGGGCAAGGTCAACCGCATCTCGCCCGAGGCGCCCGTGCCGGTGGTCGAGATCCAGCGCGACTCCTGTTTCCCCGGCGGCGCCGCCAACGTCGCGCGCAACCTCCGCGCCCTCGGCGCCCAGGTCAGCGTCCTCGGCATCGTCGGCAACGACTCGCCCGGCGAAACACTGCGCAACCTGCTCGACGAAGGCGGCATTGACACCAGCGGCCTGCTCACCGACGAGCAGCGCCCGACAACGTTGAAGACCCGGATCGTGGCCCACCACCAACAAATCGTCCGGTTCGACCGCGAGAAAACGGGGCCGCTGACGCCGGTGCTGGAGCAGGCGTTCCTGCGGCACTACGAACAATCGCTCGCAGGCGCCGGCGCGGTCATCTTTGAAGACTACGCCAAAGGCGTCCTGTCCCAGCGGCTGTTTGACCGGCTCCACCAACTCGCGCGCCGGCAGCGCAAGATCACCACCGCCGACCCGAACGCGCGGCATTTGTTGCGCTACCGACGCCTCACGGCCATCACGCCGAACCGCATGGAAGCGTTTGCCGCCGCCGGCGTCGCGCCCGCGGAACCGGCGGAGAACGTGCTGCGCGATGAGCTGCTGCTGCGCGTCGGGAACCTCCTGTTGAAGAAATGGCAGCCGGAGAATTTGTTGGTCACGCTGGGCGAACACGGCATGTGCCTGTTCCGGCACGGCAAGGCGCCGCATCACATCCCGACGGTGGCGCAGGAGGTCTTCGACGTCTCCGGCGCCGGCGACACGGCGATTGCGTCGTTGACACTCGCGTTGGCTGCCGCGGCCGGGCCGGTGGAGGCTGCTGAGATTGCCAACCACGCCGCCGGCGTGGTGGTCGGCAAGGTGGGAACCGCGACCTGTTCGCCGCGGGAGTTGGCCCAGAGTTTCGCGCGCCGGTGTTGACTCAGGCGTCGAGCACTTCACGCACCTTGCGGCCGAGGTCGGAGCCGCCGAAGGGTTTGGACAGATAAAACGTCTGCTGCGAGAGGATTTGGGTGATTTCCTCGGCCTCGGCGCTGTAGCCGGTGATGAACAATATCTTGAGGGACGGGCGGCTCTGGCGCAATTGCTCAGCCAGTTCGCGACCGCCCATCTGGGGCATGACGATGTCCGTCAACAGCAGGTCAACGCGCCGGTCTTTCTGTTCCCGGAACAGTTCGAGGGCTTTCACGCCGTTCTCGGCGTTGAGCACCTCGTAGCCGAGTTCGGTCAGGACGATCTGGCACAGCTCGCGAACGGCTTCTTCGTCCTCGACAAGCACAATAGTTTCGTTGCCGCGGCTGCGGGGCGCTTCCTGGACGACGATGGTGTGTTTGGACGTGGTCGCTTCGCCGCCGGCGCGCGGCAGATAGATGTGGAAGGTGCTGCCGGAGCCGGGCTTGGAGGCGACGGTGATCTGGCCGCCGCTTTGTTTGATGATGCCGTAGGAGGTGGCCAATCCGAGGCCGGTGCCTTTGCCGCCTTCCTTGGTGGTGAAGAACGGCTCGAAGAGGTGCGATTTCACTTCGTCGGTCATGCCAGTGCCGGTGTCGGACACGGAGAGCCGGACGTAATGGTTCGGAGTGACGCCAAGGTCCTCTTGGTCCGAGGCCTCGGTGACGGTGACGTTCGCGGTGTGGAGGATGAGTTTGCCGCCGAGCGGCATGGCGTCGCGCGCGTTGACAGCCAGATTGAGCAGGACCTGCTCGATCTGGCCGGGGTCGGCCTTGACGGGCCAGAGCGGGGCTGGTTCGGAACTGATGACCAGTTCGATGTCCTCGCCGATGACACGATGGAGCATGTTCTGGATGTTGGCAACCAACTCGCCGAGATCGAGGATCTTGAGTTCAAGGACCTGTTTGCGGCTGAACGCGAGGAGCTGGCGCGTCAATGTGCCGGCGCGTTCGGCGGCCTTGAGGATTTCCTCGATGTTGCGGCGTTGCGGATCGCCTTCGGGGAGGCGGCGGAGGCAGATTTCGCCGTAACCGGTGATGGCGGTGAGCCGGTTGTTGAAATCGTGGGCCACGCCGCCGGCGAGGCGGCCGATGGCTTCCATTTTCTGGGATTGAAGGAATTGAAGCTTGAGGGCGACTTCGTGGGTGACGTCGCGTTTGACGGCGACGTAACTGGTGATGTTGTCGTCGGCGTCCTTGAGCGGGGTGATGGTGGCTTCTTCCTGGTAGATGGCGCCGTCTTTCTTGCGGTTGAAGAAGAAACCGCGCCAGACATCGCCGCGGCTGATGGTTTTCCACAGGTCACGGTAGAAGGTCTCGTCGTGTTTGCCGCTCTTGAGGAAACGCGGGTTCTGACCGATGACCTCGGCGAGGCGGTAACCGGTGATGGTCTCAAACGAAGGATTGGCGTAAACGATGTTGCCTTGGGCGTCGGTGATGATGATCGCCTCGACGGTCTGTTCGATGGCGGTGGCGAGGCGCTGCATGGTTTCCCGCGCGCGATATTCCTCGGTCGTGTCGCGCATGGCGATGACGCAAATCCTGCGGCCTTTGTACGGGATGATGCGGCTGTGAGGTTGAACGCGCACCACAGTGCCATCCTTCCGCCGAAGGAGGAATTCGACGGGACCGGCGCCCGGACGGCGCTCTTGTTCGACCGTTTTGATGGGAGATTCGGCGGCAACCAGATTCGTGAAAAGGTTGCCGGCCAGTTCAGCAAGCGGATAGCCCAACATTTCCAGAAAGCGGCTGTTGGCATCGAGGATGCGTCCGCCGTCGGTAAGCACGATCGCCTCGAATGCAGCCTCGGACAGGACGCGGTAACGGGTTTCGCTTTCCAACAGCGCCAGCTCGGCGCGTTTGCGCGCGCTGATGTCCCGGACATGCAGGAGCACGGCAGGTTGGCCGGCGTAGTGGATGCGGGCCGCGCTGATTTCAACGGGAACAGCGCGTCCGCCGGCGGTATAGCTCTGGCTCTCGAAATGAACCCATTCCCCCGCAACAACCTTCGGGAAATCGCGCACCACCTGCTCCCGCATTTCCGGCGGCACCAGATCCGCGACGTTCCGGCCAACGAGCCTCTCGCGCGCCAGGCTGTGCAAACGAGAGGCGGCGGGATTGACATCGAGAATGACACCCTCGTGGCTTTCCACAAAGACCGGGTCGGGGGAATTCTCAAAAAGCTGGCGGAAACGTTGTTCGCTTTCGCGCAATGCTTCGAGGGTCTCGCGCCGCTCGGTGATGTCGGTGAACACCGCCGCCATGCTGCCGGGCACGGTGCGAAAAGCGAACACTTCATAAATGCCCGCTACCGAGTCGCCTACGTAACGGATTTCCTCGCTGTGCCACGGCACGCCGAGCACGCACACTTCGCGGTACCGGGTGGGCACTTCCGTGCCGTCCAGCCAGGGGAACGCCTCCAGGATTGTCTTGCCTGCCAGCGGGGCGTGTTCGATGCCGAGCATCTGGTCGGCGGCGCGGTTGGCGCCGGTGAACAACAGTCGCCCGTCCGGTTGCAGCCGCCAGAAATGCATTCCTAAGGGGGAAGTCTCGACGATCTGGCGGAATCGTTCCTCGGATTGTTCCAGTTGCGCGGCTTGCTGCGCCAGCGCCGCCGCCATCTCATCAAAGGCGCGGCCCAGTTGTTCCAACTCGCGTCCGCCGCCGGTACAACCAACGCGCGCCGTCAAATCGCCGCCGGCCAGTCGTTGCGTGGCCGCAATCACCTTCTGAAGTGGGCCAACAAACAACTTATGTCCCGTCATCTCCAGCGCCAACAGCACCAACAACGCCGCCAGCACCCACACAATGACACTGTGCACCATGTTCTCCCGCGCCCGCGCAAAGGCCGATTCCAGCGGGATCGCCACCGCCACAAACATCAACGACCTCTTCTGCCCTGCGAACAACGGAGCAACGCCATAGAGCCATTCCGTGCCGCGCACCGCGCCACCCGTTCCCGGCTCCGCAATGGCCTGTTGCACGACATCCTCCACCAGCGCCCCCTCGGCTTCGTCCGCTCCCGGCAGGTAGAGGATCCGTCCTTTGTGATCCACGATCATCACGCACGCACCTGCTGGCAATTCCATCGTCGCCGTCAACGGCGTCACCCACTGCAAATCCATCGTCGCAAAAACCACCGCCCGCACCGCCCCTCGTTCATCCAACAACGGATACCCCGCCGTCAATAGCGGCACTCCCGTCTGCGGGTTCACCTCGTAGCCGTCCACGGCGAACTTTCGCGTTTTCAATGCGCGTTGGAACCACGGTTCACTGGCCACGGACACCGCTCCCGTCGCCGCGCTGGCGATCACCCGTCCGTTCGCATCCGCCACGCCGAGGTTGAGGTAGAAAGTCCGCAACCGGAATTCGTCGCTGACGAAATTCCGGCAGCGGTCCTCATCGAGGCTTCGCACAACAGGAGACTGCGTCATCGCCCGCAGCAGTGATTGCAGCCGTTCCAACAGAAACTCTTGTCGAATCCCCACGTGCCGTGCCATGTGCATCGCGTGTGCTTCGACGGCCTCGCCGTCCAACTGGTACTGCCGAAGTCCCATATAGACCGTCAACACCAGCACCGGCAGTAACGCCAATACCGCCACGGCAGCCAGGCGCGCGCGCATGGTGGAGAAAAAGTGACCAAACATGACTGGTCGCTATATACCGCCTTGCCCATTCTTTTGCAACCGTTCAGCGCGCGCCGCCTTGACTTGCCCCGGCCGTTTCGCCATAGTCCGCCCCACCATGGCCGAGAAAAAAGAAACAGCTTTCATGGAAAAAATCGTCGCGCTGTGCAAACGGCGCGGCTTCATCTTCCAGTCCTCCGAAATCTACGGCGGCATCAACGGGTTTTGGGACTACGGTCCCGCCGGCGCCGAGCTCAAACGCAATGTCCGCGACGCCTGGTGGAACGACGTCGTCCGCCGCCGCACGGATGTTGTCGGCATTGACGGCACGATCATCACCCACCCCCGCGTCTGGGAGGCTTCCGGTCACGTCACCAGTTTCAGCGACCCGATGGTGGACTGCAAGAAATGCAAAGGCCGGTGGCGCGCCGACCAATTACCGGAAACGAAATGCCCCGAAGGCGGCCCGCACGACTACACCGAAGCCCGGCAGTTCAATCTCATGTTCGAGTCGCACGCCGGCCCGATCAAGGATGATGACAACAAGGTGTATCTCCGGCCCGAAACCGCGCAAGTCATCTTCGCCCAGTTCCAAAACGTCCTCAGCGTCAGCCGCCAGAAGATCCCGTTTGGCATCGCGCAGATCGGCAAAGCGTTCCGCAACGAGATCAACCCGCGCAACTTCACGTTCCGCAGCCGGGAGTTCGAGCAGATGGAACTCGAATTCTTCATCAAACCCGGCACCGACGCCGACTGGCACAAACGCTGGGTCGAGGAACGGCTCACATGGTACGAGACCATCGGCCTCCCGAAAGAGAAGCTGAGCATCTACGAGTACAAGAAGGAGGAACTCGCCCACTACGCCAGCGCGTGTGTGGACGTCATGTTCGCCTTCCCGTTTGGCGTGCAAGAATTGGAGGGCATTGCCGCCCGCGGCAATTTTGACCTCAGCCAGCACGAAAAGTTCTCCGGCAAAAGCATGGCTTACTTCGATGACGAGACCAAGGAGAAGTACATCCCGCACGTCGTCGAGCCGTCCGCCGGCGTGGACCGCATTTGTCTCGCGTTGATCTGCGCGGCCTACACGGAAGAAGAAATCGCCCCCGGCGATGTTCGGATTGTCATGAAGTTCGCCCCGCGCATCGCGCCGGTGAAAGTGGCCGTGTTCCCGCTGCTGCGCAACAAACCCCCGCTCATCGAAAAAGCCCGCCAAGTCTTTGAACTGCTGCAGCCGCATTTCACCACCGAATGGGACGACCGCGGCAACATCGGCAAACGTTACCGCTACCAGGACGAACAAGGCACCCCGTGGTGCGTCACAATTGACTTCGACACCCTCGGCGAAAAAGGCCCCGAACTGCTCGACACCGTCACCCTCCGTGACCGCAACACGATGAAACAGGATCGCATCAAGATCGCCGACCTCGTCCCGCTAATCAGCCAGCGGCTGCGAGGTTAGCAACACCCCGGAACGCGCTCCGAACAGATCGTTTCGCGCGGATCCACCCGCCCAACGCCGGCGAACCCATCGGTGTGGCCGCCATCGCACGCCACGGGAACGTTTCGCAGCGCATGGCCAAACTGCTGCGCCGCCGAATCGGGTCCTGTCCACGACAGTCAGAAAAAGGAAGCCGTGCAACCTGTTGAGATCACACGGCTTGAATTGGAGGCGGGTATCGGATTCGAACCGATGCATAGAGGTTTTGCAGACCTCCGCCTTACCGCTTGGCTAACCCGCCCCAGGGAAAAGCGCGCAGACATTACCACGCACCCCCTCGTGTTGCCACTGGAAAAAACTGCCTAAAAAACTGCTGGCGCGTTTCCCTTCGCTCGCTATACTCACAATCAAATGCCAGCTCCTTTCCGCAAGATTTCCATCCTGATGCCGGTCTTCAATGAAGCCGGAACCCTCAGGGAAATTGTCCAGCGCGTCCGCGCCTCCGACACCTGCCGGCTGGAAAAGGAAATCATCCTCGTCAATGACGCTTCCACCGATGGCACGCTGGCCGTGCTCGACGAGTTGTCCCGCGCAGGCGATTTGAAAATCCTCCATCACCCCTTCAATCGGGGCAAAGGCGCTGCCGTCCGCACCGCGCTCGAACACGCCACCGGCGACATCTGCCTTATCCAGGACGCCGACCTCGAATACGATCCCGCCGACTATCCCAGACTTCTTCAACCGATCCTCGATGGCCGGGCCGATGTCGTGTACGGCTCCCGGTTCGCGGGCGGCACGCACCGCGTCCTGTTGTTCTGGCATTACATGGCCAACCGGTTCCTGACGCTGCTGTCGAACATGCTCTGCAACCTCAACCTCACTGACATGGAAACCTGCTACAAGGTGTTCCGCCGCGACTGCATCACGGACATGAACCTGACATCCGAACGTTTCGGCATCGAACCGGAATTGACGGCCAAACTGGCGCGACGCCGCTACCGGTTTTACGAGACCGACATCAACTACTCCGGCCGCGATTACACCGAGGGCAAGAAGATCAACTGGAAAGACGGCGTCGCCGCGCTCTGGTTCATCTTCCGCTACCGCTTCTTCGATTGAACCGCTGGTTGTTCCGCCAATGCGCGTGAGGGTTCCGTTCCAGGGCCGCGTGCCCACCGAGGCCGACAAACAGGCGGAGATCGCCCGGCTCAAGGGCCAGTTCGGCCGCTTCGCCGCCCGCCTGATTGACCGCGCCACAGCGAGCGCAGAGCCTGTGGGCGCCCACAGGAAACACCGGTATTGCCAATCTGCACCTCCGGTATTACGGTACGGCCATGACAACGATCTCACTTAAACTGCCGGACAGTTTGGAAGCGCGGCTGACGGCTGAAGCCAAGCGACGGCGCACCACCAAGTCGGCCATCGTCCGCGACGCCGTCGAGCAGGCATTTGCCAAGAAGAAGGGGTTTGTCAGTTGCGCCGATCTGGTGCGCGACTTGATCGGCTCGCAGCCAGGACCGCGCGACGCTTCCACCAACAAAAAGTATCTCGAGGACTACGGCCTTGAACGGCGACACCGTACTCGTTGACGCCGGAGCGCTCGTGGCGCTATTGACCCGGTTGGATACTCATAGCGTTTGGGCAGCGGAACAGTTCGAGGTGCTGCGGCCGCCACTCCTGACTTGTGAACCTGTGCTCAGCGAAGCTTGCCATGTCATCTATCGGCACGGCGGCGATCCGCTACGGGTTGTCGAGATGGTCGAACAGGGCGCGCTGGAGGTCGCGTTTACTTTGGACGACCATGTTCCAGAACTTCTTGCGCTGATGCGACGCTACCGGGATGTGCCGATGTCACTGGCCGATGCCTGCTTGGTCCGCATGTCGGAGTTGCACCGCCATTGCCGCGTGATGACCACCGACACCGATTTCCGCCTCTACCGCCGCAACGCCCGCCAAGTCATTCCCCTTCTCGCCCCGTGATAACACCGGCAGGGGCAGTTTTGCGTGTAGGCCGACCGAACCCTTGTCAGCCGAACTGCTCCAACGCCGGTATACCGTGCTTGGCAGATCCCCGTAGTCGAGATCGTTCACCACGCCCGATCAACTGCATCTGGCGTTGATTGATCTGGTCGAGACCGGCGAACTCACGGCGCGATCGTTCGTTTACCAGGACTACCGATTTGAGTTGCAGAAGTTCACATAATCTGTAAACTTCCGCAAACGATAGGCTAATGAGCCAAATGACGCTATCCGAGTACGTGGAACGCCTGCAAGGGTCTGGGCGGTACACGCTCACGCGGGTTGAAGCCCTGAGGGCTACCGGCCTGCAAGCGAACTCGTTCGAGGTCTCAGTCTGCCGGCTCGCCGAGAAAAAGCAGATCGTCGGCGTACGCCGGGGCTTTTACGTGATCGTGCCGGTGGAATACCGGTCAAGCGGCATTCTCCCGCCCGATTGGTTCATTAACGACCTGATGAAATTCTTGGGGCAACCGTACTACGTGGCGCTGTTGAGCGCTGCCGAAATGCACGGCGCAGCGCATCAGCGCCCGCAGGCGTTTCAGGTCATCACTTCTGAAGCGACGCGCGAAGTCGAAGCAGCCGGACTGCGAATTCGTTTTTTTAAGAAGGCAAATGTTTCCGCAACGCCGACAGTCAAAAAGCGGACTTTCACCGGTGACATTCCGATTTCGACACCGGCCGCGACGGCGTTGGACTTGGTGGCTTACGAGCGGCGCGTCGGCAGGCTCAACCGAGTTATGACGGTATTGCAGGAACTCGGCGAGAGCATCGAGGCGGACACCCTGATCGCCGCTGCACAAACGGACGAGCAACTTGCCCATGTCCAGCGATTGGGCTGGCTACTGGACAAAGCGGGGTTTGAGTCCGTCACTGCAAAACTCCACGAGTGGCTGGGGCAAAAGAAGACGAAGCCGGTGGTGCTTAATCCCTCACATCCAGCCAAGGGGTTTACACGCGACCCGAAGTGGAGCGTAATCGTCAACACCGAGGTCGAGGGCGAACTGTGATTCCGCAAGCCAACATCCTCGACTGGCGAGCGAAAGCTCCGTGGAAAACGGCAAACCAAGTGGAGCAGGACTTGATCATTTCACGCGCCTTGGTGGAGTTGTTCTCGCAGAAGGTGGTTGCCGAGAATCTCGCGTTCCGAGGCGGCACGGCGCTGCACAAGTTGCACCTTGCGCCGGCAGCACGATACTCAGAAGACATCGACCTCGTGCAAGTTGGAGATGGCCAAACCGACCGCATCATTGATGTTGTTCGCCAAGCTCTTGGTTTTCTCGGTGAGCCGTTGCCGGAATGGCGCGGGGGCGTGGCCACTGCCGTTCGTCAGACTGCCAATCTACTGGGGCGCGGGGTCAGGACGCTCACGTGGCGGTTCCAATCCGAAACGCCTCCCACTACCCGGTTGCGGCTCAAGCTTGAAATCAACACACGCGAACGCTTCAACGTGCTGGGGCTGAAGAAATCTCCCTTTGCCGTTGATTCGGACTGGTTCCGGGGGCAGTGCGATCTGACCACGTACCACGTGGACGAATTGCTCGGCACGAAAATGCGCGCCCAGTATCAACGAACGAAGGGCCGCGACCTGTTCGACCTGTGGTACGGCCTGACCTTTGGCAAAGCCGATCCGGCCAAGATGGTTGACGTGTTCCGCCGGTATCTCAAGGAGGAGAACAAACAGGTCTCGCAGCGGCAGTTCCGCGACGATCTGGCCGCCAAGGTGAAGAACCCGGACTACCTCGCCGATACGGAAGACCTGCTGCGACCGGGTCTGGACTACAACTACGAAGAAGCTCACCGGTTCGTCGATGAACATTTGATGGGGATGCTATGAAGAACCGGAACGTTGTTAGCCATGTTCCCAGCGTTGCGTGAACGGCTCAAGCAGCAGGCCGGCACCCTCTCCGGCGGCGAGAAGCAGATGCTCGCCTTGGCAAACGCACTGGTATTGTCCCCGCGCCTGCTTCTATTGAACGAGCCATCCCTTGGCCTTGCGCCGAACATGATTAGCGAAGCACTTGCCCGGATTCAGCAACTCAACAAGGACAACGGCGTCACCATCCTTATCGTTGAGCAGAAAGTTCGAGAGGTTCTCAATATCTGCCACCGCGTCTGTTGCCTCAAGCTGGGACAACTCACCTTCGACGGTCTCCCCGATACTCTCAAAACCGACAGCGCCAAGCTCAAGGCTGTGTTTCTGTAGATCGCTTACTGCTGCGCCCGCTTACCGTCAAGCGCCAGCCGGTGGGTTTGGGATATGGTTTGTTGCTGGTCGGTCTTGACGCCGGCTTCTTGCGCAAACCGGGGCCAATCGGTCACCGCTGCCGTAACTTGATTGATGATGTCGTCGGCATCTTTGAGGCCGTGTTCCCGCGCGATGGTGAGCAGGTCGGCGCGGGTGAAGTCGTTACGCTTGCCGTTGATGCTCATCTGGTGGCGGTTTGTCCAACTGCCGCTCGGATTGTACGACCAGATCACGTCAAACGCCGGTGCCAGCCGCCACTGACCGGTCTGGTCCATCAGGAACGCGATGTTGCGGGTGTGGTCGTCTTGATTACGGGCCACCACATTGAACACCATGCGCCGGTACATCTCGCGCATGGTCGCGTGCCCCAGGTTCAGACGCTGGATCACGGAAAACGCCTGCTCGTAGCCGTGTTCCCCGGCCGCGTTGAAATCGTAATGGCCCAAGGCGCACAGCGATTGCATGTGGATTTTCCCGCCGCGAGCGTCCCGGTCAAACCGCCGGGTCATGAAATGGGCGCGTCCCGATTCCTCCAGCAACCGGCAATCATTCATCTCGATCCCGGCCGCCACGGCCATCCGGTGATAGGCATACTCGATTCGGCCAAAGCCTTTCGGATCGCCGAGCGTGGCATCGTTCACACCATCGAACTTCAAGATCCACGGCTCAAATCCGGGGGGTGCGGCCACCTGTCCCGAACGCACTTCATGGGTCTGTGGATTCCATGCGATGACGGCCTTGGCCCGATTGCCACCCGCCGATGTGCCGACGCGGATGATCTCGGTCAACGCTTCCGCTTTCGCCCCGGTAAGTTGCACCGCCCAGTCGGCCCGGTGCTGGAGAATCTCGGCGGCCAGTTCGGTCAATTCTGCCACTTCAATGGGCACGGACTTGCCCGGTGCCGGCCCGAAGGCTGGCTTGAACTCCAGCGCGCCCATCCCGCGTGTGCTCATGTAGCACAGTCGCTCGACCGGTGTGAAATCGCCGGGGGCACGACCTTGTCGGGCCAGCCAGAGATCAATCAGCCGGTTTCCGTACCGGTCCGGTAAGGAGTCGGCCAACAATCCTGGCAGACCGTGGAACGTCTCCCGATTCAGCGATGGAAACGAAAAGATGCCCGCACCCAACGGCATGATCAGGGGCGCAACCTGCCGGCCCTGCCGCAGAAACGCCGGGTCGTACTCGAAATTGCCAAGACCTCGCGGCTCATCCCACGCGACCGCCCCGACATCCTGCCCCCAAAGGCGAACTGTGGCGACGGTGACTTTTCGAGTACGGGTTGCCATGGATCAGCTTTCCTTCTCTTTGCGACGGTTTCGAGGAACGAAGGCGCGCCGACGCTCCCGGCCTTTCAGTTTTGCCAGTTGAATCGGGCTTAATCCCGGCTCTGGCAGAAATGCGTCAAGCTGACTGAGTTTGCCCAACGCGCGCAGCACCCGGATCAGGAGCGCCAACGTACAGCCCCGTCCACTCTCCAGGTTCTGCAAGGCTCGGCGAGAGACACCAGCTTTACTGGCCACTTCAGCTTGTGCCAGATTCACGTTGAGCCGCTGGGTCTGTATCCGCCGTCCCAGCTCCTCCAACACCGCCTTGTCGGTCATGGCCTCGAAGTTCATGGTCGTACCGTACTCGGCGTTGCCTGGTGTGTCAATCATAAAGCGCAGTATAATGTGCTTTATTAGTTAGAATATGTCTTAAAGCGCATTTATGTGCTCACAGTAAACAGAGCAGCAGCCGGCTTGCATTACAATGTCGCCCTGCCGGACGGCGTAGAAATGGTTAAGGTGCGCGTGCCGGTATGCGGGTTCACCACCACCGCCGCCCTTCCCGCGCCGGCGACGCGGAGTTGGGTTTCCACGCCTTTCTTGCGGGTGATGACGGCCAGTTGCAGCGGGGTGCGGTGAAAATTGTCGGTGGCGTTGATGTCGGCCTTGGCTTTTAACAGCAGTTCGATGGGATCTTTTCGTCCGGCAATGGCGGCTTCGTGCAACGGCGTGCGTCCCCACCGGTTGGTGGCATGGGGATCGGCGTGATGGTCGAGCAGGAACCGGAAGTTCTCATACCGGACACTCGTGGGATTGCGCACGAGCCAGTGCAACGCCGTGTCGCCGTTCTCGTCGCGGACGTTGATGTCCACGCCGGCCGCCAAGACTTTGGCGATGTCGTTGGTGCGTCCCGTCGCAGCGGCACGATGCAATGGATACACGCGGACTTGCGCCGGTGGCCTTGCGGGAGTTTTGGGACGGGAGGGTGGCGCGACCGCCTTCGGCGCCGGCGCGGGAGCGTCTTTGACGGCAACAACTTTTCCGTCCACGAGCGTGACTTCCCGGTTGCGGGAATAAAGCAGTGTTTCCGTTTTGCCTTCGCGCAATTGCCCGGAGGGCTGGCCCCATTCGCGCAGCACCGTGTCCTTGTCCACGCCAACAACAACTGCCGCCACGATCAGCACACAACCGAACAGCGCGTTCATGGCGCTCCTTGATTCAAGCGTTCGTAGGCGGCTTTGGCGTGCGGGAGACCGCGGTCGGCGGCGAACTTGTACCATTTCTTCGCCTTGTCGGGGTCTCTCTCATACAACTGGCCGAGTTGGAACGCGGCGGCCGGTTGGCCTTGGTTGGCTTGCAACAACAACAATCGCTCGGCCTTGGCGATGGCCCGCGAGGCTTCGACGGGAGAAACCGGTTCGCCGGAGCCGGGGAACTTGGCGAGCAACACGCCCGCGACCGGCTCGTTGCCGGCAATGGCTTGACGCGCCCAGTTGGCGGCGGCCTCGGCGTCCTTCTCCACGCCTTGACCGTTGTGGTAGAGGATTGCCAGGTTCAACTGCGCGAGCGCGTTGCCGGCTTCGGCGGCCTGACGCCACCACCGCAACGCCTCGTCGAACTTGCCGTCCGCGCGCGCCAGCGAACCGAGCGTCGTCTGTGCCGGGGCGTGTTGTTTCGACGCGGCGCGCGCGAGCCAGTCGCGGCTTTTGCCGTCATCCTTCGCGACGCCGCTGCCTTCGCCGTACATCAGACCGAGACGGTAAGCCGCCACAGCATCACCGGCTTCGGCGAGCTTCGTCATTTGCGCGGCGCATTTCTCGAACAGCGTGGCCGCCTGTTCCGGCGCGGCGTTGGTGGCCAAGCCATCGCGCAACAACCGCGCGAGCGCGTATTGGCCGAGGGGATGATTCTGTTCGGCGGAACGCCGCGCCCACTCCAACGCCTTCGCGTAATCCGCGCCGGTGCGCTGCTCGTTGCTGAGCCACCAACCGGCCAGCACGCCTTGCGCGCGGGCGTTGCCGGCTGCGGCGTCGGCGCATACCTTTTGAAAGGCCGGCAAGAGATCCGGGCGCGTCTCCGGCCACTCCGTCAACGGCACGCGCCGCAATGTCAGCCGCGAATCGTCGGCCGACGAACCGAACTCGACGGTGTTTTCATTCACAAACCGGACTTCAAATCCCCACTTCCAATCGTTCGCCGGCAAATCTTCGTCGAACCACTCGATGCGCATCGGTTGGGCGGCGGCGTCGAACTTGTAGCGACATTCGATGGCGCTGATTGGTTTGCCTTTTTCGCGCGTGCCTTGTCGCATGGTGCCATCGCTGCGGAAGTGAAAGAGCAGGTCTGCTTCTTCTTGCTGCGCCAACAACCACAAGCCCGGCAACTCCGCCTTGACCGGCGGCGCGGGTTTCGCGTCGGCCACCACGCGCTGCAACTCGACGGTGTCGGTGTTGAATTTCGACGGGCGATCCACGGGATCACCGGCGCGGCCTTCTTCGAGGCAGAGCCGCAACGCGTTCGCGCCGCGAAACTCGAAGATGGCCCACAACACGACATTGCTGTCGGCGCCGGGGACGTTGCATTGAAGGTCGGCGATGTCGAGCGTCATCGGATGCGCCGCGTAATCCACCCGGTAACGGCCGCGGACGATTTCGGGCGGTTTGCGGACGCTCTCGCGCACGGAATAGCTGACGGTGTTGTCGGCGCGGAACTCCATCGTGAACGCCGCGTAGTCCACCGTGCCGGTCCATGAGCCGACGATGGAGAGTTCCGCCGCGGTGGCCAGCGCGCCGCATAACATCCACAATAGAATTGCTCGTATCATGATTCTCCTCTCACGACCGGGCGAAATACCAGAATGCCACGCCCGCTGCCACGACTGCGGCGAGGAAATACCAGATCAATGACTGGAACATCGAGTGCGGCGGCGGGGCTTCGCTGGCTTTGATCCAGTCGGGATGGTTCTTTTCAATCCACGTCATCCGCGCCCGCATGTCGGTGCCGTGTTTCTGGCCGGTCATTTTGTCGAGCGCCAGCATCGCTTCATCGCGCGCGGTTGGATCAAGCGCGGTCCGGCAGACGTTCGCCAACTGCCAGAGCGCGCGCGGGTCTTTCAACTCGCCGAGCGCCCAACAAATCTGCACGCGCAGCTTGCCGGCGGAACTCGGTCGCTGCACGGCCCACAACAACGCCTCGACGGCGGCGCGGTCGCCGATCTGACCCAGCGCCGTTGCCGCCTCGACGCGCACGGGCGACTTCTCGTCCTTTAACTCCGCGCACAACGCCGGCACCGCCGACGGGTTGCGCAACTGTCCCAGCGATTCCGCCGCCCGTTTGCGCGCCTCGGCCGGTTGGTTGGGATCGGACAGAATCGCCAACAGCGGTTTGAGCGCCGCTTCGCCGAGCGCCACGAGCCGTTGTTGCGCGGCGCGGGCAATCGAACGGTCGGCGTCGCCCAGCGCGCGGGCGAGTTCCGCGACTTCATTGAGCGCGGACTGGCCGGCGGCTTGGCGCAATGCGTTGGCGAGCGTGTTGTCGCTGCGCTTTTCGGCGAGCGCCAGCGGAGTCAGGCCGCGTTTGTTCTTCACCGACAACGCCGCCGCTTGTTCCGCCAGCGCGCGCGCGACCTCGACGCGCCCCGCTTCAACCGCCAAGTGCAATGGCGTGTCGCCATTGACTGTTTGCGCCGCGCCGTCCGCGCCGTGTTTGATCAACAGCCGCGCCACTTCCGGCGAGCCGAGCAGCGCCGCCGTGTGCAACGGCGTCCGCGAGTCCTCATCGCGCGCGTTCACGTCCGCGCCCTTGCCCAGCAACGCTGTCACCGCATCCGTCCCCGCCGGCACGGCCAGATGCAAGGGCGTCCGCCCAAACGCATCGCGCGGCAACGGTTCCGCTGCCAAGACCGAGAGGAGCAAAGCCACTGTTGCGCCATTGTATGCGATGGTCATTGGTGAACGCGGATCAAAACCCAGAAACGGGTCGCTGGCCTGTTTACGGGGGGACGCGCAACGAAGTCGCTACGCCCACTGGTATTATCAATCGCACTCATCACCCGCCTTGTATCGCTGACGCTGGCACAGCGCAAGCCGCCAGTTTACCTGCCGAAGGCAACGCCGCAGGCGATCAGGATTCACCCGCCCGCCAGCAGGACCGTCAATCTCCGGGCATGACCCGGCGCGGCGCATCGTCCTTTCCATAGACGCAGACAAACATCCACCGGCTCACGCGGGAGAGGAGGCCGAAGCCGGGACAGATGAACCACGCCCGAACCACCGGCCGCGACACAAACCGGCGCGCCACCATCAGCCACCCAAACGCCCCCACCAACATCAACGGCGCGATGGCCAGAATAAACACCCCGGCACCAGCCAAGATCACGAGTTGGGTCGGCGTGGGAAACAGATGTTTCGCCAGCAACCCGAGCCCGGTGACGCCCGCCACCGCCGGCGCCAACATCGCCACCAGCAGCGACCAGAACGCGACCGGGTGTTCTCGTTGAGCTTCGATGGCTTCTTTCGATACCATGTGCTGACTCCGTGGCCGCAGACCTCTTCTTCGATTGAGCCGTTTACTTCTCAGCGTGGCCGACCATCTTGTCGCGAACGCGCGCGGTCGTCTTCATCTTCGTCTGGCCGCCCTCCTGATAGACGACCGTGTTGGGCGGCACCGGTTCGAGCAGCCAGACGTTGCCGCCGATGATCGAATTGTGGCCGATGGTCACGTCGCCGAGAATCGTCGCACCGGCGTAGATGGTGACGTTGTCCTCGATGTTCGGGTGGCGCTTGATCCCCTTCACGCAACGGCCCTGCGCGTCCTTGAGAAAACTTTTCGCGCCGAGGGTGACGCCTTGATAAATCTTTACACTCTTCCCGATGACGGTTGTCTCGCCGATGACGACGCCGGTGCCGTGGTCAATGAAGAAGCTCGGTCCGATCTCGGCGCCGGGATGGATGTCAATGCCGGTCTTGTTGTGCGCCCACTCGGTCATGATGCGCGGGATGAGCGCGATGTGGCGCTGGTACAGCCGGTGCGCCATCCGTTGCACAGCAATCGCCTCAATGCCGGGATACGCCACGATGATTTCCTCGGTGCTGATGGCCGCCGGGTCGCCTTCGTAGGCGGCCACCACGTCGGTCTGCAACACCGCCCGCACCGCGGGCAACTCAGCCAGAAACTCATGCGTCACGCGCGCCGCCGTACCGGCGAGGTCGTTGCGGTCGCAATGCGGGCACGGCTGGTACTCCAGGCTCTTGCCGATTTCCTTTTCCAGACGGCGCTTGATGGAGGCGACCAGTTCCGCCGTGTACTCGTGGATTTGCGCCGAGTGCAACGGCTCGGCATCGTAAAACCCGGGGAACACCAGCCGCAACAAATCCTGCGTGACCGCAACCACCGCGTCGCGCGACGGCAGGTTCGAGCCATCGAGGTGGTTGATGCCACCGTGCTCGCGGAACGACCCGACCAGGTTTTCGACAATCTCGGCCAGTTTCTTTGCCATAACGCCTGACACTCTAGCCTTCCATGCCGTCCGCGCAAGGCCAAATGCGTCGCACTTGGAATGACAGACGCTTGTAACCTTCTGCCTCGCAGGATCGTCTGGTATCGTGAAAACCATGCACTGGATGACTTGTTTTCTTGGAGCGGCGCTGGCAGCCAACCCCGGCGATCATTCGCACACGATCAACGCCGGCGAGTTGAAGCGCCACTACACGGTGCATGTCCCGTCAGGGTACGACGGCAGGACGCCGGTGCCGGTGGTCGTAATGCTTCACGGCGGCGGCGGCACGAGCCGCGCTGCGGCGACGGAAACCGGTTGGGGCGCGAAGGCCGACAAGGAAGGGTTCCTCGCGGTTTTCCCCGACGCGATGGCGCGTGATCCGTCAAAACCGGGCAGCTTCGCCCGCAACCCGCAACTTTGGAACGATGGCTCCGACCGTTTCTACCCCGGCCAGAAAGCGCCCGACGATGTCGCCTTTCTCAACGCGATGCTCGATGAGTTGTCCGCGAAGTTCAACGTGGATGCCCGGCGGATTTACGTCACCGGTTTTTCCAATGGCGCTTCGATGTCTTTCCGTTTCGGCGCGGAAGCGTCCAAACGCATTGCCGCCATCGCGCCTGTTGCCGGGGCGTGCTGGCTGGAGAAAGTCAGGTTGGAACGTCCCGTTCCGATGTGTTACCTGACCGGCAGCGCCGATCCGCTCAATCTCATCGAGGGCGGCGTGCCGAGATTGTTAGGCGGTGGCAGCGACAAAGTCCGCGCCAAACCCAAACCGCCCGTGCGCGATTCAATTCGAAAATGGACCGACGCGCTCGGTTGTTCCGCGACGCCGACCAGCGCGACCGAAACCAACGGCGTCCACATCGAACGCTACGGCGCAGACGTTGTGTACGTCACCGTCGCCGGTCAAGGCCACACGTGGGCCGGAGGCAGGAGCCTGTTGCCGGGGTTCATGGTCGGCAAGACGACTGACAAACTCAACGCAACCGATTTCATTTGGGAGTTCTTCAGAACCAAACAGACGCGGACTCACTGACCGGAAAGCACATTGCGGTTGCGCTGCCGTTCTCCGGACTTCTCTTTCAACAATTGCCAGAACTTCTCGCGTTGCTCCGGAGCCAGGTCACGGGCAATGCTGGCGTTCGTCTCCTTGAAAGCCTCGCTCACTTTTGTCCGCAACTCGGCGCGGAACTCCTGCATATTGGAGGCGAGTTTGTCAAAGTGCAGGCGGATGGCAGCGATTTGCTCCGGCGTCAGTTCGAGCAAGGGCGTGTATTCTTTGATGCGCGCCTCGATCCAGCGTTCCTCGCAACTTTTGTAATCCCGCGACCAGCGCGGCTTCCAAGTCGCCTGCCGCCCCAGCACGATCCCGGTGGACACGCCGAGACCAAACAACACCACCAAACCGATTCCAATTTTGACGGCTAGCCTGCTCATGGTTCCTCCGTTTCCTCGGCGAACACAACATCGGCCAGTGTCACCGGATCCATGGCCGCCAGCTTGACCGGCGGTTCGGGACGGACTGTCAACCAGCACGCCACCAGCACCACGGCGGCCACGGGAACCGCATCGAACGCCAGCCGCCCCAGTAATTCGGCGGTGAGTTGTCGCTGCGGCCTCAATTGCGCCAGCACGCGCGTATCGAAGCCAAACGGCATCTCTGCCGGTGCTTCTGTTCCGGTTGTGTTCCGGCTGGCGGCGTCCGCCAGTCGTTTCCACGGATTGTTTGTGTTCATCGTTGTTTCTCCAACTTCAAAATCTCTTTTCGTAACTTGCGCCGGGCGCGGAACGCGCGGATGCGAATCGCGCCTTCATGCCAGCCAGTCGCCTCGCGCACTTCGGTCACCGAGTGGCCTTCGAGGTCGAGCATCGTCACCACCAGCCGGTCTTCGGGGCCGAGCAGGTCGAGCAGCTTGACCGCCAGCTCGTGCGCGTCCGATGCGGGCGGGTCCTCGCTCGCCAGCGTGGCCGTCAACGCATCAGCCTCGGTTTCCGTCAGATCAGCCCAGCGCAGTTCGGGTCGGCGTTTCTCGGCGCGCAGGTGATCAATGCAGCGGTTCACTGCGATGCGCGCGATCCAGTGCGACACCGGCGCGCGCCCGTCATACTCGCCGAGCCGTTCAAAGAACCGCGCGAACACTTCCTGCGCGAGGTCTTCCTCGGCCACGCGCCGCGGCAGTCGCCGCCGGATGATGGCGATGACGTCGGGATACAACGTCGCGATCAAGCGCCGGGCGGCGGCCTGGTCGCGCGAGTGGATCCACGCGGCAATGTCATCCTTCATAAGGCTACTACGCCCGATTCCGAATTTTGTTACAACCTTTTTTTAGCCTGTAACAAAGTGCGGTGCTCCGGCGTCAGTGAGGTATGCACCATTGCCTTTGTTTTTAGTGGAAGCGGTCACGCGATAATTACATCACACGACATTCGTGCTGCCTTCCAGCATCCACTCCCACGCAGGTCGCACGGTGATGCCTTTGGGCGCCTCGGATTGGGCTTGGCTGAGGCCGGTGGAATTGGCGGTGAGCAGCAAGGCGGGCAGTTTCCTGTGTTCAGCTATTGCCGATTCCAAGGCGCGAAACTCGCGGGCGCGGGTTTCTGCTTCGCTGACATCGGCGCAGACTTGAATCAGCGCAGGCCGGCCCGCCACGGGCGTCGCAAGAAAGTCCACTTCCAACCCGTCCGCCGTCCGCACATACGCGCGTTCGCAACGGCGACGCTCCAGTTCGACAAGCACAGCGGTTTCCAACGCGTGACCCGTGTTCGGCCGTCCGCTGCGGTCAAAGGCCGTGATCAGGCCGGAATCCACCGGGTACACTTTGCGCGGATTGGATTGTCGCTGCCGCTCGCTCGACGTGTGCAACGGCACCAATCGAATGAGAAACGCGTCCTCCAAGTGGCCGAGCATCGCGTGCAGCGCATCTTTCGACACCGCCACGCCCTGCGATTTCTGGTCGTTGAAAAACCGATGGACACTGAACAAACCAGCCGCCGCGCCGAGCAGTTGGCGCGTCAGGTGACGCAGTGCGACGACGTTCGTCACGCCGTGCCGCTCGATGACGTCGCGCAGGATCACGGCATCCACGTAGCCTTGCAGCAACAGGAGACGATCTTGCGCCGCAAGCCCCTGAGCTTCTGGAAAGCCGCCGCTCAGCAGATAGTCCGCGAACAACTTTTCCATGGCCGACCGTTTCGCCTTGGGCAAGAACGACGGATCGTCCTCCGGCTCGGCGCCTTGATGCCGCAAGAACTCGCGGAAACTGAACGGATGCACGAGTGTTTCCATGGCCCGGCCCCGCAACGCGGTGGCGATTTCGCGGCTCAGGAGTTTCGCCGACGAACCGCTGACAAAGATGTCCACCTTCTCCGTATCCATCATGCGCCGCACAAATCCCTCCCAACCCCGCACCACCTGCACTTCATCCAGAAAGAAACCAACCCGCCGCTGGTCGCGATGCTGGGGAAACCGCAGAAAATACTCCTCCAGCACCCAATGAAGCTGCGCCGCCTCCATGCCGGCCAACCGTTCGTCATCGAAGTTGAAATACACCTGCGTTTCGCGGGGCGCCCCCTGTTCGACGCGGTCGCGCTGAATCTGGCGCAAGAAACAGGTCTTGCCCACCCGCCTCATGCCGATCACCGCATGGGTTTTGTCCGGCACCAACGGCAGGCGGATATCGCGGCGTGTCCACCGCGGCAATTCCAAGCGCGTTTCATCGGCGAGTTTCTGTCGGATCACGTCTCTCATGGTGTCCTCCTCACGAGGATAGAATGCTATAAATCCGTCCGTTTGTAAAGGACACATTAACAGGACACTTTTACCGACAATTGCTCGGCATGGATTTATAAAGCGACGCTGAAGCAATAGTACCCCTCACGCTCCGCGTGAGGATCGCCACCCCCAATCATCACGCGGAGCGTGATGAGTACTTTCCTTGTAACAGAAACTCCATCCCCGGCGTCTGAGAGGTATGCACAACTATAATCTCCGTTTCAGCCAAGTTCTGCTGGTGGCCATGGTCGGCTTGGCCATCTCCCTCACAGCCCAACAAACATCCCGTCCCGCCGGCAGCGGCCTCGCTGACCGCTTCAAGCAACTCGACCGCAACGGCGATGGCAAAGTCAGCCGGGAGGAGGGAGGTTCGCTGCCGTTCTTCGACGCGGCGGACAAAAACAAAGACGGTTCTCTGACCATCGAGGAAGTGCAGGCGTATTTCGCTGCACGCCGGACGACGCGACCTGCCGCCCCGGAACAACCAGCGGCACCGCTGGCCGCCGGCGAACTCACGGCGGTGGACGCGGTGTTCGAGCTTTGCGTGCGCGATGTCGAGGCGTGCGCGAAGTTTTATCGCGACGGCATCGGGATGCGCGAGGTCGAGCCGGGCACACTGTTTGAGTGGGCGGACAGCTATCTGCGGCTACGCAAGGTTCCGGGCGAAAAACCTGCGCCGCAAACGGGTAACCCGATGAAACAAATGCTCTCGCAGAACGGCTTCCGGTGGTTCTCGCTTTGGTTCAACAACCCGGCCGCCATCAGCGAGCGGCTCGTGAAGGCGGGTTATCCGGCGCCGATGAAGGGCGGCAACGTCAGCATGACGCGCGATCCCGACGGCAACGTCGTTGAGATCATGGGCGTGCCGCGTAGCGCGTCGGGTGAGACGTTCACGTGGGGCATGGCCGTCAGCGACGACGCGACGGCGCGGAAATTTTACGGCGCGGTGCTCGGCTTGGAGGAGTTCGATCCGTGGAATCTGCCGCCGCCGTTCAGCATGAAGATGTATCTGTTCGCCACCGGCGCAGGACGCGTGAAGTTTTCCGCGCCGCAGGGACAACGTCCGCGCGAAGCCGACGCGGGGCCGGATGCGCCGGGATTGCGAAGCGTGACGTTGCGCGTTGCTGATCTGGCGGCCGTGCGTGCCGGACTGGTGAAACGTGGCGCGAAAATCGAGGGCGACAAGCGGTTGCTGGTGACCGATCCCGATGGCAATCGCATTTACATCGAGCAAGCTCCCGAGAGTGCCGTCGGTTCGGCAAGACCCGCCGCACCGAAACGGCAACGATCAGTTGCGGCGCAGCTCAGCACCATCAAGCCAAAAGAACACAAGGAGGAAATCGCCGAGCAACGACCGGGCGAGCCGCCGTTGAAGAAGATGCCCGACAGCGATGCGTCGCGCGACGCGGCGGGACGCGGACAAATGTTCGAGAGCATCGTCGTGCCCGGCTTCACCAGCATTCAGGAAGGGATGAATGGCGTAGCCATCGTGGACTTGAACAAGGATGGCCTGCTCGACATCGTGGCGACGTATTCCCCGGTGCGCGGCACGGGAAGAGGCTGGGGTGCCGGCGAAAAGTTGCGCGTGTTCATCAACGACGGCGGCTTCCAGTTTCACCCGCACACGATCAAGCTGCTCGACTCGAAGGTGACGCTGGACAGTTTTGGGCGCGGCCAGATACCGAACCTTGCCGACTTCGATGGCGACGGTTTCCTCGACCTGTTCGTCACCCGCCACGCGCAGATGTCGGGCGGCCGGTCCAATCCGAACGACCAGAAACTCGGCAACGGTCTTTACCTCAGCGACGGCGCTTGGGATGTCTTCCGCGACGTGTCGGCGAAGATGGGCATCCAGAACGAGCAAGCCTACAACCGCCAGCCGTCCATCGGCGACGTGAACAAGGATGGCCATCTCGACATCGCCATCGGTTGCGATAACATCGGCGACGCCATGGGAGGCTTCCCGCACAGCCGGCTGTTTGTGTTTCATAGTAGTCATCACGCTCCGCGTGATGAAAAACCGGGCAAACATCACGCGGAGCGTGATGGGTACTTTGAAGACATCGGCGGCACTTCACTTGTCCCGGACTTCGGCGGCTTTTACCACGACAGCGCGAAGGACAAGGCCGGTCCCGACATCAACCTGCGCGACCTCGACAATGATGGCGATCTCGACTTGATCCAGAGCTACCACATTGACGTGCGCGACCTGTTGCTGCCGTATTCGCCCATCGAATACCGGCAAGGCGTGTTCTGTTGGAAGAACCTCTTGAAAGAGACCGGTAAACTTCAGTTCGAGAAGATCACCGGCAACGGTCTCGCCTGTGAAGCACACCTGAAACTCGACCGCGCAACCAAAACCACGACACCAGTTGGCAAAGCGCCCGGCCTGCCGTACATCTCGCTGGCCGACGTTGACAACGACGGCCTGCTTGACGTGCTCGCCGTCGGCCCGGCCAGTCCGGGCTGGGCGCCGCGTACCGAATACGTCAGCGGCCGGTTCTGGCAGAACAAGGGCGGCTTTAAGTTCGAGGAGGCGACCGAGGCCGCCGGTCTGTCGGCGTTGAACTGGGTCTATCGCGACTGGTGCAAGTTCTTCGACGCCCCGATGCCGAGAACTCGTCCCGGCGCGCCGATGGAAGCTGGCGACCGTCGTCCTTACTTCGCTGATGCGATCTTCGGTGACTTTAACAACGATGGCTGGCAGGACTTTGTCGTCTTGGACCGTAGCGAGACGATGAACCCCGAAGCCCGCGTCGCGCTGTTCATGAACCGCGGCGACGGGACGTTCGAGTTGAAGCCGACGACCTTCAGCGGTCTGGACGGCTCCGGCATCTGCGGTGAAGTCGCCGACCTCAACAACGACGGCCTGCTCGATCTCGTCTTCGCCTCCGACCCCGACAACTCCGGCCCCGCGCTGAGCATGGCGCGTTACGAGAGCAAGGTCTATTGGAACACCGGCCTGCACGGCGCGAAGGAGAACCACTGGCTGCGCTTACGTTTCAGCGGCGTGAAGGATGCCGAACTGATCGGGGCGCGCGTCGAACTCACCGCTGCCGGCATGAAACAGTATCGCTGGATTCACGCTAACCACAGCTACAAGAGCGGCGGCGCGCTCGAAGCCCACTTCGGTCTCGGCAAACAAACCAAAGCGGACGTCAAGGTCACGCTCCCCAGCGGCAAGACCGTCTCGTTCGCCGGCGTGAAGGCCGACCAGTTCCTCGATCTCGACCTCAGAATGTCACAGACAACACAGGTGAAACCATGAACACATGCAACGAACAACTCACTCGGCGCGAGTTTCTGAAAAGGACTGCGGTTTTCGCCGGTCTGCCGCTCATCGCCAACGCCGGCGAGGCGGCGGCTCCGCGCCGGTCGCGGATTTCCTATTACTGCAACGGCGAGATTCATGTCAACGTACCCGGCCAGCCGGAAGGAAAGCCGATCACAACCGGTCACTGGGACTTCAAGCCGTCGTGGTCGAAGACCGGCGATATGTTCGTCTGTTTCCGCCGGCTCAAGAATGACCGGGTCACGGCCAACTGGATAACCGCGACCTTCATCGTCAACGTGGACGGCACCGGGTTTCACTTCTTGAGCGACGGCACGCACACCGATTTCAACCCCACATGGACGCGGGACGGAAAGAACACGCCGTTGTGGAACCGCAAAACTTCGGCGGCCGGCGGTTACTGCATCATGGCGAGCAAGGTGGGCGGCAAACCGGGCGAGGAAGTGGCGCTCACCGATAAGCGGTACAGCTCGTGGGTCCACTCGGCCGTCAGCGATGGCAGGTTGTTTGTCGCGTCCGCGCCCCCGAAACTCGGTCGCGGTTACTTCCTGATGACGCCGAATCCGGGCGGCGAGCCGAAGTTTGAACGGGTCGAGTGCGAACTAGGGCTGAAAGGTTTGTTGGACCGCGTCAGCATTTCTCCGAGCGAGAAGAAGATTTGCTTCGAATACCAAAAGGGATTCAAGCACTCCATGATCGGACGAACGCTTTACATCGCCGATTTCGACGTGCAGAAGCGCGCGATCACGAATCCGAAGGCGTTTGCCAACGAAGAAGGCAAGCCGATCTGGTTTGCGTATCCGCGTTGGATTGATGGCGAGTCGGCGGTGGTCTATCACTCCACTCAAACCGGCAAGGGCCAGCTTTACGTTTACCGATTGGAAGACGCCTCGACCAAGCGCGTGTCCACAAACGCCGCCGCCGACTACCGGTATCCGCACGGAGAAGCCGCGCCATGTTGATGAATTACCCAGAAAGGGAACCAGACCATGAAGAACAACTCATCGTTTATTGAGACAAACAAGACCACATCCTGTAGCCACGCCGCTCCGCCGGCGTGCGGGTGTGGCACGGTGAAATCAAGGAGGCGCGGCGACGGAGCGCCGCGGCTACAGTGGTTGCCGGTGATGCTGTTTGGCGCTCTTTGTGCGCTCGCGTCGTCATTCGCCGCTGAGCGCAAACCCAATGTGATTATCTTCCTTGCTGACGACCTCGGTTACGCCGGCCTCGGCGTCACCGGTTGCAAGGACATCCCGACACCGCACATTGACAGCATCGCCAAGAACGGCGTGCAGTTCACCGACGGCTACGCGACGCATTGCGTCTGTTCGCCGTCGCGCGCGGGCCTGATGAGCGGGCGCTACCAGCATCGTTACGGGTTCGAGCACAACTCCGGGCCGGAACGTTTCGCGGCGGAGAACTTCGGCCTGCCGCGCACCGAGCCGACGCTCGCCGAACGCCTCAAGGCCGCCGGCTACGCCACCGGCATGATGGGCAAGTGGCACATCGGGTTCAAGGAAGGACTCCGGCCGCACGAACGTGGCTTCGATTATCACTACGGTTTCCTCAGCGGCGCGCGGACCTACATGCCGGGCAAGGCTGACAATGATCCTCTCATCCGCAACGGCCAGACGGTCACCGACGAGAAAGAATATCTCACCGACGCCTTCGCACGCGAGGCGGTCGCGTTCCTCGACCGCAGCAAGGACAAACCGTTTTTCCTCTACCTCGCATTCAACGCCGTCCATTCGCCGATGGAAGCGACGGAACCGTACATGGCGCGTTTCCCCAAGCTGACCGGCACGCGCCGCATCCACGCCGGGATGGTTGCCGCGATGGACGACGCCGTGGGCCGCGTGCTCGGCAAAGTCCGCGCGCTTGGTCAGGAAGAGAACACGTTGATCTTCTTCTACAGCGACAATGGCGGCCCGACGCCGCAGACCACGGCGAGCAACGAACCGTTGCGCGGCTACAAAGCCCAATTCTACGAGGGCGGCATCCGCGAGCCGTTCGTGGCGCAATGGAAAGGCAAACTGCCGGCGGGCATGGTCTATCGCGAGATGGTGATGGGCTTCGACTGCCACGCCACGGCGCTCGCCGCCGCCGGCGTGCCGCTGCCGACTGACAAACCGCTCGACGGCGTCAACCTCCTCCCGTTCCTCCTCGGCAAACAAACCGGCCGACCGCACGACCAACTCTTCTGGCGTGCCGGCGAGAAACACGCCGCGCGCGTTGGTGACTGGAAGCTCGTGCAAGAGCGCGGCAACGAAGTGGAGCTTTTCAATCTCAAGGACGACATCGGCGAGAAGACCGATCTCGCCGCGAAGGAGCCGGCGAAGTTGAAGGAACTCCAAGCCGCCTACGCCGCGTGGGACAAACAGATGAAGCCCGCTCAATGGGTCCGGCAGGATGGTCGGACGCAAACTGGTGGCAAGCGCGGCAAAGCCGCCGGCGGCATCGAAGAACGTTTCAAGCAATACGACAAGAATGGCGATGGCAAACTCACGCCCGAAGAATTTCCGACGCCCGACTTCAAGCAGATGGACAAGAACAACGACGGCGTCCTGACGCTGGACGAAGTCCGCGCCCACTACGCCACCCGCCGCCAAAAAACCAAATAAGAGGAATGACGATGAAGAAGTTTCTGATTCCATTCATGATCTGTGCAGTCGTCGCGGTCACCGCACAGGATGTTTCCGTCGAGCAACGCTTCAAGCAATGGGACAAGAACAGCGACGGCAAGCTGACGGCGGACGAAGTGCCGGGCGAGAGGCTTTTCAAGTTGCTCGACAAGAACGGCGACGGTGTCGTCACCAAGGAAGAAGCCGCTGCGTTTCGTGGCGGACGGAAGACTGAAGCCACGCCTGCGCCGAAGTTGCCGCCGTCGGAGAACTTCAAGCCGCGTGCGCACGGCGACGAGGCGAAGGCTGCGGGGTTAAAACCGGACGTGTTGGCGAAGATTGATGTCGAGATGCAACGCCACGTCGCCGCGCCGGATGTCGCCGGCATCGTCGCGCTCATCAGCCGGCACGGGAAGATCGGTTACTGCGAGACGTTCGGGATGCAAGACCGCGAGGCGAACAAGCCGATGCCGAAGGACGCCATCTTCCGTCTCTACTCGATGACGAAACCGATTGTCGCGGCGGCGGCGTTGATTCTGTTTGACGAAGGCAAGTTCACGCTCGATGAGCCGATCTCGAAACATTGCCCCGAATGGAAAGAAGCGATGGTGATGGAGAAAGGCCAGAAGGTTCCCGCGAAGTTCGCGATCACGCCGCGGATGTTGATGAGCCATTCGTCGGGTCTGTACTACGGGATGCTGCGCGAATCGCGCGAGGACGTGACGCTGACGAAGTTCTCCGAGTTGCTGGCGCAAGTGCCGTTGAAATTCCATCCCGGCACCGGCTACCAATACGGCCACTCGATTGACATCCTCGGGCGGTACGTCGAGGCAGTCAGCGGTCAGCCGCTCGACGTGTTCATGCGCGAGCGCATCTTCAAGCCGCTCAAGATGTCCGACACCGATTTCTGGGTGCCGCCAGCGAAGAAAGACCGGATAGCGCAGATGTATTCGCAGCGGGCCAACGGCACGTTGGAACGCGGACGCGACTCGGCGTCGTTGTTGGAGAAGCCGAAGCTCTTTCTCGGCGGCCAAGGACTCGTTGGAACGGCGAGCGACTACGCCCGGTTCTGTCAGATGTTGCTCAACAAAGGCGAACTCGACGGCGCGCGCATCTTGAAGCGCGAGACGGTTGCGATGATGTTCCAGAACCACCTCAAAACGCCCGGCCAGAAATACGGTCTCGGCGGCATGGTGGACGGCAACGGCGGTTACGCCTGGGGCGGCGCCGCCGGCACGCAGTTTTTCGTGGACTCCAAGAACGATTTGTTTGCTGTGTTCATGGTGCAGACCCAGCGTTATCGCAGCCCCGCTCACAACGATTTCAAGCGGCTGGCTACCGCCGCCATCACAGAAGGGAAATGAAAATGAGAACGTTCTTGCTGTCAGTCTTTATCGTTTGCAACGTCGCCGTGGCGATGGCGCAAGAGATCGAGAAGCGCGGCGTGACCATCTGGAGCGACGGCGTACGAATGGCGGGCGACCTCTATCTGCCGAAGGGATTGAAGAAGGACGCAAAACTTCCCGCCGTCCTATTCTGTGCCGGTACCAGCGGCACGAAGAAAGGCACACCGCAAAAGCTCGCGCCGCGGTTCGTGCAGGCTGGGTTCGTGTTCCTCGCGTTCGACTACCGCGGCTGGGGCGAGAGCGACAGCCGGCTGATGTCGCTCGACAAACAACCCGCGCCCGATGCCAAGAACGAACTCACCGTCCGCGCGCGGGCGATCCGCTGGCAGATGGATTTCGCCGACCAAGCGATGGACATCCGCGCGGCGATCAGTTTCCTCGCGGGCGAACCGAATGTTGACCCGCAACGCATCGGCATTCTCGGCACCAGCTACGGCGGCGGGCTGGTGACGTGGACGGCCGGTAACGATCCGCGCGTCAAATGCGTTGCCGCCCAAGTGGCCGGCATGGGCGGCGGACGCCGTCCGTCAGCAGAACAATACGCCTACGCGCACGCGACCAAGCAGGCGCGCGCGGAGACCGAGCCGGTGCCGTTCGAGACCGGCAAGATGGGCGGGAAGATGGCGCGCTACGAGCACATGCGGGTCAACCCCGTGAAGAGCATCGGCTACAACCCCATCGAGGCTGCCGAGAAAATCCGCGCGCCGATGATCATCATTGACGCCGAGAACGAGGAGTTGATGGACCGCCGCCAGAACGGGGAGCGGGTCGCAGGGATTCTCAAGAAGCGCGGCGTGCCGGTGGAGTATCACGTCCTCAAGGACATGACGCACTACGGCATCTACCGCGAGGGCTTTGAGGAAGCCACGCGCCTCGAACTGGACTGGTTCACCCAGCATCTCAAGAAACAGCCATGAAACGCGCCGCCACAATCTCTTGTTTGCCAGTCACCGTTTCGCTGTTGGCGTTCTTCGTCGCCAGCTTGGCCGCACAGAAAGACAACAACGGACTCGCGGAGGTAACCCGCAAATGAAAACAACATCACACGCACTGGCGATTTGGCTCATGCTACTGCTCAGTTGTTTTGCTCGCAGTCTCGCTGCTCCCATTGAGTCGGCGATCAAGCTGGCTCAGCAATACAGCGAATCCGCCGGCGGACAGGCGATGCTGGTGATGCTCGATGGCAAGATCGTCTTCGAGGCTTACGGCAACGGCGGCGGGAAAGACCGCGCCCAGACTCTGGCCAGCGGCACGAAAAGTTTTGTCGGTATCGCGGCGGTCGCAGCGGTCGAGGACGGTTTGATCCGTCTCGATGACAAAGCCAGCGAGTCGTTGACCGAATGGAAAACCGATCCGCTCACATCCAAGATCACCTACCGCCAACTCCTCACGTTGACCAGCGGTCTGACACCCGGCGAACGCGGCAGCGCGATTCGTTCGCCCGGCTGGAAGGAGATTGTCGGGAAACCGATGGCCGGCAAACCGGGAGCGCAGTTCGTGTACGGCGCCTATCATCTCTGCGCGTTCGCCGAGGCGCTCCAACGCCGTCTCAAGAACGAAACGTTTGAGAAGTATCTCGTGCGCCGGATTCTTCAGCCGCTTGGCATCAAGTTGGAATGGCGCTGGCGTTGTGCCGACGGCAACCCGCAGGTGGGCGGCAGCGGCGCGATGACGGCGCGCGATTGGGCCGTGTTCGGCGAGTTCATGCGATCAGGCGGGGCATGGAACGGGAAACAGATCGTCCGCAAAGAAATCCTCGCCGAATGTTTGCAGGGAACCCAACAGAACCCGGCCTACGGACTAACGTGGTGGCTGCGGAAACCGGTGCCCGATGCCATCATCCGTCAGGTGCCCATCCTTCAGCGCGACATGGGCGACATCGTGAAGTCAGACTGGCTTCACGACGATCTGTTCCTGGCTGCTGGCGCGGGCAAACAGCGGTTGTACGTGATTCCCTCGATGAAGCTGGTGATCGTCCGTCAGGGCGACTTGCTGAAGAGCCGGAGTTTCAGCGACGCAAAATTTCTCGACCTCCTGCTGCGAGGGAAACTGGGGACAAAATGAGGCACGGACGATCAGTTTTTTGCCCGGAGATCGTAGCAAAGAAGGCGAGGCGGCGTGTCGTGGAAGGGGTCGCGCGCGTTTTGGCAGACGTAGAGCAGGCCGCGACAAAGCACCGGCGGCGTCCACGTTTCCTGCGCGGCGAACAGCCAGACCCGATCCAACTGACGACAACCTTGCGGCGTCAGGTCCAGCCAGAGCAGGTGACCGAGTTCGCCAAGACAGAGGAAACGTCCGTCCACCGACAACAGCGATCCGCGAAACGTTCCGCGCACCAGTTTGCGCGGGCCTTCTTTCGTCGTCACTGTTTCCTCCCAGACCGGCTGCGCGCCCCACATTTCCTTGCCGGTGGCGGCCTCCACGCAGACGAGGCGCGCGGCTTGCATCACGTAGCCGTCAATGCCGTAGAGGTAGCCGTCCTTGTAAATCGAAGTCGTGAAATGCGTGCCGAACTTCTTGTTCGTCCAGACAAGGCTGCAACCGCCGTTGGCCTGCGCCTCCAGCAACGCGCCGCCGCTGCCGTAACACTCGGAGATGAACACGCGGTTGTTGAACACCACCGGCGACGACGCGTTGACTGACTCGAACCGGCGTCCGCGCCACGGGAACGTGAACGCGATCTTTCCATCCGCCGGGTCGAGGCAAAGCAAACCGCCGTTGGGCGGGTCGCTCTCGCCGCCGGCGAAGACGAAGACGCGGCGCTGGCCGTGAATCATCGCGGGAACGGGCGAGGCGTAGCTCGGTCCCCACTCGTTGCCGGCGCGCCAGCGTTCCTTGCCGGTGCGCGTGTCGAACGCGACGACGGTCGGACTGCCGACGTTGACGATCAACTTGTCGCCCTCAACCAACGGCGTTGAGCCGACGCCGAAGAAGTTCTGCTTCAACTTGAATTCGCTCATGATGTCACGTTTCCAGCGCGCTTTGCCGGTGGCGAGATCGAGGCAGTGGAGTTTGCCTTCCGCGCCGAACGTGAAGACTGAATCACCGGCGATGACGGGGCTGGCGCGCGGGCCGTGGTTGTAGCCGAAGCGGTCGCGATACGTGGTCGGGTAAGCGAAACGCCAGATTGGTTTTCCGTCGCGGGGATTGAGGCAGTCAACGACTTCCTCGTTGCCGGGCCGGTGGAACAAGAGCAGACGGTCACCGGCGATGCTGGGACTGGCGTAGCCGTCGCCTTTGTTGACCTGCCAGACGATTGGTGGGCCGCCGGGCGGGAATTTCTGAAGCAGGTTCGTCTCGGTCGAAACCATGTTGTAGGTCGGACCGAGGAGCGACGGCCAATCGAGTGCCGCCAGAACCAACAGGAGAACGTTCATTTCCGTCGCTGGCGCAACAGCCAGTCGTAGAACTCAGGATTATCGTAGGTCTGCGTCCAGGAATCGTGTTGGGCTTCGGGATAGATCGTCAACTTCACGTCGGCACCGACGGCCTTGAGCGCGTCCACCATCTCGATGGATTTCTGGACCGGCACGGCCTTGTCCTTCGCGCCGTGGAAAACCCAAGTCGGAATGTTTCGTATTCTCGGCGCAATGGCCGGGTCGCCGCCGCCACAGATGGGCGCGAGCGCGGCGAAACGTTCCGGATTTGTTCCGGCCAGCGTCCACGTGCCGTAGCCGCCCATGCTGAGGCCGGTCAGATAGACGCGATCCTTGTCCACGCGATACTTCGCCGCGACGTTGTCGAGCAAACGGTTCAGGTCCGGTGCCAACCACCATTGATTCGTCGGGCACTGCGGCGAGACGATGATGAACGGGAACTTCTTTCCTTCGTTCGCGAGTTTCGGCGGGCCGTGCTTGAGGACGGCGGCGAGGTTGGTGCCGCGCTCGCCGGAGCCGTGGAGGAAGAGAATCAACGGCCACCGCTCGCGCGGTTTCTGGTTATAAGCGTCGGGCAGGTAGAGCCAGTAGTTGAGCGTGTGTTTGGGCTGCTGCGGAGTCTGTCCGACTTGTGGCAACGTACGGCAACCGACTGCGACACACAGCGCAGCGGCCAGAAACAAGAACCTATTCATCGCGCTAGACGCCGCTGAACGCGCTGAAGCCGCCGTCAATCGCGATGACTTGGCCGGTGACGAAGCCGCTGGCGTCGTCGCTCAAGAGCCAGAGCAGCGCGCCGAGGAGGTCTTCGGGTTTGCCGTAGTGACTCTGCGGCGTGTGGGCGATGATGGTGTTGCCGCGCGGCGTGAGCGAGCCGTCGGGCTGCGTGAGCAGCGCGCGGTTCTGGTCGGTGAGGAAAAAGCCGGGGGCGAGGGCGTTGACGCGGACGCCGGTCTTCGAGAAGTGAACGGCGAGCCACTGGGTGAAATTACTGACGCCGGCCTTGGCGGCGCTGTAAGCGGGGATCTTGGTGAGCGGCTTGAAGGCGTTCATCGAGGAGATGTTGATGATGTTGCCGCGCTTCTTGAGAACCATGTCCTTGCTGAAGACCTGCGTCGGCAGGAACGTGCCGAGGAAGTTGAGGTTGAAGACGAACGAGATGCCCTCGGCGGTGAGATCGTAGAATGTGGTGACACCTTCCTTCTTTTGCGTGATGTCTTCGAGCAAGAGATGCTCCTTGGAGGTCGTGCCCTTCGGGTGATTGCCGCCGGCGCCGTTGACGAGGATGTCCACGGGGCCGAAGGCGGCCTTGATCTGCTCATGGGCCGCTTCGATGCTGGCTTTGTCGAGGACGTTGCAGGCGAAACCTTTTGCGACACCGCCGGTCTTGGTGATTTCGTCGGCGCATTTCTGGGCGGCCTCGGGCCGGAGGTCGAGGATGGCGACCTTCGCGCCGCACTCGGCCATCGCCTTGGCCATCACGCTGCAGAGGATGCCGCCGCCGCCGGTGATGACAGCGACCTGGTTCTTGAGATCAATTTTGAATGGTGTGCTCATGGGGTTGTTCCTTTCATTCGAGTTTTCCGGTTTCGAGTCCGAAATAGTTTTTGGCGTTGCGGTAGGAAATGTCGCGGACCATGTTGCCGAGCAGTTTCATATCGCGCGGCAGTTCGCCGTTGACGACGTCGCGGCCGATGATGTTGCAGAGGATGCGCCGGAAATACTCGTGGCGCGGGTAGCTGACGAAGCTGCGGGAATCGGTGAGCATCCCGACAAACCGGCTGAGAAGGCCGAGGTTGCTGAGCGCGTTGATCTGCCACTCCATGCCTTCCTTCTGGTCGAGGAACCACCAGCCGCTGCCAAACTGTATTTTGCCGGGGATGGTGCCGTCCTGGAAATTGCCGATCATGGTGGCGACGACGTAGTTGTCAGCGGGATTCAGATTGTAGAGGATGGTCTTGGGCAGTTTGTTGTTCTGGTCGAGCCTATCGAGATAGCGCGCGAGCGACGCGGCTTGCGGCCAGTCGCCGGTGGAGTCGAAGCCGGTGTCGGGGCCGATCGCGCGTAACAGGCGCGTGTTGTTGTTGCGCTGCGCGCCGAGGTGGAGCTGTTTGGTCCAGCCGCGAATGGCATCGAGTTCGCCGAAGAACACCATGAGGAAACTGCGGAAGGCGTCGGCTTGTTTCAGCGAGACCTGCGAACCGGCGCGGGCGTCGGCAAAGGTCTGGGCGGCGCCGGCCTCGGTGCAGTCGTCGGCGAAACAATGGCTGAGGCCGTGGTCGGAGAGCCGGCAGCCGTTCTTGTGGAAGAACTCGTGGCGGCGCTCGATGGCGGCGAGGAAGTTGGTGAGGTTGTTGCAATCAATGCCGCTGGCGGCGCTGAGTTTGTCGGTCCAGGCGTTGAACGCGGCCGGCTGGTCAACGGCGAGCGCCTTGTCGGGACGCCACGTCGGATAGACGCGTGTCTTGAATTTCCGGTTGCCGCGGATGGCGCGGTGATGTTCGAGCGTGTCGGTCGGGTCGTCGGTGGTGCAGACGACGGTGACCCGGCTGCGGCGCATGATTTCGGCGACCGGCATCTTGGGGAGCTGGGCGTTGGCGGCGTCCCAGGTTTTCTTGGCGGTGGACTTGTCGAGGAGGTCGGTGATGCCGAAGTAGTTTTTCAGTTCGAGGTGGGTCCAGTGATAGATCGGGTTGCGGAGCGTGGCGGGAACGGTGCGGGCGAACGCGAGGAACTTGTCGTAGTCGGAGGCGTTGCCGGTGCAGAATTTTTCCGGGACGCCGTTGGAGCGCATGGCGCGCCATTTGTAGTGGTCGCCGGCGAGCCAGATTTCGTAGAGGTTGCGGAAGGTTTTGTTGGCGGCGATCTGGTCGGGCGGAAGGTGGCAGTGGTAATCGAAGATCGGCTCGGGTGCGGCGTAGTCGTGGTAGAGTTCGCGGGCGACATCGTTGCCGAGGAGGAAGTCTTCGGTGATGAAAGGGGCAGCGTTGGTCTTGCTCATGACGGCAAGAGGAATAATCGGTTGCCGTCAGATTGTCGAGCAGTTCCTGACGCGGCCAAGCTGCAAGCCGCTGGGCGCGCCGCTGTCGCGGATCACGGCTTGAAAATGACGGCATTCATCACGATGCGGCTGTAGGCGGGATGCCGAAACTCCTCCACCCGGTGTCCCGGCATCAAATACACAATCCAGCCTTTGCCGGACGGCTTCAGCCAGCCGGCGGTGTCTTGTGCCCATGTTTTGCCGGTTTTCGCGTCGGTGTATTTCAGGCCGAGCAACGTCGTTCGCGACCCGCCGGAAAGAACGTGGTTCAGATAGACCTCGCTATGCTCCAGCGTGAAGCTGGGGCCTTGTTTGTCGTAGCTGACCTTGTGGGTGGTGATGAAGTGCTTCGGCGCGAGATTGACAATTTGCAGCGTCACGCCTTCAGTCCATTGGTAGCCGCCTTGCTCCACGTCGCCCTTCGGCAGCTCAACGCCGAGGAACGGGAACCAATGTTTGTTCTCGCGTTTGCCCGAACTGATCGAGTGATGGAGCGCAACCAGTTTCCCGCCGGCGCTGGTGTAATCCACCATCGCCTTCGCGGGCGCATCGGCGAGTTTCTTGTGAACATAGACAACGACTGCCGAATACTTGCCAAGGTCCGCCGGCATTTCGTCCTGCGTGACGATCTTGCTGGAAATTCCCTCGTCCCGTTTCAATCGTTCCGCCAGGATTTCCATAGCTGGGAACTCATCGGCCACGATCAAGACTTCCGCGGCTGCCAAGGAAAAAGAAGACAACCAAACACCAACGAAGAAAATCAGGAGTCGTTTCATGCGCGAACCATATTCTTTCGACGCCCGGGAGGCAAGCGTCGGCGACAGAGCGCAGTCGCAGCCATACGTCAACTATTTTGAGACGATCGTCTCAAAATAGTTGACGCGCTTCCAAGCCGCCCGATTGCGATTGAAGCGCAGGCGGTTGTTGCGGTAGGTGTTGTGTCGCGATGAAACCAATTCTTCTTTCCATCGTGTTGGTTCTCGGCGTCTTGCCGGCGAACGCGAACGTCTTTTTCCAGACCAACAACGTGGCGGTTGCGCAAGGCGTGAAAACGTTCAGGCTTCCGGTCGAGGCGATGCGCGGCTGGACGGTGCGCGGCTCGGCAATGGTCAAGGCCGAGAACGTCACCGCGAAACCGAATCCGTGGAACGGCATCAAGGTCATGCTCATCATCGAGACGCCCGACGGCAAATCGTATCCGCAGGCGCCGCTCGATGTCGGGACGTTCGACTGGAAACGCGCCGTCTTCACTGCGCGCATCCCGACCAATGCCACCGCTGTGACGTTGTGCCTCGGCCTGGAAAAAGTCACCGGCAAAGTCTGGTTCGATGCCGTGAAAATCTCCGGTCACAAACCGCCCACGACCACGAAGCCCGCGCCGGTGCCGGGACCGATGTTCACGGGGCGCACCGTTCCGCGGTTGCGCGGCGCGATGATCGGGCCGCGCATTGACGAGGAGGGACTCCGCGCGTTTGGCCGCGACTGGAACGCGAATCTCGTCCGCTGGCAGTTGATCCGCAATCGCCGGACATCAACCACCGGCGACTACGATCAATGGCTCGAAGGCGAATTGCAGCGGCTCGACGCCGGGTTGCCGCTCTGCGAGAAGTACGGCTTGATGGTGGCGATTGACCTGCATTCGCCGCCGGGCGGCAAACCGACCCGCAGCGGCTACTACGGCAGCGACGACCGGTTATTCACCGACCGGAAAATGCAGGACAAGTTCGTCGAGGTCTGGCGGCACATCGCCACGCGGTACAAGAACTCCAAGGCGGTCTGGGGCTACGACCTTGCCAACGAACCGGTCGAGGAATTCGTCGAGGACGGCTGCGACGACTGGCACGCGCTGGCGACACGCGCCGCGAAAGCCATCCGCGCGATTGACCCGGCGCGCGCCATCATCTGCGAAGCGCCGCCGTGGGGCGGCCCGGACAGTCTTAAGGAGTTCACGCCCATCGCCGTCTCGAACGTCGTCTATAGCGTCCACATGTACGTCCCCGGCGAGTTCACGCACCAAGGGGTCCACAACAATCACGTCGGCGTGCCGTATCCCGGCGAAATCAAAGGCAAGATGTGGGACAAGGCGGCGTTGGAGAAAGTGCTTCAGCCGGTGTTGGATTTCCAGAAGAACTACAACGTCCACATCTACATCGGCGAGTTCAGCGCCATCCGCTGGGCGCCCGGCGACAGCGCGTATCGCTATTTGAGGGACTGCATTGACATTTTCGAGAGCCACGGTTGGGACTGGAGCTACCACGCGTTCCGCGAGTGGGACGGCTGGAGCGTCGAACACGGTCCCGACCGCAACGACCGTCAACCCGCCAAAACGCCAACCGACCGCGAGAGACTTCTCCGGTCGTGGTTTGCGAGGAACCAGAAACCATGAACACCATCTCACGCCGCCAATTTCTCGCCGCGTCCGCCGTCGGGCTTTGGAGCCTGCGCAGCCTCGGTGAACCGCCGGCCGCCATGAATTTCGGAGCCGATGCAGCTTCGCTGCTGGCCGAGTGGTGCGATGGATTGGTGAAATTGCAGTTGCCCGAAGGCGCGTTCCGTTGTCCGGCGTGCGGCATCATCCACGGACGTTGTGCCGAAGCGGGCTACCCGCTGTTGCGCATGGCGTCGGAGACTTTCGACACCCACTACCTGGACGCGGCGATCAAAGTGCGCCGCTGGTCAAGCCAGATGGACGGCGGCGACGGCTCCTGGCAGGCCGATTCCAGTGCGACGCCGGCGGTGAAAAGCGACACCGTGTTTGGGGTCATCGCGCTGGCCGAGGCGCTCTCTTATCACGGCAAACTCCTCGTTCCCGTGACGCGCTCCGCATGGGCCGACCGGCTCCGCAAGGCCATCGAGTTTGTCTTTCGGGACTTCCACTGGAAGAATTACGCCAACATCAATTACCTTGTCACCGCCAGCTATGCGTTCGCGTTGTGCGGCCGGTTGCTCCAGGAACCGCGCTACACCGAGCGCGGACGCGAGTTCGCCCGCAAATCGCTGGAGTTCCTCACGAAACCAAGCCGCCTGCTCCACGGCGAGGGCACACCGTGGGAACAACGCAGCCCCAAAGGCTGTTTCCCGATTGACCTCGGCTACAACGTCGGACAATCGCTGCCGGCCCTCGTCCAATACGGCCTGCTCACCGGCGACGAGGAAGTGCTCGGCCCGGTGACCGAGTCGTTGAAGGCGCATCTCGAATTCATGTTGCCCGACGGCGGCTGGGACAACAGTTGGGGCACGCGCAGTTACAACTGGACCTATTGGGGCAGCCGCACGGCCGGCGGTTGCCTGCCGGCGTATGCATTGCTGGCGGCGCGCGAGCCGATGTTTGCGACGGCGGCGGCGCGGCATCTGGCGCTGCTGCGCAAATGCACGAAAGACGGCCTGCTGCACGGCGGGCCGCACTACGTCGCGCATCAGGTTCCGCCGTGCGTTCAACACACGTTCTGCCACGCCAGGGGATTGGCGTCGTTGCTCGATCACCCGCAGTGCCCGCAGAACCTCGGCGCGACCGCACCGTTGCCGCGCGCGGCGGCCAAAGGCATCCGCGCATTTCCCGAAATCAACGCCTGGCTTGCCGCCGCCGGGCCGTGGCGCGCCACGGTGTCCGGCTACGACTGGTTCAACACCAAGCCGAACATGGCGCTCCGACAGGCAACCGGCGGCGCGATCGGGTTTCTCTGGCACGACCGCATCGGTCCCGTGCTCTGCGCCAGTCTCGCCGCATATCTGCCGTGGGAACCGACCAACATGCAGCCGATGAAAGAACCGGATTTCCCGCTCACCGTTCGTCTCGAACGCGCCGTGCAAGCGCGCCGCAACGCCAGCATCGAGGACGGCGAAGCCGAAATCACCGCCGCGGAGGAAGGCGGCGCGCTGGTGTTCCGCGTGAAGATGAAGCTGTTGCCCGGCGAGATGACCTACCGGATCACACCGGAAAACGTGACCATCGAATCGAAATGCCCCGGCGCCTGGATGATCGTGCCGGTCATCGCAACGGCCACGGACAAAATCCGCTTCGAGACCAAGAACCAATCGTTCGAGGAACGCCGCATCTTCAACCCCGTGCCCGGCTTCGAGGCCGACCCGTGGATCGTCATGCCGGATGCCGAAGGACGGTGTTCCGTGACGATTTCCCCCCGCAACTAAACAGGAGCAACCATGACTGCCATCCTCCTCGCCGCCGCGTTGTTCGCCGCCCAGAAAGATTATCCCATCCAGCCGGTGCCGTTCACCGACGTCCACGTCGCCGACAGCTTCTGGACGCCGCGCCTCGAAACAAACCGGCAGACCACCGTCTGGTACGATTTCAAACGCTGCGAGGAAACCGGCCGCATTGACAACTTCGCCAAGGCCGGCGGCCTGATGAAAGGCGAGTTCAAAGGCATCCCGTTCGACGACTCCGACGTCTTCAAGGTCATCGAAGGCGCCGCCTACTCGCTCGCACTCGCGCCCGATGGAAAACTCGACAACTATCTTGACGACCTCATCGCCAAGATCGCCGCCGCGCAGGAACCCGACGGCTACCTCTACACCGCGCGTCGGCTGTTCCCGCCGGAGAAGATGCCGAAGTTGGCCGGTCCGCAACGCTGGTCGAACCTCGGCTCCAGCCACGAGCTTTACAACGTCGGCCACCTCTACGAAGCCGCCGTCGCCCACTACCAAGCCACTGGCAAGAAAACATTGCTCAACGTCGCCACCAAGAATGCCGACATGCTCGGCAAGACCTTCGGCCCCGGAAAAATCCAGGAGCCGCCCGGCCATCAAGAGATCGAGATTGGCTTGTGCAAGCTTTACCGCGCCACCGGCCAGCAGAAATATCTCGACCTCGCCCGTTATTTCGTCGAACTCCGAGGCCGCGCCGACACCCACAAACTGCGCGGCCCCGGCCAGCAGGACCACAAACCCATTTACGAACAGGACGAAGCCGTCGGCCACGCCGTCCGCGCGGTGTACTACTACGCCGGCGTTGCCGATGTCGCCGCGCTCACCGGCGACGCGAAGCTCGTCGCGGCGATTGACCGGCTCTGGGAAAATGTCGTCGGCAAGAAGCTTTACCTCACCGGTGGCATCGGCGCGACGCGGCACGGCGAGGCGTTCGGCGCGAACTACGAACTGCCCAACAAGACCGCCTACAACGAGACCTGCGCCGCCATCGCCAACGCGCTCTGGAACCACCGGATGTTCCTGTTGCACGGCGACGCCAAATACCTCGACGTCCTCGAACGCACCATCTACAACGGGTTCCTCAGCGGCGTTGCGCTCACCGGCGACGAGTTTTTTTACCCGAACCCGCTTGAGAGCGATGCGCGTTACAAACGCAGTCCGTGGTTCGGCTGCGCGTGTTGTCCCGTCAACGTCGTACGCTTCATCCCGTCCATCCCCGGCTACATCTACGCCACGCATGGCAACAACCTCTATGTGAATCTGTTCATCGCCGGCAACGCCAAGGTGGCGGTCGGCAGGGCTGCCGTCGAGTTGCGCCAGCAAACGCGTTACCCGTGGACCGGCAAAGTCACCCTCACCGTCACGCCGGAGAAAAGAGATGTCTTCACGCTCCACATCCGCATTCCCGGTTGGGCGCGCAACGAGCCGGTGCCGAGCGACCTTTATCGGTACGAGGATGGTTTAGCCCATTTGTTTCACCGTACGAAAGGTTGTGATGGTTTTTCGATTTGATTGAGGCTCTGAACCCTCTGCCCAAGAGTCATCAGCAGTTTCAAAGGACGACGGCCTCTGCGGAGGCCGCGTCGGGCGGG
>Ga0194112_10000167_pt1 | contig 87472 bp, 74 predicted proteins | sample TA2MahC400mmetaG_FD_146191 | JGI IMG/M metagenome (GOLD analysis project Ga0194112, IMG submission 146191) | Freshwater microbial communities from Lake Tanganyika, Tanzania - TA2015016 Mahale Deep Cast 400m | ecosystem: Environmental > Aquatic > Freshwater > Lake | place: Tanzania: Lake... | reverse complement strand
GTTATGGATTGTTCTCCACTACGGGCCAAACGCCCGTGTCTGAACGGAACCGCCGTATGCCGACCGGCACGTGCGGTGGTGTGGCACCGGTGGCTGGCTGATAACCTCAGTCAGTCACCGGGAGCCGATTGGGCCAGCGGGAAAGGTGCCAGGTAAATAGCCCCGCCTTCGCAAATCACTCGCGGGCAGACATATCAACGACGGGAAATCGTGCGAAGGCTGTATTGCGACATTCCGAACGACGTCGCGGCTGGCGTCCCGCCCGATCGGGCGTCGAGGGGGGGGGCGTCACGTCTCGGCATCGCACCCGCATCCTGAAAGTGCGCAACACCCTGCGCGCGATTGGTGTAGACAGCCCGGACAGCTTGCCTGGCACGATCCTCGTTGGTCAATGTGTTCATGGCTGCTACGTTACCATGCACTCGGCTCTCTTTCAATCTCCCGCCTCGAACGTTAGCCATGAGGCTGAGTGAACCCGCCGCGGGTTCACGATAGCCTCGATGGCCTTGCTCTCTGTAGGGTCACTCATCAACGCCTGCCTTGTCCGCCCGCGCCCGGAGAAGGTCGCGGGCCGCCTTGGAACGGTCGCGGGCAGGTGCGGATACGGCGCGGGCCATAATGAGACGGGGCCTCACCTCCACGCCGGGATGATGCCGGCCGCCTGCAGCAGCCACATGGCGGCGGCGGAGGCGGCGGTGAGGGCGATGCGCGAGGCCGACCATAGCCGCTCGGAGGACAGGTCCGGCCGGGGTCCGATCAGGCGGTCGTTGACCACGGCCGCCGCCGCCGTCAGGCCCGCGACGGCCGCCAGGCCGCCCGGAGACGCGGCCCGCAGCATGGTCCAGGGCGCCGCCGCCACGATTCCCGCCGCGCCCGCGCCCACAACGCCGGCGAGAACCGGCCGCAGCCGCTCCGGCGGCGGCCGGAACTGCAGGCAGTGATTCCATGTGCTGAACGTCAGCACGGCCGCCAGCGAAGCGATGAACGGCGCGTAGAACAGCGCGCCCCGCCCGGTCATGTTTCCGGCCGCCAGGACGAGCAGGGGCACGGCCAGGGCGTGAAAGACGATGCGGACCCTGAGCGCGTGCCGCCGCCCGCGGGCGGGCGGCAGGATGAGCCACAGCGCCACGTAGAAGAGGAAGCCGAGAAACACGGGCAGCGCCCAGAGCTCGGACCCCAGCGACCAGGCCCCGTAGGCGAACAGCGCGAAGGTGATCGTTCCGCCGACGTTGAACGAATGCGTGCGCCGGACCGCCAGGGCGACCAGCGCGAGAATCACGGCGAGGCTCACGTTCTGATAGACGATTTCCGGCTGCGGCTTGCTCGTGATCTTAGCGAGAATCACGGCCACGCCCAGGGGGACGAACAGGTTGTCGGTGCCGCGCAGCGAGACGGCCTCGAATCCGGTCACGAGCACGGCCACCAGCAGCGCCGCCAGCGCGCAGGTGGCGCGCGGCAGATCGGTCATCAGCAGCAGGGGCAGGAGGATCGCCAGGAAGGCGATCGCGGCGAAAGCGAGGGAGCCCTCAAGACTCTTCTGCTCGTCCTCGACCTCGTAGCGCACGCGGCCGTAACGCGAGCCGATCAGGGCGGCGAAGGCGTCGGCCACGGCCAGCACCAGGACCGCGCTGACGTAGAACCACGGCGCCTCGCGCGTCAGCGCGAACAGCAGGAAGATGGCCAGCGGGTAGTACTCGCTTCCGCGGGTGCGGCGGTCGACCCCGTGCAGGCTTGCCAGGAGCCGCAGGCGCCGGCCCAGCGCGATGACCAGGGAAAGCGTGACGGCCATGAACAGCACCGTCCAGGCCGACCGGAAAACCCAGGGAAACGCCAGGCACGCCAGTCCGCCGGCCACGTGCACGAATTTACGGGTCCGCTCGGGCGGCGCGTCGAAGCGGCGCTTCCACAACTCGGCCAGCGCGAGGAGCGCGGCGAACACCGCGCCAAGAACAAGCATTGCCCTGATATCGCCGGCCATCGTCTGTTCGCCTCCGGTCGCCGACCGTCAAGCTTCGGACCCCAGGCACTCCTCAACCACGAACGCGCTGTAGAAGAAGGCCCGATCGTTTTGAAAAAGGCGCGTGGACAGCTCGGGCAGGGGGCGGACGCGGCCGTCCAGTTCCGCCGGATGCGAACGCGGGGCGAGCATGTTCCAGTAGGCGAGCCGCGCGCCGGGTCGCGCGTGCGCCAGCAGACGGCGGAAGATGTCGGCGCAGGCGGGCGGGTCGAGGTATTCGAAGATGTCGGACAGGTTGAAGCCGTCGAAGCCGCGTGCCGCGTGCGCGGCCGCGGCGTCCTGGACGGTCCCCCGGAACAGCGTGACGCGCTGGAGGCCCTCGCGCAAGGCGTCAAAGCGTTCCGGCTCCAGGTACGGCGGCAGGGCGTGCGTGAAGTTGCCGGTGAGGATGTAGCTCAGGTACGGGTTGGCGTGCGTCGGCAGCTCCGTGAGGGCGTAGCGGGCGCGCGCCAGGATGCGGTCCGCGACCGAGCCTTCGACGTACCTGAAGAACTCCGGATCCCGCCCGAGGCGGCCCATGATGAAGCGGCTGAAGAACACGTGGAAGATCATGCGCCAGCGCAGGTTGTTCCACCGGCGGTCGTGGAACGCGCGGCGTTCCGCGACGGGGCGGGGGGAGAGCAGCGCCGCAACGCGGCGGCGGCCGTGGGCGAGGGGCAGCACGCGGCGGCGGAACAGGCCGAAGTAGCGCTCGAACTTGCCGGCATGCACGATTCCGCCGGACACCGCGGCGGGCGTGGCGTCCCAGAACGCCGCCGCGGCGGGCGTGAGGTCGGGACGGAGCCGGGCGTAGACGCCAAGCCGGTCCTCCGCCGGGCGGATGCCCAGGAAAGCCAGGACCCCGGCGTGGTCGAGACGCCGGATGGCCGCGATTTTCAGTTCCGCGCAGGCGAGCTGGGCGGCGCTCAGATCGGCGGCCACAACCTCCGCGCCCGCGGCCGCCAGCGCGAAGGAGTTGTCGCCGCCGGAGGCGACGGAAAGAATGCGCCGGCCCGGCCCGGGACGAAGCGCTTCGATCAGCACATCGGCGTCTTCCCAGCAGTTGGCGTAGCGCACGAAGTCGAACCGCGCCCGTTCCTGGAGTTCGTCGGGCATTGTCCGCCTAGGGCTTCCGGCGCCCGTACTTCGCGTGCGCCGAGGTGAATTCGCCGGCGGCCAGCGCGGCGATGATGGATATCTCGCCCGCCAGCACCGTGGCCGCGCAGATCTCCGCGAAACGCCGCGCCGCGTTGTCGCCGACGCACCCCAGCATGCCGAGGCATTCCCGCGCGGTCGGCAGGTGCGTGCCGCCGCCCACCGTGCCGACAATGAGATTTGGCAGGGTCACGCAGACGTAAAGCTCGCCCTTGTCGGTCACCGCCATGTCGGTCATGCCGATGGCGGCTTCCGACACGCAGGCCGCGTCCTGTCCGCAGGCGATAAACAGCGCCGCCAGCGGGTTGGCGTAGTGGCCCTGCACGCCGATCGAGCCGCTCAGCGCGCCGCCCATCGCGGCCACGTGGCCGTAGGCGACGAACTCCGCGGGCGTCACGTGCATGGTTCGGTGCAGGAGCCGCCCGGGGATGACGGCCTCGGCCGCGGCCTTCTTGCCGCGCGCGGTGAGGAAGGACAGCATGGTCGCCTTCTTGTCGCCCGACATGTTGCCTTCCACGTACCAGCGGCGCGGCTTGACCGGCGACCTTTCGACCAGGAAGCGGCAGACCGCATCCGTGGCCAGGGTGACCATGTTCTGGCCGGCGGCGTCGCCGGTTTCGTATTCAAAACCGATGTACAGCGTTTTGCCGACGAGCGTGGAGCGGAAATCGGCGAGGCGGCAGTGGCGGGAACTCCCGGATACGACGCCCTGGAGGCCGGAGGCCTGTCCGATGACGAATTCCAGGAAGAGACAGGCGTCGAGCATGCGGTCGAACTCGAAGCAGGGAGCGCGCGTGACGGCTTCGGTCAGGCACATGGCGGCGGCGCCGCCCGCCTGGCTGACGGCGTAGGCGCCGCGGTTGCAGGAAGCGACAAGCGCGCCCTCCGTGGTGGCGAGCGGCACAATGAAGTCGCCCTTGGCTTCCGTGCCGTTGACGCGGAGGGGGCCGACGACGCCCACCGGGATTTGCGCGAAACCGACGAGGTTCTCGATATTGCCGGCCAGGCCGGCCGGATCCGGGGCGGCCGCGCGTCCGGCGAGGGCGTCGACGGCGACGCCCTGCCGCCGCAGCCAGTCCTGCCGGCGGGCGAGGCCTGCGCGCGTGTGATCGTTGCCCGACGGAACGCGCTCGCCGAGGGGGTATTCGTCCGGCGGACGGGGCTGCAGCCGCCTGCGGTAGCCGTCAATGTCGGACCGGCCCAGCAGGCGATCGCGGATGCTTTCGGCGGTCTTTCGCGTAACGCTCATCGTGACGCTATTCGACTCTTGCCTGCTTGAAGTAGTCGGGGTCTTTGAGTTCCCTCTCTGACTGCTGATACGTAACGTGGATGTGCGGCTTCTTGTGCCTTCGGTCGTCCTTGAAGTACAGATGCACGATTATCCCGTAGAACATCGATATGACAGGCATGCTTCGCCTCCCGACGTGATCGCTTCAATCCGCCGCCACGATAGCCCAAGAGGACCGTCCATGCAATCGTCTGCTGCGCCACACCATGAGCCGAGAGCAAGGGCGGGAGGGCGACTGACCGTCCAGAGGAAGCTGGAGGCAAGACCCGGTTTCACTGCGCGACGGCGGGCGTGCGGCCCCCGTTGCGCGGAACGAGCGCGTAGAGATTCAGCAGGGCGACGATCAGCAGGTATGCCGCGGCGTAGAGCATCGGATGGTTCTCGTTGAAGAAGACGCGGGGGGTGAAGAACCGCGCGAAGACGTCCGAGCCGAACAGGGGCGCGGTTTCGAGAATGCTTTTCTTCTGGTAAAGCAGCGTGAAATCGCCGTAGGCCGCCCGCGTTGTCAGGAAAAACGCGAGGGCGGCCAGGATTCCGAACAGGACGGTCAGTTCCGGCTTGCGGTTGTGCGTCAGAAAAGCGGCCGTCCACAGCGCCAGCAGGGGCATCAGCGGCACGAGCAGCCGCCCCGGCGGGCAGAAGCCGCCCCACCAGTGGTGCCACGTCGCCAGGAGCGCCGCGTAGCACGCCGCCGGCGCGAGCAGCAGGAGCGTCTCCCCGCGGTTGCCGCGCAGCGCGAAGATGACGCCCGCGGGCACGAACGCAAAGTAGGGCGACCACGCCAGCAGCCCCGACCCGCTGTCCACCGCGATGCCCGCCAGGCAGCGCGCGAAGCGGGCCGGCGAGAGCTCGAGGGTGCTTGACCACCCCTGCACCGCATACGGCGCGTTGGGCCACGGCGAGCCGTACCACTTGGTGTAGAAGTGCGCCACCAGCGCGGCCGACACGAGAGAGGGAACCGCGGCGAGCGCGACGGCCGCGAGCCGGCGCCGGCGCTGAAACGCAAAGGCCGCCAGCAGCCCGGCGGAGAATACGGCGTAGCGCATGTGCAGCCAGGGCAGGTAAGCGGCGCACAGGCCCACGGCCGCCGCGACGGCGAACGCGCCTGCGCCGGCGGGGCGAACCGCGGACGCCGGCCGGAGGACCAGCAGGTACGCCGTCACAATCAGCAGCATGCCCGCCGTCTCGGGGTAGATCTGGTGCGAATAGACCATCAGAGGGCAGGTCACGGCCAGGAGCACGGCGACCCCGGCGCGGATGTGTCCCGGCACGCCGCCGCGCCCGGCCAGCCGGCAGATCAGCGCCATTCCGCCGGCCGTCAGCAGGCTCAGCGCGGCGGCGCAAACGAAACGCGGCGCCAGGCCCGTCGCGACGGCCAGGGCGAAGAAGGGCGCCAGAAGGAGCGGCAGACCGACCGTGTGGATGGAGTAGATGCGTCGGCCTTCGCGGTCCACGATCGCCTTGTGCGGGCCGGCGCGGGGGCAGCCGAAATCGGCGCCCCTGCGCTCCATGCTGTCGTTCCAGAGGTTCACGTCGCCGTCCATTACGATGCTCCGGCACATCAGCATGTAGGAAGGCTCGTCGCCGGTGAGAAAGCGGCACTGTTCGCCCGGCGGCGTGATGGCGCTGACGATCTGCTTCTTCGTGAGGGTGAAGAAGGAGAGCGCGCTCAGGAAGAACACCAGGAAGGGGATCTCGCGCTCGAAGTGGAACACGTTGCCGCGCGCCGGGCGCGGCCTTGAGAACCGGATGTAGGCGTGCTTGGCGGCGTACAGCGCCAGCAGGAAAGCCAGGGGGTTCTTCACGCCCACGCACGTGATCCGCGCGAATCCGAGATCGAGCCGCAGGCGGACCCCCACCAGCAGCAGCAGGCACCACGCCGCCAGCGCCAGCAGGCCGCAGTCAAACCACCGGATCGGACGTTCGCGGTTCATAGGCGCGATCAGTATAGGCGACCCAAAGCCGGGCTACTCCACGTAGCAGCGCTCCACGCGCGAGCCGAACGAGCAGATGATCTCGTAGGGATGCGTGCCCTTGATGCGGGCCCAGTCCTCGACGCTGACCGCGTCCGGCCCTTCCCCCCCGAGGCAGACGACTTCATCGCCGGGGCGGGCGTCGGGCGCGCCGCTCAGGTCCACCGTCGTATAGTCCATGGACACGCGCCCCAGGATGCGGCAGGGGCGCCCGCGGATAAGCACGTGGCCGCGGTTGGACACGGCCAGCGGCAGGCCGTCGGCGTAACCGGCGGAGATCGTTCCCACCAGGGTCTCGGCCGGGAGCCGGACCGTGCAGCCGTAGCCGACGGTTGACCCGGCCGGCAGCCGGCGCACGGCGGTGAGACGCGTCTTGAGCGTGAGCACCGGCCGCAGATCCAGCGCGCGGCGGCCTTCCATGTCGAACGATCCATGCAGGTTGATGCCCGTGCGGACGGCATTGAACGGCGGGCGGTACGTGCGCGGGAAGTTGTTGACCGCGTCGCTGTTGGCCATGTGACGCAGGGCGAAGGCGATGCCGCGCCGCTCCAGGCGCGCGAGCAGATCGAGAAAGATCTCGATCTGCCGCTGCGTGAACTCGCTGCCGCTGCGGTAGGCCATGGGGAAGTGCGTGTAGATCCCTTCGCACTGCAGGCCGGGCAACCGCACGGCGTCGGCGACGACGTTTTCCGCGTCGGCGGCGAGGATGCCCAGCCGGCCCATGCCGGTGTCCACGAGGAACTGGCAGACGGCCGCGCGCTCCTGGCGCACGGCTTCGGCGCTGATGAGTCGGGCGGTTTCCGGATCGGTGACGGGCAGAACGATCCCGGCGGCCACGGCCTCGGGGATTTCGTCGGCGAGCACGCCGCCCAGAATCTGGACGGGCCGGCCGAAGGACCGCAAGGCGAGCGCCTCGTTGAGTTCGGCCACGGCGAAGCGCGGCGCGCCGGCTTCGGCGAGGGCGCCGGCCACGCCCTGGACGCCCAGCCCGTAGGCGTTGGCTTTCAGGACGGCCACCACGCGGCAGGGGTTCACCGCGTCGGCGATGCGGAGGTAGTTCCGCTTGAGCGTGCCGACGCTGATTTCGAGGCGCACGCGCCTGTGCGATCCGTTGACCATGGCCTGGAAGCCTCTGTTGCCCGTCGAGGGGTTCCGTCAATCTTCCGCGTTCGGTTTTCCATCCGCGTTTCGCGCCGGCGGCACGGCGGGCGCGGGCGCGGGGGGCGGCAGCCCGGACGGCGCCGGCGTAAGCCGCCCGAGCTTCCGGCGCAGGGCTTCCTTGTAGGCCGCCTGGCGGGCGCGGGCCTCCGCGAAGTTCGCCGGGTAGGAGACGTCGGTGGCGAAGGGCGAAGCCGGGAGGCCTTCCGCGTTGAAAAGCACGGCGACCGCGTCCGCGTTCCAGGCGTAGCGGACGGCGGCCGGGCGCTCGACGCGCGGATGCCAGACGAGCAGGTCATTGCCGTCGACGGCGGCCCTGGCCGGCAGGAAATCGCCGCGGGACGCGCGGATCCAGAACTGGCTCTCCGCTCCCTCGAAGCCGCGCAGCAGCAGGCCGCGCTCCGCGTGACGGAAGCGAATCCGCATTTGCGCGCCTTCCGCGACGGAAGACTCGTACAGGGGTCCGGAAGGGGTCACGCCGTCGCGGCCGTAGACATAGGCCAGGGCCCAGCGCGCCAGCCGGTCAGCCGGCACCTGCCGGTTCGCGGGGTGCAGGCCGCGGCACCGGTCGAAGATCGTGGCCATGCCCGTGGCCGGCATCTGCAGGGCCAGGCGCTGCGCTTCGCGCACGCCGGCGTACCAGGACCAGGTCTGTCCCGGCGGCGGGGTCTCGCCCCGGTCCATGTTCTGAAGCTGCACATACAGGAAGGGGAAGGCGCCCTGCTTCCAGGCCGCGCGCCAGCCGGCGATCAAGGGCGCGAAGTGGTAGAAATAGGCTCGCGTCTCGGCGCCGCCGTCCCATTCGCCCTGGTACCAGATCACGCCGCGAATCCGGTACGGCGCCAGCGGAGCGATCATGGCGTTGTAGACCGAGCAGTTGGCGGAGCGGATCATGTTGTAGATCTTGCCGTTCTCCGCCGGCCACGGGTGGCGCCTCGGCAGGGACGCCTTGAACGGTTCCATGAGGGCGTCGAGCCTCGCTTCGGTGAGCTCCTCGCCGCGCGCCGCGAGGCGCCGGGCGAACATGTCCCGGGTCCGGTCGTATTCGCTCTCGCGCGCGTTCCACGCTTCCATGACACGAAGCTGCTCCTCCAGCTCGGCGCCGGAAGGCGGGTGGTAGGCGCCCGGAAAGAGATCGAGTCCCTCGCGATTAAGCCAGTGCGCGGCCGTCGTGGCGCCGTGCGCGGCGACGATCATGCCCACGGGAACGTCCAGCGCGGACTGCAGGCGGCGCGCGAAGCCGCCCGCCACGTCGGAGAGAAACGCCGTCGTGCCCTTGGCGTCCACTTCCCAGTTGCCGCGCCGCACCGTATCGCGCGGGACGGGGGCGATGGACGGTCCCACCATGAAATGACGGATCAGGGAATGGTCCGCCGCGGGCGGGCCGCCCAGGCGCATGTTGGCCTGGCCGGCCGCCAGCCAGACCTCGCCCACGAGCACGTCGTCAACGCCCAGCGTGGCGCCGCCGGACGCGACGGTCAGCCTGCGGCCCTCGGCGCAGGCCGGCATCGGATCGAGCGCGACTTGCCAGCGGCCGTCGGCGCCGGCGACCGCCGCGTGCGTCTGACCCGCGAAGGCGACGGTCACTTCCCTGCCCGGCTCGGCCCAGCCCCAGACCGGAACGGGCGCGTCGCGCTGGAGAACGGCGTGTTCGCTGAACAGCCGGGGGAGACGCAGATCCGCGCGCACGGGGGCGTGAGCGGCGAGGCTCGCGGCAAGCAGGGCGAGCAGGAATCTCCCACGCCGTCGCCCGGGGCGGCGGCGGACGGGCAACGGTTCCGGACTCGCGTTCATTGCGCGCATTCTGACAGGTCACCAATTGCCCCGGAATCCCAGCCGCCACAGGAGGCCGTCCACGTCGAACTGCCCGAGAGGCCGATCCTGCAGCGAGGCCGTGTAGCCGCGGAGCGTTTCCTCCCAGGCCACGCCGGCGAAGGCGGTTGCCGAGGCGTGCAGCGCGGCTTCGGCCTGGATGCAGGCTCTTGCGATCAGGCCGTCCGAGACATCGATGCGCTGCCGGTATTCCCTCACGTTGCCGCGGCCGTCGCGGCGGCTGCCGTAAAGCATGGGTCCGTGCGGGTTGAAGGCGTAGCGGCCGTCCAGCGCGGCGCCGAGCGAAACGCGCTCGCCCAGCGGGATGACCGTCCACAGGGACGGACCGATGAGGAACGAAGGCATCTGGCCGGGCGCTGTCACGCCCGGCCCGACTTCCGCCGGCAGCGCCCCGGCGGCCCGGCCGACGGTCGCTTCCGGCCGCGGCCGCAGCAGAAGCGTGCCGACGCCAAGCGCGAAGGCGGCGCGCGGCGCAAACCATCCGCCGAACTGGGCGTCGAATCCGAAGCCGCGCTCCCAAACCGGGCCGGACGGCCGAAGGTAGTCGACGCTGAGGCTGTTGTGGACTTCGTAGGCGGACGCGGCCGACGCGGCGAGCAGCGCGCCGGATAGAAATGCCACAAGCTTAACGCGCGCGGAAGTTTTCATTCATTGCCGGGCGCGGCTACCAGACGGTGCGGAAACCCACGCGGCCCGCCAGGCCTTGCACCCCGTACAAACCGAGGCTGATTCCCCGGAATGTCGCCTCCGGGGGCGCGATATCCAGGATCTTGGCCACGCCGAGGAAACCGGCGATATCGCCGGGCCGCCCGAGCTCGATCTGCAGCCCCACGCGGCCGTAGACGGCGCTGTTGATCTCGATCTCCTCGCCGTACTCCGTCGTGTATTCTATCCGCTCCCACTCGATCTCTTCGCCCATGATTTCGATCTCGTCCTCTTTCGGCCCGAGCGTGTCTTCCTTCTCGCCTTCCACGCTCGGCGTGAGCGGGAAGTAGGCGTAGCGGAGGCCGGCCTCGACGGTGACGGCCATGAAAGAGGCGGGGAAGGTTTCGATCCAGACCGACGGTCCGACGCTGAACGCGACGGTGTTGCCCCGGATGGAAAGCGTATAGTAGTCGGCGCGGTCGTTCGGAACCAGCGGCGCGGCGCGAGCGAGCATGAGTTCCTCGTCCATGATCAGGCTGCCGAGCCCGAAGCCGATGCCCAGGGAAGCGTACTTGAAAAGCGAGGCGCCGATCTGGGCCTCGGCGGTGAAACCGCTCTGCCACAACTCGCCCTCCGGGAACAGGGCGTCAAAACCCACGAGGTCGTACCCCGACTTGGGCGTCTCGGATCCGGGCAGAAACGCGTCGTAGCCGGTCGCGGATGCGGCTGAGGCCGGGCGGCTGAGCAGGAGCATGAGCGCTGCCGAGAGGATCTGAATAAACCTTCGCATTGCAGCCTCCGGTTTGAAGACGATCTCGCCGTATAGTACCGGCAGCGGCGCCCGCCTGCAACCACCAAACAGCCGCGATGCCACCAAACAGCCGCGATTGCCGGCGGAGCCGTCGGGTGCTATGATAGAAGGTGACGGCGAATCGGATCGGAAGCGGCAGGGAGCCGGGTCATGGAGAAGGACAAAGTCAACCGCGACCTTTACCGCAGCGACCGCGAGATGGTGCTGGTCGCGCTGGGCGGCAACGCGCTGATTCAGGTCGGCGGATCGGGCAGCGTTGAGGAGCAGAGGCGCAACGCCGAGACCATCTGCGGGCACCTCATGAGCCTGGTGGAGCGCGACTACAACATCATCATCACCCACGGCAACGGCCCGCAGGTCGGCCAGCAGATGATCCGCCACGAGCGGGCCCGGGAGATCGTGCCGGGAATGCCCCTGGACGTGCTGGTGGCGGAGACGCAGGGGAACATGGGCTATTTCCTGCAGCAGACCCTGCTCAATCACCTGCGGCGGCGTGACATCTACCGCTATGTGGTCACGGTCATCACCCAGGTGATCGTCGAGCGCGACGACCCGGCGTTCCTGAACCCGTCGAAGCCCATCGGCACCTTCATGACCAGGGAAGAGGCCGAGGCCATGCAGGCCAGGTACGGCTGGAAGATCGTGGAGGACGCGGGCCGCGGCTACCGCCGGGTGGTGCCCAGCCCCCGGCCCGTCAAGGCGGTGCAGCGGCACATGATCCGGCACGCGGCCCGCGAGGGCAACATCGTGATCGCCGCCGGCGGCGGCGGGATCCCCATCCGGGTCAGAGACGACGGCGACTACGAGGGTATTGAAGCCGTGATCGACAAGGACCTGACCTCCGGACTGCTGGCCACGGAAACCGAAGCGCAGATGCTGATCATTCTGATGCCCACCGCCAAGGTGGCCCTGAACTTCGGCACGGACCGGCAGGTGAACCTGGATCGCGTGACCGTGGAGGAGGCGAAGCGCTACCTGGAGGAGGGGCAGTTCCCCGCCGGCAGCATCGGCCCCAAGGTGCGGGGCGTGGTGGAATTCCTTGAAAACAGCGGCAAGGGCCGGCGGGCCATCATCACGCGCCCCGACCGTCTGGACGCCGCGCTGGACGGCAGGGACGGCACGGAGTTCTACCGGCCGTGAAGTGACGGGCCTTCGATCCGCTCCAGGGCCCAGCGGGCGCGGGCGGCGGTGTTGACCTCGGGAATGTGCGTCATGCGGCGCAGGACATCCGCCGCCGGCGCGTAGCGCGCGCGTCCCAGGCACCAGGCGGCCACGGAGTGAACCGTGTAGTTCTGCCGGGCGTCGAGCAGCAGCGCGGCCATCCCGGGCAGCGCCTCGCGTTTGCCGCGCGCGGCGAGCGTCTGCATGACCGCGCCGGTGCGGCGCCATTCCCCGGCGGGCGGGCTGTCCAGCGCGGCCAGCAACCCCGCGTCGGGCTCGTCGAGCAGCCCGTAGGGCGTGTCGTCCAGATCGCAGGTCGTTTCCGCCTGAAGGCCCTGGTCGCCGGCGACAGGCGCCGCGTCGGGCAGTTCCGCGATTTCGGGGGGCAGCTCGAAGCGGTCCGCGCCGCCTTCCCATGTCGCTTCCCACGCGCCGTCGGCGATCCGCGCGACGGCGAGCGCGCCCGAACCTTCGGGCAGGACGCAGGTCACGAACCGCACCGCGCGCCCCGCGGCGGTCAGATCGCAGCGCTCGCTGCCCTGATCCGGCCAGGGGGCGTTGAAGCCGTGGGAGGCCGGAAACGCCGGCACGCTCAGGCAGGCGACGGATCCGCCGCGTTCCGTCCCGCCGTCCGCCTCGATCAGCCAGGCGAAGGTGACGCCGCGGCCGGAGCGCAGGTCAAGCCGCACCCGGCGCGGGCCGGTGGCGCGCGCGCCGCGCCGCAGCCAGACGCGCCACGTGAAGTCGTGCGCGGACGCGGCGCGCAGATCGTCCGCCACCCAGATCACCCCCCCTTCGTTCATCGAAACCGTGCGCCGCATGCGCGTAACGTCGAAGGCCGGCTGGTAATACGCCGCGGCCTCGGCGGCGAACGTGTGGCGCCCGCCCGCCCGCCGCTCGAAGACAAGCCGCCCCTCGCGCTCCCAGCGCGGGAAGTAGCTATCCCAGCCGTCGATCACGATCGCGCAGGACGCGCCCAGAAACCCCTGCTGCGAGCGCAGGGACCAGGCCTCCAGGCTGCCGTACTGCCGGGCAATCATCTCCTGCTCCACCGGTGAAAAGGCCTGCAGGGAACGGTCCATCGCGGCGTCCGCGAAGAGGCGTTCGCCGCCGTGTTGCCAGCCGTCGGCGGTGATCGGCTCGCCGTCCAGGTCCACGATCAGGTGGTTGGGATTCACCTGTGCGCGTCCCACGGCCTGCACGCCGCCTGAACAGCGGTCCCACACGGCCATCACGCGCAGCCGCCGCGGCAGGTGCTCGATGGCCGCGGCCACCGCGGGGATGGACCAGCCGGTGAGGACAGGCGAGTCTGTCGGCTGCCGGTTGTCCGCTGCCTGCCGGACGGCGGACGGCGGGGTGTCTTCGTGCGGCGTCCCGGGAGCGGGGCACGGCGCGCGTTCCTCCGGCCAATACAGCAGCGTCCACAGGCGGTCGTCCGGCCGCCAGGCGAGATTGTGCTGCTCGTCCCAGACGGTTTCGGCGGCCTGCAGCAAGGCCAGGTTTCCGGAAAGGCCGGCCCAGAGCGTGCGCGCGGCCAGGTTGTGGATGCGCTGCCAGCCGTAGTCGTCCCAGGGCGGCAGCAGGCCGCCGCAACCACCCATGGCCGCCTCCACGCGGAACGTGTCGGCCATGCGCCAGCCGCCCGGCGGCCAGGAGCGGTTCCAGACGTCGCTTTCGCCGATCTGCTGCAGGAACACGCCGGCCCACATGACCAGCGCGGCGACCACGTCGGACTGGTAGGTCGAGCCTTCCCCGGTATATCCGCAGGCATGCATCATGCCCAGCGTGCGCCTGAGCTTGGGCAGCGTCCACTCGCGCAGGGCCCGGGCGCGCCCGGCCACGCCGTTGACCTCCGCGAAGGCGTGCCCGGTTACGGCGCTGCACAGGGTCATCGAGAGATGCTGGTTATGCCCGCCGGGCGCGCGCGCGCGCAGGACCGGGACGGTATAGGTGTCGAAGAAGTCCATCAGCCCCGTGCCCACCATGCGGCGCTCCTGCGGCGTCCACGCGCCGTGCAGGTCGAGCCAGGTGAAGTAGGCGGCCAGGCGCATGGCGCGCGGCGCGACGCACCAGATGTGGTTGTCGAGGGTGTCGGACGACGTTCGCGCCGCGGGCCGGTTGTGCGAGAGGATCGCGGGATTCAGGGCCAGCATCACGATCTCTCCCTTGGCTTCGGCCACGGCTGCCGGGTCGCCCAGCAGCGCATTGAGGAAAATGTTATGACGGCGGAACTCGCCGTCCACGGCCAGCCGGTCCCGGAAACGCGCATGGCAGCGGGCCAGCAGCGGCGGCGGGTCGGCGAACTTGCGTTTGAGCGCGGGGAGATCGGGGACCAGGAGCGGTTGGTTCATGTTCCGGGGGACTGTATCATCCGGACGGCGCCGCAAACAAGCGCGGAGAAGAGGCCGGAACGGCGTTGACTTTGCCCGGTCATACGTGCATACGGTCGGCGGAATGAAACGCGGGGAGTTTCTCGCCCGCACCCCTGGGAGTGAAGCCATGGACAACGCACTGGCACGGCACGTCCGGCGCATCGTCGAGTTCACCGGCAAGGACTACCAGCTCATGTACCGCGAGCCGGACGGCGAAATCAAATACCCGTTTCTGACGCCCGGCAGCGCCCAGTACTGTGACGTGCTCTGGGACTGGGATTCGTGGCTGACCGACGTGGCGCTGCGCCAGATCCTCCGGCGGCAGGGCGATCCGCCGGCCGAGGTCGAGAAGCTGACCGGCTACGAACGGGGCTGCATTCAGAACTGGCTGGAATTCGCGAAGCGGACGTCGTGCGTCGGCTGGGTGCCCATCTGGGTGAACCGCGCGGGGAACAAGACGCCGGCCGACTTCTACGCGCAGAACATGCACAAGCCCTGCCTGGCCCAGCACGCCGCCTTCATCGTGCAGCAGAACGGCGGCGACGTCGACTGGCTGCGCGAGGACCTGATGTATCTGCAGTACTTCGTGAACAACTACCGCAACCACCATCGCCACGGCTGCGGCGTGTACTTCTGGCAGGACGATTCCGCAATCGGGGTGGACAACGATCCCTGCACCTGCGGCCGTCCGCCGCGCAGCAGCGGCTCCATCTACCTTAACTGCCTGATGTACAAGGAGTTGCTGGCCCTGGTGTACCTGCTGGAGCAGGCCGGTCTGAATGAAGTTTCCGCGCAATACCGGGCCGACGCCGATGCGCTGCTGAAGGCGGTGCGGGAGCACTGCTGGGATGAACGGGACGGCTTCTACTACAGCGTCGATCTGAACCTTATGCCGGTCGGGAGGCGGAAATGGACCGCGCATTCCGGCCAGCCGCGCGACTGGCCGTGCCTGATCCAGCGGATCGGCGTCTGGTCGGGCTTTCTGGCCATGTGGGCGGGAATTGCCACGCCGGAACAGGCGGAACGCATGGTGAAGGAACACTACCGGGACACCCGCACCTTCAACGCCCCGTTCGGCGTGCGGACGCTGTCGCGCATGGAGAAGATGTACAACCTGCGCGCCTCGGGCAATCCGTCGTCCTGGCTGGGCCCGATCTGGGGGATTTCGAACTACCTGGTCTTCCGCGGCCTGGTCCGCTGCGGCTTTGCCGACGACGCCCGCGAACTGGCCCGGAAGACCGTCGCCCTGTTCGGCTCCGACCTGGAGAAGTGCGGCGCCCTGCACGAGTACTACCAGCCCGAAAACGGCGCACCGATCCTCAACGCCGGCTTCCAGAACTGGAACTACCTGGTTCTGAACATGATCGCCTGGCTGAACGGCGAGCCGGTGGTTGAGGAGTTCTAATGCGTTTCGCGCACGGCCGCCCGGACTTCAGCTTCCCGCCGGGAACACCGGGATGAACCGGCCGTGCGGGTCGGGCTATGCCTTCCGGGCTTTCTTCCGCGCGGGCCGGGGCGCTTCCGGTTTGGCGCACCAGTCCGGGATGAAGCGTTTCTCGGCCGCGAAGAGCTCTTCGGCCATGGCGCGGATTTCGGACAGCGAACAAACCGCCGCCGAGAGCGGGTCCATCATCATGGCGTGAATCACGGCTTCGCGGTCCCTGTTCAGGATGCCCTGCACGCACAGTTCGAAGACCGCCATGTTGGCGCGGCACAGCGCGGCGCACTGCTCCGGCAGGTCCCCGAAATAGGTCGGCTGGAATCCTCCGCGATCCACCAGCGTGGCCACTTCCACCACGCCGGTCCGCGGCAGGTTGGGAATGAGGCCGGTGTTCCTGACGGAGGCATAGACCACTTTCCCGCGGTCGAAGGCGTGCGCCTCAATGATGTCGGCCGCGTACTCAAGCCCGCGGCCCAGGTGTATGGGCCGCTTGCCGTCGGCCATCTCCCGGCGGGCCTTGTCGGTGTCCTTGCGCCACTTGGGCCAGTTGCCGGCGTAGAAGCCGGTGCCGCCCCTGAAGCCGGCGCGGCAGTGCAGCTTGATCAGATCCTTGCGCTTGCGGTAGTAGGGGACGTACTCGGAGTAATGGCCGCAGCTTTCCGTCGAGAAGTAGCCGAGGTTCCTGATCAGGTCCGTGCGCACCGGAAACTCTTCGATCGTGTCCGGACGTTCCGCCGCCGCGCGCAGGCGCGCGTGCATGTCGCGGCCCTTCCAGCGCAGGTGCGTGAACCAGGCCATGTGATTGATTCCGGCGCATTTCCACTCCAGCTCGTCGTAGGGGACGTCGAGAATGCGGGCGATCTGGCGCGAGTTGCCCTGCACCGAGTGGCAGAGCCCCACAAAGGGCTGGTTCGTGGCGCGGACCGCGCCGAGGGTCATGATGGACATGGGGTTGGTGTAGTTAAGGATCAGCGCGCCGGGGCACAGCCTGGCGGCGTCTTCCAGGATCTGCAGGAAAGGCGGCAGGGTGCGCATGGCCTTCATGACGCCGCCGGGGCCGATCGTGTCGCCGATGCACTGGTCGATGCCGTATTTCAGCGGGATATCGTTGTCGAACCGCACGCAGGCCACGCCGGAAACCTCGATCGTGCTGATGAGGTAGTCCGTTCCGGGCAGGATCCTGCGGCGATCCGTGGAGGCCTCGATGCGCCACCCCGTCTTCTTCATCAGCTCCAGGATGCGCCGCATCAGCCTGACGTTCACGTCGAGGCGCTCGCGGTCGATGTCCACCAGGCCGATGATTCCCTCGTCGAGGCCCTCAATGTTCAGGATGTCCGTGAACAGCGGTTGGGTGAATCCGCTTCCGGCGCCCAGCAAAGTCACTTTCTTCACCTGCCTTGACTCCTTTTCGTCCGGTTGGCCGGGGTCGCGCCCCTCCGCACCTCCGTGCCGGACACAAACCCCGTGAGCATCACGATTTCCGGAAACGTGTCAACACATCTCGTGCGCTCTTTTTGCGTGTGGCCTCTTTTTGCGTTGCGTTGGGGTCCGCGCCGTCTATCCTTTGAGGCTTTCCGGGCGTCGCGGACGGATCAGGCGGCGGCGGGCAAGTGAGGATGGCTCCCATGCGAACGATAGACCTGAACGGCTCCTGGCAGCTTCTGGAGGCTCCCCTGACGCGCGGCGGGGAGGGCGAAGCGTTGCCGCCGGCGCCGGCCTGGGGCGCGGCCCTCGAAGCCGTTGTCCCCGGCGAGGTGCACATGGACCTCCTTCGACACGGCCGTATCAAGGAACCGCTGTACGACCGCAACGCCCCGGAATGCGCCTGGGTCGAGGAGCGCTGCTGGTGGTTCCGGCGGAGGTTCGCGCACGACGGCGGAAGCGGCGCGCGGGCCGAACTGGTCTGCGAGGGGCTCGACCTGAACGCGGTGCTGTGGCTCAACGGCGTCGAGATCGGCCGCGCCGCCAACGCGCTGATCGCGCACCGCTTCGACGTGACCGGCGCGCTGCGCGCCGGCGATAACGAGCTGATCGTCCGCCTCGACGCCGGCGCGGCCCTGGCGAAGAGCAAGCCGCGGGAGAAGTACGGCAAGGGCGCAAGCGAGAGCATCTGGGTGCGCAAGGCGGCCTTCACCTTCGGCTGGGACTGGGCGCCGCGGCTGGTCAACTGCGGCATCTGGCGCCCCGTGCGGCTGGAGATTCTCGACGCCGTGGTCCTGCGCGATGTCTGGGTCCGCACCCGGCTCGCGGGAAAGGGCAGGGCGGTTGTCACGGTGTCGGCCGAGGTGGAGAACGTCGCCGGCCCGCCCGCGGATGCCGCGCTGGCGTTGGCGATTCCCGGGATCGGCCGCCGCGCGCTGTCCCTGAAGGCGCTGCCGCCGGGGCGGACGCGCGTGGAAAGCGCCTTCAAGGCGGCGCGTCCGCGGCTGTGGTGGCCGCGTCCGCTGGGCGCGGCAAACCTGTACGCGCTCAAGGCGCGGCTCTCGCGCGGCAGAACCGCCTGCGGGGTCCGCACCGTCCGCTTCGGCATCCGCGAGATCGCGATCGAGCAGAAGCCGCTGAAGGGCGCGCCGGGCGGGAAGACGTTCACGTTCGTCGTCAACGGCGAGAAATGCTTCATCAACGGCGCCAACTGGGCGCCGCTGGATTGCATCGTGGCGCGCGTGACGCCGGAGAAACGGCGGCGGGTGCTCACGCTCGCGCGCGACGCCAACATCAACATGCTGCGCGTCTGGGGCGGCGGGATCTTCGAAGAGGACGATTTCTACGACTTCTGCGACGCGAACGGCATCCTGCTGTGGCACGACTTCATGATGGCGTGCTTCATCTACCCCGGGGACGACGCCGGTTTCAGACGGCAGATCGCCGACGAAATCAACGCGGCGGTGCCGCGCCTGCGCAACCATCCCTCCATCGCCCTGTGGTGCGGCAGCAACGAAACCGACTGGGCTTTCGACAGCAACTGGTATTCCGGCTGCGAATCCAACGCCAGCCTGGTCCTCGAGCACGATCTGATCCCGGGGCTGCTCAGGACCCTCGACCCGGACCGCCCGTACCGCCCCACCAGCCCGTGGGGCGGAAAGGACGCCAACGACGAAGACCGGGGCGACCAGCACTGGTGGTCGGTCAGCATCGCCTCCGGCGGCAACGAGCAGATCGACTACCGCAACTACCGGCGCGCGCACTGCACGTTCAACTCGGAGTACGGCTATTTCGGCATGCCCGCGGTGGAATCCATCCGCGACTATCTGCCCGCAGACCAGCGGGCGGTTGACGCCGAGGGTTTCCGCTTCCACACCAACGCCCACGGTTTCACCGTGCGGCAGAGGGTCGGCGGCCTGAAGGTTCTGGCGGCCGTCGATCTGCTGGCCGGCGACTCGTCGGCCATGAACCTGGAGCAGCTAGTCGACGCCTCGCAGCTTCTGCAGGCCGAGGCGCTCAAGACCGCCACCGAGCAGGCGCGCAGGCGCAAGTTCGCCTGCGGGGGCAGCATGTTCTGGATGTTCCCGGACGCCTGGGGCGAGATCGGGTGGTCCGTCGTGGACTACTACCTGCGCAGGAAGGCGTCCTACGACGCCGTCCGCCGGGCCTGCGCGCCGGTGCTGGTGTCGATCAAGGAGGAGGAGTGCGGCGTATCGACCTGGGTCGTCAACGACACCCTGGCCCGCATCCGGGGCACGCTGGAGTGTGCGCTGATGTCTTTCGAGGGGAAGGTCCGTTCGCGGACGGCGAAGAAGGTGAACATACCGGCGAACGCGTCGCTGCGCTGCCTCATGGAGCGCATGACCCTCATGCGCAGCGGCGACTTCTACCACGCGCGGCTGGCCGGCCCCGACGGCGGAACGGTCGCGGAAAACGTCTTCTTCTTCATGAACTTCAGGTCGGTCAAGATGCCGCCCGCGAAGGTCGCCGCGAAGGTCGTAAGGCGCTCCAAATGCCGCGCCGCGCTGCGGCTCTCCACGGACGTGTTCGCCCACTTTGTCCGGGTGGATCCGCCCGCGGGGCTCGCTACCGAAGACCGTTGCTTCGACCTGCTCCCGGGAGGCTCGCGGGACGTGGTGCTGCGGGGCGATACGGCCCGCCTGGACGCCGTCCGCGTGCGGTGGCGGAACATGTGAAGGTTGCCGGGCCGGCGCGCGCCGGCCGCCCGCGGGCGGACGGCGCGCGGGCGCGGCTGTCCGGCGAAACGGGATAGGGGAAACGGAGGACAAGAGTGTGAACGCATCGACGGGCACGGCCACGTGTCAGGAAGAGAGGACCTCGGCGCTGCGGCTGGGGCACGTTTTCTCCGATCACGCGGTTTTGCAGAGAGAGATGCCGGTCCCGGTGTGGGGCTGGACCGCGCCGGGCGTGCGGGTGCATGTGAAGCTCGGGCCCCACGAGGCGATGACGCGGTCGGCCGGCGACGGGAAGTTCCTGGCGCGTCTCCCCCCGATGCCCGCCGGCGGACCCTATGAGATGGATGTCAGCACGCCCGATCCGGATGCCCGCGCCCGGATAACGGATGTGATGGTCGGCGAGGTGTGGGTGTGCTCCGGACAGTCCAACATGGAATGGCCGGTCCGGGAGACGGGTTTCGATCCGGAGAGTCCGTGCGGGGCGGATGCGCGCGTCCGCTCGCTGAAAGTGCCGCCGCGGGCGCTGCTCGGCCGGCAAGCGGATATTGACGGCTGCTGGCGCGCGGCAACGCCGCGGACGGTGAAGGATTTCACCGCGGTTGGATTCGCCTTCGGCCGGCGGCTGGCGCGGGAGCTGGACGTGGCCGTCGGCCTGATCGACGCCTCATGGGGCGGAACGCGGATCGAGGCCTGGATCAGCCGCGAAGCGCTCGTGCGGCACGAGCGGACAAGCGGGGAAGTGGCGCGCTACGAGGCATTGGTTTCCGGCGTGCGCTACTGGCGCCGCTTCGATCCGTTCGAGCCGGACAGCCCGGAAGCCGCCACCGAACTGATCGCGGAAACGTATCCGCGCGACCCCGGCAACGTCGGGTTCGGGAACCGGTGGGCCGAACCGGAATTCGACGACACCGGATGGGAGACCGTCGAGGAGCCGGGGTCGTGGAAAATACGCGGCCACGACACGAACGGCGTGTTCTGGTTCCGGCGCGCCGTCGCCATTCCCGACGCATGGGCGGGCAAGGACCTCACGCTGGGCGTGGGCGCGGTGGACAAGCAGGATACCACCTACTTCAACGGCGAACAGGTGGGCGCCACCGGCAGGGGCTTCGAAGATCAGCACTGGTGCGTTCCCCGGTTCTACACCGTCCCGGGACGGCTCGTCAGGGGCGGGCGGGCCGTCATCGCGGTTCGCGCCTATTCCTTCGTCTACGACGGCGGCCTGATCGGCCCGAAGGACAAGATGGCGGTCGGCCCGGCGGACGGCAGCGCGGAGCCGATACGCCTCGCCGGCGTCTGGCGGATGAGGATCGAGCACGACTTCGGCCCGATCCGGACCGCGGCGCTCGCGATGTCGTTCGGGCCCGGCAATCCGCAGTCGCCCTACATGCTCAACGACAGCATGATCCAGCCGCTCATACCGTACGCCATCAGGGGCGCCGCCTGGTACCAGGGCGAGAGCAACGAGGCCGACGGGCTCGCGTACGGGTCTTCGCTGCGGGCGCTGATCCGGGACTGGCGCCACGCGTGGGGGCAGGGCGACTTCCCGTTCCTGACGGTCCAACTGGCGAATTTCCGCCAGCCGTCGTCCTACGATGACTCCGCCTTGTGGCCCCGGCTCCGGGAGGCGCAGTTGAAATCCCTGCTCGAGCCGAACACGGGCCTGGCGGTGGCGATCGACATCGGCGAAGAGGCCGACATCCATCCCCGGAACAAGCAGGACGTCGGCTTCAGGCTGGCGCAGTGGGCGCTGGCGCGCACGTACGGCAAGGCCGTCGTGCCGTCCGGGCCGCTTTATCGGGACTTCGCCGTCGAGGGCGACCGCATCCGGCTGCGGTTCGACCACGTCGGCGCCGGTCTGATGGCGCGCGAAGGGGCGCTGAGGACATTCGTGGTCGCGGGGCCGGACAAGGAGTTCGTGGCGGCGCAGGCGGAGATCGAGGGCGACACGGTGGTTGTGCGTTCGCCGCGTGTCGCCGAGCCCGTTGCCGCGCGTTACGCCTGGGCCGACAACCCCGACAGGTGCAACCTCTACAACCGGGATGGCCTGCCGGCGTCGCCGTTCCGCACGGACCGGTGGTAGGACGTCCGCCTTCGCGGGAACGCGGCGCCGGCTTCGCGCCGGCCGCCGGGAACCGCGTCGGGTCAAAAGCGCGCATGGCAGCAAAGATGCCCGGAGAGAAGTGCTCGGCGCAATGGCAGGGTATCAAGAGAGAACCTCGCGGAGAAAACCTCGCGGCCGGGTAACCGGTCCACGGCCCTTGAAAAAGGCTTGTCAGAACGCGGAAGAGCGCGTAACTAGAAGGCCGACAATTTGGTGATGTGTCTTCGGGACAGGGTGATTCCGGGCCGGCGGCCCGGGAGATTCCCGACCGGCGGTGAAAGCCCGCGACTCCCCGGCGAAACCGGGGACTGACACGGTGGGATTCCGTGGCCGACAGTACAGTCTGGATGGGAGAAGACCGGTGCAGCGCATTGGGCGGCGTCCGGGTTCTTTCTCCCGGGCGCTTTTTTTGTTGCGCGACGCCGAAGGGAACGAAGCGACATGCTTGATCCGGTTGAACAGGTCATCGCGGCGGTCGCCCGCGGCGAGCTCGTGGTCGTTACCGACGACGAGAAACGCGAGAACGAGGGCGACCTGATCATGGCCGCGGAGAAAGTCACGCCCGACGCGGTCAATTTCATGGCCCGGCACGGACGCGGGTTGATCTGCGCGGCCCTCACGCGCGAGCGGCTCGGCCGCCTGGAGCTGCAGCGCATGCGCACGCGCGGGAACGGCGACGCCTTCGGCACGGCCTTCATGGAGTCGGTGGACGCGGCGGAAGGCGTCGGCACCGGCATCAGCGCCCAGGACCGCGCGCGCACGATCCGGACGCTGGTTGATCCCGCATGCGGTCCGCGGGACCTGGTGAGCCCCGGGCACACCTTCCCGCTCGAGGCCGCCGAGGGCGGCGTGCTGCGGCGCGCCGGTCACACGGAAGCGGCGGTGGACCTGGCGCGGCTGGCCGGGCTGCAGCCCGCGGGCGTGATCTGCGAGATCCTGCGCGAAGACGGGCACATGGCGCGGCTGGCCGAGCTGCGCGCCTTTGCCGCCGGACACGGGCTGCGCATAACCTCGATCGCCGACCTGATCGCCTACCGCCGCCGCAGGGAGAAGCTGGTCGAATTCGTGCGCGAAGTGGACATGCCGACGCGGCACGGCGCCTTCCGGCTGCGCCTGTACCGCTCGCTCGCGGACGGCGAACACCACGTGGCGCTGGTGCTGGGCGACGTGACCGCGGGCGGGCCGGTGCTGGTGCGCGTGCACAGCGAGTGCCTGACCGGCGACGTGTTCGGCTCGCTGCGCTGCGACTGCGGCAGCCAGTTCCGGCAGGCCATGGAGATGGTCGGCCGCGAAGGGCGGGGCGCGGTCCTGTACATGCGGCAGGAGGGCCGCGGCATCGGGCTCGAGAACAAGATCCACGCCTACGCGCTGCAGGAGGAGGACGGCCTGGACACGGTGGAAGCCAACGTCCGGCTGGGGTTCGAGCCCGACCTGCGCGACTACGGCGTCGGCGCGCAGATTCTCTCGGACCTGGGCTTGCACAGCATACGGCTGATGACCAACAATCCCCGCAAGATCGTCGGCCTGGAGGGTTTCGGGCTCAAGATCGTGGAACGCGTGCCGATCCTGGGCGAGACGACGGAACACAGCGCGCGATACCTGAGGGTGAAGAAGGAGAAGCTGGGGCATCTGCTCTAGAAGGGGCGAGTGGCGGGTGGCAATGCGGGAAGGAGGCGCGGCATGAAGGAGTATGAAGGCAGGTTGCAGGCGGAAGGGCTCAGGTTCGGGATCGTCGTCAGCCGTTTCAACGATTTCCTGACGAAGGAACTGCTGAGCGGCGCGATTGACTGCCTCGTGCGGCACGGCGCGGACGACGACGCGATTGCCGTGGCCCGGACGCCGGGCGCCAACGAGACGCCGCTGGCGGCGCGGAAACTGGCCGAGACGGGCCGCTACGACGCGATAATCGTGCTGGGCGCGGTGGTGCAGGGCGCCACGCCGCACGCCGAGCTGATCAACTCGCAGGTATCGCGGTCCCTGGCCGCCCTCGGCGCCGACCGCGGCATACCCGTCATCAACGGCGTGGTGTGCGCTTCGACGCTGGAACAGGCCATCGAGCGCTGCGGCACCAAGGCCGGGAACAAGGGGTGGCAGGCCGCGCTGGCCGCCATCGAGATGGTGAACCTCTACCGCGCCATCGGCGCCTGAGGCCGTTGGTGACCACGCGCCGCCAGAACCGGGAATGCGCCGTGCAGCTGCTGTTCCAGCTGGACATGAATCCCGCCGAGCCTGACAAGGCGTTTCCGGCGTTCTGGGCGGAGCGGCGCGCGGATCCCGAGGCGCGCCAGTTCACGGAAGACCTGGTGCGCGGCGTGCTGCAGAACCTGCCGCAGGTGGACGAAATGCTCACGCGCTGCACGGAGCACTGGCAGATCGGGCGCATGGGCACGGTCGAGCGCAGCGTGCTGCGGCTGGCGCTGTATGAAATGCTGTTCCGACGGGACATACCGGCCGTGGTGTCGATCAACGAAGCCGTGGATATCGCCAAGTATTTCAGCAGCAGCGAGTCCGGCCGCTTCGTGAACGGGATCCTCGACCGGGCCCGCAAGGAGATCGGGCGCCCGGTGCGCGAATGAGCGCGGAACGGAAGCGGGATGAGCGCTGGATGCGGCGCGCGCTGGCCCTGGCCGCGCGCGGCGAGGGCCGCACCCGCCCCAATCCGCCGGTCGGCGCCGTGCTGGTTGTCCGCGGCCGGGCGGTGGGGGAAGGCTATCACGCGCGGGCCGGCGGGCCGCACGCGGAGATCGTGGCGCTGCGGCGCGCGGGCGCCGCGGCGCGCGGCGCCACGCTGTACGTCACGCTGGAGCCGTGCTGCACCGCGGGCCGGACGGGCCCCTGCACGGAGGCCGTTATCCGCGCGGGCGTGAAGCGCGTTGTCGCGGCGGTCCGCGATCCCAATCCGCGGCACAACGGCCGCGGCCTGGCGGCGCTGCGGCGCGCGGACGTCGCGGTGAGCGAAGGCTGCTGCGCCCCGGCGGCCGAGAGGCTGATCGCGCCCTTCGCCAAATGGGTGACGACCGGCCTGCCGTACGTTACACTCAAGATGGCCGCGACGCTGGACGGCCGCATCGCCGACGCGGCGGGACGGTCGCGGTGGATCAGCGGCCCGGCCGCCCGGCGCACGGTGGGCCGAATGCGGCGCAAAGCCGACGCGATCATGGTGGGGCGCCGCACCGCGTGCCTGGACGATCCTTCGCTGCGCGCGCCCGCCGCGGCGGCGCCGGGACCGTGGCGCCTGGTCGTCGATTCCGCGGGGCGCGTGCCCGCGCGCGCGCGGGTGCTCGCCGACGGCGCGGCGCAGCGCACGATCATGGCGGTGACCGGGCGCTGCGGGCCGGCCGCGCAGAGGCGGTACGAGCGGGCCGGGGCGACCGTGTGGCGCGTGCGCGCCGCGCGCGGCCGCGTTTCGCTGCCGGCGCTGCTGCGGCGCTGCGGCCGTGAGAGTTTCCTGCGCGTGCTCTGCGAGGGCGGCGGCGAGCTGGCGCATGCGCTTGTCGCGGGCGGCCTGGCGGACGAGCTGGTATGGTTCGTGGCGCCGCGCGTGCTGGGCGCGGAAGGGGCGCCGGCGCTGCGCGGCCCGGGATGGCCCCTGGCGGCCGCGCCCGCGTTCACAACGGCGGAAGTCAGGCGGGTGGGCGAGGACGTGATGGTGCGCGCCGTGCGGCGCTGAGAAAACACATGTTCACCGGACTCATCCAGCGGATCGGCACGTTGGCGGCGCGCAACAGCGCGGCGGGCGGCGTCTCCCTGGCCATCGGCCACGCGCCGTGGGAGACGCCGCTGGCGCCCGGCGAAAGCGTCGCGGTCAACGGCGTCTGCCTGACCGTGGCCGGCGCGGAGCGCGGGAGTTTCGCGTGCGACGCGCTGCCGGAAACGCTGGCGCGCAGCAACCTGGGCGCCCTGCCCGTCGGCGGGCGCGTCAACCTCGAGCGCGCCCTGCGCCTGGGGGACAGGCTGGGCGGCCACATGGTCGCGGGCCACATTGACGGCGCGGGCCGTATCGGCGCGGTGCGCGCGGCCGGCCGCGACACGGTTCTGCGCGTGGTCTGCGACGCGGCCCTGCTTGAAGGCATTGTGCGGAAAGGCTCCGTGGCCTGTGACGGCGTGAGCCTGACGGTCGCGTCCAGGCAGGCGGACGGTTTCGAGGTGTGGCTCGTTCCGGTGACGCGCCGCGACACGACGCTGGGCGCGGCGCGCGAAGGCGACGCGGTGAACATCGAGCTGGACATGATCGGCAAGTACGTAAGGCAGTACCTGGGGCGCGCGGCCGGCGCGGACGGCGGCGTCAGCCTCGCGGACCTGGCCCGCGCCGGATTCGCGTAATGGCACGATGAAACTCGCGAGCAACAGACGCCTGCCTGTTCTCCCGCTGCTGCTGGCCCTCGTGGTGGTCGCGGCGTATGCGACCAGCTTCCGGGCCGTGTTTGTTTTTGACGACGACAAAACGATCACGGACAACCCACGCATCCGCCGGCTGTGGCCGCCGCCCGACGACTGGCGGCAACGACGGTTCGTGGTGGACGCGACCTTTGCCTTGAACTACGCCGTGGGCGGCGACAATCCCACCGACTATCACCTTGTCAACCTTGCCCTGCACCTGGCCGCGGCACTTGTCCTGTATACGCTCGCGAGCCGCACCCTGGGCCGCCCCGGCGCGCCGGACTGGATGTTGTCGCGGCGCGCCGAGCTGGCTTTCTTCGTTTCCGCCCTGTGGGCCGCGCACCCGCTGACCACCTCGGCGGTGACGTACACCTGTCAGCGCTACGAGGTCATGATGGCTCTGTTCTACCTGCTTACCATCTACGGCGTGGCGCGCGCGGCGGCGGCGGAGGGGCGCGGACGGCGGGGCTGGCAAGCGCTGGCGGTCGCGGCCTGCGCCCTGGGCATGGCCAGCAAGGAGATAATGGTCACGGCCCCGCTGGTCGCGCTGGTCTATGACCGCATCTTCCTCTCCGGCTCGTTCCGCGGCCTGTTCCGGCAGCGATGGGCCATGTATGCCGGCCTGGCCCTCACCTGGGTTCTGCTCGGCGTTCTTCTGGCAACGGGCGTGCCGGATACGCTGAGCTCGGCCGACCAGGAATCGCCCTTCACGAGAATGGTCCGGTATGCGCTGACGCAGGCGGGGGTAATCACGCACTACTTGCGGCTCTCATTCTGGCCGCATCCGCTGTGCCTGGACTACGGCTGGCCGCGCGCCGAGACCGCGGGGCAGATCATTCCCGGCGCACTGGCCGTCGGCGGCCTGCTGGCGGCGACGGCCGTGGGGCTGATCGTTGCGCCGCGGCGGGCTTTCCCGGGTTTCTTCTTCTTTGCGGTGCTTGCGCCCACTTCCAGCTTTCTGCCGCGACCGGACTACGCCTTCGAGCATCGCATGTATCTGCCGCTGACCGCGGTGGTTGCCGCCGCGGTTCTGGCCGCGGCCCGGGCTTGCCGCGGCCTGCCCGTTCGCAGGGGGCCGGACGGAAACGCGGCGTCCCTTGTGTTCCGCCTGGCCGCGGCGCTGGCGCTCGCGGCGCTGGCGGCGACCACGGGTCGGCGCAACACGGTGTTCCATTCCAGGCAAGCGGCGTGGTCCGAGACGTTGCGAAGGTGTCCCGGCAACTACCGGGTCGGGCTTGCCGTCGTTGACGGTCTGCTCCAGGAAGGCCGTTTTGCCGAAGCCGAGACCGCGGCGTCGCGGCTGCTCGGCGATATTGAGGCGGTCCTGGCCCGACCCGGATTGAAACACGCCGTGGCAGCCAGAAATCCGTGGCACTACCGGCCGGCGGCGCATGATCGGATCGGGCTGGCGCTGCTGGGGCAGGGCAGGGCCGAGGAAGCGTTGCCGCCTTTCGAACGGGCGTCCTCCCGCGGCGACGACCGCGAGGCAGCCTATCGGCTGCATGCGGCGCTGGCCTTCAGGGCGCTGGACAGACCGGAGGAGGCGGCGGCGCAATTGGAAAGAGCGCTTGCGGTCAATCCGGACATGGACCGGGCCCACGCCCTGCTGGGGGCGGTATTGTCTGAAACGGGCGCCTACGGTCCGGCCCGTGAGCATCTCGAAATGGCATTGCGCCTGAATCCGGGGCTGCTTTTCGCCCACGTGGAAATGGCCTGGTTGCTGGCGACGTGCCCCCTGGAGGAGCTGCGCGATCCCGCCAGGGCCCTGCGCATGGTGAACGCGCTGCCGGTAGGCGTGCGCGACGGAAGCTGGCGGGCGTCAGAGGTGGCGGCGGCGTGCCATGCGGCGAACGGGAATCGCGGGGCCGCGGCGGACGCCGCGGCGCGGGCCCTGCGGCTGGGGGGCGCGCGCCGTGGGGAAGGGGGGGCGCCGGCCGTCGACTCCGGCGTGGGGACCGGCGAGCCCGCCGGGCCCGATGAGAAGACGCTCAGAAGAATCGAGAAGGCCCTCGATTCATACCGCTGACCCGTGAAAACGAAGAGGAACGGCCCCGAAGGGCCGTTCCTCTGTTCGATTCCTTCTCTGCGCCAGGCGCAGACAACGTCTCGCTACGGCAGCACGTGAGCCAGCGTGCCGGAGAAATCGCACGTGGGATCCGTGCTGACGTCCCCGTAGTCGTAGGTGCCGTTCGCCGGGCAGGTCGGCGCGCCGCCCTTGATGTACTCGTTGACCGTATCCGTATTGGCGTCGTCACCGTCGCCCCAGGCGTTGGCCAGTGCCGCTTGCTCCTTGCCGGAGTCAATCTGGCGGAGGTTGTTGATGCATGCGTTCTGCTGCGACGTGTTGCGCGCCTTCACGAAGGAAGGGATCGCGATCGCCGCGAGCAATCCGATGATGGCGACCACGATCATGATCTCCACCAGTGTGAAACCCATCTTTCTCCTCACCGCATTCCTCCTTTCGGTTTACGGGCTGCGTCCTTGCCCTGCCGTTGACCTCCAACGGTCTTTGTGCTGACGGGCAATGTTATGCAGTTTGCATGCCAACGTGTGCGGGCATCAGGCGTGAGAAGAATAATGCGACTCCTGCGTCCGCAAACGCCAGTGAAAACGATCAACTGCGTCACTATCGCATTTATTGCGCATTGCGAACGCGCTCTCGCGGTTGCAACAACGAGAAGCGATTCTGATAAGCGAGAACCGAATGCATATATTCCTAAAACACCTTATAGCAAAGGCCCGCGAGACTGTGGGCCCTCCCGATCAGCAAGGTTGGGCGTTTATGTCGACCGGGAGGGACGGCGGCATGGCCATCCGCCGGTTTCTTGCAGGAGCCTGTACATTCTGGGCTTCGAGACGTTCAAGAGTGTGCGAGAGCGCGTTGGGACGGGGTGTCTACTCGGCGTCCGGCATCTTGCGGTAGAGCGTTGCCAGGCTTATGCGGAGTGCCTTGGCTGCCTTTTCCTTGTCGCCGCCGACGTTCTGCAGAACCTGGCCGAGGTATTCCTTCTCTTTGGATCGCAGGAAGGCTTTGAGCGACTTGCAGCGGCTGGCGTCGAGGGGAGTGGCAGTCTCGCGCATCAGCACGTTGGTGGCGGCGATTCTTCCCGGCAGGACGCTCTTCGCTATGCGCCCGTCCCCGGCGAAGGTCATGGCGTGCTTGATGGCGTTCTCCAATTCGCGCACGTTGCCGGGCCAGGCATAGGCCTCCAGTACGGCGGCGGCTTCGGCATCGAGGGCCGGCGGCGTGACGTCTTCGGGCGTTTCCTTCCGCATGACGTGGTACACCAACGGAAGGATGTCCTCGCGGCGGTCGCGCAGGGGCTTGATCTCGATGGGGATAACGCTCAGGCGGTAGTAGAGATCCTGTCGGAAGCGTCCCTGGTTCATCAGGTCCTCGAGGCTGGTGTTGGTGGCCGCGAGTACGCGCGTATTGACGGAAACGTTGTCGTTGCTTCCGACGCGCCTTATTTCCTTTTCCTGCAGGACGCGCAGCAGCTTGGCCTGGATGGAGGCGGGCATGGACCCGATTTCGTCCAGGAAGATCGTACCGCCGTCGGCGGCTTCGAAGAGGCCCGCCTTGTCGGCGGTGGCGCCGGTGAAGGCGCCTCTCACGTGACCGAACATTTCGGACTCGAGGAGCTGTTCCGGCAGGGCCGCGCAGTTGACGGCCAGGAACTCCTTTTCCTTGCGGCGGCTGCACCTGTGTATGGCCTTGGCGACGAGTTCCTTGCCCGTTCCGCTTTCGCCGTAGATCAGCACGGTGGCGTCGGTGGGCGCCACGCGCCTGATCATTTCGCACACGTGCTGCATGGGGGCGCTTTCGGCGACGATGCTTTCGAGTTCGTAGCGCGCGCCCAGCTGGGCCTTGAGGTTGGCGTTTTCGGCAAGCGCCTGGTTGTATTCCAGCGCGCGCTTCACCGTAATCAGGAACTCATCGAGCTTGAACGGTTTGGTGACGTAGTCGAACGCGCCGAGTTTCATGGCTTCGATGGCGGTCTCGACCGTAGCGTATGCGGTGAGGATGATGACGGACATGGACGGTTTCTCGGCGCGCGCCTGTCGGAGCAGGTCTATGCCGCTTACCGGGGTCATGCGGATATCCGTAACCATCAGGTCGAAATCCTCGGAGGACACCAGCTCCTGGGCCTTTCGACTGTCGGGTATCGAGGTTACGTCATGATTCTCAGACTTGAGGAGAGTGCGCAGGACGCTCAGAAGGTTCGGCTCGTCGTCCACGAGAAGTATGCGCGCCATAGTCCGGGCTCTCTTCTGCCGTGCACAGTGATTTTGCACGGAACGCGGGAATTCTAGGATATCCGCGGGGCCGCGTAAAGGGCCTTTTATCGTTTTTTAGGATTCGCAACACGGCGTGGCGGCGTGTTGCGATTACCCGCCCACGATTTCGCTCATCTTGAAGATCGGCAGGAACATGCAGAGCACGATGCCGCCGATGATCACGCCGAGGAAGATCATCAGCAACGGCTCGAGCAGGGATGTCAGGCCGGCAAGCATGGTATCGACTTCGTCCTCGTAGAACTGCGCGATGTTGTCCATCATGTCGTCGATCTTGCCGGTTTTCTCTCCGGCCTGCAGCATGCGGACCATCATGATGGGGAACACGGTCTGATCGACCATCGCGGAGGACAGCCGTTCGCCCTTCTCCACGGCGTCCCGCGCGCCCATGACGACCTGCGCCGCGACCTTGTTGCCCACGGCGCCGGAGACGATGGACAGCGATTCCATGATCGGGACTCCGCTGCGGATCATTTGCCCGAGCGTGCGTCCGAAGCGGGCCGAGGCGACTTTGCGGTTGAGTTCGCCGAAGATCGGCGCCTTGAGGAGGAACTTGTCGAAGGCGTAGCCGCCGGCGGGAGTGGCCCGCCACCTCTTGAACAGGACCACGCCGCCGACGACGACCAGAAGCACCACGATGCCCCACTTGCGGAGGAAGCGGCTCACCTTGAGCAGGAACAGCGTGGGCCCCGGCAGGCTGGCGCCGAAATCGGCGAACATCTCGCCGAAGACCGGAACCACGAAGACGATCATGGCCGTGGCGATGGCCAGGGCGAGGCACAGGACGATGGTCGGGTACATCATGGCCGACTTGACCTTGCGTCTGAGCTTGGCCGAGGCCTCCAGAAAGCCGGCCAGGCGGGCCATGGTCTCGGCGAGCTGCCCGCCGGTTTCGCCTCCGCGGACCATGTTGCAGTAGAGGCTGTCGAAGACGAGCGGGAACTGGCGCAGCGCCTCTGAGAACGCGGCGCCGTTTTCGATGCCGCGCTTCACCCGGTTGATAACGTTCCTGAAGTTCGGATTATCGGTCTGGTCTTCGAGCGCTTCCAGCGAGGTGACGATGGGCATGCCGGCGGAGAGCATTGCGGCGAGCTGGCGCGAGAAGCCGGGCAGGTGTTCGGACACGATCTTCTTCGCGCCGGCGACGCGGCCGGAGCGCGCGGAAGCCGCGCGGGCCGTTGCCTTGGCCTGGCCGGGCCGCGTCTCTTCCCGCCCCCTGGCCTGGGCCTTGGCGGCGACCTTTCCGCCGCCCGTGCGGACAACCGGACTCATCGCGTCCCTCCCGAACATCGAACTCCGGACACGGAACACCTCCTTGCGCCGCTTACTCGGCTCCGGTCACTTCCAGGGCCGCCTCGAGGCTCGTGATGCCTTCGCGGACGCGGGCCAGTCCGGCGTCCTTGAGCGTGAGCATGCCGTTGGCCTTGCCCATGTCGCGGATCTCCGAGGTATTGGCCCCGCGCAGGATCGCGTCGCGCACGTGCTCGTTGACGAGCAGCACTTCCATCACGGCGCCTCGCCCCTTGTATCCTCCCGAGCACCGCGGGCAACCCACGGCCTTGTAGATCTTGGCGCCTTCCAGGGCCGCCGGGTCAATGTGGTTGCGGCGCAGGATCTCCTCCGGCACGGCGGCGACCTTCTTGCACGCGGTGCAGAGCTTGCGGTAGAGCCGCTGGGCCTGGGCCAGGATCAGGCACGATCCCAGCATGAAAGGCTCCACGCCCATGTCGATCAGGCGCGTGACGGCGCCGGGGGCGTCGTTGGTGTGCAGCGTGCTCAGCACGAGGTGTCCGGTCAGGGCCGCCTTGATCGCGATTTCCGCCGTTTCGCCGTCGCGGATCTCGCCGACGAGCACGATATCGGGGTCCTGGCGCAGGATGGAACGCAGGGCGGCCGCGAAGGTGAGGCCGACGTCGCTGTTGATCGCAACCTGGTTGATGCCTTCGAGCTGGTATTCGACGGGGTCTTCGCAGGTGATGATGTTCACATCCGGCTTGTTGAGGTCCTGCAGGCAGGAGTAGAGCGTGGTGGTCTTGCCGCTGCCGGTGGGGCCCGTGACCAGAATGATGCCGTGCGGCTGCGCGATGCCGTATTCCATGGCCTCCAGGGAAACGGGATCAAGGCCCAGCGCCGACAGGCTGGGCGACAGCGACGACCTGTCCAGGGTGCGCATGACCACCTTCTCGCCGTGCACCGTCGGCAAGATGCTCACGCGCAGGTCGACCTCCTTGCCCAGCGCCTTGATGTTGAAGCGGCCGTCCTGCGGAAGACGGCGCTCGGCGATGTCCAGGTCGGACATGATCTTGACGCGCGAAATGACGGCGTTCTGCAGGTTCTTGGGCGGGCCCACGCGCTCCACCAGCGCGCCGTCGATGCGATAGCGCAGGCGGACCTTCTTCTCCATGGGCTCGATGTGAATGTCGCTGGCGCCGGTGCGCAGGGCTTCAACCAGGATGAGGTTGACCATGCGGATGACGGGCGCGCCTTCGGCGCTCTGGAGCATCTCGTCCAGGCTCTGCTGCTCCGCGGTCTCGGCGTCCTCCACGACTTCCACGTCGTGGCCGCTGTCCTTCATCAGCTCTTCCATGTCCAGGGTCTGCGACGACTGCGCCGACATGCGGGCGAGCACCGCCTTGATCTCGACCTCGGACGCCGCCAGGGGGCAGATGTCCAGGGAGGTCTGCGAGGCCAGTTCCTCCACCACCATGAGGTCGAACGGGTCCCCCAGCGCGACCGTCAATTCGCGTCCGACGAGCGCGACGGGCATAACCAGCCGCTTGGACATCATCTCGCGCGGCACTTTTTCCAGTAGGGTGGGATTGGGCGCGAAGTGGGCCAGGGAAATGGGCGGCATGCCGAGGTAGCGGGACAGCGCCAGCGTCATCTCCTCGGGGCGCACCAGCTTGTTATCGACAAGGAAGCGCTCCAGGCGGACGCCTTTGCTCTTGGACTCGGCGGACGCCGCTTCAAGCGCCTCGGCTTTGATCGCCTTGCGCTCGAGCAGGATGTCCGCGATGTTGCCGCTCTTGGACGTTTTGCGCTTCGCCATGGTCGCTTTGGCGCGGCCTGCCGCGGCCGCCTCCCGACACCGTCAACGACGATAGCACAACCGCCCCGCGCGGGACATCAAGAAAATCGGCCCCCGGATGCCTTGCGCGCGGCGCGCGTCTGAGGTAGTATGCGCGCCGTGAACCTGGGCCGTCGGGAGGGTGTCAATGGCCGGACCTGAGAGGGACGACACGCCGGAACGCGATGACTTGAGCGCGGAGATCCGCGGCGCGGTGGCGGGGTTCGAGAAGATCCTCGAAGCTTTGCCGGACGATCGCGCTTCGCTGGAGGCCCTGGCGCACGCCTACGAGCAGATCGGGCAGCCGGACAGGGCCAAGGACTATCTCTTCCGCCTGGCCGACGTGCTGGTATCCGACGGGGACGTCGAAGGCGCACGTGAGCTCGCGGAGCGGATCGAGCCCCATGCGGAGGATGATCCGCGGGCCCGGGAGCTGATCGTACGCATTCAGGGCCTCGGCGCCGAACGCGTCGCGGGGCCGGCGCCGGTGCAGGTCAGCACCGAATTCAACATGGCCGAGGAACTGTCCCTGGCATGGAACCTTCTGCAGGCCGGCCAGCTGAACCAGGAGGAGTACGCCAGCGTGGTGCAGGATCTCACGGAAATGTGCGCGGGCGAGGCGCTGGCGACGGTCTCCGTGATCCACGTGCTGGAGGCGCGGGCCCACAAGCGCATGGACCAGATCCTGAACTTCATATCGCGCGAGTGCGGCACGCCGTTTGTGTGGCTCTCGTCGTTCGAGCTGCAGAACCAGGTGCTTTCGTTGCTGCCCATGGATTTCATGCTGCGGCGCGGCGCGATGGTCTTCGAAACCCTGGGGGACGCCGCGCTCGTGGTGGTGATGAATCCCTACAATCAGTCGTTGCGCAGCGACGTGGAAGCGCTGGTGGGGCGGGCCTGCCACTACTTTACAACGCTGCCCTCGGAATTCGACCGGGCCCTGGACAAGGTGGCCGACGTGATGACCGCGCCGGCGCCCGCCGCGGAAGAGTAGCGTCTAGCGGAGAATGGCGCTAAGATCACCTCTTCACCCTCTTTGTCGCGAGCTTTGTCGCGAGCTTTGTCGGAGTCGCAAGGGGTTCGCGCATAACGGGTTCGACAAAGCTCGCGACAAAGCTCGCGACAAAGCTCGCGACAAAGGACGTCATGCGGAGCTGTCTTATCTTAGCGCCATTCGCGTCTAGCGGATGACGTTGCCGACCTTGAGGAAGCGCTTCTCGCCCTCGTATTCAAGGTTGACGCCGTGGCTCTCGATGGAGATGACGCGCACGCCCTGGATCTGCTCGCCGACGCCGACAACCTCGCCGTTCAGCACGGCGGCGCCGCTCGCACCGCTGCCCACGATTCCGCGCAGGGCCAGCGGCGGCCATCTCACCGCGACCGGAACCGGCGGGGGCGGCTGTGCGTCTGGGGGTTGCGGGCGGCCGGGCGCGCGGAGCCCGGGGCCGGCCGTTCCGGCTGGCGCGGGGCCCCCGCCCGCCGGTCCGACCGGCGGCTTGACGGCGACGGCAGGCGTCTCTGGCGGGGCGGGCGGACGCGCGGCAGGTCCCCGGGGCCGGGTGACGGCGGTGCCGGGGCCGGGGGGCGCGGCGCCTTCCGGTTTGCCTCCCATGATCGTCCCGAAACCGTAGAAGATCGCCAACAGCGATCCGGCGGCGAGCAGCAGCAGCAGGATAACCACGAGAACAACCGTGCGCGGCGGCCGGCTGCGCGGCCGCGATTGAGGCGGCGGCGCCGGTTTTTCCGCGCCGCCGTCTTCCACTGTTTGGGCTTCTTCCGGTTCCGGCTCCTTTGCCGCGGCGGGCACGGGCGGAGGCTTCAGGCGCGCCGCGGCGCGCAGCGGCAGATGGGGCGCGGCGGGCGGCGGCGGCGCGGGGACCGCTTCGGCTTCGGGCTTGGCCGGAGGCTCGCGCGGAGCTTCGCGCGGGAGCGGCGGCTTGGTGCGGAACGGCGAAGGACGGGCGCCCCCCGCGCTTTCCTGCTGTCTTCGCAACGCTTCTTGTATCAGACTCATCGCGGCCCCTCGATCTGCTCTATGGCGCGCCGCACGCAACGCGTGTCTATGGCGCGCGTGCGTGCGACGTAGCCCGCCAGCAGGGCGTTGTCGCACACCGCGTTGATCACGCGGGGCGTGCCCTTCGTGTAGCGGTGGATCTCGCGTATCGCGCCGCGGTCGAACGTCACGCCGCCGTCCGAACCGGCGACCCACAGGCGGTGCATGATGTACAGCAGCGTGTCGTCTTCCGTCAACGGCGGGATGTGGTAGCGGACCGTGATGCGCTGCCGCAGCTGCCGCAGATCCGGCCGGGCCAGGCGCTTCTGCAACTCCGGCTGCCCGCACAGCACCATCTGGATCAGCTTGTGCTGGTCGGTTTCCAGGTTGGAAAGCAGGCGCACCTGCTCCATGACCTGCGGCGAAAGATCCTGCGCCTCGTCTATGACCAGCGCCACGTTCGTGCCCTCGCGGTTCATCTGCAGGAGAAACTCGTTCAGCTTCTCGATGTACGCCAGCCGGTCCCGGCCGCGGGCCTCCAGCCCGAAGTCGTTCAACATGGCGCGCAGGAGCTGCGTTTCCGTCAGGCAGGGATTGAGGATCAGGGCGGTGGCGACGTCCTTGCCCAGGTTGGCCAGCACCGCCCGGCAGAGGGTGGTCTTGCCGGAACCCACCTCGCCCGTGAGCTCGATGAAGCCTCGGCGCTGCTGAATGCCGAACATGAGGTGGTCGTAGGCTTCGCGGTGATGCGGGGTGAAGTACAGAAAACGCGGATCCGGCGTGATGTTGAAGGGGTTCTCGCGCAGGCTGTAATACTCGAGGTACAAGCGGCTTCCCTTCCGAAAATCCGGGCAGGAGCCTAGCACCTTCCGTGGCCCCTGCCAAGCGTGAACCCGCGGAAGTCCGTCAGGCGTCAGGAGCGCGCCCTCCTTGTCGCGCGATACCGTGAGCCTGATACCGCGGTCCGTGCGCGGCCAAGCATCGCCGACGGCGGTCTGTTTGTTGTCGTGCTCGAAGGCGGGTTTGTGGCATTCTGGTCGCGGGACCGGGCGGCAAGCGGAGGTTGATATGGCCCTGAGAGTGTTCACCGATATTCCCGGCGGCAACGCGCGCGGCATCACCGTCGAAACGGCCGGCGAGTTCCCCGAAATCACCTTCGTTCCCGCGCCGCAAGGCGGAAACGAGACGCTCTGGTTCTGCTTGCGCATCAAGGAGCTTCAGCCGGGAGAGAACGCGCCGGCGAAGGTGCGCCTGACGCTCAAGCACTACGGCAACCTGCTCGGCGCCGGCAGCCCCGCCGACTGCGTGCCGGTCTATCGGCCGCAGGGCCAGGGCTGGCATCGCGCCGGGTCCGGACAGGCCGTCGTGCTGCCCGACGGACAGGTCAGCGCATCCTGGACGATTCCCTACCCGGCGCCGGCCACGGACGTGGCGCTGTGTTTTCCTTATGACCTGTCCGACGTCCGCACGCTGCTGGCCAAGTCCAAGGGCTACTGGAAAACCGACGAGATCGGGCTCAGCCGGGAGGGCCGCCCTCTGCTGCGCCTGTCCAACGACTACGGCGCGCCCGGCGGCAAACGGCACGGCCTGTACCTCGTCGCCCGCCAGCACGCCGGCGAAACGCCGGGTTCCTGGGTCCTGGACGGGCTGCTGCAACACCTTTCCCGGCAGCGCCGCGACCCGTTCCTGGTCTGGGCGGTTCCGCTGGCCGACGCCGACGGCGTCGTCCGCGGCGATTGCGGCAAGGACGCCTTTCCCTGCGATCTGAACCGCGCCTGGGGCACGCCGCCCATGCGGCACGAAACGCTGGTCTACCAGCGCGACATGGCCCGCTGGAGCGAACGCTGCCGGCCGGCGCTGGGCATCGACTTCCACGCTCCCGGCGCCGCGGAGTCGGACGGCATTTACTGCCACCTGCCGCCCCCGGACAAGTTTCCGGACGCGCATCGAGCCGCCGAAAAGTGGGCCAACCTGATTTGCCAGGAGCTCGGGCCGGACTACGCCGCGCACGATTTCAAACGCGCGGCCGCGCACGCTCCGGACGGTGAGACGCCCAGCTTCACAACCTTCTGCGCGGAGAGGCTGGGCCTGTGCGCGCTGGCCATCGAAACGCCCTACGGCAGGATCGGCGGAAGCGTCCTCACGCAGAAGCAATACCGCGAAGCCGGCGAACGCATCGCCCGCGCCCTGACGCTCAAGGCCGGCGGATGAGTTGTGTTGACTGACGCGCCCGATCCGGTATCTTCGGCGGCATCATGAAAGTCCTGGTGATAGGCGGCGGCGGGCGCGAGCACGCCCTGGCATGGAAGATCGCGCGCGACAGCCGCCGTCCGGAGGTGTTCTGCGCGCCCGGCAACGCCGGCACCGCCGCGCTCGGCAGGAACGTGGACCTGCGCGCGGAAGACGTCGCCGGACTCGTGCGCTGGGCGCGGGAGAACCGGCCGGATCTCGTGGTGGTGGGGCCCGAGGCGCCGCTGTGCGCGGGCGTCGCCGACGGGATGGCGCGCGAAGGTCTGCGCGTGTTCGGCCCCGGCCGCGATGCGGCGCGCCTCGAAGGCAGCAAGGCCTTCGCCAAGGAAGTGATGCTGGCCGGCGGCGTGCCCACGGCGCGCGCGGAGGTTTTTGAGGACGCCGCCGCGGCCTGCGCGGCCATCCGGCGCCTGGGCGCGCCGCTGGTCGTGAAGGCCGACGGCCTGGCCGCGGGCAAGGGGGTCTTTGTCTGCGGTTCCGTGACGGAGGCGGAGCAGGCGGCGCGCTCCGTGCTGACCGAAGGCCTGTTCGGCGAAGCGGGCCGGCGCGTGCTGGTTGAGGAAGCTCTGCGCGGCGAAGAGGCCTCGATCCTGGCGCTGACCGACGGCGCCAGCCTGCTCATGCTGGCCTCGTCACAGGACCACAAGCGCGTCTTGAACCGCGACGAGGGTCCCAACACCGGCGGCATGGGCGCCTATTCTCCGGCGCCGGTCGTTACCGACGCCCTGTGGCCCGTGATCAGGGAGCAGGTCTTCGACCGGACGCTGGCCGAGCTTCGCCGGCGCGGGATCGTCTATCGCGGCGTGCTCTACGCCGGGCTGATGGTCACGGCGTCCGGGCCCCGGGTTCTCGAGTTCAACTGCCGCTTCGGCGATCCCGAGACGCAGGCGATTCTTCCGCGCATCGCCGGCGACATTCTTCCGGCGCTGGAGGCGTGCGCGGACGGGAGTCTGAAGCCGGACATGCTGACCTGGCGGCCGGAAGCCTGCGCGTGCGTGGTGATGGCGTCCGGCGGCTACCCGGGCGAATACCGCAAGGGCCTGCCGATCGAAGGGCTGGCCGACGCCGGGGCGATGGAGGACGTGATCGTGTTTCACGCCGGGACAACCTGTCGCGACGGGCAGATCGTCACCGACGGCGGCCGCGTGCGGGGGTCACGGCGCTGGACAAGACGCCGCTGCTGGCCGCGCGGCGGGCGTATCGCGCCGTTTCGCGAATCGCCTTCGCACAGGCCCAGTATCGGACCGATATCGCGGCGCGGGCTTCGGGTCCGGGCCGGTAGCGGCACGGCGCGCGGCGGGGCCGGGTCGGTTGCGGCGGGTGCGCGGCGTTCGAGGGAGCGCGGAAACGGGTGCCGCCTCTCAAGTCAGTGATGTATGATCGGTCAGACAGTCAGGCTTCCGTAACCACAAACCGCGAGAGGGAGACGCGCCAATGGCCGTAAAGACAAAGCCGCAGGTAGGCATCGTGATGGGCAGCGATTCGGATTGGGCGCTGGTGCGCAAGGCAGCCGAGACCCTGGACGGTTTCGGCGTGGGGGCGGAGGTGCGCGTGCTGTCGGCGCATCGCACGCCGGACGAGGCGGCCGCGTTCGCCCGCGGCGCGGCGCGGCGCGGTCTGAAAGTGATCATCGCCGCGGCCGGGGGGGCGGCCCACCTGGCCGGTGTGCTGGCCGCGCACACGACGCTGCCGGTGGTGGGCATTCCCGTGAAGGGCGGCGCGCTGAACGGCGTGGACGCCCTCTTGGCCATGGTGCAGATGCCGGCGGGCATACCCGTGGCCACGGTGACGCTGGGCAGCGCCGGGCCCGAGAACGCGGCCCTGCTGGCGGTGCAGATGCTGGCGCTGAGCCAGCCCGCCCTGGCGGCGAAACTGCAGCGGCACAAACTGACGCTGAAGAAGAAGGTCAAACGCGGCAATGCCGCCGTCCAGGCGGATCTGGCCGCGGGCCGCAAAGGCTGATCCGAACCGGAAACAAGACGGCATGCCGAACCGCCTGATTCTCTTCGTGTGCACCGGGAACGTCTGCCGCAGCCCCATGGCGGAATACATGCTGCGCCGCGCGCTCGGTCCGGAATCGCCCTGGGAAACGGCCTCGGCGGGCACGGCGGCGGTCCATGGCATGCCGGCCAGCCGCGGCGCGGCGCTGGTAATGGCCGAGATCGGCCTGGACCTCGGCGCGCACCGCAGCCGCCCCGTGGAGGCGGCCATGGTTGACGAGGCCGCGATGGCTGTGGTAATGACCACGGTTCACAGGCAGCACATGGAAATCATGTTTCCGGCGGCCGCGCAGAAGATCTTCCTGCTGGCGTCGTTCCGCCCGGGCGGGGGCGACATTGAGGATCCGCTGGGATTCGATCTGGACGTGTACCGCCGGATTCGCGACGAGATGGCCGCGGCGATGCCGGAATTGGCCGCCTTCGTAAACAAGCTGCAGATCGGGTGAGCTGATCCATGAAGATAGCGATCGGCGCGGATCACGCGGGCTACGCGACGAAACAGGCCGTTGTGGAGCTTCTGTCCCGCAGGGGCATCGCGGTCGAAGATGTCGGCGCGCACAGCGCGGCCGCGGCGGACTACCCGGACTACGCGCGCGAGGTCGCGCGGCGCGTGGCCGACGGGCGCGCGGACGAAGGCGTGCTGATCTGCTCCACGGGCATCGGCATGTCCATCGCGGCCAACCGCTTCGGGGGCGTGCGCGCGGCCCTGTGCGCCACGCCGGACGACGCGGCGCGGGCGCGCACCCACAACAACGCCAATGTGCTGGTTCTGGGCGCCGCGAGACTGACGGCCGGCCACGTCGAGGCCGTGATCCGCGCCTGGCTGGAGAACGCGTTCTCCGCCGAAGAGCGCCACGCCCGGCGCCTGGCCAAGATCGAAAGCAACGCCGAAGACCAGGACGAGCTGCGCGCGCTGCGGCGCGCCGACCCCGAGCTGCGCGAAATCCTTTGCGGTGAGATCGCGCGGCAGCGCGACGCGCTGAACCTGATCGCTTCCGAGAACTATGCCAGCCGGGCCGTGCGCGAGGCGCAGGGCTCGGCGCTCATAAACAAGTACGCCGAGGGCTACCCCGGCCGGCGATGGTATCACGGCTGCGAGTTCGCCGACGCGGCCGAGCAACTGGCCCTGACCCGCGCGCGCGCGCTGTTCGGCGCGGAACACGCCAACGTCCAGCCGCACTGCGGCAGCGCGGCCAACATGGCGGTGTACTTCGCGGCGCTGTCGCCGGGGGACACGATCCTGGCCATGAGCCTCGCGCACGGCGGACACCTGACGCACGGCCACAAGCTCAACTTCTCCGGACGCCTCTTCAACGTAATCGGCTACGGCGTCGACCGCGCCACGGAACGGATCGACATGCGCGCCCTGGCCGCGCTGGCGCGCGAACACAAGCCCCGCCTGATCGTGGTGGGCGCCAGCGCCTACCCGCGCGCGCTGGATTTCGCGGCGTTCCGCGCGGTCGCCGACGAAGCCGGCGCGATGCTGATGGTGGACATGGCGCACATCGCCGGCCTGGTGGCGGGCGGCAGCCATGCCAGCCCGGTGCCGTACGCGGACTTCGTGACCACCACCACGCACAAGACCCTGCGCGGGCCGCGCAGCGGGATGATCCTGTGCCGCGACCGGTTCGCGGACGACATCGACCGCCAGGTGTTTCCGGGCATCCAGGGCGGACCGGAAATGCACACCGTTGCGGCCAAGGCCGCGTGCCTGCGGGAAGCGCTGCAGCCGTCGTTCCGCGCCTACGCGGCGCAGGTCACGGCCAACGCCCGCGCCCTGGCCGGCACAATGCGGGGCGACGGCCTGCGCCTGGTCTCGGGCGGCACGGACAACCACCTCGCGCTGGTGGACCTGACGGGCCTGGGCATCAGCGGCGCGGACGCGGCGGCGATGTTGGAGCGCGCCGGAATCATCGTCAACAAGAACGCCATTCCCTTCGATGCGCGCGGCCCGCTGACCGCCTCGGGCATCCGTATCGGCACGGCGGCGGTCACCACGCGCGGCATGAAGGAGCCGGAGATGCTGCGCGTCGGCGCGCTGATCCGCGAGGTGCTGCACAGCGCGGGCGACGGGAAGATCCTGGATCGCGTACGCGGCGTCGTGGCCGAGCTGACCGCGCGCTTTCCCGTGCCCTGAGGCGGAAGACGCCTGCCGGACGGAGAAGGGATCCCTCCGCTTCCGGGCGCGTTCCGTACGCGTTCACGACCGACGCGCTCAGGCGGTCTTGACCGGAACGGCCTTGAGGCGGCCGGGACGCGGCAGTCTGCCGACCAGCGGACGCGCGTAGTCCAGGAACGCGCGCGTCACGTTGTTGCCTTCCTTGTTAATGTAGCTCGCGGGCATGGAACGGGTGTCCCGGGCCACCTTGCGCAGCGGCACGCGTTCGTATCTCACGCGGTACCTGCCTCCCGGCAGCCGCCGGATGACGATGGATCCGTCGGCATCGCCGCCGCACGCCGCGCGGACGGCCGCGGCGCCCACGGCGCGCGCCTCGCGGGCGTCGACCTCCGAAATGCAGCCGGGGAAGGACCGCTGCAGGTAGCCGAAGGTGTCGGCCCGCACGCGGGAGATCCCGGCCCGCGCCTTGATTTCCGCCGCCAGCAGGTCGCCCAGGGCGCCGCTGCCGCTGAGCTGGACGTTGCCGTGCGAGTCGACTTCCCTGCTGAACTTGGTGGCGACGGCCTCGCCGTTCTCGTCGGCGATGCCTTCCGAGACGGCAACCACGCAGCGCCCCAGCCGCTTGTACACGGCCTGCACGTCGCGGACGAAGCCATCCATGCTGAAAGGGCGCTCGGGGCAGTAGACCAGGTGGGGGCCGTCGCCGGGCGCGACGCGCGCCAGGGCGGAAGCGGCGGTGAGGAAGCCCGCGTGGCGTCCCATGATCACGTCGATCTTCACGCCGGGCAGCGCGCGGTTGTCGAGATCGTCGCCCATCACGGCCTGCGCCACGAACCGCGCCGCGCTGCCGAAGCCGGGGGTGTGGTCGTTCTCGCGCAGGTCGTTGTCGATCGTCTTGGGGATGTGGAAGCAGCGCATGGGGTAGGCGGCTTGCCGCGCGGCCTCGCTGATGATGTGCGCGGTCTCGGCGGAGTCGTTGCCGCCGATGTAGAAGAAATAGCGCACGTCGTACTTGCGCAGGACCTCGAAGATGCGCGCGCAATCCTCGGGCGACGGTTTCCTGCGCACCGTGCCCAGCGCGGAGGAGGGCGTGGCGGCCACGGCTTCCAGGTTCGCGGCGCTTTCCCTGCGCAGGTCGACAAGCTTCTCTTCGAGTATGCCGCGTATGCCGTGTAGCGACCCGAAGATGCGCCTGACGCACGCGTGTTTTCCGGCCTCGAGCACCGCGCCGACCAGGCTCTGGTTGATGACCATGGACGGGCCGCCGCTCTGCGCGATGAGCATGTTGCCTTGCTTGCTTCGGGACATGGCTTCTCCTGTGTGCGATGCGGTTGACAACGGGCAGGCACTCTGCCACGCCGCGCGCGTCGCGATCAAGGGGAATATGCGGTGGTATCGCGGTCCGTTCGCCTTGCCAGGCCCGCGCGCGGCTGCTAGATTCAGCCGTGACCTCGCCGGCGGGATCAAGCGGCGGCGGCCGGGCTGAGAACCCGCTGCACCCGAGACAGAAGCTATGCGTTACGTCAGCACCAGGGGCGGCGTTGAGGCGGTGTCGTTCAGCGAGGCCGTGCTCATGGGCATGGCCGCGGACGGCGGCCTGCTGGTGCCGGAAGGCGTGCCGGAGGTCGCGGACCGCCTGGACGCGTGGCGCGGGCTTTCCTACGCGGACCTGGCGTTCGAGGTCCTGGCGCTGTTTGCGGACCTGCCGGCGGACGACCTGCGCGGCATTATCCGACGCGGCTACGCCACGTTCGATCACCCCGAGATCGCGCCGGTCGTCAGGGTGGGGGACCTCTACGTCCAGGAGCTTTTCCACGGTCCCACCCTGGCCTTCAAGGACATCGCCCTGCAGCTCCTGGGCAACCTGTTCGAATACGCGCTGCGGCAGCGCGGCGGGCGGCTGAACATTCTCGGCGCGACCAGCGGCGACACGGGCAGCGCGGCCATTCACGGCGTGCGCGGCCGCGAACGCATGCGCATCTTCGTGATGCATCCGCGCGGCCGCGTCAGCCGCACCCAGGAATTGCAGATGACGTCCGTGCTGGACGACAACGTCTTCAACCTCGCCGTGGACGGCAGCTTCGACGACTGCCAGGCCGTCATGAAGGAGATTTTCGCGGACGCGGACTTCAAACGGCGCTACGCGCTGGGCGCGGTCAACTCCATCAACTGGGCGCGCCTGGCCGCGCAGATCGTCTACTACTTCTATGCCGCCTTCCGGGTCACGGAGCGGACCGGCGCCGCGCGCGTGCGTTTCGCGGTGCCCACCGGCAATTTCGGCGACATATTCGCGGGCTACATGGCGGCCCGCATGGGACTGCCCGTGTCCCGGCTCGTGCTTGCGACGAATACCAACGATATCCTGGCCCGGTTCTTCAACACCGGCGTCTACAGCCGCGGGGGCGTCGTCCGGACCGTGAGCCCTTCCATGGACATACAGGTGGCCAGCAACTTCGAGCGCTACCTCTACTACCGTTTCGGCGCGGACGCGGCCGCCGTGCGCCGCGCCATGCGGCAGTTCGCCTCCACGGGAAGCCTGAGGGTTCCCTGCGCGGACGGCCGTCCGGTGGACCCGCTCTTCGCCGCGGGGGCGGCCGGCGACGAGGAGGCCCTGGCCGTGATCCGCGAGACCCACGCCGCCCACGGCTACCTGGCGGATCCGCACACGGCCGTGGGCATGCGCGTGGCGTCGCTTTTCACCGATGCGGCCGAACCGATGATCTGCCTGGCCACCGCGCACCCGGCCAAGTTCGGCGAAGCCGTGAATAAAGCCACGGGCAGGGATATCGCGCGTCACCCGCTGATCGACGGGCTGGCGGGCATGCCCACGCGCTGCGAGGTGCTCCCCCCGCGCGCCGATCTGGTCCGCGCGTATATCCGGGATCACGTGCCCGAAACGGAGACCGGCCGGTGAGCGGGACGGAGTTCCAATGCCTGCGCTGCGGGAACTGCTGCCGCCCCCGCGGCTACGTCTTTCTGGCCGCCGGCGAAACCGCCCGCATCGCCGCGTTCCTGGGCATGACGGAGGCCGAGTTCCTGGACCGCTATGCCCGCCTGACCCGCGACACGCGCCGGCCGAGCCTGATCGAGAAACCCGCCGGCTCGTGCATCTTCCTGCAGGCCGACAACACGTGCCGCGTGCACGACGTGAAACCCCGGCAGTGCCGCGACTACCCCTACCGCTGGCGGTCGCGCCTGCTTGAAGAAAACTGCGCCGCGGCCTGTCTGGCGGCCGGGCGGGGAACATGACGCCCGCGGAATTCCAGGCGCAGCTCACGGCCCTTCTGGCGCAAAGCCGGAACCGCCCCCTCTCCGCCTCGCAGATCGCCGCCACGCTCCATCTCAAGGGCAAGGAGCGCAAACACGTCCGGAAATGGCTGAACGAATGCGCCTTCCAGGGACGGGTCGTCAAGGTGCGCGGCGACCGCTACGCCCTGCCCGCCGAGGTGGAGCTGGTCACGGGCGTTCTGCAGGTCGCGCGCTCGGGCGACGGCTGGGTGACGCGCGAGGACGGCGCCGAGGTCTTCGTGCGCGGCGAAGCGCAGGGCACCGCGCTGCCCGGCGACACCGTCGCCGTGCGCCCGGATCCGTTCGCGGCCGGGCCGCGCGGCAAGCCCGCGGGCAGCGTGGTGCGCGTGCTGGAACGGGCGCGCCGCGACATCGTGGGCACCCTGCGCTCGACCGGCCGCCTGCTCTACGTGGTGCCGCTGGATCCCGTGTATTCCCGCGACCTGTACGTGCCGGACGCCGGCGGCGCGACAGTCGGCCAGCGCGTGGTGGCGCGGTTTGCCGACTGGCCGAACCGGCACGTCAACCCCGAAGGGCAGATCGTCGAAGTCCTCGGCCCCGCGGACAAGCCGTCGGTGGACACGGTGGCGGTCATGCGCCACTACGGGCTGCCGGAACGCTTCAGCGCGGCCGTGCGGCGGGAAGCGGAATCGGCCTCGGCGCACGCGGACCGGCCCGGCCCGCGCGCGGACCGGCGCGGGCAGCTCGTCGTGACCATCGACCCCGAGCGGGCGCGCGATTTCGACGACGCCCTGTCGCTGGAACGGGACGCGGAGGGCCGCCGCGTGCTGGGCGTGCACATCGCCGACGTCAGCCATTTCGTGCGGCCGGGCACGGCCCTCGACGACGAGGCGCGTCGCCGCGGCAACAGCGCCTATCTGCCCGACCGCGTGATCCCCATGCTGCCCGAACAGCTCTCCAACGGCGTGTGCAGCCTCAGTCCGGACGACGACCGGCTCACGTTCAGCGCGCTGCTGACGGTCGACGACCGGGGCCACGCGGTCGCGGCGCGATTCGAACGCGCGGTCATCCGCTCCCGGCGGCGGTTCACCTACGAAGAGGCGCAGAAAGCGCTCGACGGAGGCGCGGCCGACGGCGAAAGCGGGGCGCTGCTGGCGGACCTGAACGCCCTGGCGCGGCAGATGCGCGCCAGGCGTTTTGCGCGCCACGCCCTGGACCTGGACGTGCCGGAATGCGAGGTGGAAATCGGTCCCGACGGCGCCTTGAGCGGTCTGCGCGTGGTGCCGAACGACGAGTCGCATCACCTGGTCGAGGAATGCATGGTGGCCGCCAACGAGGCCGTGGCGCGGGAAATCGGCGGCCGGCGCTGGCCGCTCATCTCGCGCGTGCACGAAGCGCCGTCCGCCGAAAGGCTCGACGACCTGGCGGCGCAGCTTCGCGTGCTGGGCATCGCGCACGGCGATCTTTCCCGGCGCGAGGCCCTGGCGGCGCTGCTGGCGTCGGTGCGCGGGCATCCCCTGGCCGCGCACGTGCGGGTGGCGGTCCTGCGCAGCATGAACCGGGCTGAATACTCCGAAGTGCCGATCGGCCATTTCGGGCTGGCCAAGCGCCACTACTGTCATTTCACATCGCCCATCCGGCGCTATCCCGACCTGGTCGTGCACCGTTTGCTGGCGGCGGCGCTGGAGGGGACGGCCGCCCCGCCCTATGACGGAGCGCGGCTGCGGGCCGTCGCCAGGGGCTGCTCCCTCACCGAGCGCCGGGCGGACGACGCCGAGCGGGCGCTGGTCGAAATCATGAAGCTGCGCTTCCTCGCGGCGGAGCTGAAGGCGGGCAGGCCGGAGGTGCGCGAGGGCGTGGTGGTGGACGTGCTCAACTTCGGCATGTTCGTGGAGCTGCCGGACCTGCAGATCCGCGGCCTGGTGCACGTCTCGGCCATTTCCGACGACTACGTGCGCTACAGCCGGCGCCGCCGCGCCCTGCGCGCGGGCCGCGACACCTTCGCCATCGGCCGGCGCATCCCCGTGATCGTCGCCCGCGTGGACATCGACAAGCGCCAGGTTGATTTTGCCCCGGCGTGAGCGGGCGCGCAGGATTCGCGATTCCTGATGGGCGGCGCGGAAGACCGGGCGGCTTGGTTGACTAGTAACTTGACTGATACTGGACTTATCTGACATGCAGGAGTTTGCATTGCCGCGCATCTTGACCACGACGGAGAGAGGCGTCATAGTGCCGCAAACCGATTGCCAACCATGAAGTCGTCATCTCAGAGCCAAGCGGTTCAACCCGAACCGGAGACAGAATCGTTGCGTTCCTTCGCCAACGGGCAGAGGAATCGTCTGATGGTGAAGGACCAGGCAGTTCACAACTGGTATCGTTTCGTGCTCTCGTTTCCCCCGCACTTGGTCGTTCACTACATTCAGCGTTTTGGCTTGAACCCCTCCCATCGTGTACTTGATCCTTTCTGCGGAACTGGAACAACACTTGTCGAGTGCAAGAAGTGCGGCATTCCTGCCATGGGCATCGAAGCCCATCCGATGTCGCATTTTGCCACGTCGGTCAAGATCGATTGGAGTCCCAATCCCGACAGGCTGATTGGTCATGCCGAGAGAATCGGCGAGACGGTTTTCGGGAAACTCAAAGCGCAAGGACTCCGAGAGACGTACGCCCCCTATCTGTGTGAAGAGAGAGCACCCTATGGCAGACAGCCGATCCTCAAGACGCTGAACCACGAGGAATCCCGTTTGCTTCTCACGAATTCCATCAGCCCCCTGCCGCTACACAAGTCAATCCTTCTTCGCGACGTCATCAATGAAGAGAAAGGCAGACGTTACCACCGTCATGAACTCCTGGCGTTTGCCAAGACTATCGTTGAGTCCGCCAGCAATCTTCATTTCGGCCCTGAAGTCGGCGTGCAGGAGATCAAGACCGACGCACCTGTGATCCAGCCGTGGCTTGACGCCGTTATGGCGATGAGTGAAGACTTGCGTTGTCTCAAGGGAGTGGAAAACACAGAATGCACTGTCCACCGCGGTGACGCGCGTGATCCGGCTAGCCTGCTCTCACGTTCATCGGTTGACGCCGTAATCACTTCGCCGCCTTACCCTAACGAGAAGGACTACACACGCACTACCCGACTTGAATCTGTTCTGCTTGGTTTTGTGCGCACGAAGCAGGAGATGCGGGCTCTCAAACGGACCTTGGTTCGATCAAACACCCGTGGCGTGTACAAGGCCGACGATGACGACCAACTTGTCGCTTCCAACACAGAAATCAACCGAATTGCGGCCGACATTGAGAAGAGGCGAATCGAAATGGGGAAGACAAGTGGTTTTGAGCGTCTCTACGCCAGGGTGGCGAAACTGTACTTTGGGGGGATGGCGCGGCACTTGGCAGAACTCCGGTGCGTTCTACGACCTGGCGCGCAGCTTGCCTATGTTGTCGGTGATCAGGCTTCGTACTTGCGTGTCATGATACGGACGGGACAAATCCTCGCCGACATCGCAGACTCCCTCGGATACCAGGTCGTTTCGATTGACTTGTTTAGAACGAGATTGGCTACAGCGACCCGGGAACAATTGCGGGAAGAGGTCGTAGTTCTAAGGTGGCCGGGAGCGACAACGCGAAATGGTCCGTTCAGGAAAGGGCACAATGACATTCAATCGATACGTTCAAATTGTTGAGCGGGTTTTCCGCAAGAGACATACCGCGGGCGCGTCGGAGGTCCCCTTCAGACGAGAGGATCTTGTCAGTGCGGCCAAGGCCGCAGGTGTCGATCTGCCAAAGAATGTCGGCGACCTGCTCTACACTTTCAGGTTCCGTTCGCAGCTACCTGTGTCAATTCAGTCGACAGCGCCGTCTGGAAAACGGTGGACTATTGAATTGGCTGGTCGGGGAATCTATCGGTTTCGTCTTCGTCCAATCACGGAGGTGGAGATTCTGCCGAATCGAATCATGGCCGAGACGAAAGTCCCGGACGCGACGCCCGGGGTCGTTAGTATGTACGCCCTCTCAGACGAGCAAGCCCTCTTGGCGAAACTCCGCTACAATCGGCTCCTTGATATCTTCACGGGAGTTGCCTGCTATTCTCTTCAGAACCACCTCCGGACCACCGCGAAACAGTTCGGCCAAGTAGAGACCGACGAACTCTACGTAGGAATAGACCGCCGCGGTGTCCATTACTGCATCCCCCTGCAAGCCAAGTCAGCGAAGGACCGGCTGAACGTTGTGCAGATCGAACAAGACATGGCCATGTGTGCTGAGAAGTTCCCATCTCTTGTCTGCCGTCCGGTGGGAGCGCAGTTTATTGAACGTGATCTTATCGCCCTCTTTGAGTTTCAAGGTGGGCCGAAAGGCATACGTCTTTCGGGCGAGAAGCATTACCGCTTGGCGCCGCCTGATCAAATCACTCCTGACGACCTGGCTGCGTATCAGAAGACTCTACAGGGCAACGGATAGGCGTTCCTTCTGATCAGCGCATTCGAAGTCGATCCGGCTGCCGTTACGTGACCGGTCCAAGCGCGGTATCGCGGGCCGCGCCTGCGCCAACGGGGGAGTCGCCCAAAGTGAGTGCAAAGACCCTGTTGAGCTGGAGCAGCGGGAAGGACGCCGCGTGGGCGCTGCACGCGCTGCGCCGCGACCCGGACGTGGAAGTGGTCGGCCTGGTGGCGGTGCTGAACGTGAAATACGACCGCGTTTCCATGCACGCGACGCGGCGGGCGCTGGTTGAGGAGCAGGCCCGCGCCGCGGGCGCGCCGCTGGAGACGCTGTACCTGCCCGATCCGTGCACCAACGGCGAGTACGAGGCGGTCATGCGGCGATTCGTGGCCGGGGCCGTGGCGCGGGGCGTCCGGTGCATGGCCTTCGGGGATCTCTTCCTCGAGGACGTGCGCGGGTACCGCGAGCGGCAGCTGCGGGGAACGGGGCTCGATCCGGTCTTTCCGCTGTGGGGCAGGCGCACGGACGAACTGGCGGCGGAGATGCTCGCGGCCGGCGTGGAAGCCTACGTCAGCAGCGTCGATCTCAAGAAGCTCCCGGCGGACTTCGCCGGGGAGAGATGGTCGCGCGACCTGATCGCGCGCTTTCCCGCGGGCTGCGACCCCTGCGGGGAGAACGGCGAGATTCACACCGTGGTCGTCGACGGCCCCATGTTCGCGAGACGGCTGCCGGTTGCGCGCGGCGAGATCGTGGTGCGCGACGGCTTCGCCTACGCGGACATTGTGCCGCAATTGGGCCTTGCGCGGGCGGAAGGGGGTGGATTATAGTCGCTGCCCGATGCCGCGAGAGGATGCCATAGAAGTCACGGGTACGGTCGTGAAAGTGCTTCCGGCCACCATGTACACGGTGCGCCTGGAAAACGGTCACGAGCTGCTTGCGCACATCTCGGGCAAGATGCGCAAGCATTTCATCAAGATCACCACGGGCGACCGCGTGACCGTCCAGATTTCGCCCTACGACCTGAGCAAGGGCCGCATCACCTACCGCCACCGGGAGTGAGAAGCGCCCGCCCTCAAGGATGTCCTGACCGGTCCCGTCGCCCGTTCCCGCCGCCGTCCTCGTTCTCGGCGGGTCGCTGGTGTTCCGGCGTTTCCGGAGCGGGACGCTACGTCAGACGGAACAGGGCCAGGCACGCCCGGAAATCGCGCGGCAGCGGCGCCGCCGCCGTGACGCGCGCGCCGCCGCGCGGACGAATGAAATCCAGCCGCCGCGCGTGCAGCATTTGCCGGGCGACGCGCATGCCGGCCGGCGTCTGGGGGTGCCGGCCCCAGTAGGTCCGGTCGCCCAGAACGGGATGCCCCATCCCGGCCAGGTGCTTGCGGATCTGGTGCGTGCGTCCGGTTTCGATGCGCAGGGCCAGGTGGGTGGCGTCGCCGTTCGCGTCCAGCACGCGGAATTCCGTCACCGCGCTCTCGCCGTCCACGGGCGCGCTGATCCGGCCGGTGGCCTCCGTCACGCGACCGGCCGCGACGGCGTGATACGTCTTCCGCACGCCGCGCGTGCGGAAAAGTTCCACCGCGGCCTGGCGCGCGGGCTCGCCCGCGGCGAGCCAGAGGCATCCGGAAGTGTCGCGGTCGAGCCGGTGCACGGCGCGCATTTCCGGACGGCCCGCGCGGCGCAGGCGCGTTTCCACGCTGCCGGGACCTTCGGAGAGGATGCCGGGCGGCTTGTCCACGATGACGTAGTCCGCGTCCTCGTAGAGCACGGGCAGGCGTCCCGGCGGAACGGCGGGCGGGCGTTCGATCTCGACGGCGTCGCGCTCGGCAAGCGCGTGGCGGGCCATCCACACGCGCCGGCGGTTGACGAAGACGCGCCGCTCGTCGAGCAGGCGCTTGGCTTCGCGGCCCGAAACGTTCAGGCGCGCCGCCAGGAAGTCGCGCAGCGGCGTGTTTTTTTCCTTGTGATTGACGATCAGACGCGTAGTTTTCACGGGTCCTGCGCAAATGATAGCCGAGCCTATGCCGGAACAGGAAGACAAAAGCCCCGCCGCGATCGAGGCCTGGCTGCTGGAGGCGGCCGACGCGGCCGTGCCGCCGCCGCCGGACCGCGTCCTGCGCATGGTGATGAAGGCGGCCGCGAGCGACGCCGCGCGCCTGGACGATTGCGCGGAGCTGTCCGCCGGCCTGCTGGCGCGCAGCGGCGCGCGCCGGGAGCTGGTGCGCCTGCTGCGCTTCTGGGCTGCCCGGAAACCCGGGGGCGCGCGGTTCGCGCCGGCCTGCCGCGCGGCGCTGGCGTCGGCCTTCGCCGACCGCGAGGGCGCCGAGTTCCTCAAGGTCTGCGGCTTCGAGACCGACGAGCCCCCTGAAGCGTGCCTGGCCCGCCTGGAAACGCTGGTGTCGCTGGCTGCCGGCGCGCTGTGCCACGACAAGACCTGGGGCTTCGGCGTCGTCAAGCGCGTCGACCCTTTCTACCGGAAGATCACCGTCGATTTCGTCCGCAAGCCCGGCCACCCGATGTCCTTCGCCTACGCGGCGCAGACGCTGGAGCCGGTGGGCGAAGATCACCTCCTCGCGCGCCGGCACCGCGACCCGGAGGCGCTGGCGGAGCTGATTGAAAGCGATCCGGCCGAACTGGTCCGGATTGCCCTGCGCAGCTACGGCCCGCTGACGGCGCCCGAGCTGCAGGACCTCCTGACCAGGGAGGCGCTCGGGGATCGTCCCTGGAAGCCTTTCTGGGAAGCCGCGCGCAAGGGCCTCAAAGCCGACGCCCTGGTGGACGTGCCCGCGCGGCGGAACGAGCCGCTGCGCCTGCTGGCGCGCGAGAAGGAGTACGGCGCCGGGTGGTTCGACGCGCTGGCCGGCGAGCGCGACCTGGCGACGATTCTGCGCATGGCGCAGGAGCTGGAGCGCGAGGCGGGCGCCGCGTCGCTCTCGCGCGAGCAACTGGCCGCGCTCGGCGCGCGCCTGGCGTTCGCGGCGCTGGGGGCGCGGGGCACCGACCCGGTGATCCTGGCGCGCGCCGTCATGGTCGCGCGGCGCTTCGCCGTGCCGCCCGAAGCGATGGATATCTGCGCGTCCGCCGCCCCGCTGCGGACGCCGGAGACCGTCACGGCGGCCGCGGAAGGACTGGGCGTGCGCGAGTTCGAGGCGCTGCTGGCGCTGCTGGCCGAGTGCGACCGGCCGGCGACGGTCGGGCTCGTGGCTGACGTGCTCGTCCGGCTGCCGGCGGCCGTGCTGAACGAAGCCACGTCTTTCCTGGCCGCGGAAGGCGCCGGCGACCGGGCCGCGGCGCTCGTGCGGGACACGGTGCGGTCCCGGACGGCGCCCGCGGAACTGATGCTGTGGGTCTGCCGCCGCGGCGACATCCGGCAGGCGTGGGACGTGGGCGACGCGGCCGGCCTGATGGGCCAGGCCATCGACGTGCTCGAAGGCCCGCGGCGCGAAGACCGCCTGCGCACCCTGAACCAGATCCGCGCCCTGTTCGAGGACCGGGCGTGGCTGGCCGCCGGAATGGGGGCGATGACGGCGGAGCAGAGGCGGACGCTTTTCATGCGCGTCAGCGCGTCGCACGGCTGGGACGAGGGCCGGCGCCGCACAATCATGGGCCGGATGATCAGGCTGTATCCGGACCTGAACGCCGCTTCCGCCGCCGCGCCCGAATCCGCCTCGCCGCCGCCCGCGGCCGCGCGGCTCACTTCCCGAAGGACTTACCGGCGGCGGCAGGACCAGCTGCGCGAGCTTCTGGAGGAGCTGATTCCCGCGAACAGCCGCGAGATCGGACACGCGCGGGGCTACGGCGACCTGAGCGAGAACTTCGAATACCAGGCGGCGAAAGACCACCAGAAGGTGCTCATGCAGCGCCAGCGCGACTGGGAAAGGGACTTGCGCGAGGTGCGCGAGACCGATTTCACGGGGCTGCCCGCGGAGCGGGCGGGAATCGGGACGCGCGTGGTCCTGGAACGCCCGGGGGGCGTGCGCGATGAGGTCAATATCCTGGGCGAATGGGACAACGATCCGCCGCGCCGCGTGATCTCGTGCCGGAGCCGGGTGGCCGAAGCCCTGGCCGGGCGCGCCGCCGGGGACGAAGTGACGCTGCCGTCGGAATCCGGCGAGGAAACCTGCCGCATCGCCGCGGTGGCGCCGCTTTCCGACGAGATACGGGCCTGGGCCGCGGAAGAGCCGCGGCGTTGACACGGTTGCGGCCGTGTGCTAGGTTGTTCGACCTTAATTCGCCTGGAGGAGAGAACATGGTTGCCAAGAAGAAGACCGGGAAGCCCGCCATCAGGAAGAAAAAGTCCGCAATCACCGCCGGGAAGAAGCCCTCCAAGCGGGCGGCGCCGGCAGGGAAGAAAGCCGCGGCGCGCAAAACTTCCGCCGTCCGCAAGGAGGAAGCATCCGCGCTGGCGGCCCGCGACCGGGAGCGCCTGAAAGACGCGCTGCTGGACTTGCGGGAACGGATCAACGGCCGGGTGGTCGCGCTGCGCGACGACTCTCTGCGGCGGAATGACCGCGTCAACACGGAGGAAGACGGCACGGACGCTTTCGAGCGGCAGTTCTGGCTGACCATTGCCAGTTCGGAGCAGGACTCGCTCTACGCCATCGACGAGGCCCTGCGGCGGCTGGCGGAAGGCAGCTACGGCGTGTGCTGCGAATGCTCCGGCCCGATCGAGAAACCGCGGCTGCATGCCCTGCCGTTCGTGACCACCTGCGTGTCGTGTCAGTCGCGACTGGAGAAGACGGGGCTCGCCAAACGGCGCGCGATGTAGGAACGGCCCGTTCGCGCCAGGCGTGTTGCACGGCCAGCAGTTCCGCCTGTGGCGCCGCGCGGGCCGGCCCGCAATGCTCATTCTCTGCGTCAGTTTCGCCGTCGCCCTGCTTGACCAGGCGACGAAGGTGATCGTCCGCGCGCGCCTCCCCGGCGATCCGCTGCGCGTCATCAGGGGCTTCTTTTCCCTGCGCTACGTCCAGAACACGGGCGCCGCCTGGGGCATGCTCGAGGGGCTCAACGACTGGCTGGTGGGCCTCTCGTTCGTGATGCTGGCCCTGATCGTGATCTTCCGCCGCTCGCTGCTGATCGACACCTTGACGCACCGCCTGGCGACGGGGCTGATGCTGGGCGGGATCGTCGGCAACCTGACCGACCGCCTGCGCCTGGGCTACGTCGTGGACTTCCTCGACTTCCATCTCCGGGGGCGGCATTTCCCGGCCTTCAACGTCGCCGACGCCGCGATCTGCGTGGGGGTCGGGCTGTACCTGTTCACGCAGTTCTTCGGGCACGCGCCGGAGGAGAAGAAGCTGCCGGCAACCACGTCGGAAACCTGACGCGGCACGAAGCTCCCGCGTGGTTTCACGGCCGCGAAGCCGGAGCTTCGCGGCGCGTCGAGGTGCTGTGAACGAGTTCGAGGCCTGCTTTCTTGTCGGCCCCACGGGCGTGGGCAAAACCGCGGTCGCGCAATGGATTGCCGAGCGCGGGCCCTACGAGATCGTCTCGGCCGACTCCATGCTGGTCTACCGCGGCATGGACATCGGCACCGCGAAGCCCTCGGCCGCGGAGCGGGCCGCGGTTCGCTACCACGGTCTGGACCTGGTGAATCCGGATCGCGAGTTCAGCGCGGCCGAATACCGCGCGCGCGTTCTGGAAGCGCTGCCGGGAATCCGCGCCCGCGGCCGCAAGGCCATCGTCGCGGGGGGCAGCGGCCTGTACGTGAAGGCCCTGCTCGGCGGCCTGCAGGCGGCGCCCCCGCGCCCGGAGCGGCGGCGCGCGTGGGAAGAACTGCTGGCGCGCGAGGGAGTCGAGGCGCTGGCGGACCTGCTCCGGGCGCGGGCGCCGGGCCTGCACGCGGCCCTCTCCGATCCGCGCAATCCGCGCCGCGTGATCCGCGCCCTCGAACAGGCCGAGGCGGGCCCGCCCGCCGCGCCGCGGACGTGGCGCGGCGCCGCGCCGGCGCCGCCCGCGGCGGGCCTGATCCTGCCGGGCCCGGAACTCAATTCCGCGATTGAGCGCCGCGTGGAAGCCATGTACGCTGCCGGCATTATCGAGGAGGTTCGCGGCCTGCTCGCGCGCTACGGAACGCTTTCGTCTTCGGCCATGCAGGCCATCGGCTACGCCGAGGCCGCGGCGGCGCTGCGCGGGGAGTGCAGCGCGGCGGAAGCGCGGGCGCGCACGATTCTCCGCACGCGCCGGCTGGCCAAGCGGCAGCGGACCTGGTTCAGGCACCAGATGGCGGTGCGGTGGATCGACGCGGCCGGCGCCGGGAGCGTGCCGGAAACGGCGCGCAGGGCGCTGGCGCACTGGGAAAAGCATGGACTCGCCCGAATCGCACGTGACTGAAGACCGACCCGGCGCGCGGGGCGCCGGGGAGTACCGCATCCCGTCCGCCGCGCCGCGGGTCCGGGACCTGCCGCCGCAGCTCCGCCCGCGCGAAGAGATGGCCCGGATCGGCGCCGAGAACATGTCCGAGGCCGGCCTGCTGGCGATCATCATGCGCGGCGGCGCCCGGGGCTGCAGCGCCGTCGAACTGGCCCAACGCCTGCTGACCGACCACGGCTCGCTCACGGCGCTGGCGCGCTGCTCCGTCGGGGAGCTGGCCGGGAACAAGCGCTACCAGGGCCTGGGCCCGGTGCGCTCGCAATGCCTGCACGCCGCGCTGGAGATCGGGCGGCGCATGACGCGCGAGGCCATGCCCAGGCGGGTGGTCATCCGCACCCCCGCGGACGTGGAGCGCGTGCTGGCCGACGAAGTCCGGCGGCTGGACACCGAGGCGTTCTGGGTCCTGCACCTGGACGCGAAGAACGGCTTGCGGGGACAGCCCCGCGAAGTCACGCGCGGGCTGCTGGACGGAAGCCTCGTGCACCCGCGCGAGGTCTTCAGGGAGGCCGTGCGGACCATGACCAAGGCCGTGCTGCTGGCCCACAACCATCCCTCGGGCGATCCGACGCCTTCGGCGGAGGATCTGCGGGTCACGCGCCAGATCGTGGAATCCGGCCGGGTGCTGGACATCACCGTCCTGGACCACGTCATCCTCAGCCGCCCCGGCGCGGAGGGCAGGCCCGCCTTCGTCAGCCTGCGCGAAGAGGGCCTCGTGCAATTCGGAAAGTGAGGGCGATGCGGGACGGGGAGAAACTCGCCTGCTGGAAGTTCCCGTGGGAGTGACGCCCTACAGGCGAACGGTCATTCCTTCCCGGGCCCAGAACACCGTGTCGGGGCATGTCTCGGCGCCCATCCGTCCGTGCCGGTCTTCCAGGGCCTGAAGCGCGGCGTCGTTGTGATCCGGGTCATGGTGAAAGACCGCCAGCCGCTTCACCCGGCAGCGGGCGGCCACGTCCAGCAGCGTGGGGAGGGAAGTGTGCCCGCGGCCGGCGCAGGCGGCGTACTCGGCGGCGGTGTATTGCCCGTCGCCGATCAGCAGGTCGGCGTCTTCCGCGAAGGCCAGGTAGGCGGCCGCGCGTTCGGGCATGTCGGCGCGCGGGGCGGCGCCGAACGTGCGGTCCAGCTCGACGTCCGTGGCGTATACGATGCGGCGCTCGCCGGCGCTGAGGCGGTAATGCACGCAGCCGCCGGGGTGGAAAACCTGCTCCATCCATTCCACGTTGGCCGGTCCGATGCGGATGTGCTCCGTGAACAGTTCGTGGATCGTGACGTCGGCGGCCAGCGCGCTCATGCCCACCGGGAAATACTCCTCGTCCATCTGGCCGCGCAGGATGGATTCGAGAAAGCGGCCCTTGCGCGGGCTGCCGTAGATGCTCAGCCGGACGCCTTCCATGTAGGCGGGCTCGAAGAAGGGCAGGCCCTGGATGTGGTCCCAGTGCGTGTGGCTCAGCAGCAGGTGCAGGTCCAGCCAGCGGCCGGTCTCCCGCCGCTCCCGCGCCAGGGCCAGGCCCAGCGCGCGAATGCCGGTGCCGGCGTCGAAGATGACGTCCACGTCGCCGTAGCGGACGGAGACGCACGAGGTGTTGCCGCCGTAAAGGCCGGTCTCCGGCCCGGGCGTGGCGATGGATCCGCGCGTGCCCCAGAACCTGACCTCGAAGACCTCTTCTTTTCCGACGGCCATCTCAAGGCCCGATCTTAGCGGCGGCTCCGCCGCAAGTCAAGAAGCCGACCCGCACTGTGCCGACCCGCACTGCATCGGGCGCGCACCCCGACCTTCCGTGCGGCGCGCGCCCGGAACGGTGCGCGCGGCTTCGCGCCAAGAAATCGGTTGTTCCCGCGCGGGGGCTCCGATAGAGTCGCCGGCATGGAATTGACGCGGACGGGCATCGGGTTCGACGCGCACCGCTTCGCCGCCGGCCGGCGGCTGGTGCTGGGCGGGGTGACGATCCCGCACGAGCGCGGCCTGGAGGGGCACTCGGACGCGGACGTGCTGTGCCACGCCGTGGCCGACGCGCTGCTGGGCGCGGTGGCCGCGGGCGACATCGGGCAGCATTTTCCCGACACCGATCCGCGCTGGAAGGACGCCGACAGCCTCGACCTGCTGAAGCGCGTGGCCGCGCTGCTGCGCGAGCGGGGCGCGCGCCCGGTCAACGTGGACGTCACCGTGCTCGCCGAGCGGCCGCGCCTGGCGCCGCACGCGGAGGCCATGCGCCGCAACCTGGCGGCCGCGATGGATATTCCCGTCGGGCGCGTGTCGGTCAAGGCCACCACCGTGGAGAAGATGGGCGCGCTGGGCCGCGAGGAGGGAATCGCCGCGCTGGCCGCCGCCGCGGTGGCGGAGGAACAAGCGGGGGAATAGGGCGCCGCCATGCAGATCTACAACACGCTCAGCCGCCGCATGGAGGAGTTCGCGCCCCTCGAGGCGGGCCGGGTCCGCTTCTACACGTGCGGCCCGACGGTCTACGACTACGCCCACATCGGCAACTACCGCGCCTACGTGTTCGAGGACGTCCTGCGCCGCACCCTCAAGCACTTCGGCTGGGCCGTGACGCAGGTCATGAACCTGACCGACGTGGACGACAAGACCATCCGCGGCGCGAAGGCGGCGGGCGTCCCGCTGTCCGAATACACGCGCCGCTACAAGCACGCCTTCTTCGCCGACCTGAAGACGCTGAATGTCGAGCCGGCCGAGCACTACCCCGAGGCCACCGCGCACGTGCCGGAGATGATCGCGCTGGTCTCCGCGCTGCTGGAGCGCGGGTATGCCTACCGCTCCGACGACGGCTCGGTCTACTTCCGGATCGCGGCTTTCCCGGAATACGGCAAGCTCGCGCACCTGGACCGGGAGGGGCTGCGGCCGGGCGCGCGCGTGGCGCAGGACGAGTACGAAAAGGACAACGCCGCGGATTTCGCGCTGTGGAAGGCCTGGAGCCCGGAGGACGGCGACGTCGCCTGGGACGCGCCCTGGGGCCGCGGCCGTCCGGGCTGGCACGTCGAGTGCTCGGCCATGAGCATGAAATACCTGGGCGAGAGCTTCGACCTGCATACCGGCGGGGTGGACAACATCTTCCCGCATCACGAGGACGAGATCGCCCAGAGCGAGGCGGCTACCGGCAAGCCTTTCGTCAAGTACTGGATGCACTGCGCGCACCTGATCGTCGAAGGCCAGAAGATGTCCAAGTCGCTGGGCAACTTCCATACGCTGCGCGACGTGCTCGAACGGGGCTACAGCGGGCGGGAGATCAGGTACGTCCTGCTGGCCGCGCACTACCGGCAGCCGCTGAACTTCACTTTCGCGGCGCTGGACGCGGCGCGGGCCGCGCTGGGCCGGCTGGACGAGTTCCGTCAGCGCGTCGAGGGGGCGGCGGGTCCCGCGCCGGGCGTCCTTCCGGAATGGGCCGCCGCGTGCCGGGCGCGCTTTGACGGCGCGCTGCGGCAGGATCTGAACATGCCCGAGGCCCTGGCGGCGCTGTTCGACATGGTGCGCGCCGGGCATCGCGCCATGGACGCCGCCGGCGGCGCGTGCCCCGGCGCGGAAGCCCTGCGGGAACTGCTGGGCTGTCTCGACGGCGTGCTGGGGCTGGGCGCGGGCGCGCGGGCCGACGCGGACGCCGAAGTCGAGGGCCTGCTCGCGCGGCGGCGCGCGGCGCGCGAACGCAAGGACTGGGCGGAGGCCGACCGCGTGCGCGCGCGGCTGGCCGCGGCGGGCTGGGAAGTGCGGGACACGGCGGACGGACAGAAGGTGACGCGGCGCGGCTGACGACCGGCAACCGGCAATCGAGAACCCACGCATGCGCGGCTTGTTCATAACGTTCGAGGGCCCGGAGGGCAGCGGCAAGACCACGCAGGCGCGGCGCCTGGCGGAGCGCCTGCGCGCCGCCGGCTGCGAGGTCGTCGCCACGCGCGAGCCGGGCGGCACGCGCACCGGCGAAGCCATCCGCGCGATCCTGCAGCACGATGCCGCCGCGGAAGCGCTCTATCCGGAAGCGGAAGCGCTCCTTTTCGCGGCCAGCCGGGCGCAGTTGGTCAACGCGGTGATCCTGCCGGCCCTGCGGCGGGGCGCCTGCGTGGTGTCCGACCGCTTTGCGGATTCCACCGTGGCCTACCAGGGCTACGGTCGCGGCTTCGACGTGCGGCACATGCTGGAGATCAACGCTTTTGCCGTGGGCGAGGCCGTGCCGGACCTGACGTTCCTGCTGGACGTCCCGGTGCGGGAAGGCGCCGAACGGGTGCGGCGGCGCAATGCGGCGCTGGGCGGCGGGCGGGACCGGTTCGAGCAGGAGAGCGAGGCCTTTCACGAGCGGGTCCGCGAGGGCTATCTCGCGCTGGCCGCGCGCGATCCGCGGCGCTTCCGCGTGGTGGACACCGGCCGGGAAGAAGACCGCGCCGCCGGAGAGATCTGGGAGCAGGCGCGCGCGCTGGTCGCGGCCCGCCTCGGCCCGCGGGGCGTCGCGGACGGAGCGGGCGCATGACGGCCGCGGAGGCACTCGAACGCCTCAAGGGCGCGTTCGCGGAGCAGCGCCTGGCGCAGGCCTATCTCCTGGACAGCGCCGACGCGGCGGGCGCCGCGGACCTGATCGCGCGCTTCCTGGAGATGGTGCTCTGCACCGGCGCCGCGCCGCCCTGCGGCCGCTGCCGGGCCTGCCGGCTCGTGAGGCAGGGCACCCATCCGGACGTCTTCCGGGTGGAGCCGGAAAAGACTTCGCGCCGCATTTCCATCGAGCAGATCCGCGCGCTGAGCGGCGACGTGTTCAAGACTTCCTACGCCGGCGGATGGAAGGCCTGCGTGGTGTCCGCGGCCGACCGGCTGACCGCGGAGGCGGCCAACGCTTTCCTGAAGACGCTGGAGGAGCCTCCGCCGCGCTGCGTGTTCTTCCTTGTCACCGACAGCCCCCAGGCCCTGCTGCCCACGATCCTGTCGCGCTGCCAGCGGATCGGCCTGTCGGACGCGGGCGTCGGCCTCCCGGACGAGACGCGCGCGCGGATCGCGGCGATTCTGGCGCGGGACGCGCCCGGCGGCGTGCTGGGCGGGCTGGCCAGGGGCGACGAACTGGCGCGGCTGCTGTCGGCCATGAAGAAGGCCGTCGCGGACGCCGAGAAGGAAAGCCTCGCCGACGAGGCCGTCGAAACGGAGGACGAAGTGCTCGAGGCGCGCATCAGCGCGCGCTACCGGGCCCTGCGCGGCGCGGTGATGCGGGTCGTGGAGACGTGGCATCGCGACGTGTTGCTTCTGACCGCCGGGGCGGGGGACGTCGACCTGGCCGAGCCCTCGCGGGCCGCGGATACGCGCCGCCAGGCCGCGGCCGTGGGCTACGCGGGGGCGCTGCGCCGGCTGCGCCTGGTCGAAGAGATGAACCGCCGGCTCGAGCGCAACATGCCGGAAGCGCAAGTCCTGGCGCTTGGCTTCTGCCGGATGCAATGCTAGAATTGCGGTTGGGGTGAAGTGAAACCATGGACCGGACGGCATACGTGGAGGTGGAGGGCGGGCCCCGGATGAGGTGCCGGATTCCCGAAGGACTGGCCATTCACGAAGGCGACCAGTGCGTCCTGGAAGCGGACCGGGTTCTGGAAATGGGCCGGCTGGCGGACATCGAGGAGACGGCCGTGCCGGCCGACCCCGCCCTGCCGCGCATCGTCCGGCGCGCCACGCTGCAGGACCAGGCCAGGGCGCACGAGAGCGCCGTGCGCAGCAAGATGGCGGCGGAAACCGTGGCGGACCGCGCCGCGAAGTACAGCCTCAAGATCGACCTGGTGCGCGTGCGCTTCAGCTTTGACGGCGGCGTGCTCATGGTCCTGTACACGTCCGACGAGCGCCCCGACTTCCGCGAGATGGTCAAAGAGCTCTCGGGGGACCTGCGCGCGCGGGTGGAGATGCACCAGATCGGCGTGCGCGACCAGGCCGGCATCGTCGGCGGCATGGGGCCCTGCGGGAGAGCGCTGTGCTGCTGCTCCTGGCTCCGCAACTTCGCGTCGGTCAACCTGCGCATGGCCAAGGTTCAGCACGTCTCGCTGAACCCGCTGAGCATCGGCGGATTGTGCGGGCGGCTGAAATGCTGCCTGCGGTACGAGTACGACTGCTACCGCGAGATGGCGCGGCAGCTTCCGCGCGACGGCGCCGCGGTGGAGTGTCCGGCCGGGTGCGGCCGGGTCCTGGACCTCAACGTGCTCGCGCAGAAGGTCAGGATCCGGCTGGAAGACCAGCGCACGGTGCAGTACGGGGCGTCGGAGGTGCGTGAGGTCGGCGCGGCCCAGGGGCCCCGCGCGGACGAAGAGCATGCCGGCGAGGAGGATGACGACAGGGTCGTGGGCTGAGCGGAGGAAGAACCATGAAGCTGATCAATGTCATCGTTCAGTTGCTGATCCTGGCGCTGCTGGCTTTCGTGGGGGCGCTTCTGCTGACGGCGCCTTTCTCGGGCGCGCGTTGGGATCTGTTGAAGGTCGGCCTCACCGGGCTGGGCCGCGTCAAGGCCGTGAGCGCGGGCCTGTTCCTGCTGTGCCTGGTGGCGCTTTTCGTGCTCACCGCGGTCCGGACGCGGCGGCCGCGCTACCTGACGTTCGACGCCGAGGGCGGCAAGGTGCGCATGAGCACCGAGGCCATCGCCGACTACGTGGCCAAGCTGGCCGCGGAGTTCCCTTCCGTGGTCAGGATGCGTCCGGAAATCGTGCCGCTGCGCCGCGCGCTGGACATCAACGTCGACGTGCGCGTCAAGGCGGGGCCCCAGATACACGAGGTCTGCGAGCTGCTGCAGCGCCGCGTCCGCGAAAGCGTCACCAACGGGCTCGGCATCGGGGAGATCCGGCGCGTCGTCGTCAGCGTGAGCGAAGTCGTGTCGGAGCACAAGCCGCAGTGAGGCGCCCCTGAGGTGAGACTGGAGGACGCTTTCCTTTGCCTGGTCCTGGACGTCGCGGCGGTCCCGGCGGACGGCGTGCCCGATCTGTGCGCCGCGGCCATCGCCGGGGGCGCGGACATGCTGCGGCTGCGCGGCGCGGCCGCGGCCGGGCGCGAGGCGGTGGCGCGCGCCGTGACGGTTTGCCGGCGGGACGACGCGCTGCTGGTGATCGGCGGCGACGCCGCCCTGGCGCGGGAGGTGGGGGCGGACGGCCTTCACCTTGACGCGGCGGACGCCGCGATCGCCGAGGCGCGCAGCCTGCTGGGCGAAGGCGGGATGGTGGGCCTGTCGTCGCGCACGCGCGACGAGGCGCGCCTGGCGGTGGCCGTGGGCGCCGATTACCTCGTGCACGAGGCCGGCGTGCGGTGCCGCTCGGACTTCGCCGATCTCGGCGCGCGGGCCGGCATTCCGCTGTTCGCGGGCGGCATCGCGGGCGTCGAGGAGGCGGGGCGCATGGTCGAAGCGGGTCTGCTGCGGCTGTGCCTGGACGCGGGCCGCCTCGACCCGGCCGGCGACCTGACGCGCCAGGTGGCGGCGTACTCGCGGCTGCTGGGAAGGAGCTTCTGAGCATGCCGGAGAACGGAACGGACGTGCGGCTCGTGGTGGTCGGCTCGATCGGCATCGATACGATCGAAACGCCGGCGCGGCGGCGCGCGGACGCGCTGGGCGGGTCGGCGAGCTACGCCTGCGCGGCGGCGTCGTTCTTCACCGGCGTGGGCATGGTCGGCGTGGTCGGCGCGGACTTCCCCGCCGAGTCCATCGCGCTGTACAAGGGCTTCGGAATCGACCTGGCCGGGCTCCGGCACGCGCCGGGCCGCACCTTCCGCTGGTCGGGCGTGTACGAGCCGGACATGATCAACCGCCGCACGCTGGCCACCGAGCTGAACGTGTTCGCGGACTTCCGTCCGGATCTTCCGGCGGCCTACCGCCGCGCCCCGATGCTGCTGCTGGGCAACATTTCGCCGGAACTGCAGCTGCACGTTCTGGAACAGACGCTCCAGGCGCGGTTCGTCATGGCGGATACGATGGATCTCTGGATCGCCACGGCCCGCCCCGCGCTGGATGAGGTCATCGCGCGCGTGCACATGCTGACGCTGAACGACGCCGAAGCGCGCCTGCTCACGGGGGAGCACAGCCTGCGCAAGTGCGCCGCGGCCGTGCTCGAGCGCGGGCCGCGCTACGTGGTCATCAAGAAGGGCGAGCACGGCGCCGTCCTCTTCTCGAAAACCGCCATTTTCATCGTGCCGGCTTACCCGGTCGAAGAGGTCGTCGACCCCACGGGCGCGGGCGACTGTTTCGCGGGCGGTTTCATGGGCCGGTTGTCGGCGGCCAGCAAGATCACCGACGCCGCGGTCAGGGAGGCGCTGCTGTTCGGCAGCGTGACTGGATCGTTCGGGGTGGAGGCCTTCGGGCTGGACGGGCTGGCCAACCTCGCGGGCGAAGACATTGAGCGCCGCGTCGGCGAATTGACCAGGATGCTCGCCTGGCAATGAGCGCAGAGCCATGCCACCGTTCGGCCTTCCGGCACGAACCGGCCCGGGCCGGCTGCAACCTGCGCCGCGGCGGCCGCTTGTGCCGCGACCGGGCGGCACGTTCGACGCGATCGCGGCGATGATGGGCGGGGCGGGCCGCAACGATGCCAGCCCGCGCGGCAGCGTGAGGAAAAACAGGCAGTGCGGCGAGGCGGCATGAATACGGATCCGGACACCGCGCAGCGACGGCCCGCGTGCCGTGCGTCACGCTTCCCCCCGGGCAGGGGGACGGCGCTGCGGGCGCTGGCGGCGTCGGCGTCGGGCCTGCTGCTGGCCGGCGCCTATCCCCCTTTCAGGAGCGGCGAGTCGGCCTGGCTGGCCTTCGTGCCGCTGCTGGTGATGGCGCGCTTTACACGGCCGCGGGAGGCCTTCCGGTGGGGTTTCCTGAGCGGGCTGACGTTCTGGCTGCTTACGCTGTCCTGGCTTTTGCGTTTGTGGCAGACCGGCCAGATGCCCGTCGCGGCGGCGCCGGCCGTGGCGCTGGGCTGGCTGGCGCTGGCGGCCTACTGCGCGCTGTACACGGGGGCCTTCGCCATGCTGGCCGCCTGGATCTTCGGCCTGACCGGCCTGGAGAACCGCGCGCGCAACGTCGGGCTGGTCCTGCTGCTGCCCGTGCTGTGGGTCGGACTGGAGTACGGCCGCGCGGAGCTCTGTACGGGCTTTCCCTGGAACCAGCTCGGCGTAAGCCAGTTCCGCAACCTGGCGGTGATCCAGGTCGCGGAGTGGGGCGGGGTATATGCGGTGTCGGCGGTGGTCATGGCGCTGAACGCGGCGCTGGCGCTGACGGTTCTGCGTCTGATCGCGGTGTACCGCGAAAACCGCCCGCGCCGCGCGCACTTCGAGCTGATGGCGGGTCTGCTGGCCGCCGCGCTGTGCTGGATGCACGGCATGCGCGCGGCGCCGCGCGCGCGCGCGGAACGCGCGCGGGGCGCGGCGGTGCGGGTGGCGGCGATCCAGCCCGGCATCGCGCAGGAACGCAAGTGGCCCGCCGGCTACGCGGAGGAGATCCACGCGCGCCTGAGGTATCTGACCGAGCTGGTGGCGCAGGGCACGCGGCCGGACCTGATTGTCTGGCCCGAGACGGCCGTGCCGGGGTTTGCCGCGCTGCCCGACGACGAGAGCGGACGGCTCGCGCGCGAGCTGGCCGAGGCGGGGCCGCCGATCCTGGCGGGGACCATGGACGTGGTCTTCGCCGGCGGCCGCGAGCTGTGGTTCAACAGCGCGATCCTCTTCGAGGCCGGCGGCGTCGCCTCGCAGGTCTACCGCAAGCGGCACCTCGTGCCGTTCGGCGAATACATTCCGTTCGACGACGCGATTCCCGCGCTCAAACGGGTCGCGCCGCTGGGCTTCAGTTGCGCGGCCGGCGCCACCAGCACCGTGTTCCGGCTGGCGTCGCCGCCGGTCACCTTCTCCACGCTGATCTGCTTCGAGGATACGGTGGCCCGGCTGGCGCGGCGGTCGGTGCTCAACGGCGCGGGCTTCCTGGTGGTGCAGACCAACGACGCCTGGTTCGACCGCACGCCCGGTCCGGTGCAGCACCTGAGCCACTGCGTGCTGCGGTGCGTGGAGAACCGCGTGGACGCCGTGCGCGCCGCCAACACCGGCGTAACCTGCATGATCGACGCGGCGGGCAGGGTGGAGACCATCGCCGCGGACGACTACGCGCTGGCGGCCATGGCCGGCAAAACCTCCGAGGTCCGGGCGCGGCCGCCCGGGGCGGCGCCGACCTTCTACACCCGGGTGGGCGACTGGGGTTTCGCCATTCCCTGCGCGGCGGTCACGGCCGCGCTACTGGGCGCAGCCATCTTTTCGGTCTTCAAAGGGGGGCGGGATGTGGTAGCCTCCCCCGATCGCGGGACGTAAGCGGCGCCTCCGCGGACGGGTACCCGGTGTCCGGCGTCCGGAAAACGACGCTTCCCGCCGCGGGCTCCGACAACCGAACACCGAAAACCGGAAAGCGGGAAAGATCCAGGCATGGAAGAACTGAAGACAAGACTGGCGGATCTGGGGCGGAAACTGGCCCGGATCAGGGGGTATCTTTGACGCGGAGCGGCGCGAGAAGCAGCTCGCGGAACTGGAGGAGCGCGCGGCCCGCCCCGATTTCTGGAACGACCAGGCGTCCGCGCGCGCGTCCGTCGAGGAGGCCAACCGCCACCGCGCCGCGCTCAAGCCCCTCGCGGAACTGAAGTCGGCCCTCGACGACGTGGCCGTCCTGATCGAGCTCGCGGAGAGCGAGAGCGACGAGGCGCATCGCCGGGAAGCCGCGGGCGAGGTCGAGGCGGCCCTGGGGCGTGCCGAGCGGCTGCGCGGCGCGCTCGAAACGCAGTGCCTGCTGGGGGGCGAGCTCGACGGGCACGACGCGTTCCTGACCCTGCACGCCGGCGCCGGCGGGACGGACTCCTGCGACTGGGCCGACATGCTGTTCCGCATGTACCGGCGCTACTGCCAGGAGCAGGACTACGCGGTCGAGGTGCTGGACTACCAGCCCGGCGACGAAGTGGGCATCCGCAGCGTGACTTTCGCCGTCACGGGGCCTTCCGCGTACGGCCGCATGAAGGCCGAGCGCGGGGTTCACCGCCTGGTGCGCATCAGCCCTTTCGACGCCAACAAGCGGCGGCATACTTCGTTCGCGGCCCTGGACGTGGTGGCCGACGTGGGCGATGACATCGAGGTCGAGATCAGCGAAGACGATCTGCGCGTGGATACCTACCGCTCCAGCGGGAAAGGCGGGCAGCACGTGAACACCACCGATTCCGCGGTGCGCCTCACGCACCTGCCCACCGGCATCCAGGTGGCCTGCCAGGCCGAGCGCTCGCAGCACAAGAACCGTTCCAGGGCCATGAAGATGCTGCGGGCGCGGCTGTACGAGCTGATGCAGGACCAGAAGCGGCGCGACATGGAGAAGATGTACGGCGAGAAGGGCGAGATCGCGTGGGGCAGCCAGATCCGCTCGTACGTGCTGCAGCCTTACACGCTGGTCAAGGACCACCGCACGGGCTGCGAGACGTCGAACGTCAACGCGGTCCTGGACGGCGCGCTGGCGCCGTTCATCGAAGCGTACCTGCGCCGGACGGCGGAGAAGAAATAAGCCTAGAAAGAGCAGTTCCCTCGCGCTGCGCGCGGGCCGGTTATTGGCGGCAATTGCCCGCTCAACCGCGGTTCAAGAAGGAGAAAACGTGGACGGAATCAAGGTCGGCATCGTCGGCTGCGGCAATATCAGCGGGATTTACTTCAGGATGATGCGGGAAGTCTACGGCCACATTCTCGACCTCGCCGCCTGCGCGGACCTCGACCCGCAGCGCGCCCGGGCGAAGGCCGCGGAGAACCCCGGCGTCAAGGCCATGACGGTCGGGAAACTGCTGAAGGATCCCGGGATCAGGATCGTGGTGAACCTGACGATCCCCAAGGCGCATTACGCCGTGGCCATGAAGGCGCTGAAAGCCGGCAAGCACGTGTACGGCGAGAAGCCGCTGACCGTCACGCGCGCGCAGGGGCGGCGCCTTCTGGCGCTGGCGAAGGAGAAGAACCTGCTGGTGGGCAACGCGCCGGACACGTTCATGGGCGGCGGCATCCAGACCTGCCGGAAGCTGATCGACGACGGCCTGATCGGCGACCCCGTGGGGGCCACGGCTTTCATGATGTGCCACGGCCACGAGAGCTGGCACCCCGACCCGGAGTTCTACTACGAGAAGGGCGGGGGACCGATGTTCGACATGGGGCCGTACTACCTGACGGCCCTGGTGAACCTGCTGGGACCGGTCAGGCGGGTGACGGGATCCGCCCGGATCAGCTTTCCGACGCGCACGATCACGAGCGCGAAGAAGCACGGCAAAGTCGTCCCGGTGGAGGTTCCGACGCATGTCGCCGCGGTGATGGATTTCGCGAACGGCGCGATCGGCACGCTCGTCACCAGCTTCGACGTGTGGGCGCATGACCTGCCCTGCATACAGGTGTACGGCAGCAAGGGCTCGCTGCAGGTTCCGGATCCGAACGGTTTCGGAGGCCCGGTGAAAATGCGCCTGCAGGGCGAGAGGGAGTGGAAGGAGGTGGCGCTGACGCACGTCGCCGACATCAACCGCGGCACGGGCGTGGCCGACATGGCCTGCGCGCTGCTTCGGCCGGGCCGTCCGCACCGCGCGAGCGGCGCGCTGGCGTTTCACGTTCTGGACATCATGCACGCCGTGCACGAAGCTTCGCTGAAGGGGCGGCACGTCATGCTCGGGAGTTCCTGCGCGCGGCCGCCGGCCCTCCCGGCCGGCCTGGCCAGGGGCGCGCTGGACCCGTAGAGCGCGCCTCCGCCCGCGCGTTCCGACAGGCTCGCGCCGGTTCGCCTGCCGTTCGCGGCGGCCCGGCGGGGGCCTCACGCCGCGGCGGGCGGACGTCCCTCCCGCGCCCGTCATCCCATCACGACTTCGACCTTGTGGGTCTTGCCGTCGCGGAAGTCGGGCAGCGTGCGGCCCTCGATTTTCCGGCCGTCAACCGCGACGCTGCGCACGCCCTTGCTCACGTGCGAGGGATTGGTCACCTCGATCCGGTAGACGGCGTTGCGGAACCTGCGCCGCACCTTGAACCCGTCCCACTCCTTCGGGATGCAGGGGTCGATCAGCAGGCCGTCGTAGCCGGGCTTGATTCCGAGGATGTACTGCGAGACCGCGAGGAAGGACGACGCGGCCGTTCCGGTGAGCCAGGAGTTCTTGGCCTCGCCGAAGCGCGCGGAATCCGGCCCCGCGATCATCTGGGCGTAGACGTACGGCTCGCAGCGGTGGACGTCGCTGATCTCCTCGCGCTCCGCCGGGCAGATGGACCTGTAGTATTCCATGGCCCGGTCGCCGCGGCCCACGTTGCACTCCGAGATGGTCAGCCATCCCGTGGGCTGGCAGAAGATGCCGGCGTTTTCCTTCACTCCCGGCGGGTAGGAGGTCATCTCGCCCCAGTAGAAGTTGTACGCGGTGTAGGCGGGCTGCTGCAGGACTATGCCGTGGCGCGAGAAAAGGCGCTCTTTGACGGCGTCCAGGGCCCGGGCGAGCATGCCGTTCTCCTTGCCCACCTCGGCCATGCCGATCCAGCCGTGCGATTCCGCGAAGATCTGCCCTTCCGCGTTGTGCCGCGAACCGATCTTCTTTCCGAACCGGTCGAAAGCGCGCACGAACCATTCGCCGTCCCAGGCGTGCCTGACGATCGCGTCCCGCATCGCCTGCGCGGCCCGGGCGGCCATCCGGGCGTTTTTCGCGTCCTTCCTGTGCTCGGCCATGCGCATGAACTCGCTCGCCGCCCAGACAAACTGCCCGGCGATCATCAGGCTTTCGGGCACGCTGCCGATCTCGTCGTTCAGGCTGGCGTGCGTGGCGTCGCCCTGGAAGGTGTCGCCGGGCTTGATGCCGGTCATGATCAGGTTCAGGCAGTCGTTCCAGTCCGCGCGCCCGATGAGCGGCAGGCCGTGCGGGCCGCGGTTCCTCATGATGTGCCTGACCGAGATGATCAGGTGCTCGTAGAGCGTGGCGGTTTCGTCCGGGTTGTTGTCGAACTGGGCCTGCTCGTCCAGGATCGACCAGTCGCCCGTTTCCTTGATGTAGGTGGCCGTTCCCAGGATCAGCCACAGCGGGTCGTCGTTGAACCCCACGCCGATGGTGGCGTTGCCCTTCTTGTCGAGCGGCTGGTACTGGTGGTACGTCGCCCCGTTCCGCCACTGGATCGCCGCGAGATCGAGAATCCGCTGCCGCGACCGCTCCGGCGGCATGATGTGCACCGCGCCGTAGAGATCCTGGCAGGCGTCGCGGTAGCCGATGCCGCGCCCGATTCCCGTCTCGTAGTAGGAGGTCGAGCGGGCCATGTTGTAGGTCGTGACGCACTGGTACTGGTTCCAGGTGTTGACCATCATGTTCAGGTTCTCGTACGGCGTTTCCGCCTGGAAGCGTCCGGTAAGGTCGTCCCATTCCCTGGCCAGGGCCCTGAAAGCCTGCTCCGAATTGCGCCGCTTGAGGTACTTCCCGATCGTGGCCCTGACGCGTTTCTTGTTCAGCACGCCGGGCGCGCTGAACTTCTCGTCTTCGGGATTCTCCGCGTAGCCCAGCAGGAAGTTCAGCTTCTTCGTTTCGCCCGGCTTGAGCGTCATGCGGATGGAGTGCGAGCCGCAGGGATTCCATCCGCAGGCGACGGAGTTTCCGCTCCGGCCTTCGGCCACGGCGCGGGGCTCGTGGAAGCCGTTGTACCTGCCGAGAAAGGCCTCGGAATCGGTGTCGTAGCCGTCGATCTTCTCGCTTGCGGCGAAGTACGCGAAGTGGCTGCGCCGTTCGCGGTATTCCGTCACGTGGTAAATGGTGCTGCCGTCGATCTCGACCTCGCCGAGGTTGAGGGTGCGCTGGAGGTTGGTGGCGTCGTTGAGGGCCTCCCAGAGGCAGAACTCGACAAAGCTGAACAGGGTGAAGGTTCTCGTCCCGCGGCCGGTATTCGTTACGTCGGTTTCCCAGATTTCGCAGCTTTCGTTGAAGGGAACGAAGTAGCGCGTCGCGACCCGGATGCCGTCCTTCTCGCCGGTTATGACGGTGTAGCCCAATCCGTGACGGCATTCGTAGAAATCGAGATCGGCCTTGACCGGCATCCAGCCCGGCGCCCAGAACTTGCGCGTCCGCTCGTCCCTGACGTACAGGTAGCGCCCGCCCGAATCCATGGGGACATTGTTGTAGCGGTAGCGGGTGATGCGGCGTTTGCGGGCGTCGATCATGAAGCAGTAGCCGCCGCCCGAATTGGAGATCATGCCGAAGAACTCCTGCGTGCCCAGGTAGTTGATCCAGGGCAGGGGGGTGGCGGGGTTCCGGATCACGTATTCGCGCCTGGACCGGTCGAAATGGCCGTACTTCACGGGCAGCTCCTTTCAGCCGGCGATGCCGGCAAACGCATGCCGGCCGGCGGCGACGGGCAAGCGCCTCCCGGAGGCAAAGGGCACGCGCCCGTTCGAAGCTTTCCGGGAAAGCGTTGTCACGGGCGGGAAAAGTGGCGAAAATCGGACGCCTGCGTCAAGCATGGAGTGCGCCGCGAAGCGGAGCCCGACCCGACGGGCGGCGACGCCGAAGGACATGGCCGTCGGATTTCCGCGGAAGCGCGCCGGCTTCAGCGCTCCCAGGTGATGCGGACCGACTTGTCGCCGTCGGGGTATTGCACGTCCAGCTCGCCTTTGTAGGCGCGCGAAACGGCTTCGCCGATCCGCCGCGCCACGTGAATGCCGGTGGTCGTGATCAGGGCGTGACTGTTCGCCTCCTTGATCTCGATCAGGCGCTCCAGAGGATGCTGGGCCTTCTCCTGCTCCTCGACGTGGCGGGCGAGGCTCAGCAGTTCCTCGCGGTGTTCCCTGAAGAAATCGCCCTTGAGATGCACGTGGCCCGCCGGCATGCGTTCGGCCGCGCGGCGGCAGGCCGGGCAGACGGTCTCCTGGCTGCCCTCCGGCCGTTCCCGCCAGCACCATCGTCCTCCCGCGAAGACCGCCGCGCACTCCGTGCACACGGTCGGCTCGGGCCACTTGCCGCGTTCCTGGTATACGTCGTGTCGCTTCTCCTTGATATAACGGTCTTTCCTTCCGTGCGCGCCTCTGTCCATATCACGCTCCTTTCGGCCGGAGGCCGGACGAATCAGCGGGCAAAATCGAGCACCCGCGGCTTGACCAGCCGCGCAAAGTCGCCGTAGGCGAGCTTGACCAGCTCCGTATGCGAACCGGCATTGAAGGCGATCTGCGCATCGCGTGTCAGTTCGGTCTCCACGTACACGTCCACGCCGTACAGGTTCCCGAACGGGGGCATGGCGCCGGGTTCACAGCCTGGGAACAGGTCCGTGAATTCCTTCTCCTGAGCCAGTTCGGCCCGCTTGACGCCGATGCCCCGCGCCAGCCGGTCGAAGTCGACCTGGCGGGAGGCCGGGAGCACGGCCATGGCCATCCGGCCGTCGGCCTTGACCATTACGGTCTTGGCCAGCTCTTTCCCCGGCACTTCGGCGCTGGCGGCGATCTCCTGCGCCGTGTAGGCCTTCGAGTGGCTGATGACCACGTACTTCACACCGTTGCCGTCGAGAAAGGCTCTGAGATTCTGGACAGGCATGGCGCCCTCCTTTCCGGGGAGGGACGCAATCCGTCCTCCCCTGCGCCAAAGTGTAACGCGGTTCCCCGGCGTGACAAGCCAAATAAACACTCAGTCAGAAACACTCAGGGTCAGACCGAGAAAATAGAAAATAGCTTGACGCTGGGACGGCGCGGTGGGACGTTGGGCGGATGCCGAGGCCATGGAGGATTCGTTTCCCGGGGGCGAAGTACCATGTGACCGTGCGTGGCAACGCGCGGCAGACGATCTACCACGCGCAGAGCGACTACCGGCGTTTCATGGAGCAACTGACGTCGGCGCTGGAGCGCGACGAAGTCGTGCTGTACGCCTACTGTCTGCTGCCGAACCACGGACACCTGCTGGTCGAGACGCCGCTGGGCAATATCCATCGGTTCATGCAACGGCTCAATACGGCCTACGGCATGTACCGTCGCTACAAGCGTAATCGGCCCGGGCACTGTTTTCAGGGGCGCTACGGGGCGAAGCTGGTCGGGGGCGATGAGTACATTTTGCGCGTAAGCCGCTACATCCACCTCAACCCGGTCAGGATCAAGCGCATGGAGGCGGCAAGTGCGAGCGAGAAGACTGCCTGTCTCAACGACTACCCCTGGAGCAGCTACGGCGGCTATGTCGACGGCAAGAGAATTGAAGAGATTGTCAACTACCGCTGGCTGCGTCTGATGGATCGGAGTACGCCGGGACGGTCGAGGATCGCCTACCGGGCCTACGTGGAGTCGATGGTCGACGGCGAAGACCCCGTACTGAAGGAGGCGATGGGTGCGAGCTGCTACGCGATCGGCGACGGGGAATTCCGGGCGCAGGTCCATGGGGAGCTGCGGGAGGTGAGGCTGAACAAAGGCGCGTACGGCGATATCGCCTGGCCGCTGGAGCGGGAGCCGGACATGGACGTGGTCACACAGACGGTCGCCGGCGAACTGGGTGCGGACGTGCAGGAACTGCGGAGGCACGGGCGGCGCGCCGGGGTGGCGAAGATGATCGCCATCGAGCTGTGTTGCCGGCTCTGCGGCAAGAGTCAGCGGGAGGTCGGCCGGAGCTTCGGCTACAAGGGCAACGGGGCAGTGGGCAAGCAGCGCGCGAAGCTCAGGGAACTGATGGCCGGCGACGAAGCCCTGCGCCGCCAACTGACGCGGCTGCGGAAGAAACTGGCTGAAGGGTAATTTCTATTTTCTCGGTCTGACCCTGGAGAGCCGTGGTACCGCAAGGCGGCCGCGCAGGGCTGTGAGCCCGCCGCGGACGCGCTGCGGGAAATGGGGGCGGCGGACTGAACGGCCGCGGCCTTCAACTCGTCTGCAGGGGCGTGCGCTCGGACGCTTTCAGTTCGATTTCCCGGATGGCGCCGCCCGGCAGACGCACGCGGTACGCGCCGGGGCGATCGGCGGTCAGGCAGGCCGCGGTCAGCCGGCCGTCCCGCCAGGTCAGATCCACGGTCACGCCGCCGCGGGCGCGCAAGCCCTTCACCGCTCCATGGGGCCATCCCGGCGGCAAAGCCGGGAGCAGGTCGATGACGCTGTCGTGGCTCTGCAGAAGCATCTCCGCCATGCCGGCCGTGGCGCCGAAGTTGCCGTCGATCTGAAACGGCGGATGGTCGTCGAACAGGTTCCGGAGCGTTTTCTCGCGCAGCAGGCCCAGGATGTGCGCGCGGGCCGCGGCGCCGTCGCCGAGCCGCGCCAGGAAGTTGATCAGCCACGCCTTGCTCCAGCCCGTGTGCCCGCCGCCGTGCGCCAGACGCCGGTCCACCGTGGCGCGCGCCGCGGCGAACAGCTCCGGCGTCCGCCCCCGCGTGATCTGCGCCAGCGGCTGAAGGCCGATGAGCGACGAGATGTGCCGGTGTCCCGGCTCGCACTCCTCGTAGTCCTCGATCCATTCCTGCACGATGCCCAGCCGCGGGCTGACCACGACCGGCGCCAGCCGCGCCTTGACGTCGCGCAGCCGCGCCGCGAAGGCGGGATCGTCGATTCCCAGCAGATCCATGGCCTCCCGGCAGTCGTCGACGAGCTGCGCGATGAGCGACAGGTCCATGGTGGCCCCGTAGGTGAACATGCTGTGCGAGCCGTCGGCCGCGACGAACACGTTCTCCGGCGAATGGCTGGGGCTGGTGACCAGCCGGCCGGGGCAGGCGGAGCCGGCCGGCGCTTCGATCAGGAAGTCGCAGGCGAAGGCGACCGCGCCGCGCATCAGCGGCCAGAGGCGCTCCGCCAGCAGCCGCCGGTCGCCGCTGAAACGGTAGTGTTCCATGCAGTGCGTCGCCAGCCAGATCGCGCCCATCGGCCAGATGCCGCACGCGCCGTCCATCGGCTCCACGCAGCCGTGAACGTCGCAGACGTGGTGCGCCACCCAGCCGCCGCAGTCGTACAGCTTGCGGGCGGCCTCGCGGCCCGCCGGTTCGATCAGGCTCATCCAGCGGAACAGCGGCTCCTGGCATTCGATCAGGTTCGCCGGACCCGCGGGCCAGTAGTTCATCTGCATGTTGATGTTGGTGTGATAGTCGCTGTCCCACGGGGCCGCCATGTGCTGACACCACACGCCCTGCAGGTTGGCCGGCAGCGAGCCGGGGCGGCTGCAGCTCATGAGCAGGTAGCGTCCGTAGTGAAAGTAGAGCGCCTCCAGGCCGGGGTCTTCCGCGCCATTCTTCACGCGGTCGAGGCGCTCGTCGGTCGGCAGCTCGTCGCCGGGCGAGGCGGGCAGTTCGAGCCTGACGCGCTCGAAGAGCCGGCGGTGCGCCGCGACGTGATCGGCGCGCAGGCGCTCCCAGCTCTTGCCCGCGGCGGCGGCCATCGCGGCGCGGCACTTCGCCACGGGATCGGCCGACAGATCGCCGGGCGCCACGTAGGAGGTCGCGGCCGCCAGCCGCAGCTCCACGGCGTCGGCGCCGCGCACGCGCAGGCAGTCCTCGTCGGCGGCGAGCGTCCCGCCGGTCGCGCGGGCGTGCAGAAGCATCGCAAAGCGCATGCCGCCGCGCGTCAGGCGGCCGGTCAGCAGCAGGCGGCCGTCCGACGAGGCTTCGCGCGAGCGCACGTCCTGTGCGCGCTGCAGGTTCAGATCCACATCGCCCTTGCCGGGGTCGAAGACGATGCGCGTGCAAATCAGATCATCCGGCTTCGAGCAGAAGTGCTCCCGCCGCTGCCGGACGTTGCGGCAGTTGAACCGCGTGGTGGCGATGCCGGTGGAGAGGTCGAGGTCGCGCTCGTAGTCGTGGACGGCATAGACGACTTCCCACCACGGGCCGCCGGGCTTGGGGTTGAAGAACCCCATCTCGTGGCTGGGGCGGACCTTGCCGCCGGCCCAGTCGATCACCAGCTCGCCAGCGCTCTGGTAGGAATCGATGTTGCGCTCGGGCGAAAGCAGCGCTTGCTCCGCCAGCGCGTAGGCCTCGGCATTCCGGCCGGCGAAGAGCAGCTCGCGTATCCGCGGCAACTCCTGCCTGGCCCGCGGATTGCACCGGTCGAAACGCCGGCCTTCCCACAGGGATTCCTCGTTGACCTGGATCGCCTCGCGCGCCACGCGGCCGAAGACCATGGCGCCGAGGCGGCCGTTGCCGAGCGGCAGGGCATGATTCCACTCCCAGGCGTGAGTCCGATACAGCAGGCGAACGGGCGAAGACACAGCGGGTGTTTGCATGGTTGTCGGTTAATCCTCATCCCGGATCTGCGCCGGGGCAATGTCGCGGCCGGTCATGCGGATCTCGATTCCGTTCGGAGGCGCAGACACTGCCACGAACCGCCGCGCGGGGGCAAGGGAATTGCGGCGTTCTCCGTGATGCCTCAGTCACACGGTGGGAAACCGCAATAGGGCGGGGCCTCCCGCCGTCGCCCTTCGGGCTCTGGCGGGCAGGCCGGCCCCGCCGTGGCGGACCGGGACGGTCCGCCCTACCGTTGCTCCCCCCTGCTTCACCGAGGCCTTGCCGTTTTCCCGCCTTGATTTCGGCCGCGACCCCGGATAGCCTGACGGCCGTTTCCAGGGGTAAAGCGTGAACGGGGCGGAGACCGGCCGGCCGGGAGGATTGCGCGTCTCCCGCGCGGGCAGGATGGGGAACGCCGACTGACCGGAGGAAGCGGGATGTTCAGAGACCTTGTCGTCAGCACGCGGAGCCACCGTCGGTTTGACGGCAGGACCGCGATCGACCGTGGAACGCTCGAGGAGCTCGTGGACCTGGCCAGGCTTTCCGCCTCGGGCGGAAACCTTCAGCCGCTCAAGTACATCCTGTCCTGCGACTCCGCCAGGAACGCCGCGATCTTTCCGCATCTGGCCTGGGCCGCCTACCTCAAGGACTGGGACGGGCCCGCCGAAGGCGAGCGGCCGGCGGCGTATATCGTCATTCTGTGCGACAAGCGCATATCAGCCGCTCCGGGGTGCGATCACGGGATAGCCGCGCAGACGATCCTGCTGGGCGCCACCGCCAAGGGCCTGCGCGGGTGCCTGTTGGGCTCGATCAAGCGGGAGGCCCTGCGCAGTGCGCTCGCCATACCGGAGCACTTCGACATACTGCTCGTGGCGGCCCTGGGCAAGGCGGCCGAGGAAGTCCGGATCGACAAAATCCCCGCGGACGGAAGCATCAAGTACTGGCGCGACGCCGCCGGCGTGCATCACGTTCCCAAACGTTCGCTCGGCGAGATCATCGTCGGCTGAGCGTCATCTACGCCATGAGCTGCTGCCCTTCGACGAGGTCGCGGAACAGGCCGGGCCGGGCGGCAAGGTCGGCGTAGGCGCCGTCCTGGACGATGCGGCCCTCCTTGATCACGATGATGCGGTCGCAGTCCTTCACCGTGGCCAGGCGGTGGGCGATGATAATCGCGGTGCGCCCGGCGCAGATCTTGCCGATCGTCTCCTGGACGAGGCGTTCGCTGAGCGTATCCAGCGCGCTGGTGGCTTCGTCGAACAGCAGGAACGGCGCGTCGGCCAGGATCGCGCGGGCGATTGCCAGGCGCTGGCGCTGTCCGCCGGAGAGATTCGCGCCGCCTTCGCCGACCCTGGTGTCCAGCCCTTCCGGGAGCTGGCTGATGAACTCCCAGGCGTTGGCCTGCCGGCAGACGCGCTCCAGCAGGGCGTCATCGGCGTCGATCCGGGCCACCTTCAGGTTCTGGCGCAGGGTGGTGCGGAAGATGAACGGATCCTGCGGCACCACGCCGAAGCGGCGGCGGACTTCGGCGCCCACGCAGTGGCGCAAGTCCACGCCCGCGATCGAGACGCGGCCCCGGTCAGGATCGTACATGCGCAGCAGGAGCATCGCCATGGTGCTCTTGCCCCCGCCCGAGGGGCCCACCAGCGCCACGCGCTGGCCGTAGGGGATGCGCGCGTCGATGCCGTTGAGCACCGTTCTTTCCTCGTAGGCGAAGTGCACGCCCCGGAACTCCACTTCGCCGGCCGCGGGCACGGGCAGCTCCGTGCCGACGGGGTCGGGGGTGGTGCTGGCGGCGCGCATCACTTCGCTGATGCGCTCGATCGAGGCCTGGGCGCCGCCGAAGAGCGTGAACGCCTGGCTGAGCATCACGAACGGCCCCTGCAGCTGGGAGTAGGCCATCAGGAAGCCGGTGACCTCGCCGACGGTAATGTGGCCGCCCGCGTGCCGCCAGACGCAGACCGTCATCAGCACCGCGAAGAACAGGTAGTCGACGGTTTCCTGCTTCATGTATTCGACGTGGAACTTGACGTCGCGCTCGTAGCTCTTGGTCGCGATCATGCGCACCTGCGCGCCGAACTCCCGCGAGGCGCTGTCCTCCATGGCGTGCAGCTTCACCGCGCGGGTGCCGCGCAGGAGGTCGGCGACCGACCCCGTCACCGAGGCCTCGATCTGCTGGAATTCGCGCTGGAGGGCCCTGTAGCGGCGCCGGGCGCGCTCCATCAGCGCGACCTTTACCGCCACCATGACCGCCAGCACGCAGGTCAGGACCCAGTCCCAGCCGAGCGTGATGGCCACCGCCGAGAACACCGTGACCACGGCGCCGGCGAAGTTCATCGAGCAGTGCTGGTAGAACTGCACGACCTGGCCCAGCGGCGAGCCGAACAGGTAGCTGAACAGTTCGCCGGAGGAGCGCTTGATGTGAAAGCGCAGGCAGAGGTGGTTGACCCGGCGGAAGAACTGCTCGCGCATGACCGTCAGCATCCGCTCGCGAACCCAGGTGAAGATGCGGTAGCCGGCGTGCCAGGTGAGCATGCGTCCGAAGACCGACACCAGGAAGTAGGCTGTCGACAGCACGGCCAGCCGCGCCGGCAGCACGTCTTCGAGGCGCAACGCGCGCATCGCCAGGCTGAGGAACCACGGCGCCTTCTCGTGCCGCAGCACCCAGTCCACCAGCCAGGCCGCGGCGAAGATCTGAAAGGTGATGGCGAAGCCGTGCAGGGCGTTCAGGGTCGTGGCGGCGGCAAGGTGCCCGAGGTACGGCCGCAGCAGGGGGCCGATCACGCCCCACACGCCCGCGGAAGGCGCGTCGCCGCCGGCGCGGTGCGAGGGATTCGCCGTGCGGCTCACGGCCGGGCTCCTTCGGGCGGAAGCGGCGCCGCGCGCAACAGGATCCGCAGCGCCGCGGCGCGCCGTTCGGCCGCGCCGCCGCGCGGGGCGGGGAGGCGGTGAAGTTCCCACGCGATCGGAAACGCGATGCCCTGCCCGATCTCAAGCGCGCTCTTCCACGCCGAACGGCCCGGTTTCGACACGATGACGCTTGGCATGGCGAGAATCCATCCGGCCTGGACCGGGAGTCAACGTTGCGCTCGCTTCCCCGCCTCCGCCGGCGCCGGGAGGCCCGCGCATCAGGGCTTCCGCCCCCTCCGGTGTAGCATGCGTCTTTTCACGGGTTCCGGCGCCCCTTGCCGAGGGCCACGGCGCACAGGGCGCGGCCCGGAAGATCGATCCGGCGCTTCACGCCGTCGAGCGTGATCTCGGCCGCGCGCGGCCCTTCGAGGTTGCGGAGCAGCAGGCAGAACCGGCCGTCGGGGTTGCGGAAGCAGGCCGTGCCGAGCAACTGGCTGAAGCTGCGCACGCGGACCGCGCCGGGCTTCACGTTCGCGCCCAGGAGGCGGAAGACGCGGTAGTCCGGATTGAGCGCCAGCTCCTGTTTTGCGCCGTGGGCCGTGCACATGGCGTTCTGCCTCCAGCCCCAGGTGCTGGCCGGGTTCTCGCCCAGCACCGTATTCCAGTAGGTGAACACCGACGCGCCCGCCGCCGCGTAGCCCAGGAAGTCGTCGAACAGGCCGGCGGCTTCGACCTCGCTGTTCGCGCCGCCGTGGCAGACGGTCTCGGTGTGCATGACGCGGGCGCCGGGATACAGCAGGCGGAGATCGTCGATCGGCCGCGGAAAGCTGTACTGGAAGGCCGCGCCCTTGACAAAGGCGCGGAACCGGGGATCGCGGAAGCAGTCGTGCGCCTGGAGGCCGCTGACGGTCCGGAAGGTGCCGGCCCAGACCTCGGTCCTGATCCGGTGCGCGGCGAACTCCGGCTTGAGGTACTTCAGGTGGAAGCGCACGAAAAGCTCCGGCGTCCAGCGGCAGCTCGGGAACGGCGCGGGCGAATCCATCTCGTTCTGCACCATGAGCCGGTCGATCCTGACGCCTTCCCCGGCGTAGGCCTGGACAAAGAGGCGCAAGTACCGCGCATAGGCTTTGAGCACGCGCGGCTCGTCGCGCAGTTCGCAGCTCTCGACCCCGTCCATGCGCCCGCTCTTCTTCATCCAGCCGGGCGGGCTCCACGGGCTGGCGTGCACCCGCAGGCCCGGGTTCACGGCCTTGGCCGCCCGGACATAAGGGATCAGACACTGCCGGTCGCGCTCGATCGAGAAACGGGCCATGGCATAGTCGCCGGGGGTTTCCGCGAAGCTGTAGGCGCCCAGCGCGAAGTCGCTGGCGCCGACCGGCAGACGGATCCACGAAAGCCGCGCGCCCCTGGCGCCGAAGACCGCGTCGAAGAAACGTTTCCGGAGCCCGGACGGCAGCCGGCCGAGCGCCTGCACGCCCAGCTCGCTGACTGCCCCGCCGAGCCCTTCCCATGTCTGGAAGGCCTGCCTGGAACAGATTTCGACCCGCACGGACTGACTGTCCTGAAGCGGCTGGTTTGCATGGTTCCACCAGCTCACGCCCCTGACGGACTCGCGGGTAATTGCCGGCGGCAACGGTACGTGATCGGTCATGCGACTGCCCCCTGAAACCTGCCTCCTGCCTCCTGCCCCCTGCCTCCTGAACCCTTCCCCCTCCCTCACCGCGACTCGGCGCGCTCGGCGCCGGCGCGGGCGGCGTCAAGCCACGGGCGGGCGTCCCCGACGTGCTCCATGGCGCCGGAATTGAAGATGAAGCGCGTGCCCGCCGGCGCCCGGCGCAAGAGAACCGGCACGTCCTCCGCGGCAATCCAGCCGGGGACCATGACCGGCCCTTCGGGGCCGCCCAGCACCGCGTGAGCGCTGTCCTCATCCCATGTCACGCCGGTCGGAACCCGGTTGAAGGCGTAAAAGCCGGGGATGCGGCGAAACAGGTGGAACTGATGCCGGGCGTTGGCGCAGCAGTGCATTCCAATGGAGCCGAAAGCCGCCGAAAGCGCCGTCAGCTCCGGCAGGCAGAACTCCTCGAACATCTCCGGACTCATCGCGCCGCATTCGTCGTTGGAAACCCACGGGCCCATGTCCGGCGGCGTCCACGTGGAAGGACAGTGTCCGAAGGTGGTGTTCGGAAACTCGCGGCGATAGGCGGCGATGAATTGGCGCAGGAGCCCGGCGCACTTGGCCGCCAGGCGCTTCACCGCGTCCGGAGACTCGACCATGGAACAGAACAGATCGGTCTTGTCCCAGAGAATGCAGGCCGTGTCGAAGCCGGTCTGCATGTCCGGAGGGCCGATGGCGACATCCGGTCCGACCTCGCGCCGCAGGGCGGCCGCCAGTTCCAGCACGCGCATCAGCGGCCGGCAATTCTCGAGCTTCGCTTCCGGGATGCGGTCCGCGTCGGCGGCGCTCGCCACGCAGGGCTCGGCATAGGGGTTGCTGTCGGGATAGAAATGCGGCCGGGCGCCAAAGCAGGTCGCGTAGATGTGCGTGCCGGTAAGGATTCGCAGGAACGGCACCGCGTCATCGCCGGCCGCCTCGGAGAGCGCGACCCAGCGGCGATAGTCCTCGACAAAGGCCGGGACGAAGTGGCTGACGGGCTTGTCCGCGGTCGTATAGTCGCCCAGCTCGAAGATCGGTTTCATGGGCGCCTGGACAATGAATGCGTGCCGGGCGAACGGCCCGCGCGAGAAGAGCGTCCGGTGCAGGGCCTTGTTGCGCGCGAGACGCTGATCCGTGGCTTCCGTTGTCATGGCGGCGCTTGCGGATGCCGGGCCTACACCATCCGATCCAGCCGCTTGAGCGCTTCGTGCAGCGCGCGGCCGGAGTGGTAGCAGGCTTTCCATGGGTTCCCGAGATTCGCCCACAGCGGATCGCCGGTGCGGGACACCAGCGTGAGCCACTCGCCGTGCGCGTGGTTGATCATGTGCCGGTTCACGAAGTCCCAGGCCATGACAAAGGCCTTGAGGTAGCGCTCGTCGTTGAGCGTCAGGTAACAGTCCAGCAGCCCGACCAGGATTTCCGCGTTCTGCCAGAATTCCTTGTCCTGCACCAGGGCGGGGCCGTCGTGGGGGCCGTCGCGGTACACGCCGCCGTACTCCCAGTCGATTCCGAACTTCAACGCATGCTCGCCGAGCATGCGGATGGTATCGGCATACAGGGCGGGCGACCGGCCCAGGATTTCTCCCGCGCGCAGGAGGAGCCAGCCGAGCTCGAGGTTGTGGCCGTAGGAGGTCGTGTCGATGGGGTCGGACACGGCGTCGCCCTTGCGCTCGGCGTTCCAGGTGCGGCGGATGGCGATCGGCGGCAGCGGGTTGAACCACAGGTCGAACTGGTTGCGGCCGCAGCCGTTCGCGGTGTCGATCATGTGCTTGAGGATCAGGTCGATCACCTCCTGCAGCTTGCGGCGGTGGATCTCCAGCCCGGACGCCTGCGCCAGGGTCGTGAAGGCCTCGAGCAGGTGCATGTGGATGTCGAGCGACTTCCGGTCGCCCGCGCAGAAGCCGGGTTCGGAGACGCGCCAGTCGGGCTCGAGGTTCTCGTAGTAGCCGCCGCGCAGGGTGTCGGCGCAATACTTCTGCAGCAGGTCGAAGGTCCGCGAAGCATAGTCCAGACCGCGCGGGTCCTTCGTGGAAAGGTAGTACTGGGCCATCGCGTAGATGCCGAAGCTCTGCCCGTACACGACCTTGCCGTCGTCGACCATGGTCCCGTCGCGCCGCACGCGCCAGGCCCATCCGCCGCGCCCGGCGTCCCAGAAATGCCGGATAAAGAATTCGGCGCCCTGCCTGGCGTGCTCCGCGTATTCGGGGGCGTCGGGCAGCAGTTCGGCGAAGACGGACATGCCCCAGATCATGCGCGTCTGGGTGACGATGTACTTGTCGGTGTCGTCCTCGAGCAGCCGCGCCTGGTCGTCGAAGCACGTCAGGTACCCGCCGTGCCTGCGGTCGATGCCGTGTTCGGCCCAGAAAGGGATAAGCTCTTCGTAGAAGTGGCGCCGCATTTCGTTCCGCACGCGGAGCAGCGCGCTCTTGTCCGTGTCCTTCATGGTCCGGCCTCCTTACTTGAGAAACAGTTCGATCACGGGCACGGCCGCGTCCGGCCGCTTCTGCGGCAGGTTGACCACGAGGGTGTCCGGCCTGTTGCTTGCGCCGGCCTGGTGCGAGCGCCAGTCGTCGAGCCCGAGCGTGAGCTGCGAGGCATCGTGGAGGAATTGCGCGTATTCGACTTTTCCGCCCAGGCCGTCGATGTAGAGCTGCATGTAGGGCCAGGCGAAAACGTGGACGTAGAGGCGGCCGGTTGCGGGGTTGTACGTCAGGCGGCAGTCTTCGGGCGTCCGCACGCCGGCGGGGGCCTCGGTGCAGCCGTAGATCGACCGGTTGTGGCGCTTCATCCAGGCGCCGATGCCGGTCAGCCGGTCGAGCGCGCGGGCGTCGAATTCGCCGCGCCCCGTGGGGCCCACGTTGAGAAGCAGGTTGCCCCCTTTGCTGACGCAGTCGATGAGGGTGCGGATGAGCTGGTCGGTGTCGCGCCAGTCCGCCTCGCCGCGGTGGTAGCCCCACGAGCCGCTGAAGGTCTGGCAGGCTTCCCACACGACCCGCTCGCCGTCCACGGTCACCCACTCGCGCGGCTGGAACTGCTCGGGCGTCATGACGTCCCAGGCTCCCGGCAGGTCGAGGCGGTTGTCCACGATCACCGAGGGCTGCAGCCTGCGCACGAGCTTGTAGAGCTTCTCCGATTCCCAGGCCAGCCGGCCCTTGCCCTTCGTGAAGTCCGCGGGGCGGTCCTTGTCGGGGTAGGAGAAGTCGAACCACATCACGTCGACCTGTCCGAAGCCGGTGAGCAGCTCGGTGACCTGGTCGCGCATGTACCTGGCGTACTTCGCCTGGGCGCGGCCCTTGTTCATGCGGGCGCGTTCTTCTTCGGATCTGGCGCGGTAGGGCCCGATGCGGTCGTCGATCGTGTTCTGCGGATGATGCCAGTCGAGAAGCGAGTAGTAGAAGCCGACACGCACGCCCCGCGCGCGGAAGGCGTCGACCATCGGCCGCAGCAGGTCGCGGCGCGCGGCGGTGTTCGTGGCCTTGTAGTCCGTGTGCCGGCTGTCCCAGAGGCAGAAGCCTTCGTGGTGCTTGGTGGTGATCACGAAGTACTTCATGCCCGCGTTGGCGGCGGCGTCGGCCCAGGCTTCGGGGTCGTACAGGTCGGGATCGAAGCGCTTGAGATACTGGCGCTCGTAGTCCTCGACGGGGATCTGCTCGTTGTGCATGAGCCATTCGTGGCGGGCGCCCTGCGAATAAAGGCCCCAGTGGATGAACATTCCGAAGCGGTCATGCGTGAACCAGCGGGTGTCGCCTTTGGGCAATTCTGCGGTGGACGGTGCGGTCTTGGCCATGGTGTGCTCCCTGATCGTCGCGGGCGCGACCTGCGCCCGCGGTCGTGAGACGTTCTGCGCCGCGCATCGGCTGTTCGCGGCCCGGCCCGGCCGGATTACGCTTCCGCGTAGAAGTTCAGCGGCCTGATCCAGATGTTCCGGTAGCGCACGAGGTCTCCGTGGTCCTGCAGGTTCAGCGGGGCCCTGGGCGGATGCGGAACGTACCGTGAAAGCGCCCGGTGGTACGTGGGGCCCTGCAGCGCCCGGTGATGCTGCACAACCACGCCGTTCTGGATGACGGTGATATGGGCCGGCGCCACGAGGTCGGTGCCGTCGAAGCGCGGAGCCACAAACAGGATGTCGTAAGACTGCCACTCGCCCGGCTTCCGGCAGGCGTTGACCAGCGGCGGGTACTGCCCGTAGAGCGCCGCGGTGGTCCCGTCGGGATAGGTTTGATTCCGGTGGCAGTCCAGCACCTGCACTTCGTAGACGCTCATCAGGAACACGCCGCTGTTGCCGCGTCCCTGGCCGTCGCCCTTGACTGCGGCCGGGGCGGCCCATTCCAGATGCAGCTGGCAGTCGCCGAACGCTTCCCGCGTCCTGATGTCGCCGGCGCCGGGCACGACTTCCATGTAGCCGTGCTCGACTTTCCACCTGGCGGGGCTGCTGTCGCGGCTTGTTTCCCAGGCGTCGAGCGAGGTGCCGTCAAAGACGACCGTGGCGTCCGAAGGCGGCCTTCCGGCCTTGTCGTCGGTGGAGGCCGTTCCGGGGTCGATGACCGGCGGTTGCGGGCGGCGGCCGTCGTGAACCGTCCATTTCCCTCCGGGCAACAGCGGGGTGTCTTCGTAACCGAGAGCCATGGCGTTATCCTTTCCCTGGGAAACCCGTGATGTTGGAAGCGCGAGACTGTCATGACATGCGGCAGGAACGCAAGAACGAAGCGCAGGCCCCGAAACTCACGCCCCGGACGTTTCCCGGCGCACCGTCCGCACGTGTTTCATGCTGCGTGCGTCGGCTCAGCAAAGCTTCGCCCGCCGGCCGGGGGGATTGCCGACGAACAGGACGCGCGGCGCGTGGTCCCAGCCGCTGGAATGCTGCGGCTTGCGCAGCCACGGCCTCTTCGTGAGCTGGCCGCTCGTGTTGACGTTGAACCCTTCGTTGGACCGGTTCGCCGCGTGGAAAAGCCCGCTGTCGAGCTTCACCGCGAGCACGTTCTCGCCCTTCGCCAGCGCCGCGGTGACGTCGAGGCGGCAGGGATAGAACGAGTTCGCGTGCGAGCCGACCTGCTTGCCGTTGAGGTGGATTTCCGCGGCGAGGTCGAGCCCCTCGAACACGAGAAACGCCTTTTGCCCCTTTCGCGGGGCCGGCGCCCGGAACGTGCGCCGGTAGTACCAGAAGCGCTCCTCGACCCAGCGGCAGTGCAGCACGTTGAGCCCGTCGTTCGGCTCCTCGATGAGCCCGGCCCGGAGCAGGTCGAGGTGCACGGCGCCCGGCACCGTGGCCGGGATGGCGCGCCGCTGGTCGGCGGGATCTTCCAGCGCCTGCACATCCCGCGGGCCGCGGTCGCCGTCGTGCCAGCGCAGGGACCATGTGCCGTTGAGGTCGAGGGTCACAGTTCTTCTCCGCATTTCGATTGCTGCCGGTTGCTGTCGGCCGCTGCCGATTGCTGTCGATTCCTCTCGTAGTCCACCACCCCGCGGCAGGCGGGGTAGCCGGTGCAGCCCCAGAATGGCTTGTTGTCCTTGCGGGTCTTGCGCAGCCGCGTCGGCGCGCCGCACTGGGGGCACTTGGGGCCTTCTTCCGGTTGTGCAACGCCATCCTGTTGCACGCGGGCTTCGCTGCGCACCGCGCTCATGCGTTCGCGAAAGCCGCCTTTCTCCACAAACTCGTCCCCGACGCTCTTGATGTACTTGTCCAGCATGTTGAGCGTGCGGGAGATCAGGATCAGGAGCGTGTTGGCCCGCACGAGGCTGTCGTCGGCGAGCAGTTCGGGCTCAAACTTCCGGCATTGGGCCAGGACGTGCAGGCAGAAGCCGCGATTGATGTCGTCGCCGTAGTCCGGCGCGTCGAGCCGCAGGCTGAAGATGCGCTGCGCCTCCGCGCCGGCCATGGGCCACGGCGCCTGGCCGCGCATCATCAGCCACTTGTTGTAGTCGTCCCGCAATTCGCAAAGGCTGGCGCGCGCCACGTCGAGCAGCTCGATGGCCGTGGAGTAGGAGGTCATGAGGCGCTCCGAACCCTCGGCGAAGTTCCGGCATCCCGACCGCGCCGCGTGCGTCATCTGGCCGTAGGTGCGTCCGCCGGGGTCGTTCTGCAGGTTCAGGAAGCGCTCGCAGAAATGACCCGTGCCCAGTTCCACCACGTTGCCCAGCACAAAGGCATCCAGGAACCGATACCCCGCCGACTTGCGAAAAAGCTCCATGGTCTTTCTCCTCCCGTTGTGTCGATAGCAGTCAGCAGCAATCGATTGCTGCCGACAGCAATCGATCCCCGCTTCCTGAAAACCACGCCACTCTACTTCAGCCGCAAGCCCGCCGCAAGCCCGCCGCAAGTCCGGCGACAGCCGGACGTCCGCAAAAAATAGGCAAGATAGCCGGCAGCAAGGCCGACCCGATCGTGGACATGGGCGCGTACGAGTTCCCTGAACCGCCGCCGTCGGGCACGCTGTTCCTGCTGCGGTAGGACAGGGGCAGGAGTCAGGAGTCAGGGGGCAGGGGGTAGGTTGTCGGTTGTCGTGGGAACCTCGTAGGCCAAGACCTGGGAGAGGCCGAAGACAACGGCCAGTAGCGCGGCCCCGTCCCCGGGGCCAGCGCAGCGCCCGCCCTCGGCCCGGGACGGGCCGGGGCG
>Ga0194112_10000162_pt1 | contig 87882 bp, 90 predicted proteins | sample TA2MahC400mmetaG_FD_146191 | JGI IMG/M metagenome (GOLD analysis project Ga0194112, IMG submission 146191) | Freshwater microbial communities from Lake Tanganyika, Tanzania - TA2015016 Mahale Deep Cast 400m | ecosystem: Environmental > Aquatic > Freshwater > Lake | place: Tanzania: Lake... | reverse complement strand
CTGCACCAAGTCTTCTGCCCGTTGATGACCCAGCTATCGCCATCCTCGACAGCCCTGGTCTGAATCGAAGCCAGGTCCGAGCCGGAGTTGGGCTCGCTGTACCCGAGGCAGAAGGAGGATTCGCCCCTGGCTACCTCGGTGAGGTACTTCTTCTTCTGCATCTCGGTGCCGAAGAGCAGAACGGCACCGCCGACCCAGTTGACCGATATCTCCCACTCGATGCCTACCGGGGCACGGTGGTAGTACAACTCCTCGGCAAGGATGAGCCGCCTGATGTGGCCCATCTCTGAGCCGCCGTACTGCTTCGGATAGGCGGGGGCCAGCCATCCCTTCTGTGCCAGTTTGCGCTGAAACTGGCGCAGCAGAGCCCACGACTCGTCCGTCTCCTCCCACAGACCAGGGTCGAGCTCCGCCCATCTGGGCGGGATCTCCCTCTGGAGCCACTCCTTCACTTCTGTTCGGAAGGCTTCTTCTTCGGCGGAGAACCTGAAGTCCATCCTGCTCCTCCCTGCTTCGAGGTGGCTATCCTTCCGTCACCGGGTGCCTGCCGCCGTGGCAGTTGAGGCCGACCAACCATGCATCGAGGGTGTGACGGATCCGCGGATGTGGTCCATCTTCTCTATGCGTGCTCCGGCTTCGGCCTGGCGGCAATGAAGGCCTTCAGCATCGAGTTCGCCACGGCCTCCCCCTTCTGGTTCTTGACTGACTGCCTGAGGGTCACCACTCCTCCCAGATCTCCCTTGTCCTGCTTCTCAGTGACCTCAAGCTCCACGTGTATGGTATCGCCGATCTTGGTTGGGGCGGTGAACCTTACCTTGTCCATCCCATAGAAAGCGATTATGGCCATGTCATAGAGAGGCAGGAGTCCATTGGCCACCGATAGAACGAGCAGACCGTGGGCGATCCTCTCCCCGAATGGGCCCTTCCTGGCATACTCAACGTCGCAATGCAGCGGGTACCAGTCCCCGGTGAGGGCGGCGAAGGCAACGATGTCGGTCTCGGTGATGGTCCTGCCTCTGGTGGCTATGGTCTCACCAACCTGGAAATCCTCGAAGTACTTCATGAGACTCCTTGCCGGGTCTGTTGGCGGTCCATCTTCGAAGGGCAAGCCCCTGCAACCGGAGTGGTCTGATGGCCCTGCGGCTCGGCCACCCCGCTGGCGAGTCCCCCGAGGGGCTCGGAGCCTGCTCATTGACCACTAGGGAGATTCTATCCCCTGCCAGACTGACGGCGCAAGCCGGAGGCAACCGCCTACGCATGCCTCAGACCGGGGCTGGCGGTCCCGGCGGAGTCACTTCACCAAGCGCTGCTTCTTGATGGTCTCGATGGCCCGCTTGGCTGCCTCTGCGCAGCCGGATGTGCCGCCGATGCCGGGGCTGCACACGGCGTCACCAACGTTGAAGACGTTGCGGATGGGCGTCTCCCGGGGCATGTTGTAGGCCGGCCCCAGCCAAGTCCGCCCCTCGGGCAGATCGTGGTCGATGTTGCGGATGTCCATCTTGAGTATCCGTCCGCCCTTCCTCCGCCAGTCGGGTAAGATCATGTCTATGTCCTTCAGGCATTGACGCTCTTCCTCTTCGGGGTCTATGGGGAACAGCGTGGAGGGCGGAGTAGCGCAGGCCCAGGTGAGATGCTGACCCTTGGGTGCCATGGCGGGACAGGAATTGGTCAATGGGATGGCATCGGTGATCCTCCGGGCGTTGGCCACCAGCATCGCGCCTGCCTCGCCGCCTGGCAGACACAGAGGCTGCTCGCTGGCAATATGGATGATGGTGATCGGCGCCGGGCGCATCTTCACCCTCATGTCAGCCAGGTACTCCTCAGTGAAGCTCTCCTCGCCGGCCAGAGCTACGGTCTCCCTGACGCCGATGTTGCTGACCACAGCCTTGCAGGGGATCTCGGCTTCCCGGCCCTCCCTGTCGATGACCACGCCGGTGGCTGTGCCTTTGTGGACAATGATCTTCCTGGCCGAGGAGTTGGTCCAGACATCGCCGCCGGCCTTGACTACAGCGGAGAGCTTCTCCATGTTGGCCAGATTGCCGAAGGTGGACAGGTCCACGTCGTTGAAACCCTTCTGGGTGGCCATGAAGTGGAAGAAGTTATACACCGGGATCTCGTATGAGTGCGCCATGAGCATACCCACCGAGATGGCGTCGAAAATGCCGTGGACATCCTCGTTGTCGGTGTAGCGGAGGAGCCACTCCTTGATAGTCGTCGAGCCGAGCTTCTCCGGCTCCGATACGGCTGTGTGAATGCTGGCCATGATCTTCCGGCTGGCGATCTCTTTCACCATGCTCCCGACCAGCCTGGCCTTGTTGGCGGCTATCCTGTTGCAGATCTCAAACAGGGCGTTCATGCGGTGCTGAAGCGGCAGCTTGTACTCCTGGCCATTGACCCAGTAGAAAACCTCCAGACAGGGCGTGCGGTCGAACTCCGCGCCGACTTCCTTGCATATCCGGGGCACCCATCCTGACTGATGTATGAAGGGGGCGCCAGTCATCAGCCTGAAGCCGTCCACAGTCTCCGTGGAGAATCTCCCCCCGACCATGGGGCGCTTCTCCACAACAAGAGTCCGGTATCCCTCCTTGACGGCGAGTGCGCCGGCACACATGCCTCCCATGCCACCACCGATCACCACAACGTCGTATTTCAGATCAACCACGTACAAGCCTCCTTGCGGGACCAGCGTTCCCCAGCAGTGCTCTCCTAGTTTTACCACTTCGCGGCCCGCAGCCGCCAACAGGAGGGAGCACAGCCTCGCTTCCGGCTGCGCAATAGACGGAGGCACCGCCGGAAAACGCGAAGGGGCTCCTCACGGAGCCCCAGGCTTTGCGGAACGCTGTGGTCTCTCTGTCGCCCGGCTACCCGGCTCTGACCCTCTCGGTGGCCGGCCGCTTCTCCGCTGCCCTCTTGGCACGGGCCTCGCGGACCGTGGCCATGAGCCCACCCAGGTTCAGGTACCACACGAACGCCACCGGCAGGAGTATCACCGGGATTATCACCACCATCGCTACGATGAACTGCCATTCCATTTCATTGCCTCCTTCACTTCGCCTCTCTGACTCTCTTCTTCGACTTCCCTAGGCGGTGGCTCGGGCCCTCCTACCGGCCTTGCGAGCCTCTCTGACGGCACCATGGATGCCACCGACTGTCAGATACCCCACCAAGGCCACCGGTAGAAGGATGATTGGGGCTGCCAGTGCCATTGCCGTTACGATCTCCCATTCCATTTTGGTTCCTCCTTCTCCAGGCGGTGGGCCTTCTTCTTTTCCGCCACAAGAGTAGCACGGGGCGGGGCCATTCGACTTCCGCCGCCATACCTGTCGCAGCCTGCCGAAAAGTCGCCAATGACAGATCATGTCCAAGGTAGAATCTACCCGGGGAGTGCCCCGTAGCAGTAGGTAGATATGCCTGCTCCGTGCTTCAGAACCCCGCCGTTCCTTCGTCTCCGGTCCATTCCGGGTGGTAAAATGCTTGGGGTGAACTCCCGGTTCAGCCCGCTGTGGTGAGAGCCGGACCAGGCGAAGAGGCAGATGAAAGGAATCGCGGCAGCCTTTTTCATGGTCATTGGCCTCGCCGCGTCACTTGGGGGATGCTCGTCCGGGGGCACGGCGCACTACATCGACACGGCGGAACTCGAGGCCGCGCGGACGGAGGTGCACCAGGCCCAGACCGCCATCACCAGCTGCCTCTACGAAGCCGGCAGAGCGCAGCTTGACTCAGCCGTCAGGGCCTGGGATGGCGGGCCGGATCAGGTCACCTGCACCGTCGGTGCTCAGACCTACGACGCCGGGGACTACCTGCACGTCGCCAGCTTCAAGGCCACGTACGATGTAGATCTCAACGGGGTCATCACCAGAGGCCGCAATGTCTCCCGGCTTGGCGTGAGATGGGACCCCGACGCCAGGCAATGGGCTCCCCTCTAGAGCCCCGCTCCGCGTCCGCCGCCTTCCGTGCCCATGCAAGGGATGACCGTTCTTGCCTGCCTCTGCTGCTCTGTCCCCCGTTTGTGCCAGGCCTATCGGGCCGATATACTCTTCATCAGGTAGGCAGCGAAACCACGAAAGAATCCGGATCTGTCATGAGAGGCATCCCCCTGGCTTTCTGTGCGGCCGCGATGGCCGGCGCGTTCCTGCTGGCTGCGCTGCTCTCTGGCCAAGCCCTGCCTGCCCGGGCCTCCACCGCCCCTCCGGGCGGGTCCCCCGTACCCGGCTGGGAGGCCAGTCCCGACGGCGATCCCGTTGGCGGCGGTCCGGGCTACAGCCAGATCATCACCGGCGGTGACTACATCTGTGCCACCGGCAGTCAACTGATGGCAGCATTGGCCATGGCCGCGTCCGGTGAGGTCATCTTTGTCCCATCCGCGGCCAGCATCGACCTCACCGGATCGTACGACCTCCGAGTGCCTGCCGGCGTCACCATCGCCTCTGACCGCGGCTCGGGCGGCTCCTCTGGAGGGCGCATCTTCACCGGGTCCATGACGGCGGAGTTCAGGCGCCTCTTCGAGGTGGGCGACTATGTCACCTTCAGCGGCCTTCGGCTGGAGGGGCCGGACGGCAGCCAGGGCTCCAAGGGGGCTGATCCCACCATAACGGGGATATACTCCTACGGCGCCAAAGGACTAGTGGTGGAGAACTGCGAGATCTTCAACTGGACCTTCGCCGGGGTGGCTGTCTACAACGATGGCGTGGATGGCATCAACAACCGGGGGCGATTCTACATCCACCACAGCTCCTTCCACCACAATCGACGCGAGGGATACGGCTATGGAGTGGACACCGCGGGCAGCAGCGGGCTGATCGAGGCCAACTCCTTTGACTACGGCCGACACTTCATCGCCGGGGGCAGGGGCTTCCCGGTCAACTACGTCGAGACTCGATTCAACGACTTCGGACCGAACTGCAGCAATGCCCTGTACGATCAGCACGGTGGCAATGACGATCCATCCTGGGGATTCGATGACGGGCCGGACTCCGCGGTGCCGGCCGGCGGCACCCTGCTGATCCACCACAATACCTTCCGCTCTGCTGACCAGCCCAGCGTGGCCGTCCGGGGCGTGCCCTACGTTGCCTGCGAGGTGTATAGCAACTGGACGCTGTGGCCGGAGTCCCAGTCAGCCAAGTGCTTCAAGCAGCGGCTGGAGAACCTTGACCTGAAGCCATACCAGAATATGAGCGTCCACGACAACTGGTACGGTGTAGCGCCGGAGACTCCCTTCACCGCTGCCAGCCGGCTGCAGGCCGGCTTCTCGGTGGGCTCCGCCGGGACCTCCGGCGACTCCATCGTGGTCCTGTTCACCAATACGTCGTCGGGCGGCGTCCCGCCGGTGACCTGTGCCTGGGACTTCGAGAACGACGGGTTTGTTGACAGCACCGAGTGGCAACCGAGGCACTCCTATGGGCAGTCAGGGACCTATACCGTCAGCCTGACGGTCATGGACGCCACCCGGGACGCCGATACCGAGGTGAGATGGAACTGCCTGGCCGTCCTGTCCTCCGGCGGTGCCACCGTGGAGACAGCCGACGGCCAGGTCATGGCCGAGTTTCCCCGCGATGCTTTCCCGGACGTGGCCATGGTCAGCCTGGAGACGACGACCCTTGCCGGCCTCCCCGGCGCCCCCCAGGGGTTCACCGCTGGGGACACCTGCTTCACAGTATTGGCTCTGGATGGCAGGGGCATCGTCGTCGCCGATCTGGCCGAACCCGGCACTATCACTGTGAAGTACTCCCCGGCCGACCTGGAGGCAGCGGGCGGGCACCCCGGGAGTTTGGTGCTGGCCTATTGGAATGAAGTGGCCGGTGAATGGAAGTTCCTTGACACGGTTGTGGACAAGAAGGCGACGACCCTGACCGCCACCACCACTCACCTCAGCACTTGGGCGGTGATGGCATCCCCCGCCCGTGCTGAAGGGCGTGGCATTGCCCTCTGGGTCTGGATCCTGATCGGGGTTGGCGGCGTGGTACTCGCGGCTGTCATCCTACCCCGGTGTGTCTCCATAAAGCTGGTGCACGGGGAGTGAGATTGCCGCGGTCGCACTCGTGCTACCAGTACTTGAGCAGCTTGGACTGGTCGTCAACCATGGCGCCGGACACGGCGAAGATGAAGTCGATCAGGGACCATATCCATACCGGTATGAGGAAGACCAGGCCCAGGCCGAAGATCCATACAGTGGCCCAGCCCAGGATGCCCAGGGTGAGCATCACTGCCGCCGTTCCGAACCTTCCGGTGTAGAAACGGTGTGCCCCGAACTGACCCAGAAACCCCGGCCAAGCGAACAGCGACGCGGCCAGCCTCGATTTCGGGGAGACGTTCGCTTCCTCCACCAGCCTCGCTCCGCAGCCGGAGCAGAATAGCGGATTGCCCGCTGCTTCCTTGCCACATCTGGGACAGAACATGACTACCTCTTCCTCCTCTCATCCGGCGGTCTGCGTTTCCCCGCCCCCGGCTTCTGCCGCTCCACCTTCAGTCGCTGCCTGGTGCGGAACCAGGATGGGGTTCGATAGCCCTTCATCGTCCTTCGGGGCTCCTCCTACACCTGCATCCTGGCCAGGCGCTTGACACCGAGTTTGACCATCCGCCACCTCCCGATCTTCGTGGTCAGGATCTTCTTGTAGAGGAAGCCGGTACTGACCGGAGGCACAGTAGCTGTCTCCTTCTTGCGCAGGTGTATGGCCTTCAGGTTGCAGCCTGCCGCGCAGACGCCGCAGCCGATACAGCGGTCGCGGTCCACCACGCACACGTCATTGATCAGCGTCGCCGCCTGCAACTGGCATCGGTCAACACAGGATGCACAGGCGTTGCACCGCCCGGCATCGACTTCCGCATAGTAGCTGCTGGCATAGAGCTCTGACGGTTTGGGATGCTTCTTTGCCGACATCAGCAGCCCGCAGCAGTCCCCGCAGCAGCAGCACACGGCCTCCGGCCGCTGCGAGTTGATGGGTTGGAGGACCAGGCCCGCCTCCTGGGCTTGGTTGAGGATGGTGAGCGCCTCCTCCTTGGTGATTGACCGCGCCAGACCCATGTCCAGGTAGTGCTCAGCCGCTCGGCCGAATATCAGACAGGTCTCGCGCAGGTCGGTCTGGTGGCAGCTCTCCCCCACCCTGTCCTTGGCCTGTCTGCAGATGCAGTTGGCCACCACCATCTGCCCCTCAACCGCGCCCACGATCTCTCTGATGCTGTCGTACGTGGCGACTCTGTGCTCCTGGGGGATCCCCCGTTCCACCGGGACTGTCCGCAGTTGGGGGATCCTGGTCCGGTACAGCTCGACGCCGAAAGCCTCGTCGAGGTACTGCAGCATGTCTTCGACGAAACCCTGGGGCATCCTGTCCACCTGGTGTTCGTACATGCCTATGGCCAGCATCTCATTGGCGTAGTACTTGTGGCCATCCCTGGTCCGGGACATCACCAGGCCCTTCTGCACCATCTGGTCCAGCGACCGCTCCAGTTCCTCGATGGACGTCCCCGTCTTCCTCACCCTCCGGTGGACCCGGGTCAGGGACTCCGGCAGCATGGACAACTGGGTAGCCAGCCAGGCTTCTTCAGGGGTGAAGAGGTGCCTCAGTACGCGGATGTCCACCCCGGACTCTGTGGCTGGGAAGCCGATGGGCAGCCTGTCCAGATGCCTCTGCAGATCTCGATAGACCTCGGTCTCGGTAGTCATCCCGTCCTCCAATCGTCGACGCTACACTTTCTACACCATTGACTCTGCTTGTGCAAACAGCCTGAGGGCCCCGACTGCTTCTAGCGGCCTTGACCTGGCTTGCCCCGGATCCGCCGCTCCACTAGAATGCTGCTGGCCGGGCGGTGCCCTGGTCGAATTGCCTGCCTATGATGGCAGATGCCAACGGAGGAACAGCCATGTTCAGAATCTCAGTCCTGTATCCCAACCAGCCGGGCAAGAAGTTCGATTTCGACTACTACGTCAACAAGCACATCCCTCTGGCAGAGAGACTCCTTCGCCCGGGCGGGTTGGTGAAGGTCGAGGTGGACAGAGCCGCTGACGCCAACGCCCCATTCATTGCGGTGGCGCACCTGTACTTCAATTCAGTGGACGATTTCCAGAATGCCTTTGCCGTGCACGCCGCCGAGTTCATCACGGATTCTCTGAACTACACCGACATTGCGCTCCAGGTCCAGATCAGCGAGATCGTCAAGTAGGGGACCCAGCCAGACACCAGCCCTGGGGACACCTCCCCGCAGCCTTCACTGATGATCGGCTCAGCCGTGGGTATGCTGGCGGCAGACAAAGAAAAGAGGCTGGTTAGTCACCAACCTGACTTGCTGGGCAAGATCAGGTCCACCCCCCTTTCAAAGGATGACTTCCAGCCTTTTCGCCGTCCTGATTGTGGGACTTCCGGCCTGCGCCTGTCAACTTTGGTTTGTGCTGCTGGAGAGTTACCTGTTGCGCTAAGGAATACCTCCAGCTGCTGCGGGGCCCTTTCACCATGAGACTGCGCATTCCGGATGCGGTGGTGCTGCTGATTGCCCTGACCGTTGGCGGCCTATCGGTCTACCGGGGCGAGCAGATCATAGCTGCGATCTGCCTCGCTATTGGGGCGTGCTATGGAGCTGTCATCTTCTGGCGGCGGAAGAATCGGAGGGACAGACGGTAGATCTGCCGCGCCCGGGGCAGCGCTAGCCCATCACCGCGAACTCGCCTTCGAAGACGTACAGCTTGTGACCGCTGTCCATGGTCACCAGCCAACTCTCCGGCGTGTCCTCTCCGGTCTCCCCGGCTCCTATGACCGTGCCCAGGTCACCGCAATTGCACACCGGCCAGATGCTCCGCGACATCCGGATTCGCGAACCGGGCTCTGCCTTTGCTCCCCCGTTTCCTCCCACTGGCAGGACCAGCAGTCCGTCGGAACTGATCCACACGGGCACGTCCACCGAACTGCCGTTGTTTACGATACACCCAATCTTCTTGCACCACCTCGTATCGCCGTTGCTGCGCTCCAGTATTCCTTCCTCCCCTTCTCGGCCTCTCTGAGGTTCTAGGTGGCGCATTCTACAATGCCTCTCATGGTCTGTCCAGTCCAGTGTGTGACCTTCTGTTGCGAACGAGTGTGACGCCGGGCTCAAGAAATCGGCCAGCCCGCCGCATCTGGTGCGGTGTTATAGCCTAGACCGGCCCCACCACCGGCGCCTCTCAGAGGACGGTGGGGAGATCACAAGATTGTCTCCGTCAGGGGTGCAGATGATGATGGGGGCTGCGGCCTTGGGCTCGGGCCTGGGAGCCCGGCTGGTCTCAAGTGGTGGCTGGGGGGAGGCACCGCCGCCTTCTAGGCCAGCTTGATGTCGGAAGTGGCTGCGGCCTGTTCCAGGAATCGGGTGAGGATCCTGCTCTTCAGCTGATTCCGCTGGCGGACCGGCGACACGAACTTGCCCTTGATCCAGACGCAGTTCGGCTCCACGTGAATCAGTACCCGTGGCCCGCTGGCTGCTTCATCCAGGAACTCGGGATAGCCGTCCTGGAACATGGTCCGGGCCTCGGCCAGATAGGCATCGTCCTCCGCCCGGAGGATGTCATCCAGAAGTGCGGTGGCCTTCTCGACGTCGCTGTCGACTGTCACCGGGATGCGCACTTCATCGAACATGTAGTCCGAGGCAATCGTCTGGCGCTTGACCGAGTAGTCCTTGGAGTAGTTGAGCACCGGATGGTCCAGGATCACCAGGTTGGGCAGATGCATGATCCTGCCCGTAAGTTCTCCCCCCAGCTTCTCGTCCTCGCCCACCTCCTCCAGGGTGGTGTGGATCAGCCCCACCCAGCGGACATCGCCCTTGATGTTGCCCACCCTGATTCTGTCCCCGGGACGGTAGATCCTGGAGAGCAGGATGTGGAAGTAGGCGAAGAAGCTGGCCACGTACTTCTGGAGTGCGAAGGCCAGTCCCAGCGCGATGATGGGGACGGCTATGGCGATGTTGGTCGAATACATCATGGCCGCCACCAGTCCGGCGACGAAGCCCAGGAGGATGGCGAAGGCGGTGACAGCCTGCAGCAATGCCATGGTTCAACCCGATCCGGTGGGGATGGGCCTCCCTCCCGATGCCGTGATCGCGAGGATTCGACGGTTCATGATGTTGCCGCGGTATTATAGCACCATGTTCGTGGCGGTTTCACGAAAGGAGGCCTGTCAGCCGGATCTTCCGGTATAATCCCTGCTGGACGAGCACATTCGGGGATGCCGCTGTGAACAACCTCAGGAAATACGGCCAACCACCCCGCGCGGTGGCGCTTGTCCACGGCGGCCCCGGCACCCCCGGGGAAATGGCCCCTGTGGCCCGGGAACTCTCAGAGGCCTGGGGGATTCTGGAGCCGCTGCAGACCAGGGACACGCTCCAGGGCCAGGTCGAGGAACTGGAGACCGTGCTGGCGGAACACGGCCTTCCGTCCCTGACCTTGATCGGCTACTCCTGGGGGGCCGTGCTCAGTTTCATGGTGGCTGCCCGCAATCCCTCGCTGGTGGGGAAGCTGATCCTGGTCAGCAGCGCCGTCTTTGAGGAGAGATACGCCGCTGGCATCATGGAGACCCGGCTGTCCCGCTTGTCGTCTGAAGAACGGGCGACGGTGGATCGGCTGAGCAGGGAACTGGAGGATCCGGCCGGCAAAGACAAGGATCGTGCCTTCGCCCGACTGGGCGACATCATCGCCCGGGCCGATTCCTATAATCCTGTGGCAGACCTGGACAATGGGGTCATCGAGTACCAGTACCGCATCTACGAGGGAGTCTGGAGAGAGGCCGTGCGACTCAGAAGCAGCGGCGCCCTCCTGACCATGGGACAGGGGGTCAGATGCCCGGTCCTGGCCATCCATGGAGACCACGATCCCCACCCGGCCGAGGGGGTCAGGATCCCCCTCTCCGGAGTGCTCGGGGACTTCCGCTTCCTGCTCCTGGAGCGCTGCGGGCATTGCCCCTGGCGGGAGAGGCATGCCAGGGACAGCTTCTATGCCACGCTGAGAAGCGAACTGCAGCTCTGACTGCCGTCTTCGGGCCATGCCGGCCGGATGCTGTTCCGCCGACACCCGGCCCCTTCTTCATCCCGGCAGGCGGGCGGCCCCCCGCTGAGGGTTTTGACCATTTGCCCCCGACTAAGTGGGTAGGATCGCCACAGGCAGGTGAAGCACCTGGGGCGAACCTGACATAAGCAACTGGGGAGCCATGAGGCACCACCTGTAGGTGGTCACTTGGGTGGTGCTGAGCTAGTAGTGAAACCGACCCCACCGGGTCGGTTTTTGTTTTGCCGGAAGAGCTTCTTGCGGCAAGGACCTCAGCGAAGGGGGAGTGTAATGCAGAAGGAACTCTACGAGCAGATCGGCATCCTCCTCGAAGCAGCGGATGCACTGGCTGTCGAGGAGTATGAGGATGACTCCAGCAACAACCCCGGTGACACGGTGCGTGTCTTCATGGGGGAGACCCTGTGCATAGAGGTGAGAGACAGACTCCATCTGTACCAGGTGGACGTCTTCGCCAAGAACATGCACGGCCGGTATGACACAGGGAACCCCCTCTTCTCGATGAGGATCCAGGGACACGGCTGGCTGCTGAAGTGGCTCATCGGCAAGCTGGAGGCGGCCCCCGCCCGGCCCCCCGTGGCCAGCCCGTCTGAGGCCTGGCCTCCGGAGTGGCTGCTGACCGCCTTCGGGGACACCGACACGGTCTGAGGCCGCAGGACCGGGCCGCAGCTATGACCTTCAGGGATAGCAGCTATGGATAGAATCAGGCGTGTCCTCAACGGACGGGCGCTGCCCCTGTTCCTTCTCTGTTGCGGTTTCGTCGGGCTTTCCAGCGTCTTTGCCCTGATGTGGGTGGAGGGGGCTGTCAAGGCGGTGGAGCCCATCGCCTGGATCAGGGGCCTGGAGTTGGGACTCTGCATACTCATCGCCGCCTATGCCTTCTGGCAGCTCCTGAGAGACCTGAACCGGCACTGACCGGGCTGCGCTCCTCTTTCGATAGATCCCTAGCCATGACATCATCCGCCGGTCCACGCAGATCCGACTCTGCGGGCACCACCCCCGCGAGCTCCCCGCCCCGATGACGCCGCGGGGCAGTGAAGTTGGATGACGGGGCAGCGGATGTTATAATCGTCATCCGATTGTTCATCCTGGACTGAAGCGGGTCTTCTCATTGACGAACAGTCTCCGTTGAGGTGAGATCATGGCCAAGGTTCAACTGCGAAAGACATTCAAGGCCCCCATAGAGAAGGTGGTCGAGTACTTCGGCAACCCCGAGCTGCACCTTGGCTCATCTGGTGATCCCGGTGCGTCCTGCAAGGTCATCAGCAGGAAGGAGAACGAACTGGTCATTGAGGATGAACGGGACGCGGGCCAGCGGCGATTGAAGACCACGCAGAGAATACGGCTCCATCTGCCCCACCGGGTGGAGACGGAGATAATCGATGGTCTGGCCAAAGGTTCGAAGTCCGTCACCAGTTTCGAGGTGGATCCCGAGGGAACCAGGGTGACCTACACCACGGATCTCAAGTTTGGCGGCATGGCTGGTAGGGTGTTGGGCCGGCTGGGGAAACCACTGTTGAAGAAGATGATGGAGGAGGAGATGGAGGCCGCGGCGGAAAAGGCCCGCAAGTACCTGGAGGGGGAGCAGTGATGCCCGGGCAAAGCCGCGAAGACGGCGGCCTGACCAGCTCCATCAGGGAGACAGTGCTGGGCCTGCTGGCGTGGGTTCTGGTGCTGGGACTGGGCTTCAGGTTCACCCTCCTGGTCAAGGCCACCTCCTGGTGGGTGATTCTGCCCGTGGAGTTCGCCCTCCTCGGGCTGGTAGTTCTGGTGGCCGCTCTGTCGGTGAGGAAGGGCGGGCCAAAGCCTTGACTCCCTGCTGACGAACTCCCTGTCGCTCTCGTCAGCCCATCTGTCCCGTTTGACCGCCCTCAAGCTGCCCGGCCCGCTGCGCCGCGTTCCTGTCGCCCCCCCAATCTCCAGAGGCGGCCCGCTGGAGCCGTCGGCATGCGAGCGCTTTGGGTCGCTGCAACTAGCCATCTGGGGCTTCCCCAGGCATGGGACTGCCCCGATAATGGAGTTGAGGAGACCCCACTTTTGCGCACTGCCTGTCCCATCATGAGTGGCGAACGGGCAGTGGAATGGAGAAAACATGTCACGCATGACCGACATCGTGGTGGATTCATACCGCCAGGCGCACAGGCCGGTTCCCGCGGCCCATGATGGCCATTCTTGTCGGGTCGAGGACATCGACGAGTTGCTCCGGCAGATTCTGCGGCTGCAGCCTCATGAGGAGCTGGATATCGTTCTGACTTCGGCGGGCAGACCGGCTGCCAGCAAGCCTGCCGGTGGCAACGGTCATCGCGGCTATCTCATGGACATCGAGCTGGGCCAGGTCCCCACTATCTGCGTCAAGAGAACCTTCTAGCCCCGGCGGTCAGACCCGCTGCACCCGGGCGCCTCGACAGCCCCGGCATCCACAGGCAGTCTGCGCCCCCAATCCCATCCTGAAGCCATTCACTGTGTGGCATCGGTGGATCCCCAGGAATCCCTAGGCCTCGGGTTTGACCGGCCCATGCGCAGGGCCTCGTGAGACTAATGATATGCCGTCAGCCGGTCCCGAGAGACGCCTGTGATGGCCCGAGGATAGACTGTGTCTGCAACCGGGGGATTCCCCGCGAGGTGCTTCCCCGGGTTGCCAATACGGTAGGGGAGTTGATGACATGTCAGCTAGACGACAAGCCACAACTGCAGGGGTTGTCTCCAGCCAGCCCTGCAGGCACCACTGGATGATTGAATACGCTCAGGATGCCACCAGCAAGGGAGTGTGCCGGTTGTGTGGCGAAGAGAGACAGTTCAACAACAACCTGCAGTCGGCCGCGGAGAGAGAGAAGGCCAACAGGCAGCCCCGACCCCAGCAACCTGACTGGGAGGCCGAGGAAGCCGGCAGTCTGGTGGCCTAGTGGGCATCATCTGGACCGCCGGGCGCTGTTCCTGACACTCCCCTAGTAGCGGCTGTGAGTCAGGCGTCCGGGCGAACCCCCAGGGAATCCAGGGCCTGACGCAGCGCCTCGATAAAGACGCGGTCATCCTCAGGGCGCACCGTTCGGGGGTCGAGGAGCAGCGAGTTGCCCTCCAACCGTCCCACCACAGGGGGCTGACCGGCCCGCAGTCGGGCCGCCAGTTCCTGAACCGCAATCCTCTGTCCCGCCTTGCCGGTGCCCTTGATGGTCAGAAGCCAGGTGGGCAGAGTGCCGCCCGGCAGGCTGCCCCCGCCCACCACTGATTCGCCCTTGGTCACGGTGGCCAGTCCCTTGAACTGCGCCGCCCACTCCCTGGCCCGACTCTCCACCTCATCAGGGTGCAGGGATATCATCTGCCATACCGGAATCCTCTGCTCCGCCTGCCCCTTGAGGTAATGGAGCAGGGTGGCGGCCAGACCCGCAATCCTGGTCTTGTCTATGCGCACGGCGCGAGCCAGGGGGTGCTTCCTCAGTTTCTCAATCAGGTACCTTTGGCCCACGACGATGCCGGCCTGCGGCCCCCCCAGCAGTTTGTCACCGGAGAAGAAGGCCAGGGCCACGCCGGCGGCAATGCTGTCCTGGACGGTCGGCTCGGGGGCCAGCCCGAATCGCGAAGTATCCAGGAGACAGCCGCTCCCCAGGTCATCAAGCACGGGCAGATCGTGCCTAGCTCCCAGTTGAACCAGTTGATCCACGCCCACCTCCTGGGTGAACCCCACCACCTTGAAGTTGCTCGAGTGTACCCGGAGCAGCGCCGCCGTTCTATCGGTGATCGCCTCCTCGTAGTCCGACAGATAGGTGCAATTGGTAGTGCCCACCTCCACCAGTCTGGCCCCGCTCTGGCGCATCACGTCCGGGATGCGGAAGCCGCCGCCGATCTCCACCGCCTGGCCCCGGGACACGATGACCTCTTTCCTCTTGGCCAGTGCGCTCAGGGCGAGGAGCACCGCCGAGGCGTTGTTGTTCACCACCAGGGCCGCTTCCGCCCCGGTCAGTCGGCACAGCAGGGAGGACAGGTGAACCTCGCGGGAGCCGCGGGCGCCGTTGGCCACATCGAATTCCAGATTGATGTAGCCGGACACGGAGTCCATGGCTGTTGTCGTCTCCCGGCTCAGGGGTGCCCGGCCCAGGTTGGTGTGCAGAACGACGCCGGTGGCGTTGATCACTGACCTCAGGGAGATCTGGGCCAGTGATTCCACTTCTGCCACAACGGACGCCACCAGTTGATCTGGAGTAGGGGCCGGTTCCCCCCGGGCAATCGCTGAACGACCAGCTTCCAGCACTTGGCGCACCGCATCGGTCACCAACTGGCGGGAGTGTGCTGCCTCCAGCGGCCGGAGACGTCTGTCCGCCAGGAGCTTGTCCACGCTGGGCAGGCTGCGATAGGCGTTCGCCATGCTGACCTCGTGCCCTCTGTCCTTGGACATACCAATGTAGCACAGGCCTCATGGAGGGGCAAACTGGGCAGGGCTTCTTTGACAAGCCGGCTCACCGGATGGTACAAATTCTGGAGGTACATACCCTGGGATACTCCTTGTCAATCCTGGCGGAAAGGGGGTGAGATCGATGAATCGCCGAACGTGAAGCCGTCTTGTCCGAAGAGCGTGGCTCTTCGTCGGGGGAGTTGCACTGAATCCAATTCGAAAAGGAGGCAACCATCTTGCGGCGATTGTCTCGATCGCTATCCCCTCGCCTGCTATTGATCGTTTCTGGACTCATCTTTGGGGCCCTCGCCTCGCTGCTGGTCCGGTGGGGCAATCCGGACAACATGGGCTTCTGTGCTGCCTGCTTTCTGAGGGACATAACCGGAGCCCTTGGCCTGCATCGGGCGGAGCCGGCGCAGTATATCCGCCCTGAACTGCTAGGGTTGGTGCTTGGCAGCTTCATCGCTGCCTTCAGCTTCAGGGAATTCCGAACTAGAGGCGGCTCATCGCCTCTAGTTCGCTTTCTTCTGGGCGCCCTGATGATGACCGGCGCTCTGGTATTCCTGGGTTGCCCGGCCAGGGCTCTGCTTCGACTGGCTGGCGGGGATCTGAATGGCATCACAGCCCTGACTGGCCTGGTCTCCGGAGCCTTCCTGGGCATTGTCCTGCTCAGGCGCGGCTTCAATCTCGGCCGGTCCGCCGCCATGCCGGCTCCGGCGGGTTGGCTGGCCCCCTCGTTCACCGTGATCCTGCTCCTGTTCGCCATCTTCACTCCCTTCTTCATCTTCTCCAGCGTGGCCGGACCTGGTTCACTGCATCCAGCGCTGTGGGTCTCTCTCATCGTGGGACTGGCTGTGGGCCTCCTAGCGCAGCGGACCCGCATGTGCTTCGTGGGGGGATGGCGGGATGTCGTGCTCATCAGGGACTTTCACCTCTTCAGCATCATAGCCGCCTTCTTCGTGGGGGCGCTGGTCACCAACTTCGCCCTGGGCCAAGTGGGGCACTGGGGGTTCAGTGATCAGCCCATAGCTCATGACGAGCATCTGTGGAACTTCTTCAGTATGGCGCTGGTGGGCTTGGCGGCCACCCTCCTCGGAGGGTGCCCTCTTCGCCAGATGGTCCTGTCTGGCCAGGGAGACACGGATGCCGCTGTCACCGTGCTGGGCATGATGGCCGGTGCGGCAGCGTCTCACAATTTCGGCCTGGCGGCCAGTGCCAAGGGAGTGACTACCTTTGGCGCCTGGGCGGTGGGCCTTGGGCTGGCCATGGCGCTGGCCGTTGGCCTTCTCATGAAGGAAAGGAGGCAGACGTGATGGTGGTCATAGATGCCAGGGGCTTATCCTGCCCCATACCGGTAGTCAGAACCAAGGAAGCCATTGACGCCAATGCCAAGACCCCGCTGGCCGTCCTGGTGGAGAGCGAGGTGTCCAGGGACAACGTCTCCCGCCTCGCCGCCAGCCGGGGCTATTCGGTGAAGGTGGAGAGGATCGAAGACGGGTTTCGTCTTATGCTGAGCCCGCCCGAATGATAGGCAAGGCCCTGGCGCGGAAGAGCACATGACAGGGGTCAAGACGATCTACCTGGACAACGCGGCCACTTCCTGGCCCAAACCGGAGGCGGTGTACCGGGCCATGGATGACTTCATGCGCCGTACAGGGGCCAGCCCCGGCCGCTCCGGTCACCGACTCTCCATCGAGGCAGGCCGCGTTGCCTACGATACCAGGGAGGCCCTGGCCATGCTCTTCGGCGTCCGTGATCCGACACGGATCGTCTTCACCGCCAACGCCACTGAGGCCTTGAACGTGGTCATCAGGGGCATGCTGCATCCCGGAGACCATGTCATCACCAGCGGCATGGAGCACAACTCTGTGATGAGGCCGCTGCGCGCCGCGGAGCAGGCGGGGGTCAGGGTCACCGTGGTGCCATACCAGCCGGCGGGGACCCTCCAGGCCGGCGGTGTAGAGCGGGCCATCGGGGAGGACACCAGACTCATTGTCCTCAGCCACGCCTCGAACGTGGCTGGGAATCTCCTGCCGATAGCCGAGGCGGGACTGATCGCCCGCAAACGCGGTGTGACCTTTCTGGTTGATGCCGCCCAGACGGCGGGCTGCTGTGCCATCAACGTGGAGGCTATGAACATCGACGTGCTGGCCTTCTCCGGACACAAGGGACTGTACGGCCCGCAGGGCACCGGTGGCCTCTACATCCGGCAGGGCATGGAATCCCGTATCCGGCCGCTCAAGCACGGCGGCACGGGCAGTCGTTCGGAGTCTGAATACCAGCCGGAGTTCCTGCCTGACAAGTACGAGAGCGGAACGCCGAACACGGTGGGACTGGCCGGCCTGTGCGCCGGCGTGAGGTTCGTTCTGGAGCAGGGCGGCGCTATCCAGCGGAGGGAGCGGGAACTTGCCGCGGCCCTTCTCCAGGGACTGGGAGGCATCCCCGGGGTGGTGGTGCACGGCCAAAACAGCGCGGAGGGCCGGATCGCCGTCATCTCCTTCAACATCTCCGGGCTCACTCCATCGGAGGTGTCCATGGGGTTGGAGGAGCATGGTATCCTGTGTCGTCCGGGATTGCACTGCTCTCCGGCGGCCCACCGGACCCTGGGAACATTCCCTCAGGGCACGGCGAGGCTGAGTCCCGGCTACTTCACCTCAGATGAGGACATCGAGGCGGCGCTGCAAGCCGTGCGGGAGATCGCTGCGAGGGGAGCGGGGGGCTAGAGTACCCGAGGGCCTGTTGGGCGAAGGGATCGAGGGGGTGGCAGGCGGCATCCCGCTGGGGTACCATGATCTGAGGGATGCGGCACCGCTTGATCCCGATGAGGCCGCCTTCCTGTGATGCGGAGTCGGGCAATGGAAAGGGCGCAGCACGGCGTGGTACTCTTCTACTCCATGAGCCATGCCCTGTGGGCCGAGAAGCTCTTCAAGGGAACGGGCATTCCCGTCAAGCTCATACCGGTGCCCCGCCAGCTCAGCTCGGACTGTGGCATCTGCCTCCGCTTCGACCAGCCGGATGAGCCGCGGGTTCGAGATATTCTGGACCGGAAGCAGATAGAGATCCAGGGGATTCACCCCATCTAACCTTCACAGGTGTGACAGAGAGGTCAGGAGAGCAGGAGATGACGGACGAGCAGAGGCCAAGGCTGACTGAGACCGTTCGCGGCGCGGGTTGAGCTTCCAAGCTTGGTCCAGGGGACCTGGACAGGGCTTTGTGCGGCTTGCCCTTGATTCCGGACTCCAATCTCATTGTGGGGCTGGAGAAGGCCGACGATGCCGGTGTGTACCGGCTCAGCGATGATCTGGCCATCATCCAGACCGTTGACTTCTTCACGCCCATAGTAGATGACCCTCGGGCCTTCGGGCAGATCGCCGCCGCCAACGCCCTGAGCGATGTCTACGCCATGGGGGGGACTCCCCTCACCGCCATGAACATCGTCTGCTTCCCCGTGAAGACCCTGGACATCTCGGTCCTGAGGGAGATCCTCAGGGGTGGACTGGAGAAGATGGCTGAAGCCGGGGTGGCCCTCGCCGGTGGACACAGCGTCGACGACGTGGAACTGAAATACGGACTCTCGGTCACCGGCACCGTCCATCCCGGGAAGGTGATCACCAAGGGGGGGGCCAGGGCGGGGGACCGACTGATACTGACCAAGCCGCTGGGCACCGGCATCATCAACACCGCCGTCAAGGGGAAGATGGCTGGCGAACAGACCGCCGACCGGGCCGCCGCCTGCATGGCCGCCCTCAACAAAGTGGCCTCTCAGCTGATGCAGGAAGTCGGCGTCAGCGCCTGCACCGATATCACCGGCTTCGGACTTCTGGGGCATGCCTGTGAGATGATTCAGGACAGTGACACCGGGATGAGGATCCGCCTGTCGTCTGTCCCGCTCCTCCCCCAGACCGTTGAGTTCGCCCGGATGGGGATGATCCCCGGAGGCACCTACCGCAACAAGGAGTTCCGTGCTGCCATGATCCAGGCTTCGGGCGGGTTGCCCGACTACGCTCTGGACATCCTCTTCGACCCCCAAACGTCCGGCGGTCTGTTCATTGCGGTCAGCTCCGGAAGGGTGGACCGGCTCCTGTCCAGACTGCACCGGGGCGGTGCGGTCGAGGCCGCCGTTGTTGGCGAGGTCATCGCCGATCCCCAGGGGAAGATCGTCATAGAAGAGTAAGCTATGTTCGTTCTTGGTACTGCCGGGCACGTGGATCACGGCAAGTCGCGGCTGGTTCAGGCGCTGACCGGCATCGACCCCGATCGCCTCGCCGAGGAGAAGGAACGAGGGATGACCATCGATCTGGGCTTCGCCTGGCTGAAGCTGCCCAGCGGCCGGGAGGTCAGCATCGTCGACGTCCCGGGACATGAGCGGTTTGTCAAGAACATGCTGGCCGGCGTGGGCGGCATCGACCTGGCTCTGCTGATCATTGCCGCCGACGAGGGGGTGATGCCCCAGACCAGGGAACACCTGGACATCCTTGACCTGCTGCGGCTCCAGAAGGGAATCATCGTCATCACCAAGAAGGACCTGGTCGATCACGAGCTGCTGGAGCTCGTTGGCATGGAGGTCAGGGAGGTAGTGGCCGGGACGGCCCTGTCATCGGCGCCCGTTGTCTCCGTATCCGCTGCTACCGGGGAAGGCCTGGCTGATCTGGTCACGACCATTGACCGTCTTCTGGACGTGACCCAGCCGAAACGGGACATCGGCCGACCGCGCCTGCCCATCGACCGGGTATTCAGCATTGCCGGATTCGGCACCGTCGTCACGGGTACCCTCGTTGACGGCCGGCTTGCCGTGGGTCAGGAGGTGGAGATAGTCCCCCCCGGCCACAGGGCCCGACTCAGGGGACTGCAGACCCATAAGAAGAGACTGGACAGCGTGTCGCCGGGGAGCCGGGTGGCGGCCAACCTCTCCGGCGTGGCCATCACCGATCTGGAGCGCGGGCATGTGCTCACCTCCCCCGACTGGCTGCGGCCCACCGCGGCGATGGACGTCAAAGTGCGGCTGCTCCCCCGGGTGGCCCATCCCCTCCGGCACAACACCGAGGTCTCCTTCCACAGCAGCGCTCTTGAGTCCCTGGGCAAGATCCGGCTTCTGGACAGGGACAAGCTGCAACCGGGCGAAACGGGTTGGGCCCAACTGGCCTTGTCCCGTCCGGTGGCCGTGGTCAAGGGGGACCTGTTCATCATCCGCTCGTCGAAGGACACACTGGGCGGCGGTGAGATCGTGGATGCCTACCCCAGACGCCACCGTCGCTTCCAGGCCGGCACCATTCGGGGGCTGGCAGCCCGCGAAAGAGGCAGCCCCACGGAGGTCGTCCTGGCCACGCTGGAGGCCCGGGAGCCCCTGACCATGGAGGACCTGCTGGCCCGGTCCAGCCTGTCGCAGTCCGAGACGCAGCAGGCGGTGCAGTCCCTCGTCGCTGAGAACAGGGTGATCATGCTGGGGGACAGGGGCAGCAGTGCCCTCCTCTTCTCGGCCGCCGGATGGCAGCTCCAGAAAGCTGCGGCCACCCAGGTCGTGGAGGGATTCCACCGCCGGTTCCCGCTCCGCCCCGGCATGCCCAGGGAAGAGTTGAAGAGCAAGATGAAGATCCCCCCCGGCTCCTTCCCCGCGGCGCTGCAGCGGCTTTCCCGGGATGGCGTCCTGGTCGAGGAAGGCAAGGTCGTTCGCCTGCCATCCTATCGCCCGGAGCTGACCAGAGAGCAGCAGGCGGCCGTGGATGCCTACCTCAAGGCCCTCACCCAGAACCCCTACTCTCCACCGGGTGATGTCACTGTCGATCCGGAGCTGCTGGACCTCCTCATCGAACAGGGGAAGGTGGTCAAGACGGCGCCGAACACCATCTTCGCTGCTTCGGCCTATGACGACATGGTGAACCGGATCACCGCCCATATCAGGACACGCGGCAAGATCACTCTGGGTGAGGTGAGGGACCTCTTTCAGACCAGCCGCAAGTATGCCCAGGCTGTGATGGAGTACCTCGACGAGCAGAAGGTCACCCGCCGGGTCGGCGACGAGAGGGTGCTGAGATAGACGGCGGGACTGCCAGGGCGGGAGGCTGCCCCTAGCCCGGCCTTCTGAGCCCCGCGAAGGCAAGTTGGCTGTAGACCGGCCCCGCTGGCGTCAAGTGGCTCTTCATCAGCCGCACCCCGTCCACCTCAAACGTCAGCCGGGATTCGAAGCGGACCGACTGGGCCCATTGACCCAGGCTGCGCCTCTCCTCCGCGGATGCCCGGTCTCTCAGCCTTCCCAGGGTCAGATGGGGACTGAAGGCCCGGGACTCCGGCGGATAGCCCAGGGGGGACAGCGCGCCATCCAGCTCCCGGTGCAGATCAGCCAGCCTGCCGGTCTCGCCGGCGATGCCCACCCAGAGCACCTGCGGCCTCAGCCAGTTGGGGAAGGCGCCGGGGCCTCCCATCAGCAGCGAGAAGGGCGGTATGGACTGCGCCGCCCGGCTGGTCGCCTCGACTATTCGGGGTATGGCGTCGGCGGGCACGCCGCCCAGGAACTTCAGGGTCAGGTGAATGGTCTCGGGGTCAACCCACTTCACGAAGGAGTGCCGGGCCGCCTTGAGCTTCTCCTCGAGGACGCCGAGCTCGGCCCTGAACTCCGGTGGCAACTCGATGGCGATGAAGCTGCGGACTAGCTCCAACCCAGCAACCCCTGCGCGTTGCCCGACAGGATCATGGACTTCGCCTCCGCGGTCAGGCCCACCGACTCCACCTGGGTCAGCACCCGCCTGGGCGACATCAGAGGATTGTCGCTGCCAAAGAGTATTTTCTCCGGTCCAGTGATCTCCACCACCTGTCTGAAGATCTCCGGCTTGTACAGGAAGGGCGTGGCCGCCGTGTCGAAGAAGGTGTTGGACAGGGCGGACGCCACCTCCGGCATCAGGGCGTAGAACGGCAACCCGCCACCCCAGTGAGCACAGACCACGGTCAGCTCGGGAAACGCGCAGATGAACTGGAACAGATTGGCCGGCCTGATCATGCCCTTCCCCGGATAACGGTGGCCCACCGGTTCGGAAGCGTGGGTTAGGAAGACCAGATTGTGCTTCCTGGCCATGGCCACCACCGGCCCCATGATCTCCGCGTCGGCCATGTCGAAGCCCTGGGTATCCGATCTCATCTCGCCGATGCCCCGCGCCCCGCCGCGGAAGCAGCGTTCCAGTTCCCTCAGCGCGGCCTCCCCGGCCCTGGGCTGTATGGCACAGTAGGGCACCAGTCTCTTCGGATAGCGGGCCGCGGAGTCCAGGATGTAGTCGTTGGTGCGCACGCAGTCCTCATGCCGTATCCAGCCGGCGTTCAGTATCACCGACACGTCGACTTCAGCATCGTCCATGCTGGCGACCAACTCCTCCGCGGTGGCTATCCTGGCCTTGGGGGATGAGAACAGCTCAGAGAACAGGGCGTCGTCCTCCATGTAGCCCTGGCGCTTGTCCCTCATCTCCGGCGGGAAGATGTGCGTGTGGAAATCGATGATCATGGCGCAAGTATACTGGACAGCCGGCTGCTGTTCAAAAGGAACGCCTCAGACCGCCCCCGCGTGTGAACAGGGCAGTGCCTAGAGGCCGCTCTTCTTGTATTCCTCCAGCATCTCCAGCCACCAGGAGTACAGCGCCGGATCATGCTCCACCCACTGCAGTTGCTCCTTGGTGGCCTTGCCCACAATGCGCCCCGGCACCCCGGCCACGAAGGAGCCGTCGGGCACCTTCATCCCCTGGCCGACCACGGCACCGGCGGCGATGATGCAGTTGTCGCCGATCTCGGAGTCATGGAGGATGGTGGCGTTCATCCCGATCAGCACCTTGCTGCCGATCCTGCGGGAGTTGACCACCGCGCCGTGTCCCAGCGTCACGCCGTCGCCGATGTCCAGCCCGGATGGAGCGCCGTGGAGCACCACGTTGTCCTCGATCATGACGTTCCTGCCGATCCGGATCAGGCCGAAGTCGCCCCTGACCACCGCCCCGGGGAAGGCGGCGCAGCCCTCCCCGATCTCGACGTCCCCTATGATGTAGGCGCCCTCACTGATGAAGGCCGATTCCGCTATTCTGGGGACCTTGCTGCCCAGGGATCGAATCATCTCCGCACCTCCGAAGCACTAGGAATGATAGGAATGTTTGCCATCTCCGGTCAACCTTGATAAAGTTGACCGTCTCAGGATATGCTAGTGGCAGCTGAGGAAGCCTCAGGGAGGAGAGCAAGGTGAAGAGAGAACTGATGGATATCCTGGCCTGTCCGGTGTGCAAGGGGGATCTGCAGCTCACCGTGGTGGAAGAGAACACCAAGGAGATTGTCACCGGCTCGCTGTACTGCGCCAAGTGCAGGGAAACCTATCCCATCGAAGACGCCATCCCCAACCTCCTCCCGCCCGACCTCAGGGACTAGCCGGCGTCAGTCCGCCTCATCCGGCTGGTAGACCACGCTGCTGTGCGGCGATTCCCATACCTGGATGCTGTGCAGCCGCAGCCCCCGCCCCCCGAGCATGCCCTGGAGTTCAGCGAAGATTGTGGAGGCGATGTTCTCCGAGGAAGGGTTGATCTTGTCGAAGGGGGGAGTTTCGTTCAGACAGACGTGATCCAGCCGGCCCACCACCTCCCCCAGTTGCCGCCTCAGCTTGGTGAAGTCGTAGGCCATGCCCACGGCATCCGTCCCCTTGGTCCTCACCCTGGCCTTGACCCGGAACCTGTGCCCGTGGACGTTCTCGCACTTCCCCTCGTATCCCCTCAGATAGTGGGCCGCATCGAAATCCGCCTCAACGGCGACCTCATACATCCCTGACCTCCTTACACTTGGTCACTCCCTCTATCCTCCCCAGTGCCGCCAGCATCTCCCTGACCGTCCTGCCGTTCACCGGATGGACCAGTCCGGGGGCGATCTCTGACAGCGGAACCAGGACGAACGCCCTCTCCTCCATGCGGGGGTGAGGGATGATCAGATCGGGCGATTGCATCACGGTGTCACCGAGGAGGAGGATGTCGATGTCTATGGGCCGGGCGGCATTGACGAGCCCCGGCCTCCTCCCCAGCGCGGCCTCGATGCGCTTCACCGCGGCAAGCAGCTCCTCTGCGGGAAGGGCTGTTGTGCCTGTGCACACCGCGTTCAGGAAGCGGGGTTGCCCCACCGAGCCCACCGGTTCGGTCTCGTAGTAGGACGAAACCTTCGTCACCCGGACTGCGTTGGACATCATGTCGATGGCCCGGGAGATGTTCGCCTCCCTGTCCCCCAGGTTGGCTCCCAGGCCGAGGCAGGCGGTCACCGGGTGCATTGGTCTCTCGACGGCGATCGTCCCCTGACGATGGCATCACTCATGCGGCAGACCTGGGCCATCCGGCCCACGTCGTGCACCCGGACAACGTCGGCGCCTTTGGCGATGCTGACGGCCACCGTGGCCGCCGTGCCCTCGATGCGCTGCCCGGGGGGCAGATCCAGCACCAGCCCGATCATGGACTTGCGGGAGGTGCCGATCAGGATGGGCCTCTCCAGGCACTTCAGCTCATCCAGCTGGCGGATGATGTCCAGGTTCTGCTCCAGCGTCTTCCCGAAGCCGACACCGGGATCGACGATGATGTTCTCCCAGGGCACGCCCCGTTCCAGGGCCAGGTTCATGCCGGCTCTGAGGGTGGAGATCACCTCGGCAACGATGTCCCGGCAGTCCCTGCCCCTTTGGTTGCTCATCAGGATGAGCGGCGCCTTCCATTCGGCGGCCAGTTCGGCCAGGCCTGCATCGCGCTGCAGGCCCCAGATGTCGTTGATCATCGCAGCCCCCGCCGAGAGGGCCCGGCGGGCCACCTCCACCTTGTAGGTGTCGATGCTCAGGGGCAGCGACACCTCGGCGGACAGCCGCTCGATGACCGGGATCACCCGCCCCATCTCCTCATCATCAGATACCGGCGCCGCATTCGGCCGGGTGGACTCGCCTCCGATGTCCAGGATGTCGGCCCCCTCAGCGGCGAATCGCTTGCCCTGGGCCACGGCGGCCTCGATGTCCCGGCCCAGGCCGTCCCCCGAGAAGGAATCCGGGGTGACGTTGATGATGCCCATGATGTAGGTCCGCTGACCCCACCTGAACTCTCTGTCTCCACAGCGGGTGACGCCCAAGTCCGAGAAACGCATCAGCTGGCTCCGGTCTGCCTGCGGGGATAGGAACGACTATACTGTATCATCCTCACGCATGAGAGGCAATCGGCTGAACTTGACGTAGAAGCGCGGAGTTGGAATAATTATGATCGTCTGACGCTTGCGCCCGGCGCTGGAAGTTGAGCGCGGGACGGAGACGGCCGGGCATCAACCGGAATCGCAGTCTGATCAAACGGAAAGGAAGGTTCGGGATGGCAAAGGAGACGCCAAAGAAGAAGACGGCCGCACCAAAGGCCAGGACTGCCCGCAGGGCGCCGGTGAAGAAGGCGGCGGCGCCCAAGCCCAAGAAGAGGGAGATGAATGACTACACTGGCCCGTTCATCCCCAACCTCACCTTCGAGGATTTCTCCAAGGAGTTCCTGCTGAAGCTGATGCATGTCTGGCAGTACGGCTGGCTTCACATGACAGAGGCGTGGTACAACGCCGTGAAGCAGAGGTACGGCGTCGATGCGGCCAACGATTGCGAGACCCAGGCCTGGGAGACCATCGGGGAGCGGGTCAACCCCAGGTTCGCCAAGGTGGCCAACATAGAGCTGAACACCGTGCTCGATTCCCTGAAGTGCCTCCAGTTGCCTCTGGACAACACCACCGGCGGGCTGTTCCCCGCCGAGGCCAAGGTGATCAATCCCAACCACGTGATATGGACCATCCCTAGGTGCCGCTCGCTGGAGTTCTTCGAGGCCAAGGAGCCGGAGAGAATCCGCCACGTGTGTCACGTGAACGAGAAGAGGATCATCGAGAGGTATCTGGTCAATCGCAAGATCAAGGTCACCCCGCTCAAGCTGCCACCGCGCAAGAGCCCGGACGAGATCGCCTGCCAGTGGGAATTCAAGCTTGAGCAGTAGCCCGGGATACTATTCTGAGAAGGAGTTGAGTCGATGGCAAACCAGATAGGCAAGAGGTACTTCTGCAGCAAGTGCGGCTCGGAGTTCATCGTCACCCGCGGGGGACAGGGCACCGTGCAGTGCTGCGGGCAGCCCATGGAGATCAAGAAGTAGAGGAGGTTGCGAACTGACATGGCCAACACTCTAGGCAAGAGATACCGCTGCGAAGTGTGCAATACCGAGGTCCTCTGCACCAAGCAGGGCGCCGGTTCCATCGTCTGCTGCGGGAAGGAAATGGCAGAGCAGCAGCCCAGGCCTCTGCCCTCTTCAGACTAGCGACGCTGGAGGGCAGGGCGCGGGCGTTCTGAACTCTGACCCGGATACGCGCTCTCAGCGAGAAAGGCTGCACCAGTGCAGCCTTTTCTGTTTCCAGCGAGCCCGGTGGATTGCCCCCCGTCCTCAGGTCCGGCGGCTGAGTCCCCACTCGAATCTGGTAGAATGGCTGCTGGCCGAGGCACTGCGAGGAGAGCGGTGGCCGGGCAGAAGCCGCCAGGCAGGGAGGTGACTTCCTTGACGAGACTCATCATAGTCAGGCACGGCCGCACGGCCTGGAACGAAGGGCAGGAAGAGAGGCTCAGGGGCAGAGCGGACCTGGACCTGGATGAAGCCGGGTTGAGGCAGGCTGCTGCCACGGCCGCCCGGCTCAACAGATGGGCGGCAGGGGCGGTCTACGCCAGCCCCCTGAAGAGGGCCATGAGGACGGCCGAGATCCTGGCCGGGCCCCGGGGCTTGCCGGTCCAGCCCCTGGACGGCCTTGTTGACATCGACTACGGCAGGTGGCAGGGACTCAGCCTCAGTGAGGCCGAGGCGGATGACCCGGAGCTGTACGGGCTGTGGCTGAGAAGCCCCCACCAGGTCACCTTCCCCGGCGGCGAGAGCCTGGAGCAGGTCAGGAACAGGGCCGCTGCTGCGGTGGAGACCGTCCTGGCGAGTCGTCCGGAGCAGACGGTGGTGCTGGTCTCGCACAAGGTGGTCTGCAGAATCCTGCTCTGCCATCTTCTGGGAGTGGACAACTCGCACTTCTGGCAGATCCAGCAGGGACTCTGCGCCATCAACATCGTTGACATCGAGAGTGACTCGCCCCTGGTGGTGCTGCTCAACGACACCTGCCACCTGAAGGAGTCCGGTGCGGATAGATGAAGTTCTCCGCCTCCTGAGGCAGGAGTACGGACCGCGGCGCTGGAAGTCCAGGGGTGACCCCATGTCCACCCTTGTGGCCACGGTCCTCTCTCAGAACACCTCGGATGTCAACTCGGAGCGGGCCTTTCGCTCCCTCATGGCTGCCTTCGACGGCTGGCAGGCCATGGCCGAGGCTTCTCCGGCAGATATTGCCCGCTCCATCAGAGCCGGCGGCCTGGCGGACATCAAGGCCGGGCGCATCAAGAGCATCCTCCGGGAGATCAGAGGGGAGCGCGGGGACTTCGACCTGGATTTCCTGAAGGAACTCCACCTCCCGGAGGCCGGGGACTGGCTCCGCCGGCTGCCCGGTGTGGGACCCAAGACTGCGGCCTGCGTGCTGCTCTTCTCCCTGGGGAGGCCGGCACTGCCCGTGGATACCCATGTCTTCCGGGTGGCCCGGAGGCTGGGCCTGCTGCAGCCGGGTGTCTCGGCAGACCGGGCCCACGAAGTCCTGCAGCAACTCGTCCCGGCGGGCCGGGTCTACGAGTTCCACGTCCACATGGTGGAGCATGGCCGGAAGGTCTGCCGGGCACAGCGGCCCGGCTGCGGCCACTGCGTCCTGGCGGAACTCTGCCCCAGCCGCATGGAGCCCCGGAGGCGACGGCCATCATCGGGGTTGCCCGTGTCCAGGCGCAGGCGCTAGAATCCTCTATGCCCGCGACGGATTCCGGAAGAGGGCGGAATGCAGAGGGAAAGAGCAGATGAAGCAGTATAGAGTGGCCATCATCAACGTCACCGGCTACATCGGCGCCGAGGTAGCCCGGCTTCTCCACGGCCATCCCGGCGTGCGGATCGTCTCGGTCACCGGCCGCAGCGAGGCCGGCAAGAAGCTGGGCAAGGTCATGCCTCATCTGTCCGACATCGACCTCACCATCGAGGCGGAACACGGAGAGGCGGACCTGGTCTTCTCATCGCTGCCTCACAAGGCCAGCGCCGACGCCTGTGCCCCTCTGGTCAGGAAGGGGATCAAGGTGGTCGACCTCAGCGCCGACTTCCGGCTCAAGGATGCGGCCGAATACCCCCGCTGGTACGATTTCACCCATCCCGCGCCGGAGCTACTGCCCGCCGCGGTCTACGGCCTGACCGAGCTCCGCCGTTCCGAGGTGGCGGCGGCATCGCTGGTGGCCAATCCCGGCTGTTACCCCACAAGTGCCGTCCTGGCCCTGGCCCCGGCGCTGAAGGCGGGGCTCATCGGCCCTGATGTCGTTGTTGACAGCAAGTCGGGAGTCTCGGGGGCCGGCAGGTCTCCCAGCCTGGGAACGCACTACGCCGAGGTCAACGAGAGCGTCGCTGCCTACGCCCTGGAAGGGCACCGCCATCTACCCGAGATCATTCAGGAACTGGGCGCGTTTCATACCGGAGGGCCGGTCTCGGTCACCTTCGTGCCCCACCTGGTGCCCATGACCCGGGGCATCCTCAGCTCCTGCTATGCCCCGCTGGTGAAGGGCAGGATTGCCGGTGGGCAGCAGGGCACGGCCGAACTGCTGCATTTCTACCGGGAGTTCTACAAAGACGAGCCCTTCGTCAAGATCGTGGATGCCCCGCCGCAGACCAAGCAGACCTGGGGCAGCAACCTCTGTCTCCTCTACCCGGCTGTTGACCCGAGAGCCGACAGGTTGATCGTGATCAGCTGCATCGACAACCTGGTCAAGGGCGGTGCCGGGCAGGCCATCCAGAATATGAACCTCATGCTGGGCTTCCCGGAGACCACGGGTCTGCAGGCCCTCCCCGTGTACCCGTGACGATTGTGATCCGGGCACGGCCATTGTATACTCATCACGTTGGTGCCCTCATCGTCTAGTGGACTAGGACGCCGGCCTTTCAAGCCGAAAACAGGGATTCGAATTCCCTTGAGGGCATTCCCGCTGTGAGCATCAGCGCTGGTTGATTGCTCAACGAACCTTGGCTGCCCCTTCTGCCCCAGATTCTCAACTGCGAGGTTTCGGCAACCATCCACACGTGAGTGGGGACGGACTCCTGGCACACACAACGCGAGCGGAAGCCTCTGGGGACAGTCCCCTCGTATGCAAGCCGAGGTGACACCCGACGGTGATCGTTGATACTGTCAGAGGCGAGGGCCGGCTGCGCATCTTGTCGCAGCGACCAGCGCCAGTGTATTTATGGAGGTGGAGTATGTCAGTGAACGTGTCGCCGCTGGTTCATATCGAGATTGTGGTGAGAGACGCCAATGCGGCCGCTGATTTCCTAGAGAGAGTCTTCGGAGCCAAGAAAACAGAGGCAGACCTTGTCAGGCTGCTCAATGAGACGGCCCTTGGCTTGCTGAAGGTAGAGCATGTCCAGCTTGGGAATGTTGTGCTTCAGTTCATCGAGCCATTGTCTGAGGGGAACGATGTGTGGGCGGAACACCTTCGCAGGAAAGGCCCAGGCGTCCATAACCTGACCTTTCAGGTGGACAACGTCACGGAGACATCGGAGGTTCTCGCCAGGGAGGGCGCGCCGACACTGTTCACCTTTCCCCTGGACTGGGGCAAGCTCTTTGGGGCCAACAACGTACGGGGAGATGCAGCCCCGGTGTACATGGTAGGCAGCGAGGAGATAGTCGGCTTCCGCCTTGAGCTCTTCGAAAGTCCCTTGTCGTGATCTCGGTCGGGCTTCTGCAGATGGGCTCCCCTCGGAGGTGCCTTCTACCACTTCAAGCTGTCTTCGGACGCCACTGGCCTCGTGTACCACTGCACCATCTCGGTGCTTCCCCATCCGCCGGTTGACAACCTGTCCCGCGCCGTGCTATCGTACGCTGGATCTACTTAGAGGATATCCTTATAAGAAATCACAGTTGCTGCACGGATATCGTGGCTGAAACAGACAGACAGCTGCGGGAGGCTCTGGAAATGAGAGGCGGTCAGTATCGATGAAACAAGCACTGGAACTGAGCAGGAATGAGAGGATGTGGGTCAGGCTGTTTGCCACGGCGACCGTGGTTCAGAGGGCCAGAGAGCTGGAGTTGGCCAAAGTGGGCATCACCCCCATTCAAGCCGGGGTGCTGATGATACTCAAGACGGCCACCAGACCGGTGACCCCGACCCAACTGGCCCGGACTCTCTACAGGGAGCCGCATTCCATGTCGGCTCTGCTCCAACGCATGGAGAAGCAGGGCTTGATCGAGAGGACCAAGGACCTGGAGCAGAGGAATCTGGTCCGCATCTCCATAACCAGGAAGGGTGAGCAGACCTTCAAGCGTCAGTGGGCCGCCAAGGTGACCACCAGCATCACCTCATGCCTCTCAGATGAAGAGATGGAGGTGCTGGGAACCTCCCTGGAGAAGCTCCGCGCCAGGGCGGTGGAGATAATCCGGGAGATGCAGCCTACTCCATACGACTAGATCATAGACCTGCGGCGCGACGGTATCCAGGCGCAGAGTATTACATAAATGTCACATTTTGCGCACGACGGTCATTTAGGGCTTGACAAACCGCGGGGAAACGTTATACAGTCCACTATAGGGTTATCTCATAGGATAACCCTGGATGTAACTTTTCGTTGGGGTATGAGGGGGGGGTAGTGAGGTAGTTGTTCTGGGATCAGGAGGGTTCACCCCCCTTTCTGAGCAAGTAAGCTCGCTACGAGGAGTAGACGAGCTTTCTTGTTTCTGAGGCATGCCGGGGCTGACAACCTGCCCGTCACCAGATCCTCATCGGCAGCAGCCCACCCGGCCTCTTGTACCTGGCGTGATAGCTGCACAGGTACACCTCGCCCGCCTTGTAGCGCGGCACCCGCCTGCAGTACGAACACCTGGCCATCGCTCCCATCGTCGGACTCCCCCTGTCTGCTCCTTGCCCGTTGAGCGCCTTCATCAAAGACCCCACAACGGCCAATCTACACCAGCCGACGGTGCGCGTATGTGACCGCAGTCTCCTGCGGGAACGATCCTTCGTGATCCTCATCAGATGCCGGCCGGCGGCGGCTTCACCCTTCGCTTCAAGGATCTGTCGGCAATTTGAGCGCTTTGGGTCGGAATATCGGGCCATTTGGGCCTTTACGATGCTGCGCTCGCTATGCACAATTCTATCCTTGTGATGGTTGAGCGGTACCCGCGATGAGCGGAGAGCGATACAGGTTGCTCAGCATGTGAGCGACCGGGCGTTGTACCGCGTGGCGAAAGGAGGTGTTACGAGCATGGCGACGAAGGCAAAGACAGCGAAACCCAAGGCGAAGGCTGTAGCCAAGAAGGCCCCCAAGGCCAAGGCTACCAAGGCAACGGCCAAGAAGGCCAAGAAGTAGAACAGCCCGCCATTTGCAGGATAAGCCTACCCTGACCAGGGTAGGCTTTCTTGTTTGGTGGATTCCCCCGACTACAGGCCGATGCCTGCGGCGTATCCGGCCTTGGTGGCCTCGAAGACGCGTCCCACGGAGAAGGAATCACCGATGTTGCGGATGTCAGGCGCCACGCGTTCGCACACGCAGGCTTCATAGAGGCCGTCATCCGGCCTGAACCCGACAGCAAGGACCACAAGATCGGACTCGATGTCAGTCTCCTGCTGCTTCAATCCGATCTTCCTGGCGAGCGGATTCTTGACGTTATCCGGCAGCAGAGGGGTCCAGGTGTTGTAGGGGTCGGGCACGCTAGGTGAGACGTTTCTGACCACCTTGACCGAGGTTGGGGTGATGCTCTTCAGAATGGTGCAATTGAGCAGTCTCACGCCAGCCAGTTCCATGTAGTGAATCAGGTAGCCGCGCGTGGCGGTGCATACCCCTTTCATGAAATGCGGCAGAATCTCTATCACAGTGACCTGCTTGCCCATCTGGCCGGCCAGCATAGCGGCAGTCTCGCAACCCTCCGGCCCGCCGCCGACAACTGCGACCCTGTGCGATTTCTCAGCCAGCGAGGGCCGGCGCAGCAGGTCGACAGCGTGGATCACGTGTGGCAGGCCAGCTCCTTCCACCGCCGGCCTGGTCGGCCGGGCGCCGGTGCAGATGACCACGGCCTCGAAGCCTTCAGACCTGAGCAGACCCGGCGTGGCCTCCAGTCCGAAGCGCGGCGTGAGATGGCAGTCCTTGCTGGTCTGCTCCATCAGGCGTTCAAGATAACCCAGGTAGTTGGCCAGGTCGTGCTTCGCCAGCGGTGCAGAAGCAGGGATGAGTTGGCCTCCTGGTCTGTCGGCCTTCTCGAACAGAACGACCCGGTGCCCCCGCCGGGCGGCAGTGCAGGCACAGATCATCCCGGCCGGTCCGGCGCCGACGACGGCCACCCTCTTCGCCTCTGCTGCCGGTGACGGTGCCGCCGGGAAGACGTCCTCAAACCCCGCGCGCGGGTTCACGGTGCACTGGGGATGGCCGCCTTCCAAGAACTCATTGATGCAGGCCTCCTGATCGCCGATGCAGGGCCGGATGTCACGCACGCGGCCGGCAAAGGCTTTGTTTGGCCACTCTGGATCGGCCAGCAAAGGCCGGGCCAGCATGATCATGTCGCACATCCCTTCGCGGAGGGCGCGCTCGGCCAGATCGGGGTAGCCCAGCTTGCCCACGGCTACGACCGGCACGGGCAGCCCCGCGTTTGAGGTGATATTCTGTCCTGCCAGGTGCTCCTTCACCAGCCTGGCCAGGGGCAGGTAGCATCCCGGCGGCATGAACGTCGGCGGATGCGGCAGCCACCAGTTCTCGTAGCAGCCCAGATCGACGTCAAACATGTCCACGCCGGCCTTGACCAGATTGGCCATGTAGTCCAGGGTCATTTCAACGGTGCGCTCCCTGCTGAATCTCTTCAGAGGATTGACCTGGCGCATCCGCTGGCCGTAGGTCTCGTTCAAAGCCAGAGACAGATCGATGCGGTACATGATGGGGTATTGGTCGCCGCAGCGCTGTCGGATGTGCTTCACCAGCTCGATTCCAAAGGCCTGCCACTTGGCGAAGCGGCCGAAACGACGGCGGTTGAAGGCCGGGTTGACCAGCTGCTCCAGCAGGTATCCCTCGTGTCCGTGGAGGTAGACCCCGTCGATCAACAGGGCCTTGGCATCGGCGGCAGCCTGGCCGGCGTTCTTGATGATCTTCAGGCATTCGCCATCGCGCAGGGGGCGGCAGGGCACCACAGGCAGATAGAAGTTGGGATTCCATGAAGCGGAGACAGGCAGCCTCCACTTCTTCAGCAGGCACTCGGGCGAACCCACCCGGCCCAAGCCGGGGCTGAGCTGGATGAAGAACTTCGCCCCGTGGGCGTGGATGCTTTCGGCCAGAACCCGCCAGCCGGGGAAGACGGTCCTCGAGCGGTCGATTCTGGGCAGGACGCTCAGGTCGCCCGGTTCGGTCAGTGAGGGCTCCACGTTGTAGCTCACCGGGACCAGCCCGGAAGTGATCAGGCCGGCGCCGCCCCTGGCGCGCTCGGTGTAGTAGCGAATCAGCTTGTTGCCCGGCCGGCCGGTCTCATCCGCCATGCCCACGTTCCCCATGGGACCCATGACGATGCGATTCTTGATCTTGACGGAGTTCACCTGGATGGGCGAGAAAAGGTGAGTGTATGGATGGAGCAGGTCGGTCATGCGGCCGTCCTCCAGGCGCCTCTCGTCCCGGAACCACGTGCCGTAGCTGTCGACGAGATCCTTGATCATGTTCTGGTGATTGCCTGCCAAGCGATTTCCCCTTTCAGTCCTGACGATCGATTCGCAAATGGTAGCACCCTGCACGCGGCGGATCAAGGGTGCCGGTGCGGTGGCGACCCGCTGAGGCGCGGGATCCACGGTTGCCACTGCTTGTGCAGGGCTGCTACCATACGTCATCGGGCGCCCGCGGTTCCTGTGCGGGCAGGGTTTGAAGAGGAGGACTCCAGATGAAAGTCGTGGCCTTCAACGGCAGTAACCGCAAGGACAGCAACACCGCCATTCTGGTCCGGCATGTCTTCGCCGAACTGGAGAAGGAAGGCATCGAGACCCAGTTGACGCAGCTGGCGGGCAAGGAGATCAGGGGTTGCCTGGCCTGCTACAAATGCTACGTCAACGCCGACAAACGCTGCGTCCAGGAGAAGGACCCCCTCAACGAGTATGTTCGGGATATGGCCGGTGCCGATGGCATGATCCTGGCCTCGCCGGTCTATGTGGCCAGCATCTCCCCGGTTCTGAAGGCCCTGATCGACCGGGCCACCATGGTGGGCAAGGCCAACGGCGGGCTCTTCAGACACAAGGTCGGGGCGGCGGTGGTCGCGGTGCGGCGCGGCGGACAGGTCAATGCCCTGGACACCATCAATCACTTCTTCCTGCTCAGCGAGATGATAGTGCCCGGCTCATCGTATTGGAACTTCGCCTTCGGGCTGGAGAAGGGCGACGTAGACAGGGATGCCGAGGGCGTTCAGACCATGAAGGTCCTGGGGCAGAACATGGCCTGGCTGCTCAAGAAGCTGAACAGCTAGTCGGCGCGGTCGGCACTGCCCGTTCGGGGGCCGTATTCCCATTGACAATGATTTGGGCAGTATGCTATCGTAGTAGTTCAGCTCAATTACCTTAACAACTGGATAGTGGAAGGAAGTTTTGGAGGGTTTGATCCTAGCTCAGGATGAACGCTGGCGGCGTGCCTAATGCATGCAAGTCGAACGGTACTCTGATTTCGGTTAGTGTACAGTGGCGAACGGCTGAGTAATGCAAGGGTAACCTGCCCCACAGTGGGGAACAACTCCGAGAAATCGGAGCTAATACCGCATACGATCATCCCAGTTCGCTGAGATGATGAAAGCCTCACGGCGCTGAGGGAGGGGCTCTTGTCCTATCAGGTTGTTGGCAGGGTAACGGCCTACCAAGCCTAAGACGGGTAGCTGGTCTGAGAGGATGGTCAGCCAGACGGGGACTGAGATACGGCCCCGACTCCTACGGGAGGCAGCAGCAAGGGATATTGCGCAATGGGCGAAAGCCTGACGCAGCGACGCCGCGTGAGGGATGAAGGCCTTCGGGTCGTAAACCTCTTTTCTTGATGAAGAGTAAGGACGGTAATCAAGGAATAAGCCTCGGCTAACTACGTGCCAGCAGCCGCGGTAATACGTAGGAGGCGAGCGTTATCCGGATTCACTGGGCGTAAAGCGCGTGTAGGCGGCTTTCTAAGTTGGCAGTGAAAGGTCCTGGCTCAACTGGGATATGTCTGCCAATACTGGGGAGCTAGAGGGCAGCAGAGGAAAGTGGAACTCGCGGTGTAGCGGTGAAATGTGTAGATATCGCGAGGAACACCAGTGGCGAAGGCGGCTTTCTGGGCTGTTCCTGACGCTGAGGCGCGAAAGCGTGGGGAGTGAAGCGGATTAGATACCCGCGTAATCCACGCTCTAAACGGTGGATACTAGGTATGGGGGGTATCGACCCTCTCCGTGCCGAAGCTAACGCCTTAAGTATCCCGCCTGGGGACTACGGCCGCAAGGCTAAAACTCAAAGGAATTGACGGGGGCCCGCACAAGCAGCGGAGCGTGTGGTTTAATTCGATGCAACACGAAGAACCTTACCAAGGCGTGACATGCCGGTAGTAGGAACCCGAAAGGGCGACGACCCACCTTCGGGTGGGAGCCAGCACAGGTGCTACATGGCTGTCGTCAGCTCGTGCCGTGAGGTGTTGGGTTAAGTCCCATAACGAGCGCAACCCTTGTCCTGTGTTGATTTCTCACAGGAGACCGCCCAGGAATTCTGGGAGGAAGGTGAGGATGACGTCAAGTCAGCATGGCCCTTATGCCTTGGGCGACACACACGCTACAATGGACGGTACAAATGGTTGCGAAAGAGCGATCTGGAGCTAATCCCAGAAAGCCGTCCTCAGTTCGGATTGCAGGCTGAAACCCGCCTGCATGAAGGAGGAGTTGCTAGTAACCGCAGGTCAGCATACTGCGGTGAATACGTTCTCGGGCCTTGTACACACCGCCCGTCACGTCATGAAAGCTGGTAACACCTGAAGTCAATGAGCCAACTCGCAAGAGGGGCAGTTGCCGAGGGTGGGACTGGTGATTGGGACGAAGTCGTAACAAGGTAGCTGTACCGGAAGGTGCGGCTGGATCACCTCCTTTCTAGGGAGATCAACACTCCTAGGTCGGTCTCTCCGATTCGGGGAGTCAAGCATACAGAGAACTTAGTCAAGCAAGGAAGAAAACCTCTTTCTTCCTTCCACTATCCAGGAGTTAAGGTTTTTCTTTTGCCCGAACGCGCCGCCTTGACACTCCGTTCGGGCGGTACGTATACTCTACACCTGCGTGGGCCATTAGCTCAGTTGGTTAGAGCGCAGTCCTGATAAGACTGAGGTCTGTGGTTCGAGACCACAATGGCCCACTTGTTCTAGATCCCCCGCCGCTCTCACCCCATCCCGGCGCAGATCTCCGGTGTAGCCGCGTCTTTAGGCGAACTGGCGCTGCATGAAGGGCTGGAGCTTCTGCCAGAACCGGGGGAAGTCCTCCCGGTGGGGGAAGTGGCCGGCGCCGGGGAAGCGGACCACCTCGATGTAGCTGGTGAAGGCCTTCTCCACGTCGATGAACTGGTCGGTGCTGACGCTGCCGTCCGATTCGCCGACCACGAACAGGGTGGGTATGCTGGTCTGCTGTGCCATGATCCGGCGCTGTTCCTTGGAGGCCCCTCGGATCATCGAGCGGTAGTAGGCCAGGGCGGCCTTGAGTCCGCCCGGGGCGGACAGGGCCTTCTTCACCGGCTCCAGATGGAACTGCGCCGGGTCCCAGTTGGGTGACCAGCTGCGGTAGAGCCGGTCGATGAAGGCGAAGTGCCGCCTCCGCACGATGTATTCCGGCAGCCACGGCAGTTGGAAGAAGAAGACGTACCAGGACTTCCTCAGTTGGGACAGAGTGAGATGGGTGGCGTGCATGTGCGGGACGCACATCAGCACGAGTCGGTCTATCCTCTCCGGGTGCAGGTTCGCCGCGGTGTACGCCGCGAACGCCCCCCAGTCGTGTCCTATGATGGAGGCACGTTCGTGGCCCAGGCTGGCGGTCAGGGCCGGGACGTCACCGGCCAGTCTGAGCACGGAGTAGTTGCCGTCTGGCGCCAGGCCTGTGGGGTGATAGCCGCGCATGAAAGGGGCCACAGCGTGATAGCCCGCCCCGGCCAGGTGGGCCAGGGTCTGCTCGAAGCCGAAAGCCGTGTCGGGGAATCCGTGAAGGCAGAGCACCAGCGGCCCCTTGCCCTGTTCCAGGCAGGCGAAAGAGACGCCGTTGGCGTCTATCTTTCTGATTCTGCCTTCAGCCATCGCGACTGCCCCGTGACGGTGTTCAAGCCAGCTCTTTGGCCACCGACTTCCACAGCGTGGCCTGGGCCGCGGCCAGCTTGCGGTACTTGGCCTCCAGCTTCTTGGCATCCTTGGCCTTGGCCGCTTTGAGCAGATCTCCCTCGATCTCGGCCACTTCCAGCCGCTCGTAGTAGTCCATGGCCTCCTTCAGGTGGGCCAGGACGATCATCCCGGTCAGCACCGGATGATTGTTGGTCACGTTGGCGTCCTTGTACCTGGTGCCGTGCTCCAGTTCCACCTCAAGGCCGGCCTTGAACTCCTCCACGGGTATCTTCATGCCGTCGGTGTTCACCGTCTTCAGTATCAGTGATGCCTCCGCCTTGGTGACGCTGGGGGTCTTGAGCGCCGTCCAGTCCCGGAAACCCAGCTGCTTGCACACCCTCTTCACTTCCGCTTTGGATATGTACTCCGGTAGTTTCACTCCAGCCTCCTCATCTAAACGAGAATCATTACTATTAGTGCCTCAGTCAATTCTCTCACTGCATGCGCCGCGTGTCAATGATCCCTGATGGAGCCTTTGTGACTCGCGCCGTGGCTCGAACAGAGTTGAGACTGACGGAGGAAGTGTGGAGGGGTGTCCGTGGATTCGGCTGGTGGGGTTTGTCTATCTTGGCCGACGATGTATTCGGCGGCGCTTTCTAGTCCCTGATCGCCTCGACCTGCTCCCGGCGCCAGATCTGTTTTTCCCGGGCGTCGGCGTAGTAGTACACCTCGTATTCGCAGGCGGCGCACCAGAGCCTGACCAAACCCGCGACGCCGCTGTCCATCGTGCCCAGCAGGAGGCCCCACTTGGTGTGCCGGCAGCGCGGACAGGGGCCAATGATGTGCCAGGTGCCGGCATCTCCACAGGGGAACCAGCGCATGGCCACATCACCGGAAACGGGCTTCTGCGGCCCCGGCTTGGCCTTCCTGACTCGCTTGTAGGGAACGCCGTTGTCGGCCGGAGCCCCCATGTTCTGATGGGAGCAGTAGTTCCTCCCCGGCGCTGGTGCCGGGTGTGTGGTCTGAATCCTGGTCAGCACTGGAATGACTCCTGCAGCAGCAGTGGACCGGCAGTCCTACTGCACAACCTGCAGGATACACGGCGGGCCTTTCAACTGCGTCTCAACTGCCCTGCCGCTCCTCACAATAGGCATGAGGGATGCAGCCCCCTGCGGGATGGCCCCCCGTCCGTGGACACCAGACGGCTGGCTGTGGGGGTTCAGCCCCTGTCAGTGACCTGAAAGGTGCCGAAGAGACACAGCGCGCGCACCTGCAGTCCCCGGGCGGATATGGGCGGGATCTCCTTGGCCTGCGCCCGCTTCATGCTTCTTACGCCCAGCACGGACAGGCCGGTGAGGGTCACCGGCATCTCCGGTGAGACCTGGACCTTCCCGGCGCCGAAGAGCACCAGGCACACTACGCTGGTCGTGCCTTCGTCCAGTTGGGCCTGGCGGAAGTCCGTGGTGGAAGCGCCGCAGAAGGCGATGGACCAGACCTTCTTGCCGGGACGCCACGGCCCGTGGCCAAACACCGATGACCCGAAGATAGCTATGTTCCTCATCAGCTCTCCCTCCTTCTCTGAGCCTGACGGTGGGACCCCGAAGGATCCGGCGCTATTATAGCAGCAACCGGCGCTCCCGGTTCGGGGCAGTCAGGCTACGCAGACCCTCACCGTCTGCGGGGCGACGCCGAAGAGGGCGTCACAGCGGCTCTTTCCCTGGAGAACGCCGCCCACCACATTGCAGCCGTCATAGGCCACGTGGATCATCTTCTTCACGCTTGGGATGTTGCCTCTGCCCCTGATCAGAAAGGCCAGCACCTGCTCGCAATGAAGGGCCGCCACGTCCACCAGCCACGGCGTCTTCCGGCGCTCCCTGGCCAGCCGGGAGGTGTCGTACACCGGCTCCGGGTAGTCGGCCTCCACCCTCGCCAGGCATCCCTGTTCGCACAGCCACTCCAGGGCGCTGGAAACCCGGTCGTAGTAGACCTCGATGTTCCTCCTGGCGTTGGGCGACAGGGCGAACTCGCCGTAGACGCTCCACCATCTGTGGGGCTTGAAACGCATCCTGGTGTCGTTGATCTGCATCATGGCGTAGCTCGGCGTGATCAGGACCCCCTCGGCCAGCAGGCTGATCTCCAGGATTCTGGCTAATGCCCTGGATGTCAGCTCCAGGTATGACTTCTCGGAATCGAAGAGAGGCACGGCAAACCTGGCCAGGGTAAGCATCACTAGCAGGGCCCCATCCTGCAAACCCCTGAGGCAGGAATCGTACTCCATCCTGAGCACGTCGATATCCCATCGGGGCCTCTTCTTCACCTGGTAGTGGGGCTTGCGTCCCTGCTTGCCCGATATGGCAATGAAATCTATGTCGCTGAACCGCCGCAGGGGGTTGACTTGATCATCATTGGAGATGCCGTACGCCGCCGACCCGCAGGAGAGGACGCTCTCGTTCTCGGCTCTCCCGAATTCCTTCAGGTAGAGTCGTTCCAGGGCATCGACGGGGACCTCTCTATAGCACGACTCCTTCCTGTCGACCTGGAAGGGTGGGTAAGTCAGTACGTCCTCCATCTCCCCTCGTCTCCCCGCTGTGGTGGCGACCATCGCAATTGCACCACAGTTTCCCGGCCTCTGTCAACCTGGGCATGTCGGCCTGAATGCCAACAGGCTCTTCAAACCGGCCGACAGTCGTGCTAGCATTACTGCGGCCGGGCCAAGCCCCCAGGGATGAGGACATAGTACGGTGAGGTTCATCCAGACCGCAGACTGGCAGCTGGGAATGAAGGCGGCCCGCGTTGGCGGCGTCGCCCCCCGCCTGCGCGAAGAGCGCCTCGCCGCCGCCAGGCGGGTGATCGCAGTGGCCCGGGACCAGGCAGCGGGGTTCATCCTGGTGGCCGGCGACACCTTCGAAGACAACGGCGTGGAGCGGACCCTGATCCAGAAGGCGGCGGACATCCTCGGCGGCAGCCCCGTGCCGGTCTATGTCATACCCGGCAACCACGATCCGCTGACTCCCGGATCGGTCTGGGAACACCCGGCGTGGAAGACCATGCAGCACGTCCATGTCCTCCGCGAGGAGCAGCCGGTGGAGGTCCCGGGCGGCATCCTCTACCCCTGCCCGGTGAAGGACCGGCAGTCGCGCAGGGACCCCACCTCGTGGATAGCGGCAGGCGATGCCGGGGCCATCAGGATCGGCCTGGCCCATGGCACCGTCGAGGGCGTTCCCCAGCTGGAGCCGGACCACCCCATTGCCCGCGATGCTGCGGCGCGGAGCGGACTGGACTACCTGGGCCTGGGCCACTGGCATTCCACGGCCACCTACGCCGCGCCTGACGGTGCGGTGAGAATGGCCTATTCCGGGACCCATGAGACCACCAGCTTCGGCGAGCGGGACAGCGGCAATGTCCTGGCCGTGGACATCGCCGGCCCGGGATCACCACCGCGGGTCACGCCGCTGCGCACCGGAGGCCTGACCTGGAGGGTGGTGGAGAAGGACATCCGCGAGCCGGGTGACCTCCGCCGGGTCCGCGCTGATATCGAGGCAGAGGGGAATCCGGGATCGACCCTCGTCGAATTGCGCCTGAAGGGCCTGCTGGCCGTGGATGAGCGCGACGAAATGGCCCGCATGGAGGAGATCCTGGCCTCCCGCTTCCTCTTCCATCAGATCGACATCTCCGGACTGCGGCCCTCGCCCGGGGACGCCAGTTGGCTGGCCGGTCTGCCGCCCGGCATGCTGCAGACAGTGGCGGCACGGTTGCAGGAGCTGTCTGATCCGGGCTTCTCCGGACAGCGTCCCGATGGCGCTTCACCGGAGGTGGCCTCCCGGGCACTCATCGAGCTCTATGCTCTGGTCACGGAGGGGCCGCGGTGATCCTCCGTTCGATCCGCGTCTCGGGCTGGCGCTGTTTCGCCGACGTCATCACGGTGGGGCCGTTTCAGGAGGGCCTGAATGTCATCCATGCCCCCAACGCCACCGGGAAGTCCACCCTCTTCGAGGCTATCCGCCGCGGCCTGCTGGACGGACACCGTGTTGGCGGGAAGGAAGTCGAGGTCATCCGTCCCTGGGGTCGTGCCCTGGCGCCCGCGGTGACGGTGGAGTTCAGCCACGGCGGCCAGGAGTACCGCATCGCGAAGCGGTTCCTGGACAACCCGTCCTCGAAGCTAGGAAGGAAGGAAGGCAGCCGCTTCGTCAGCCTGGCTGAGGCCGGCAAAGCCGACGAGATGGTGCGGACCATGATCAGCAGGAATGCCCCGGGAAGGGGCCTCTCCAGGCCGGAGAACTGGGGACTGGCGCAGGTGCTCTGGACGACGCAGGGCGACCTGGCGCTGGAAGGCCTCTCCGGCGACCTCGTGGCTGACATCAGTTCGTCGCTTGGGAGACAGGTGGCCGAGCCGTCCGCCGGCCCCGTAGAGAGGAAGGTGGAAGAGTCCTACCTCAGGATCTACACGCCCGGAGGCAAGTACAGGGTTGGCAAGGATGCCTCACTTGTTGTCCAACTCGGGCACAGCCTCGAATCCGCTCGGGGGGAAAGGGCCGCTGCCGTGACCAGGCAGCGAGACTACGAAGAAGCGGCCAGGCGTGTGGAGGACCTGCGGGCCAGGCGTGCCCAGGCCAGACGCGACGAGCAGCGTCTTGGTGAAGAGATGAAGCAAGCGCGGGCAAGAGCGGAGTCCTTCCGGGAGCTGATGTCCGAAAGGAACGAGAGGACGGCGCGAGCCGGCGAGCAAGAAGCGAAGCACGCCGATTTGAAGCGGCGCATGGACGAGATCGTGAATACCAGGGGGGAAATCAAGAAGGCCGCCGACTCCCTGCAGAAGATGGTAGGCGACCTGCCTTTGCACCAGCGCGAACTCCGGCAGCGCGAGAAGGAAGCGGCAGGGGCCAAGTCGGCCCTCGAGAATGTGCGTAGTGAACGACCCAAGGTCGATGCGGCACGGGAGTTGGCGGAACAGGCCCGCCAGTTTGTGGAGAATGCCAGGGCCCTGGCCGCCCTGGACGCAGAACTGCAGAAGATCACAACGGCACTGGAAGCTTTGAACCGGCGGAAGAGGGAGCGGGCTGAACATGTCGCCCCGGATGACAACGCCATGAGGGCCATCCGCAGGGTGGTGAAGAAGCGCGATGAGGCACAGCTCCTGATCGAGGCATCCCTGATAACCCTGGAGGTCGTCCCCGAGAAGGGTGGCAAGCTGGTTGTCATTGCCGGAGAAGAGCTGGGCGAGGTCCAGCTCAGTGCCGGGGTTCCCACACGAGTCAGCGGTTCGCCGGAGGTGGTGGCTGACCTGCCGGGCATCTCCAGGCTCAGGGCATCCGGGCCCGCTGGATCGGTCGAGGAACACCGCGCGGAGCGGGCTGAGGTTGAACGTGAGCTGAGGAGACTCACCGAGCCATTCGGGACATCCGACGTCGAATCACTCGAAGCCCTGGTGGAGAAACGCCGGGCTCTGGACAGAAAGATAGTTGAGGCGGATACCCAGATTGAAACCTGGCTCTCAGGCCGTACTCTTGACGAGATCCAGCGGCAGCGTTCGGAGGTCCAGGCGGTCTGTGCCAGGGTGATCCAGGATCATCCCGAGTGGGAGAGGAAACCCCCTGATCCCTCTGCCCTCAAATCTGACGCGGATGCTGCCGGGTACTCCTTCGTCCGTCAAGTGGAGAAGGCGGAATCCGGCTGGGATGCGGCACAGAACGCCCTGACTGCTGCCCGTGGCAGGAGTGAGCAGGCCAGCTCCCAGGCTGAAGGCATCAGAACCATGATCACGTCGTTGGAGACCAGGCTGGCGGAACTCACCGGCGATGGCAAGTCGGATGAGCAGCGCGCCGAAGAGATCACGGGGATCAGGCTCTCGTGGGATGCGGCCAGGACGAAGCTCCAGGATATTGAGAGGCAGCTCTCGGAGTTCAGGGACGACCCCGTGGACACTGCATCCCGGCTGGAGAGGCAACTGCAATCGGCGGAGGACGCAGCCAGGAAGGCAGGTGAAGACGAGAAGACGGAGGAAGGGAAGCTGCAGATGCTGGGCGGCCAGGGCCCCTACTCAGAGCTGGTCGCTGCGGAGGAGAAGGTGGCCTCTCTGCAGGCTGAGGTGGCTGCCGAGGAGTTGCGCGCCGGAGCCATACGTTTGCTGTATGACACGCTCAAGCAGTGCCAGGCCGAGGCTGCGGCTGCCGTGGCCGGGCCGGTGGAGGCCGTGGCCACCCAGATGGTCCAGCGGATCGCCGGCGGACGGCTGGGCCGGCTGAAGCTGGGCCAGACCTTTGGGCCGGCCGGCGTGGTTCCCGAGATCAGCGGGGAAGAGGCCCCTCTGGACAGTGTCTCCGGCGGCGAGCGGGAGCAGATCTACCTGGCAACGCGGCTGGCACTGGCCGAGGTGCTGGCCAGAGAAGAACGCCAGATGGTGGTCCTCGACGATGTCATGACCTTCACCGATGCCGGGCGGATGGCCCGGGTGATGGCCATCCTCGAAGAGGAAGCCCAGCGCCTGCAGATCGTCATTCTTACCTGCCACCCGGAGAGGTACCGGGGGCTGAACGGGGCGCTGTTCATTGATCTGGAGGACTTGCTGGCGGCCGGCAGGGCGGGCGCCGTCTAGGGCCGTTCCGGATGACACCCATGGCATTCTGCGGCACCCATCCAGGGGAAGGAAGCATGCTGGAGACTGAGGGCAGGTCCCCCGCCGTCCATCTCTCCTTTTTCCGGCAGAGCAGCCGCTGAGGTGTGACCCTCCCAGGAGCAGACAGAGCGGACATGAGCGTTGAAATCCGTTTTCTCGGCTGGGATGCCCCCGCCACCACCAAGGTGCGGGAGTTCCTCATCCCCGGGCCGCCCTCCAAGGCGGTTGACTTGGGCAGGGAGCTCGTCGTGGTGCCCACCAACCAGGCGGGACGGCGGCTGCGGGAGGCGCTGGCGGCATACTGTGCCTCTCACAAGACGGCCCTCCTCTCACCATGGGTGGTCGAGCCGACCTATTTCCTGCAGCCCGGGGAAGGCGCGGCCACCATTGCCGGCCCGCTGGAGACGATCGCGGTCTGGGTCGAGGTACTGCTGAGGACAGACCTCAACCGGTACAGGGGGCTCTTCCCCACGGGTGTCCCTTCACCGGATTTCACCTGGGCCCTGCACACCGCCGGCCTGATTCAGAATCTGCGCAAAGACTTGGCCGACGGCGGGTACCTCATCAGCCACATTGTCCGTGACCGCAGCAACCTGCTGGAGGAGCTGGAGCGGTGGCGGGACGTGGCGGCGCTGGAGACCGCCTACCTGGAGCGCCTGGCCTCGCTGAGGCTGACTGACAAGTACCGGAGTATGATCCAGTCCGCCGAGAACCCCGAGGTAAGCCGGGGAGTGGAGCGGATCATCGTTGCGGCCGTGCCCGACCCCACCCCGCTGACCGTCCGGGCGCTGGAACGGCTGGCCGCCAGGATGCCCGTCATCGTGATGGTCCATGCGCCGCAGTCGCTGGCCGACCACTTCGATGGCTGGGGCCGTCCCCTGGCCGCCGCATGGGCGGAGTCCCGCATTGCCGTACCGGACGCCGGGGCCAACATCATCCTGTCCGGGTCCCCCTGGGCCCAGAGCGCCCGGGCCGTGGAGCTGATCGCCGCTGAGGCGGAGCGCTTCGGCCCGGCCGACATCGCCATCGGCGTTCCCGACGGCCAGGTGACCCCTTTCCTGGCAGCCGATCTGGTCAGGAAGGGGCTGGTGCCCTTCGACCCTGCCGGCAGGTCGATTTCCCAGCATCCGTTGTATCTGCTGCTGGACGCCTTCCGGGAACTGGTCAGCGAAGCCAGCTACCAGGCGTTCAGCACTGCGGTGAGGAACGCCGATCTCCTTGATCTGCTTGCCGGGGAACACCGGCTGTCTGCGTACCGCCTGCTGGAGGAGCTGGACAACTTCCAGAACAACCGCCTGCCCCAGACGTTGGACGATATCGAGCAGGGACTGCTCCCCCGGGCTGGGCCGGAAGCCCGCCCCGAATCCCCCAACCTGTCCCGGGCGGCTGGCTTCCTTCTGGATCAGGTGAGCGAGTTCGAGAGGGCCGATCTGGACACCGCGCTGCGGGGCTTCCTGCAGGAGGTCTATGAGAAGCGCACCGTCAACCCCCGCCGCCCCGACGACGCTGATTTCATCACCGTGGCGGAGTCCATCGACGATGCGCTGCGCCGGCTGAAGAGCGACGCGGTGCTGGCCCTGGGACTGGACAAGAGGCAGGCCCTGGAGCTGCTGCTGTCGTCCCTGGGAAGCCAGACCTACAACCCTGAGCCGCAGGAGGGCGCCGTCATCGATCTGGAGGGCTGGCTGGAGCTGCCCTGGAACGACGCCCCCTTCCTCATCGTCACCGGCATGAACGACGGGTCGGTGCCTGCCACCCGCCTCGATGATGTCTTCCTGCCCGACTCCCTGCGCTGGAAACTGGCGCTGCGCCACGATGCCGACCGGCTGGCCCGTGATGCCTATCTCATGAACACCCTCATCGAGTCGCGCCGGGAGCGGGGCCGGGTGTGTTTCATCGCCGGCAAAACGGGCGGCACGGGGGATGTTCTCAAGCCGTCGCGCCTCCTCTTCCTCTGCAGCGATGAGGAGCTGCCTCAGCGGGCGGAGCGTCTCTTCGGCAGCCCGGCTGAGACCAGGGCCAATGTCCCTTCCAGTATCTCGTTCCGCCTGGAGGTCACGCCCCCCAGGGACGTAGGGGCCGGGAAGCTCACGCTGGCCTCCATCCAGGTGACCGCCTTCAGCCAGTACCTGGCCTGCCCCTTCCGCTTCTATTTGAAGAGGATTCTGGGCATGGAGGAACTGGACGATCTGAAGCCGGAGCTGGACGCCATGGATTTCGGCTCGCTGGTCCACGACGTGCTCCAGGCGATGGCCCAGGATGAGGCCATGCGCTGCTGCCGTGAGGCCGGGCAACTGGCCGATTTCCTCTGTGCCAGCGCGGATGATTGGGTGGCCAGGCGGCTGGGCCGGCACCCGCCCCTCCAGGTGGAGGTGCAACTGGAGTCAGCCAGGCAGCGCCTCCGTGAGGCCGCCAGGGTGCAGGCCAGGCTGGTCCGGCAGGGCTGGGAGATCCTGGCCTGCGAGAGGCCCATCCAGGATGAAATTGAGGGCATGGTCATCAGGGGCAAGATAGACCGCATCGACCGGCACAGGGAGGACGGCCGCATCAGGCTGCTGGACTACAAGACCTCGGAGCAGCCCCAAACGCCAGAGGAGGCCCACATCTCCTCGCTGCCCAGGGACCGGGAGATCGCGGAGCACGCCACGCTGACCCTGAACGGCGTCCAGCGACGCTGGACCGACCTGCAACTGCCCCTCTATGCCATCCTGCTGTCGTCCGAGCCCGACTTCCCGGGGCGCTGCGAGCTGGGCTACTTCAACCTGCCCAAGGCCCTGCCGGATACCGGCCCGGTCATTTGGGAATCCTTCGCCGCCCACCTCCTCCAGTCGGCCCGGGCCTGTGCCGCCGGGGTGATCAGGGACATCCGCAGCCGCACGTTCTGGCCCCCCGCCCCGAGGGTGCGCTATGACGACTTCGAAGGTTTGTTCCCCGGCGACGTCTCCGACTGCGTCAACGGGGAGGCCTTCCAGGCCTATCTCAAGGGGGATGCGGCATGACCATGGAAGGCATTGGCCACAAGGCCATCTCCGCCTCGGCAGGGTCGGGCAAGACCTTTCAGCTGGCCCACCGCTACATCGAGCTGATGGCCCGGGGGGTGAAGCCGGAGCGGATCATCGCCCTGACCTTCTCCCGGAAGGCCGCCGGGGAGATCTTCGACTCCATCGTGGAGCACCTCTGCAAAGCGGCCGCCGCCCCGGAGCAGGCGGCTCAGACCGGCGGACTCATCGGCAGACCCGGGATGACGCAGAGCGATTTCCTAGCCATCCTCCGGGAGCTGATGCAGAGCCTTCAGTCCCTGCGCATCAGCACCATCGACAGCTTCACCGTGGGCGTGGCCCAGGCCTTCCCCATGGAACTGGGCATCCCCCCCCGCTTCCAGCTGGTGGAGGACAGCGGGACGGCCTCCGGTGCTCAGCAGGAGGTGCTGGCCCGGGCCTTCAACCGCCGCCAGGCGGACCCGGCGGTGCGCCGCCAGTTCCTCCGGGCCTTCAAGCAGGCTACCTTCGGCAGGGAGGAGAAGGGACTGGCCGACAGGTTCGACCGGCTGATCGGCGGCTACCACGGACACTATCAGGTCCTCCCCGAGCCGGCGGCCTGGGGGGACGAGCGGACCATCTGGCCCGAGGGGTCGTTCTGGCTGAAAGCCGACGGAGATGTGAAGTCGGCGGCCGGCGAGCTGGAGGGGTTGCTCCGCGGGGACGGCCTCTCCGACAAGATGATGCACCGCTGGATCACCTTCATTGAGGCCGCCCGCGATTTCGGCACCGGTTCAGCCTGGAAGAGGGAGATGGAGTACCTCTTCGGCAGGCTGGCCCCTCTGGCTGATGCCCTGAGGAGGGGCGACTGCACGGTCAAGACCGATGGCGGCACCTGCCATCTGTCGCCCCAGGAATGCCGCCTGGCCCTGACCCTGGTGGCCCACATCATGAAGACCGAGCTCAGCGTGGCCGTGGAGAAGACCCGGGGCATATACCAGGTTCTGGACCTCTACGAGCGGTTCTACGACAGCCTGCTGCGGCGGCAGGGCAGGCTCACCTTCACTGACGTCCAGTACCTGCTCACCGCGGGGAACCGCTACAGCGGAGGGGCGCTGCTCAGCCGCCTGCCCTCTGCGGAGGCGCGACTGTACATCGACTACCGCCTGGACTGCCGGCTGGACCACTGGCTGCTGGACGAGTTCCAGGATACCAGCGATCTCCAGTGGGAGGTCCTCAGCAACCTGGCCGATGAAATCCTGCAGGACGACAGCGGACGGCGCAGCTTCTTCTACGTCGGCGATGCCAAGCAGGCCATCTACGGGTGGCGGGGCGGCAACGCCCGGCTGTTCAGCCAGGTGCTGGCCCGGTACAGGGAGCACATCCAGCTGGACCACCTGGCCACCTCCTATCGTTCCTGTCAGGCCGTCATCGACGCCGTGAACAATGTCTTCGGGGCGATTTCGGCGGACCCGCTCCCCGCAGGGGCGGTGGCCCAGTGGCAGAGCCTGTGGCAGGTCCATCGCTGTGAGAAGGGCAAGGTCCCCGACCACGGCTGCGTTGCCGTCCTGGAGCCGCCCTGTGATGAAGGCCGGACCAAGCCCGGCGACGAAGACCGCTACCGCGCTGTGGCCCGCCTCCTCCAGGAGATCGATCCCCCCGGGCGGAGGCTGTCGGCGGCGGTCCTGGTCCGCACCAACAAGAGCGGCAACGAACTGGTGGACTTCCTCCGCCGCGAATGCGGCGGCATGCGCATCGTCCATGAAGGCAGGGCCTCCATCAAGGACAACCCCGTGGTGGCCGCCCTGCTCTCGCTGGTGAAGTTCGCTGCGCATCCGGGGGATACCCTTGCCTGGCGGCACCTCCAGATGAGCCCCCTCGGCGGCTCCCTGGCCGGGGAGCGGCTGAGCCGGGGCAGCCTGCCTCCGCTGCTGCTCCGCCAGATACAGTCCGAGGGCTTCCAGTCCCTCATCCGTACCTGGGGCGGCAGGCTTGACGCCCGGCATCCCCTGGATGAGTTCGGGCGGAAGAGGCTGAACGAGCTGATCAACGCCGCCATCGAGTTCGACGGGACGGACAGCCGGGACTGCAACGAGTTCCTCCGCTTCATCGACGGCTATGAGATCCACGACCTGGCCAGCGACGATGCCGTCCGGGTCATGACCATTCACCAGTCCAAGGGCCTGGGATTCGACGTTGTCATCCTCCCGGACCTGCAGACAGGCAACATGGCTGCCGGCCCGGTCGACTTCGCCGTCGCCCGGAATGAGATCACCGGCAGGCCGGCCTGGGCCCTGGTCATGCCCCGGCGCCTGGTGGCCCAGCAGGATGCCGTCCTGAAGGGGGAACTCCAGGCCGGCGACGAGACGACCGCCTTCGATGCCCTGTGCCTCCTCTACGTGGGCATGACCAGGGCCAGGAAGGGTCTTTACATAATCACCGCCTTCCCCGGCCGGACCTCCACCCTGTTCAGCCCGGCGGCCTTCGTCAAGCAGCAGCTTGCCGGTGACCCCCGGCCGGTCAGCGGCCGCCCGGTCAACATCGCCGGCGAGGAGTTCACCTGCCTCTACGAGACGGGGGAGCGCCACTGGTACCTGGCTGCCCCCGAGCCTGCGCCATCTGTGGCGGCTGCCCTGCCGGCGGAGCTGCCGGCCGACTTCCGGCGCAGGCCGTCGCACAGGCGGCGGCTGGTCCATGTTCAGCCCTCCAGGAGCGCCGATATCGAGCGCAAGGCGGGCTGGCTCTTCGCCCCCGAGGCCAAGGACAGCCTGGATCTGGGCACGGCCATCCATGAGCTGTTTCGAAGGGTATCCTGGCTTGGCGAGATGGATACGGATGAGATGGTCCGCCAGTGGAGCAAGACAACCGCCCTGACGGAGGAGCTGCGGGGGCGGGTGGAGGGGCTGTTCCGCCGGGCCGTCGCCCTGCCCGAGATCCTCCAGGCACTATCCAAGCCCCGGGGCAATGTCTGGCTGTGGCAGGAGAAGGACTTCGAGACGGTGCTCGGCAACCGCTGGGTGTCGGGGACCTTCGACCGCGTGGTGACGGAGCGGAACGAAGCGGGGATTCCGCTGCGGGCCACCATACTCGATTTCAAGAGCGATGAGGTGGCCGACGGCGCCGATCCGGCCGCACTGGCGGAACGCTACCGTCCCCAGATGGTCCTCTACCGGGATGCCCTGTCGCAGATCCTTCGCCTCAAGCCGACCAGGATTCAACTCCGGCTGGTCTTCGTCCAACCCGGGAAGGTCATCGATCTCACTGCCTGAAGGCCTTCGCGACCCCCCAAGGCTGCCCCGATCGCCGCGCCAGCATCTTCTGGGGTATACTGTGGGCCGGGATTCCCATCCGGGGGACGTGCGGGATGGACATGAACAGCCCCCTGCAGGTGAAGAACAGAGCCGGCTGGCGGGCCTGGCTGGAGCAACACCACACCGCAGAGAAAGAGGTCTGGCTGGTGCTCTACAAGAAGCATCTGGCCCGGCCGGGCCTCTCCCTCGATGATGCGGCGGAGGAAGCCCTCTGCTTCGGCTGGATAGACGGCAAGTTGAGGCGGATCGATGATCAGAAGCATATCCTCAGATTCACTCCCCGGCGGCGGGGCAGCATCTGGTCGGAATCGAACAAGGCCAGGGTCCAGCGGATGATCGAGCAGGGCCGGATGACCGCAGCCGGGCTGGCCAGGGTGAGAGAGGCCAGGGAGAACGGGGAGTGGGACCGGGCCGCGCTGCGGGAGGACGTCACCTCCATTCCCCCCGATCTGGGCGCGGCGTTACAGGCGAACGGGATGACGCCGGCCGACTTCGAGAAGCTGGTTCCCTCACTGAGGAAGCAGTACCTCCACTGGATTAACAGTGCCAAGACCGACCCCACCAGGCAGAAGCGCATTGCCGAGACCGTCAGGGTCGTCGAAGCCAAGAAGAGGCCAGTCAGCCATAGATAGGTCAGCCATGTCGTCAGTGACGGAGGTAGTCGACAAGCTCAAGGCCCGGGCCCGGCCCGATCAACTGGGGGGCATGGCCCGGTACGGCATCAGCGTTGACCGCCGGTTGGGCGTGTCCATACCTGAGCTGAGGAAGCTGGCCCGGGAGTTGGGCCGGGATCACCGACTGGCCCTTGGCCTGTGGCGGACCGGCATCGCCGATGCCCGCATCCTGGCCTCCATGGTGGACGATCCCGCCAGGCTGACTGAGGCCCAGATGGAGGCATGGGTGAAGGACTTCGACTCCTGGGACGTCTGCGACCAGGTCTGTGACAATCTCTTCGAGAAAGCCCCCTTCGTCTGGAAGAAGATAGCCGACTGGTCTGAGCGGGAGGAGGAGTTCGTCAAGAGGGCCGCCTTCGCCCTGATGGCGTGCCTGGCCTGGCACGACAAGAAGGCCGGGGACGACCGGTTCACCGAGATCTTCCCGCTGATAGTCCGAGGGGCCACCGACGAGCGCAACTACGTCAAGAAGGCGGTCAACTGGGCCCTGCGGAACATCGGCAAGAGGAACCCCCGCCTCAACAGGGAGTCCATCGCCGTGGCCCGGGAGATCCAGCGTCTGGACTCCAGGGCCGCTCGCTGGATCGCCGCCGACGCCATCAGGGAACTGGAGGGCCAGGCTGTTCAGGCCAGGCTGAAGAGAGGAGGATCCTAGATGAAGGTTGTGCCTCTGGACAGGGTGGAGAAGGCCGCTGTGAACATGGAGGGTGCCTCGGGCATCGCCAAACAGATCCCCGTCTCCAGGACCGATGGCTCGCCCTCGTTCTCCTTTCGGGTGTTCACCTTCGAGCCCGGCGGCCACACCCCGTTCCACACCCATCCCAACGAGCACATCAACTACGTCATCGAGGGCCAGGGGGTCATTGTCAGGGAGGACGGCCAGACACGGCCCATCAAGAAGGGGGACTTCGCCCTGATCCTGCCCCATGAGAAACACCAGTACCGCAACCAGTCCCCGACCGAGCGCCTGGTCATGATCTGCGCTGTTCCGGTGGAGTACGAGTGATAGCTGCACTGGGTCAGCGATCCTGACCGCAGTGGCCGGAGGGAACCGTGACGAAGTACATTTTCCTCATCCACAGCCCGGAAGCCGTTGACAGGGCAGCCTTCAAGTCGCGCCTGTTCGATACGCTGGTGCCCCGGTTGCTCGCCCTGGACCCGCAGAAGCTGAAGCTCGACCTGACCGAGCCGAAGCTGCCCAGGTTCGCCGTCATGCCCCTGAAACGGACCGGACTGGCCATGATATCCATCTGGGACGGCTGGGATGACCGGGCGCATCAGTGGCAATCGGAGGTGGCCGGCCTGGACTGGAAGGTGTTCGGCTACCAGGTGGCCGAATCCACGCCGGTGGCCTACCGCAAGGACTGGAAGGATGGTGAGGCCTCACCGGGCATGGTCATGTTGACCATCATGAAGCGGAACGCCCGCCTGCACCACAAGCAGTTCATGGATGAGTGGTTCGGCCATCACACCCCCATGGCCGTGCGGATCCATCCCCTGTGGAACTACATCCGCAACGTGGTGGAATCGGCGGTTGTCGAGGGCTCCCCCGCGTTCGACGGCATCGTGGAGGAGCATGTCCGGGCCCGCCGGGACGTCACCAATCCGGTCCGTTACTTCGGCGGCCTGCTCCATTTCATCCCCAACATGATCCGGGTCGGCCTTCATGCCAACAAGTTCCTCGACCTGTCGGTGATCGAGAACTACCTTCTCACGGAGTACCACATCCGCAGCTAGGTCCGGCGCTTCCACGCCGGTGACCGCGGACCCCCGCTCCCCTGCCTTCAGACGAAGGTCAGGAACAGCCAGTAGACCCCGCCGCAGACCACGGTGAGCGGCAGTCCCACCTTCACGAAATCCCAGAAGGTCAGGGTCTGGTCTGACTTCGCCTCCGCGTTCTGGATGATGATCACGTTGCTGGCTGCTCCCAGGATGGACAGATTGCCGGCGATGGTGCTTCCCGCCGCCAGGGCCATCAACTGCCTGGTGGACACCCCGATCTCCATCAGCATGGGCAGGTAGAGGGCCACCAGCGGCACGTTGGAGATGAACTGGCTCAGGACGATGCTCACCACCAGGATCATGCCCAGCGAGGTCATGTGGGGCAGCGCCGAGTCCAGCGCCCTTTGTAGGACATCGGAGTTCCACACGGCCTCCATCAGGATGAACATGGCCGCGAAGAAGACAAGTGTCGGCCAGTCGATATCCCTGACCAGCGTCAGCCTCTTGCGACTGAACATGAGAATGGGCGCGGCGCTGGCCAGGGCGATGTAGGTCAGCCGGAAGTCTATGTTCAGTCCGGCGAACACCGTGACTATCTTGGCCAGCACCAGGGTTATCAGCAGGGCCAGGGAAACCTGGGAGAGAAGGGCCAGCTTCGGATCGGATATCGACTCCTCGCGCCAGCCCGGTGACCGGCTCCGGAAGTCCGCCCGGAAGTTCAGTCGCAGCAGCAGGTAGGCCAGCAGCAGGCAGATCATCGTTGGCAGGAAGAGGTATCTCAGGAAGGTGACGAAGGGATTGGTGATGTCACCGTTCATGGCCACCAGCAGGTTCTGCGGGTTGCCGATGGGACTCATCACGCTGCCGATGGTCACGGCAAAGGCCAGCGCCAGCAGCAGGACCTTGCGGTCGGCCTTGAACTTCGCAGCCAGGGCCAGCGCCACCGGTGTGCCCACGATGGCCAGGGTGTCGTTCATCAGGAATGCCGAGAGGGTTCCCATGCCGAACAGGATGAGCAGCACCAGGCCGTCCAGGGTGCGGGCCCTGCCGAACAGACGGTGCGAAAGATGGGACAGGTAGCCGCTCTCCTCCAGGGCCTCCCCCACCACGAACATCCCGAAGAGGAAGAGCATCACGTCTGGGTTGACCGCCTCGAGGGCCTCAATCGGAGAGATCTGCCCTGTCGCCAGGACCGCCACGGCGCCCAGCAGCATGATCTGCCAGATCGGCAGCCTTATCCGGCCCACCTGACGGACTGCGATGAGCAGGAAGACCAGCAGCAGGACGACCAGCGATATCATGGTCTTGACCGGGTGGGCGAATCGGGTGCGGGTGGTCGCCTGTGGGGATAGACAGGCGGGTTGACCGGCCCTTGAACATGGACTGAGAGGCCGCAGCCTCTCAGTCCCTTCGGTTTCCCTTGCCTGTCTGCAGAATCCGTGCTCTGGTGGCCTCTGTTACGATTTCCCTTTCTTGGGGTTCTTCGGGCTCTTTGAACCGGCGGGAGCAGCCGCCGGACCCGCCGCGGACGACACGGTCTCCGGCGCCGCCTCTTCGGTATCCCGCCCGAACGAGGTCTGTCTCTTGGAGAAGTACAGGGACACGGCGATGACCAGGATGCCGATGACTATGGCCGCGATGATTGCCGGGGATTTGTCTCTGTCCACCCAATCGTCGCCAACCTTGACCACCATCATCGAGGCGGCGATGACTGACACCAGGTTGATCACCTTGATCAGCGGATTCAGCGCCGGCCCGGCGGTGTCCTTCAGGGGATCGCCCACGGTGTCGCCAACCACGCTGGCTTTGTGGGCCTCGGAGCCCTTCCCTCCGTACAGACCGTCTTCGATGGTCTTCTTGGCATTGTCCCAGGCGCCCCCGGCATTGGCCTGGAAAACCGCCATCAGCTGTCCCACCAGGATCACCCCGGCCAGGAAGCCGCCCAGCGCCTCCAGCCCGAAGAGGAAGCCGATGACTATCGGCGAGACTATGGCCAGCAGCGCCGGGGTGAGCAGTTCCTTCTGGGCCGCTCCGGTGACGATGGAGACTACCTTCTCGTAGTCCGGATCGGCCTTGCCTTCCCACAGACCCTTGATGTTGGCGAACTGCCAGCGGACCTCATTGACTACGAAGTAGGCCGCCCGGCCCACCGCCGCGATGGTCAGCGAGCTGAACAGGAAGGGGATGGCCCCGCCGATGAGGAAGGCCACGAAGACCTTCCACTGGATCATGTCGATCTGCTCCACGCCGTACTCGAAGTAGAAGGAGGCGAACAGGGCCACGGCGGCCAGCACCGCCGAGGCGATGGCGATGCCCTTGGTGATGGCCTTGGTGGTGTTCCCCACCGCGTCGAGGTCGGCCAGGGTCTGACGGGCCTTCGGTTCCAGTCCCGCCATCTCCCCGATGCCGTTGGCGTTGTCGGACACCGGACCGAAGGCATCCATGGAAATGTTGTTCCCCGTCAGCGTCAGTTGTCCGATTCCGCACAGGGCCACGCCGTAGAAGATGCAGAGCAGGGTCTGCCCGCCGTCGAGGCCGTTGTTCCAGATCAGCGCCGAGGCCATGATGGACAGGGCGATGACGATGATTGACGTCACCGAGCTCTCCAGTCCCACCCCCAGCCCGTTCAGGATGGTGGTTGCCGGACCGGTCTTGGTGGACTTGGCGATATCCTTCACTGGACCCCTGTCGGTGCCGGTGTAGTAGTCGGTGAGGTAGTTGATGGCAATGGCCAGGACCACCCCGATGGATGTGGCCCAGAAGAAGCGCAGATCGTGGCAGTAGAAGTGCGAGAAGAGGAAGAAGGAGACCACCGACATTATCGCCGCCAGGATGTAGCCCCGGTGGATGGCCTTCATGGCGTTCTCCCCTTCCCGCAGGGCCCGCACCGAGTAGGTGCTGATGATAGAGGAGAACACCCCGGCCGCCCGCACCAGCAGGGGGAAGACGATCCAGATCAGGCTTCCTGTGGCGTCGGTGAGGAAGAGGCCCAGGATCATGGCCGAGACGATGGTCACCTCGTAGGACTCGAAGATGTCCGCCGCCATGCCCGCGCAGTCGCCCACGTTGTCGCCCACCAGATCGGCGACCACCGCGGCATTGCGGGGATCGTCCTCGGGGATGTTCTTCTCCACCTTGCCCACCAGGTCGGCGCCGACGTCGGCGGCCTTGGTGTAGATGCCGCCGCCCACCCTCATGAACAGGGCCAGCAGCGTTCCGCCGAAGCCGAATCCCAGCAGTACCAGCGGAGCGTCTCTGAAGAAGATGAGGAAGATCACCGTCCCGCCCAGCAGCCCCAGGCCGTCGGTGAGCATGCCGGTGATGGTGCCTGTGCGATAGGCTATCTGGAGAGCCTTGGTGAAGCTGGTTCGCGACGCCTGGGCCACCCGGATGTTGCCCCGCAGGGCCATGTTCATGCCGATGTAGCCCACCAGTGCCGAGAACAGCGCCCCCATAAGGAAGCCCCCGGCACGGCCCAGGCCGATGAGCCACTTGGGGTTGTTGTATTCGGACTCGCCCCCCGCAAACCAGCCGGTGGCGAAGACGAAGGCGGCCAGCACGAAGATGAGCAGGATGATGGTCCGGAACTGCCGCTTCAGGTAGGCGTTGCCGCCGTCGCGGATCGCCTTGGCGATACGCTTCATCTTGTCGTCGCCCTCGGGTTCCCGCATGATCTGACGGGCCAGGAAGGCAGCGTAGAGCAGACCGAGAAGGGCCACGATGACCACTGCGATCAGGGCCCCTTTCTCGAAGGAGCTGGCCTCCTCGAAACCATTGAACAGCGTTATGTCCATCTACTCATCTCCTCCACTGCGTCAAACATCCTGGGATTCGGTGCCACGCTGGTTTCACAGCACCAGCCAGAGAATGATCAGAATCAGAATGACCACTCCGGCGACTAGTCCCACCCTGATCAAGTCGCGGCGCACGTGCGACAGATCCGGGATCGGCTTCTGAACGCGCGCTCGGCTATCGGGCGCAGGTGGTGCGGTGCCGGGAGTGGGGCTTCTCTGAAGAGGCGGTCTTGGCGCCGCAGCCGCGGGAGGTCTGAAGCCGCCCGCTCTCCGGCCTCCCCTCCTCCGCCGGTGATGCGGCGCGCCCTTTCTGGATGCATAGCTGCCTGGTTTGGACATCTCTACTTACCCTGGCGACTCCGCCTGGGCCCCTCGAGTGCCGGCAGAGCCGACTGACCTGGGGAACGAAAGGGAGCGCCGAGGGTTGTCTTGGAGCAGTGGCAGAGTACATCGAGCACTGTTGAAATCCGTCCTCTGCTGTGCTACCGTATCCGTGTTTTACGAATCATGACTGGTGGGACGCGTCTAGTGGGTTATCATTCTAGTTGTGAGCGGCTGGCATGTCAAATAGCCTCGGTCTGCCCGTGGCTCTGCACCAGCCTCTTGAAGGAATGCCGTGTCTGAGTGGACTTTCCTCACCAATCATGCCCTGGTGCTCAGCCTGCTGGCCAAGCACCCGCGGATAACCGCCCTGGATCTGGCGGAGTCCATCGGCGTCCGGGAGAGGGCCATCCGCCGGATCATCGCCGATCTTGAGGCCGCCGGGTACATCAAAAAGAAGAAGGAAGGCAGGAGGAACACCTACACCATCGACCTGAACATGCCGCTTCGCCATCAGACGCATCAGCACGTCGCCATCGGCAACTTCCTGGAGGCGCTGGCCTGGGAGAGGGTGGCCGGCAATCCCCCGCCGCCCCGGCCTCGGGGCAGGCGTCCGGGCTCCAGTCGCCATCGACCCGGCCCGGGAGGGACCGCTGAGAGAGGGGCGTCGCCGCTGCCATCCAAACGATGAGGATCCTGCAGTTCTCCATCGCCTTCACGCTGGTCCTGGCCTTCCTCACCGGGCTGGTCATGGCCATGCTCTACTCAACCAAGGTGGCCATTGCCGTGCCTATCCTCACCTTCGGCCTGACCTTCGCCCTGCAGCGCTACATCGCCTGCTTCTTCGCCTACTTCGACATCCTCATCTCCGGGATCTACCGTCCCGGTGACAGGATCCGTGTCGGAGAGATCAAGGGCGATGTCCGCTGGGTGGGCCTGATCCACACCACCCTGGCCGAGGTGGGGGAGGACGAGAAGCTGGGGGGAGAGCTTACTGGCCGGATCATGCACCTGCCCAACCTGGTGGTCCTCGATCAGGCGGTCCTCAACTACTCCAAGGACTACTCGGTCCGCCAGAAGCGCATTGCCTCCGACTACATGTTCGACGAGGCGCGCATCCCGGTCAGCCGCGACAGCAACGTCAAGAAGGCCACCGAGCTTCTGGAGGATATCCTCAGGTCTGAGGACGAGGTCTATCTGCAGCAGGTCCGTGAGGTCTTCCGGGACGGCTACCCCGAGTTCCTGGAGGAGGCCGTCAGCGGCCCCCGGGTGCTCATCCACGTGGAACCGAACTGCATCTGGATCAAGGGCAAGTTCGTCGCCCCGGTCCGCCAGCGCAACCAGTTCAAGAGCCGGATCATGGCCCAGTTCCTCCGGCAGGTCAAGTCCAGCACCGAGGTAAGGCTTCCCTCGGCGGCCCCCTTCCCGGCCTCATAGGCCGTCCTGCCCTGGGCCGCTGCAGTGACTACTTCTTCTCGGCGACGAGGTACTTCTCCGGGTTCTGATCGAAGGCCCTCTTGCATCCCGGGGCGCAGAAGTAGTACCTCTTGCCCTTGTAGTCGGATGTGGCTGCCGGCTTCTTCTCATCCACGGTCATCTTGCACACCGGGTCGATTGCCATGTCCAACCCCCTTCGGCGGACACGCCCTGGCGCGTGTCCCCTCTCGGAATCGCTCTACTCGGAGTCACCAGGAGAGGTCTCTCCGGATCCTCTCGAACTCCTCCTTCGATATCTCCCCCCTGGCGTAGCGTTCTCTGGCCAATGCCAGCGCGCCGTTCCCTCCGGAGTCCGAGCCCCTGACCCACCTGGATAGCAGCCACACCCCGAATCCGATCACCGCCCCCCAGAAGACCACCATCAGCAGCATTCCAATCGGCATCAGCCACCCTGCGCTACCTGTCCAGCACCACATACTCCTTCACCTCCCTCGCGTTTGATGTCAGCCTACCAGCCTGCCTGGTGCCGGTCTGTGACTTTGGTCATCACGTCCCACGGGAACGTGTCGAGGCCGTGCCTTGATCATCAGGCCGCAATGCTTCATACTACATGATCGGATATCGCATCCGGGGCCGTTCAGGCCCGCTGACTGGCGATCTTGATGAGGGAATCCGCTAGAAGAGCCTCTCTGGCGCTGGCCGCCGCCGTCCTGCTGGCTTTGCTCCTGGCCGGCTGCGGCCAGAGCGTCCAGGATGCCGTTGCGCCGGAGATCGCGGACATCACCACGCAGGATCTGACTGCCACCAGCGTCGTCATTGCCTGGACCACCAACGAGCCGGCCACCAGCCGGGTGGACCACGGCCTCACTGACCAGTACGGCCGGAGCACCACCACGGGCAGCGGACGGGCTGTCAGCCACGAAGTGGGGCTGATGGGGCTTGTCCCGGCCACCACCTACCACTACCGGGTCTACTCAGAGGACGCCGCCGGCAACGGAACCTTCTCGGCGGACCGCACCTTCGGCACGCCGGACATCGACGCGCCGCTCATCACCGGAGTCGCCGCTGGCGCTATCACCGGCGTGGGCGCCACCATCACCTGGACCACCAGCGAGCCGGCCACCAGCCAGGTGGACTACGGCCTGACCGACCAGTACGGTCAGGCCACAGCAGTGAATACAAACCTGGTCACCAGCCATAGCGTCAGCCTGACGGGGCTCACCGCCGGCAGCACCTATCACTACAGGGTCAGATCCAAGGACGCCCTGAACCACGAAGGCTTTTCGGATGACCACACCTTCACCACCAGTTCTGCCGGCTACCTGGTCATCTCCCCGGCCACCGCTTCGATCACCGCTGGCAGCACCCGGGCCTACACCGCCGAAGCCTTCGACCAGTTCAACAACAGCCTGGGCGATGTCACCTCCGCGACGGCCTTCTCCATTCAATCTGGCGCCGGAGGCAGTTGGGCCCGCAACGTCTACACCTCTCAGGTACCAGGCACCTGGACGGTTACCGGCACCTACACCGGACTCGCCGGCACGGCGACCCTCACGGTCGGCGCCGGCTCCGTCGCCTCAATCGTCATCTCCCCGGCCTCCAGCGCGATCATCGCCGGGAATACCCAGGCCTACACCGCCGAGGCCTTCGACCGGCTGAGCAACAGCCTGGGTGACGTCACCACCGGCACCATCTTCTCGATGGATGCCGCCGCTGGCGGCTCATGGGTGGCCAACGTCTACACCTCCCGCAAGGCGGGCACCTGGACTGTCACCGGCAGCTACGCCGGCCGCACTGACACCGCCTCACTCACAGTCACCAAGGCGGCGGCCGGCTCAATCGTCATCTCCCCGGCGGTGGGCACTGTCATAGCCGGGAACATCCAGGCCTACACCGCCGAGGCCTTCGACCAGTTCCAGAACAGTCTGGGCGACGTCACTGCCGGCACCGGCTTCTCCATACAGCCCGCCGCCGGTGGCAGCTGGCTGGCCAACGTCTATGCCTCACAGAAGAAGGGCACCTGGACCGTCACCGGCAGCTACCAGAGCTTCACCGCCACTGCCACTCTGACCGTCGCCGCCGCCACTCCGTTCTCCATCGTTGTCTCCCCCGACAACGTCAGCGTCGTGGCCGGGAGCGGCCAAGCCTACACCGTCGAGGCCTTCGACCAGTTCAACAACAGTCTGGGTGATGTCACCACCAGCACCCTCTTCTCCATACTGCAGCCTGGCCATGGTGGTACATGGTCTGCCAATGTCTACACTTCTCGCAAAGTAGGCACGTGGACCGTCAGAGCTACCTACGCTGTCATCAATGATGACACCCTGCTCACCGTCACTGCCGGCGCTGCCACGCGCCTTGATCTCACGCCGGACGGCGGGGTCGCCACCCCGGGAGTGGCTTTCAATGTGACTGTGACCGCCTACGACGCCTATGACAACGTGGCCACGGGCTACACGGGGACTGTCACCTTCGCCTCAACAGACGGCTCTGCCACCCTCCCCGGCCCCTTCACCTTCACCCCCTCCGATGGCGGCACCCACACCTTCAGTGTAACCCTGGTCATGCCTAGTCTGTCGTCAACTGTCGAGGTTACTGACGGGACTCTCGCTGATTCGGCCAGTTGGATGGTCGCGTAGCGGCCACGCATCCCCGGTCAGACTGGCACGGCCGTCCTGTTGCCCGCCGAGCCGCCTTGACCCCGCTGCTACGCTGGTTCCTTGCGGCTCCCCCGGATCACCTTGAAATCCCTGTACATGTCAGCCTCGATTGTCATGGCCACCTCAACAGTGCGGCCGTCGGCCATCTTCACCGAGGCTGATGCCGGGAAGACCTTCTTCGAAGTCAGCCTGGTAGAGGTCATGGTGATGCCCTGAGGTTCCTCCCCAAGCTCCTTGCGTACCGCAGACCTGACAACATCTTTGACCCATTCACCCGTGCTCATTGGCCCTCCCTTCCTCGTTTCCTTCCCTGGGCACGCATGTCATCTCCCGTCCCCGATTCTCCACCATTCTACCACTCCTCAGATAGGATCAAATCGCTGACACCACTTGTTGACCGGCACCGCGGCGGAGCGCCTTGACATCAGCCGCCGCTGGCTCTATAAGGTGTAGCGCAATGCCCATCATCCGCCTGGCCCGATTCAACCTCAGGCCCTACAGGAAGGGAGACGAGCACTCCATCGTGGAGAACATCAACAACCCCAAGATCTCCAGGGCCACCCTGACCATCCCCTATCCCTACACCATTGCCGATGCCCTCTCCTGGATCGACCAGAACCTGAAGGCCGCCAGGAAGCGGAAGAAGACCGAGATCAACCTTGCCATCGACATGGGCGGGCAGGTCATCGGCGGCATCGGCTTGAGCAAGATGGATGGGCACCAGGCGGAGATCGGCTACTGGCTGGCCGAAAGGTACTGGGGACAGGGGATCACCACCTCCGCTGTGGAGGCGCTCTCAGCATATGCCCTGAACGATCTGCGGCTGGCCAGGGTGTATGCCTACGTGTTCTCCTCCAACAAGGCCTCGGCCAGGGTCCTCGAGAAGGCCGGCTACGGGTTCGAAGGCAGGTCAAGAAGGCACGTCGTCAAAGACGGCAGGCGGAGGGACTGCCTCCTCTTCGCTGTGGGAAGCGCTCCGGGGGATTGACGTGGTCTGGGATGGCCGTCGGCCGCCCCGGCCATCAGGCGAACTTGAAGCCCTTATCCAGGAAGGCGGTCAGGCATGCTTCCGCGGCATCGATGTCATAGAGCTGACCCTTGTCCCTGGCCAGCTCCCTCAAGGCGGAGTCCAGTTGCTGTGCCGGACGGTATGACCGCTTGGAGCACATCGCCTCCACCACGTCGGCCACCGCCATGATGCGGGCTTCGAGCATGATCTCCTCCCCCTTGAGCCCCGCCGGATAACCGGACCCATTCATCCTCTCATGGTGCTGAAGCACGGCATCGGCGACGGCCCAGGGGAACTCGGCTTTGGTCAGCACGTCATATCCCGCCCGGGGGTGGGTCCTGACAATGGCCAGCTCCTCTTGGGTCAGCCTGTCGGGCTTGTTCAGTATCTCCGCCGGAATGAACGTCTTGCCCAGGTCGTGCAGACATGCCGCCACGCGGAGCATCTCCCGCCGCTCGTAGGGGAGGCTGAGAAGCGTGGCCATGGCGCAACTGAGGTCGGCCACCCTCTGCTGGTGACCGGCTATGGTCGGGTCTTTCACCTCCGCCATAAGGGTCATCGCCCGGATAGTGCCGTCCGCGGTCCCTTCCAGCTTCTTCAGCACCCGCTCCTCCTCAGCCCTGGCCTCCCTGCTCTGGGTCACGTCCCGGTGCACGCCCCGGTAGCCGCGCAGGTTGCCCTCCTCGTCGAAGAAGGGTATGCCGCTGGTCTCCAGGCTGACTGAATGGCCGTCCCGGTGCAGGTGGTTGCTCTGGATGAGACTGAATGACTTCCCCGCGGTGGCAAAGGAGGCCAGCATGCGGGACATGCGGTTTGTCTCCTTCAGGGGCATGAAGTCGCAGAAGGGCTTGCCGATCAGATCGTCAGGCTTGCGGCCCAGGATCGCGCTGGCACTGCAGCTGACCGATGTGTAGATCCATTTCTCGTCCACCTCCCATGTCGGGTCGTCAGCCGTCTCTCCCACGGTGCGCAGGCGGGCCAGCAGTTCTTCCTTCTCCTGCTCTATTGTTCTGACATGGGCCACCGCCTTGCTCAGTCTCAGGAGCAGCAATGATTCTCCGGCCATGCCTCGCCTTCCCTTCGATTCTGGGGTGTGTCCGTTGCCTGATGTTCGAGTCGAGTCTATCACCGGCGTCTTGCATGCCTGTCTCTATGGCGCCTTCGGGTCTTACAGATTTCATACCATGACAGCCGGTTTGTCTCTTGGTGGTGCGGAAGAGACTGGCGAAATGCCCTTTACACCGGGGACTCCTTGGTGTATAGTACTGAACCAAGGTTACGGTTTAGGTTATTACAAGCTTCATAGAATCCACTCCCAGTTCTCTCAAGCGTTGGATGACCCGGACTCTAGCCAGGGTATTAGAGATAGGAGGTCATCCAATGAGCCATCAGGGCAAGTCGCCCTCGGCGCTGATTGAAGCAGAATCACTGCCTTCGGCGTCGAACACCAGGTATTCCCCCATTCCCGAGACGGTTCCCGCGCAGGGTCCCTCTCCATCCGCCACGGACGGTTTCCAAGCCTTCCACCTTCACCCCAGCATCATGGCCGGGGTGCAGGCGGCCGGCTACGTCACCCCCACGCCTATCCAGATGAAGGCCATCCCCCCCGTCATGCAGGGCCGGGATCTCATCGGCCTGGCGCAGACCGGCACCGGAAAGACCGCCGCCTTCGTCCTGCCCATTCTGCACCGCCTGCTGGCCCGCCCCAGGGGTCAGGTGGGCGCTCTGATCATCTCCCCCACGCGTGAGCTGGCGGAGCAGACCCACGAGACGGTGACCCAACTGGGGAGGCGGACCCCCCTGCGCAGCGTGGCCATCTACGGAGGGGTGGGCATCTACCAGCAGACACAGAAACTGCGCGACGGCGTTGAGATCGCTGTGGCCTGCCCCGGCCGCTTGCTCGACCACCTGTGGCAGGGCACCTTCGACCCATCGCATATCGAAGTCCTGGTCATCGACGAGGCAGACCGGTTGTTTGATATGGGCTTTCTGCCCGACATCCGCAAGATCCTGCAGTGCCTGCTCCATGAGCGGCAGACGCTGCTCTTCTCGGCCACCATGCCCGATGATGTCCGGCACCTGGTCCGGGAAATCCTTCACGACCCGGTCACAGTGCAGATCGGCCTCATGCGTCCGGTAGCCTCGGTGTCTCACGCCCTCTATCCGGTGGGCCAGCACCTGAAGACCCCGCTCCTGAAGGCCATCCTCAAGGGGAACAGCATGGAATCGGTCTTGGTGTTCACCCGCACCAAGCATCGCGCCGAGCGTGTCTCTCAGCAGCTCAGGGGCGCCGGCTACCGGGCCGCCTCACTCCAGGGGGATCTCTCCCAGTACCAGCGCCAGGCCGCGCTAGACGCTTTCCGTGCCGGCTCGGTCAAGATACTGGTGGCCACCGACGTTGCCGCCCGCGGCCTCGACGTCCTGAGCATCTCCCACGTCATCAACTACGACATGCCGGATAGCCCCGACGCCTACACCCACCGAATCGGCCGGACAGGGCGCATCGGGGCCACTGGCGAGGCCTTCACCTTCGTCACCGACAAGGACGAGGACATGGTTCGCTCCATCGAGCATCTGCTGAACGCGCCGCTGGAGCGCCGCAGGCTGCCCAACTTCGACTACAGGGCCCGCCCCGCGGTCGGCGAGTTCCTCCGCGCACCGCGGCGGGATGGCCGGCGGCCCATCAGAAGCAGGCGGCCCGCCGCCAGATAGCCCTACTTCGTCCGCCTGGGGTTCGCGCTCCACCTCGTTCAACGGCACCTCCGCGGCCTGCTCGCACGGTATTTCGCTCCAAGTGGTGTGGCACCCCGAACGGCCAGGGGAGCGAAAGTCGTCCACCTATCTACTCGTCAAATGGCGCCACCTGTCGTGTCGGAGCTATCTGGCCCCGAGCGATTCTGCAGGTGACACCCCCGCGCCATAGGGCAAGCCAAGAAGGCCTGGAGAGGCTAGCTGACGTCTTCAGGTCCCCAGTAGGATCTCATGCGTTGAATCTTGCCATCGGCGTTGAAATCGAACACATCAATTGGGCTCACGGTCATCTTCCTCATCACGCCGTCAAAACTGAACGCCACCGAATTCCCTGCACACCTCACCTTCCCGGTCAGTCTCAACTTCATCCCCATGGCAATGCCGCCTTTGTAGAACTTGAGGATTTCCTCGATGCCGTGCCGCGCTGGTGAGCCCACTGGGTCTTCCTGGGTGGCGTCTTCCGCAAAGAGCCCGCGGAGCATCTCCAGATCAGCTTTCTCAAAGGCCTCAACGTACGTTTGGACAACCTTCTGCATTGCAGCAGCTTCCATAGGCCCTCCTCTACTATCGATGGTCAAACCGAGATTATACAGGGGCGGGGGCGCATGCTGTACCAGTGTGGCTCGTCTTGCCAGGTTCTGCACCTGGAGAGGGTATTCCAACCACCGGCGGCCTGCTTGGAAGGCGTCTGGCTCCAAGCGGTGTGGCACCCCGAACGGACAGGGCAGCGCAAGCCGTCCACCTATCTACTCGTGCAAAGGCCTCAATCCATGGCAGGAAGACTGATCTTCCTGAAGGCGCAGATGAGACTGGGTCACAGCTTCTTTTCCAGAACATCTGCTGGAAACGGTTTCCCATGAGCTGGGTATATCTTCTTTGCTCCTCTCTCTAGCAGCAATCGCCAACTCGTCTTCACGGTATTCGGGTCCTCCGCAATACATGGCATCCCCGGTCCGAACCCCAATGGGAAACCATTCATAGCCAGGTCGCCAACAAAGGCGTCTCCTGTGTCCAGCAGCACAGTCATAGAGCCTTGCGTATGTCCCGGGGTGTGAACCACTTTCCCCGATATTCCGAAGGCTTCCAGTGACACACCATCGTCTTGCAGGGAGAAGTCAACAGGGGTTCCGCTGAAACGGGTGGCAGTAGCCACAAGCCTGCTCAAGATCTTGGCCAATGCTCCCCAAGGAGTAAGCACCCTCGGCAGCGGCTTGAGGGCTTTCTCCACCCATTCCTTTTCGCGGTGATTGACTGCCACTTTGCCTCCTGTCATCTTCTTCAGGTCGCTAAGGCAGGCGATATGGTCCCAGTGCCCATGAGTGAGCACAATCAGAGCAATGTCCTTTGGGTTGACCGACAGGGCCCTAAGCTTCTCCTCTACTACGTCAGGGTTCCGTCTCGAACCGGCGTCGACCAGGATCAGCCCCTGTCCCTTGATGAGATACGAGTTGGTCAATCCAATTGGAAATCGCCGGACCTCAATGGCCACTGTAGCCCCTCCTTGCTTCGCTCGAGCGGGGCTCTGCACCATCCAATCCCCGCTGGCAACAAAGAACCTCTCCTGTCCGACATTATAACATCGACGCCCAGCGCGATTGCAGCGCATGCCTCGCAATGTGGCTAGTCAAGTGGGCACCGATTCTGTGAACGATTGAAGTGGAAGAGGGGATAGGAACCCCCGGCGGCCTGCTTGGAAGGCAGTTGCTCCAAAGCCACAGGCCAGCCCTAGAGTCAACCTGCTGAGACTCCCCCGTTCTAGACCCGTACCCCACTACCCTTCCGCCTCCGCATGTCCATGGCCAGGCGTTCACATATGTAGACACTGCCGCCCCAGGAGTTCAGGGTCGAGAGGGTTGGTGCAAGAGTGGGTGCAAGGCGGGAATCGGATGAGGGAGGCACAATTGACTGCTCTTACCTGTAGACTCATGCAGGCAGACACAAGTGTGGTGGGCGACTCCGTACGATATCCAGAACTCCACGCTTCGAACTGGCCTTTGATCTGTCAGAGGACTAGCCCGACAGACCGAAGCTCGTCATGTCCACACCCGGAATGATGCATCCGGCGATCAGACACAGAACCGCTATTGCCGCTAGTCCGAGTATCACTTTCCGTTGCCTCCAGTCGACCAGGAACTCCAAGTGTGGCAGAAGCAGACCAAGAAGCATCACCCAGAAGAAGATGGAGAGGCCAATGATCGGGAAGGAGGGGGACCCGGAGAATCCCGGCGAAGCTGTACCCATCGCCTGGAACGACAAATAGACGGGTACGGTCATCAGCACAACGGAGACTATTGCGCAGACAGATATCAAAGAGAGATAGCCCCAGGATCTATCTTCACCGGACTTTCTGAGTACTACCCAACCCAACGGGGGAAGGCTGAACAGCAGCGGCCATACTAGGATGATATTGAAACCGGGCAGACAGAAACCGGCCACCAGTGCCAGCATCCACCAGAACAGAATCGCGCCCAAGGCAATACTGAGGGAGCCCAGTTGCTTGTGGAGCAGGGCTCTCAAAGCAACCATCATTGCGACAGCCAGAACCAGGAATGCCACAAACAGCACGTGTGCCTTGTAGGTCGGCTCGACGACCTTGCCGAATGCCAGGTGAATCTCATCTACCCCCCACCATGCAAGGGTCAGCACAACGGTGACCGCAATGATTTCCGCAGTGAAGACAGCACCACTGAGGACGATATCCCCTGCGGCTATGAGGCCCTTCCTCAGGGCCAACACTGCCAGCCATACCAGAAGAGCACCGGCTATCAAGACCAAAGGAATTCCCCAGGGCGTCGGGTATCTGATAGTGGTCAGTCCGGCAACCGAATGGTAGATCGAGTCCCCCTGCGTGGTGGAGCCTGCTGGGTCGAGATCGAGGTCTCCGAAATATCGAGCCAGATTCAGCGCACAGTCACCGTGATGCTGAAGACTACGTTGATCCAGGCTCTCGATGTTGTCCAGACTGCTATGATACACAGTTCGTTCAAAGGAATAGGCGAAGTTCAATCCATTGACGCCTGCCTCTTCGAAGGCGGCGAAGTCTGTGCCGCCTTCGGCGACCAGTCTATACAGATCACTCATGAAGGAGAAGGCCACCGGATCAGGTGCTCCTTGTGTCAGTCCTTCTATCAGCCAGCTATTGCCGGGAGCCGTTTCGAACATTATCGAAGGACCGGTACGCCCAAGTGCCTCGAAGTTGAGGACCAGGCGAACGTCATCCATGGATTCATATTTCGCCACGAAGAAGCTGGCGCCGTAGCGGAATTGTCCAGGCTCCTCTGCGTCAGTGAAGAGAACAATGATGTCATTCCGGAGTGGCGGTGCTGCCCTTAGACTTCGGGCGGTCTCAAGAAGCGTGGCTACGCCTGAGCTGTCGTCATTGGCGCCCGGCGATGGTGGTACCGTGTCATAGTGAGCGGCCAGAACAACGCTGCCGGTGGGGTTTGCCCCGGGGAGCACTCCGAAGATGTTGTGGACATCGACTGGCTCATTGCTGTTGGTGCCGAAGTAGTCTGGAACAGTCGTCTCCTGGACTTCCGGGGGAATGCCCATTCCAACCAGCTCAGCGACGATGTAGTCACGAACCTCATCTATCTGGCTGGAGCCCATGGGATGCGGATACTGGGCAATCGCCTCTACGTGTTTGACGGCTCGCGCAGCTGAGAACTCCTGGAGTGACGTGGTAGCTGGTTTGACCTCTGGCGTTCTGAAGACAAGCAGTCCGGCTGCTATGGCCAGAAGAAGGATGAAGCCGAATACGAGCCGTTTCAGAATCAGGCTGCTAGTTCGAGGCAAGGTGGGATGCTCCCATTACACCAAACTCGGCCCGGAGTGGCGCACAGCCCGCCAATTCGTGCTAGTCCGTGCCTAGCTGGTCCTTGAGAGAGGCGACATCGACGATCTCCCAAAGCTCGCAGATCTTGCCGTCACGGACTCGAGCGAACACCGCCTGGTCGATCTTGAAGGGTCGCCCTTTGGCAGTGAACCCCCCGTAGGTGCCGTGCAGAGTCCCCGTGACCACGGTCCGGGCGGCCTCACTCGACGAAGTCGTCAGCACATCGGCCAACTCATGGTGCAGATCGGGAATCGCCGACTTGGCCTTGCGCCACGACTCCTTCTCGCTTTCAAGCCCGATTGTCGAGAGGCCAGCCGGGGCGTGGACGACAACGTCTTCGTGCATGTACCGGCCGAAGGAGCCCAGGTCGCCGGCATCGCCTGCGGTGAAGAGTAACTCGAGTAGAGACCGGGAAGCGCACATGGCAACCTCCTGCGTGAGACTACCTATTGGTGCCCCCGTGAGGGGGCTTCCGGCTAGCCGTGACCACGTTGATCCGCACAGGCCGCGGAATTCGCCGTCTCCATCCATGTAGGATGACCCCGGGCCTCTGCTCTGTGATGGCACTTGTAGACATGTCTCAATAACCGACCGGCAGATCTCTGGGACCAGCTAGCCTTCTGAGATCAGGGCTCCGGCGATCATGCCCGATTCACAGCGCCGCTGGCTCTTGCCCGGGATGCAGCCGTCGCCACTTGGCGAGCAGTTGCTCTCGGGTCTCCACATGCTTGGGATCAGGCTGAGAGGCGTCCACCCCGCATGCCTCCGCGCATTTCGGCGATGCGGCAATTCCCACGCATTCCGTGCACTTGTCCGGGTCAATGATGAATGCGGCTCTTCCCTCAGAGATGGCCCCGTTCGCGCATTCAGGTTCGCATGCACCGCACGCAGTGCAGTTGTCGATAATCCTTCGAGCCATGTGGTGCCCTCCTGTGGAAGCTGGAATCCGACACAACATTGTACCATCCAACCTCAGCCTGGAGACAAAGGGGGAGGACCAAGGGAGTATGTTGCAGCAGCGATCGGGCTCCCCCCAGGGGTGATGCCAATCCCGGGACAAGGTCATAGAAGAGGAAGGGAGCCTCCGAAGAGACTCCCTTGTGACTAGGAAGCGAGCGTATCAGTCCATCTCAAGGTTGGGGCATCCAGGTTTCGGTTGCGCTGTAGCGTACAGCTAGGGGTACCACTGGTGCATCAAGAGTACCGCCCTTTATCATCCAATGGTCTGTCGCAAACTCTACTGTAGCAGTTCCAGATGAAGCTAGTGCCGATGGACCAGAGCCAGGTCCCCAACCAGAGAATACGGGCCGAGTGACCTTCCTCCCAGCACCAACCGCTGATTTCATTGATTACGGAGTGACACCAACAGCTTCAGAGCTAGAAGCTGACAACCTTGTCGTACTGGGCGATGAGCTTTGCTCCGTCTGCTGGCATGGCGAACTTCGCGTTCTTGCCAGCCAAGTCTTTTTCGGCGATCCCGCGACCGCGGGCACAAAGCCCTCATATGTAAATGGGGACCTTGGCGGCAATCACCTTCGCCATCACGTCTTTCAGAGGCGGGAATCCAACGCCTTGCACGTTGTCCGCGACGGCGCTGTTCATCAGCACCACCGCGTCACCGAGCAGGACTATTCCCGTCTGTTGCCCGGCATCCAAGGCACCTCCAGCCATTAGAAAGGGGAAGGTGGCCTTTGTCGGGTCTTCGCTGCCATGAAGTCCGATGAAGAGTTGGCTTGCCATGTCTTTCCCTCCTTGTCAAGAAACCGCGTTGAACTACGCGCCTGACATCCGGAATCACGTCGATCGATCCGGAACCACGCACGGCCGGGCTTCAATAGTAACCCGCAATGTGAGAGACGGCTGCATTTGCCATCTCCGAATGCGATGCACGGACCACATCAAGAACCCCAATGCTCGGCGCGCCCAAGGACATCGCCTGCATCAGCAAACCATTGGCCCCACCATCAGAGGGGACTAGACGTCTCAATCACGCCGCCGACGCAGACCACTCCCATTCCTAACGAGCAGCCTGCTTCGCGGCCATGTTCCGCGCAACAACCTCCATGGTCTTCTTCATCAGATCACTCGGACTAAACTCCACCCACTCGGATGCCTCAACGAGAGGAAGATGGCCTGGTGGAGCATAGTAGACGTCGCCCGCTTTGTACACCTCCTCCCTGTCCGCAAACCTGTAGCGCAGCTGGCCTTTGATGACGAAGCCCCAGTGCGGACACTGGCAGCGATCGTTGGGTAGACCCTTGAAGAGCGGGCTTGGGTCGATGGTCTTCTTGAACTTGCCGAACTCCGCAGTCATGCCACCCAATTCGACGTGGTGGATTGTGCCCTCGGGCATTTCGAAGGCTACTGCCATATCCTTGAACGAACTACGCATGTCCCACCTCCTTCCTACTGTTTGGCCATTGCAGATGAGTAGACTGGCCTGAGTTAGGTGCCTTGGCTCTTCATTAGAGTTGCTGCAGCAGGCATTCCTTTGGTCAACTCTTCAGGAATGACCGACATCCATTCTACTTCTGGGGGAAGGGCATTCTAGCCACTTCGCTGTTCCCGCCAGTCTGGCATGACTAGGGAATGGTTGCCTGGGGCTATCCTTGAACACTGACCTCATAGTGCTCCATGGTGGGTGCCCCGGCGAGGAGTGGCGCCACCTTGGCAACCTGCTCTCGGTAGAACCCGCTGCTCTCACCTGCCTTCATGTCAGCTTCTGTATCCCACAGGCCGATGACAATGCCCTTGGCCATGTTGCGGTTCACTAGAAACAACATGCTCTTGAAGCCCTTCTGTTTCTTCAACGCCGGCAGCACGGAATCCCGCATGACCTTGACTGTCTCATCAATCTTCCCCGGCTGAGCGGTGGCAAACGTCACTCTTGAGTACATCGTTCCCCTCCTTCCCCTCTGCTTCTTCCTGCAAACCCCAACACCACGCACTGGCTGGTGTCCCTACTGCAAAGCCCCTGGTTGTCGCTGGCAAGGCATATGCCGAGCCTCAATACCAGAACAAAGGAAGATACCTTACTTTGCGGCACTCGCTGTGAGGCATGTCATAAGCGCATTGGCACCACCTCCTCTGGACGGCGCCTGCCACTGCGACCGATGGCTGAAACCAACCGCCATGGTGCGTGTATGTGGGATTCGTCTCGGACACTATCACAAAAGTGAGTAGACTGTCAACCTCAGCTTGGATGCACAGGGACAGCATGAACTTCGGCCTAGTGCTGGTGGGACAGGACACTTGGGCAGGCCCCCCCTTGTTGTGTGGAGCCGGTCTCAGGTAGCCTCAAGCGCCCTGCTGGAGCAGTTCACTGGGTGGTAATACCCACCAGTTCCGAGCGTTCTGATCCACCCTTGACCGTGATGGTGAGGATGTTGCCGACGCCCGATGCGTAGTACTTGTTCTCAACGACTCCCCGCTCAAGGGGCGAGTACTCCTTTGTCTTCAGGCAGCTGTTGAATGAGCCGTAGGCAACTGCGACAGACTCATCGAGGCCGAGAACCTCAGCCATGTCCTCGGCCTCACCTTTGTAGTACTCCTGGCGGTACGAATCACCTATCTCGGGGTTTGCCTCCATTATGATCCCCGGTTTGGCACCATTGACGCCGGCCTCCCACGAGCCGGCAGTGCTGACAACCTTGCCGCTATGGTATTCCTTGGAGTCCTCTCCGAAGTACCACACGTTTCCGTCTTTGTCCTGAGCATACCAGTCGAGAGTGTCTTCGATCAGATCACCTTCAAGCCAGACTCTATCTCTCACCTCGACACACGATACACCCAGGATCTCTTTGGTCTGGTGAGAGACGTAGACCTCATTCCTCTCGGCACCATCGCCTGTCTGGCCTTCGTAGATGAACGTTGTTCCTGGTATCAGAGGCAAGTACTGACTGTCGATTGCCGCCACGAAGTCAGCGGGGTCTATGCTTGGATTGTACGTTTCTGTCTCATTCCGGCATCCCGCCACAAGCACAAGAGTTGACGCCAGGACAAGTGCTAGTGCCGCTGCGATTCGCTCCATTGCCCCCCTCCCTGCAGCTGTCTCGATTCAGGCGCCACCTAGAATAGTACTTCAAGCTCAGCTTGGAGACAAAGAGGGCTGTGAAGGGCCTCCTTCTCTGTGTTGTGCAGCGTCGCGCCAGGACGGTATTGAAACTGACTGCACAAACGCCCATAATTCAACAGGATATGGGCAGCGCTAAACGGTTCTTCGTCCCCGGCGCAGCAACACCAGAGCAGGCTGAACAGATATACGAACAAATCAAGCATTCGGTCAAGAGTGTCACGGGCCATAGTATTTCGGGAAGGCGGGTATCCCGGATTGAATACACACTCGATGGGAAAGATCACAGAGCCGAAGTCGGTGAAGAAGCTACAGCGACTGGGGAAGAGGTGATAGCTATCCTGGAGTCAATGGCAACTCAGGGACCAGTTCTGTATTTTGTTTGTACTCCGAACAGGGGAGTCAAGCGCCCCCCTATCTACGTGGGCGTTCACGAAGTGAAGGCTATTGAAGACTTCGGGGCGCAACGAGAACGATAGATATCCCACCGCTTCGGGCAGTCTTCACTCAGTTTTCGGGAGCAGCTGCGCTGAATGAGGCACAGAACACATCTCCCCATTCCGAAACAAGGGTCCTGCGGCCTTCGGCGAAGCCATGGGGATGAGAGGGGCTGCGGCGTGAGCGCAAGTCAGAAGGGCTGACCTGGGGATTCTCCTGCGCCGGGGACAGCAGCGCGGCTAGACAACCGAAAGAACCCCAACAAGCAGGTCAAATACGCTGACCACGGCGATAACGACGGCAATCACCCCGACCAGCAGGAGCCACGCGCCCACATAGCCTAGAAGTCCGATGGGTGCAGCAAGATGGCCAAACCTTTGCATCACCCGGCGCTGCGATACGGGCCAACTATGCTTCATACCCCAATTGTACCGCACTGTGGAAACACACATGCCGAAAATGTGAGAGCCGGCGGACATGTCAAGCTGTCAACATTGGCTTGGATACAAAGGGAAGTCCCACATGCTAGCTTCTGCAAGCAGACCCAAAGATGGCGGGCTATACCGGACGAGAGGCAGAACTCCCCGCTTCGAACTGACCTTCAGGCTGGCGGCTGCAGCCTGAGGAGCTTCATAGGTACTGCGAGCAGATCATGGCATACTGGCTGGAGGGCCGCATTGCTGCGTACGAAGAGAGATCAGCTTCTGTCTGGACTGACTCCGCCTGCAGACTGCCTCCTGTAGATGTGAGAAAGACACAAGAAGGACAGAATGGAAGCGATACAACCGGCAATACCCCATAGCAGGTTGAAGGTCCAGTAGAGGATGGGCGCAAGCACGGAGTCCGCAGCGATGTTGTCGAAGTCCAGGACAATACCACCGTAGCCGATAAAGAACGCCACATTGTAGATTTGCAGGGCGCCGCACACCCCGAGCAGGGCGAAGGCTTGCGCCTCCCGGCCGCGCCACAGCTGCACCAACCCCGCAACCACAAGGACGCTTATCACCCAGAACGAGACCTCGGCCAGCACCCAGAAGCGTGTCATATCCCCATAGTCGAGATCAGAAGAGTGATAGCCCCACCAGAATATGTAGTAGGGCAGATTGGCCTGCGTGTGCTCCACGCCTTCGAAGACAGATCTCAGGGCCACCGGTGGTATTTGCCAGACAACATTGAAGAACAAGGCCAGGCAGAACCACTGCACGATGTACCCGCGCCAGCGTACCTCCTTTGGGTAGCGCAGCACCAGCGGAGAGAATATGCCTATGACGACAAAGGGCAGGGCGGTAAGCATCGCTGCGCGCGCTGTGAAGATGACATCGAGATCAAGTGCCCGGGAAAGGATAGCCCAAACGATCAATACGAGTGGCACACCGGCTAGAATGGCCACAGCTTGTATCTGCCGTGACCGCCGCAGATGACGGGCAGCAAGCCCCATGTCGGAGTCTGTGGTGAACATTCGACGTGGGTTCTTGATCAACGATGGTGTAGCACTGCCTGGAGCGTCTTCCATGCCGTCCTCCCACTGAGATGCGCAGACACCTGGAGGCAATCTCTCCTGCCGCCGCAATCATACCACTCGTTGGGGTGCAGGCTCTAGGGTCGGGGTGTTGGCCGCGATGGTAGCTTGGGAAGAGGGAGCAAGGGATCTGCCAACTTCTGCCACACTCCTGCAAGCAGACATGAAGCGGTGGGCTATACTGGACGATATCAAGGAACACACCCTTCGAACTGGCTTTCAGTCTGTGAGGCCGATGGAGTCTGGATGATGCCCGCTGACCCCGACGGGACTCGAACCCGCGAGAGCCTGCCTGGAAGGTATCTGGCCTTAAGCGGTGTGGCAGCCCGAACGGACAGGGGAGCGAAAGGCGTCCAGTTATCTACTCGTCAGATGCCTCGAATGTTCGTATGCCACCGTTCATACAGAATGACATCCACGGCAGCCAGACCTAGATCCCGTTTCGTCGTTCGTGGTAGCGCAGGAATCGATCCATGGCCCTTGCTGCACTCGGTATCGAACGAAAGACGGGTAGGCCCGCGTCACAGCACTTCTGCTGAAGCGTCACAGCCCGATCGGAGTCCCAGTTGGAGAGGACAGAGTGGATTATCACGGCCACTGGCTTACCAGTCTCGCTGCGAACCCTGATGGCAGCATCAGTGAAGTAGTCGGGCCACACGCTTAGCCCAAAGTCTTTGTGCGGCCATCCTGAGTTGTTGATGCTCACCTGTCCAACCATTAGATCGAAACCCTCATGAGATGCCAGCTTCTTGAGCACTCGGTAGTGCCCCTCAGCGGAGTTCAGAGTCGTCAGGTCAAATGGATTGTTCAGGATGAACCCCGCATCGGTGTTGACAAAAGGTCTGACCTCCTCCCAGACCTCTTGCTGAAGTCTTGGGGGAGAGGCTGGCAGAAGAAAGCCGGCGCCGGAGAATTCGTCCAACATCATCACACTAAGTCCGCCTCCCCCGCCCCAGACACCGATTCTTCTTCCACGCGGAACACCCAGGTATGAGAAGGCAACCAACATGTCAACAATCTCGTCAGTGCTCTCAACCCGAATGGCGCCAGCCTGGTGCAGAAGTCTATCCCATACTCCATCCGATCCCGCCAAAGCGCTTGTATGAGATGCCGCTGCTCTGGCTCCTGCCTCACTGCGGCCGGCTTTGAAGACTATCACGGGCTTCACGGCAGTCAGTTCTCGTAGAGTCCGGTAGAATCTCCTGCCATCCTTGACGCCCTCAATGTAGGCGGCCACCAGCTCGGTCTCGCTGTCCTGCCTGAAGTAGGCCAGTAACTCGCTCTCGTCGATGTCAAGCGCGTTGCCATAGGAGACGGCTTTGCTGAAACGAATGCCTCTGCAGGCAGCAGCTCGCACCGTGTAGATGGAATTTCCGCCGCTCTGGCAGATCAGGGCCGCGGCTCCGCTTTCCCTGGGATTGTCAGATGAGAAGGACAGTCCCACCCTTGGGTGGTACACCCCAACACAGTTGGGGCCAAGTATGCGCACACCTGCAGACCGAGCAATCCGAAGCAGGTCCTTCTCTAGATCTTGACCCTGCTCGTCTCCCCTTTCACCGAACCCGGCAGTATAGAAGGACACGGCCTTCACGCCCTTGGCAGCACAGTCTCGAAGGAGTTGGATCGCCAGCCTGGCTGGCACGCAGGCAATGACAAGGTCAACCGCATCTGGGACATCTGTGACACTGGGATAGACTGTCAAGCCCATGACCTCTCCCCCCTTGGGACTGAGAGGATAGATCTTGCCCTTGTACCCCGAGTCGAGCAGGCAGGTGAGAAACGCCTGCCCTATGCCAAGGCTGCCCGCTCCGGCAATGGCCACAGACCCGGGATTGAACAGACTATCGAGTGTGTCAGCGTTCCTTTTGAGCATCACCACAGCCCCCGCTCAAATGGGTGACGTCAGCGGCAGCAATGATCATACGAGTGAGACACGGCAAAGGTCAAACCGGCCGACTCGCCCTGCCCCATCGCACCCCGATCTCGCGAAATCTGAGGGAGCCATACATCAAGTTCTGGGATGACAGAAAATCCAGTTGTCAGCTCAGTCTACATGCTGACGGAAGGACGGTTCTGCGGGAGAACGGAGCGGGAGAGGGGATTCCAACCCCCGGCGGCCTGCTTGGAAGGTATCTGGCTCTGAACGGTGTGGCACCCCGAACAGCCAGGGGAGCGAAAGCCGTCCAGTTATCTACTCGTCAAAAGATCCCAACTGTCGCATCGCCACTGTCAATGTGACCATCTGGGGCTGAAGGGGGAGGGGTAGTCCTATTCTTCGGTCCTCGACCCAGAACCAGGAATGTAGTCTTCTATCCTGGCTCCGCACTCCTCGCAGAACTTGGCGCCACCGGGCAGTGTCCTACCGCAGCTGGGGCAGAACTTGTCACCTCTGCGTCCCACTTCTGTGCTAGAAGGCCTCTTTGTGACCTGCTGGCTACTCCCACAGTATCTACACGCCACTGCCTCTTGCTTGTTCCGTGACCCGCAGTTCCGGCAGACCCGGTCGTTCCTCGACCTGGCCTCAGTGACACCGCCCTTCTTCTCTTGTTTCAAGTTCTCTTTGATGTCACCCCAGCGACGCCAAGCAAAGAGGGAAACGATGCCACCAGCGATAAAGGGGATGGAGCGCAACGCCGATATCAGCTGGCGACGTTCTTCAATCGGCCAAGCCGCGGGCAGGATCGTCAAGATGCCTACCACCAGCATCACAATACCTGCCACCTTTGGCTTCCGAGTAGCTTGTACACCAGCCCAGACTCCAACGATGGACAGCGACCCTTCAAGCACAGCCAGTCCAAACCAATCGCCTGGATTGCCCCCAAAGCCCCAGTCAAGGAGGCCCACCAAGACTGATGTTCCTGCAAAGGTCAGGCCAATGCCGCAACCAACAACGCCTAGGATTGTGGCTGCTATTCTCATCCAACCACCTGGAGTCTTGGGTGACTGCTGCTCAGTGCCCACAGCGACATTCTGGGCTAGCCTCGCACCACAGTACATGCAGAAACCGGCATCATCCTTGTTCTCTTTCCCACACTTCGCACAGAACACGGTCTTTACACCTCCCCACCTCTCCCCAATCGCACGACCAGTATCCCATATGAGTCAATCCGCTGTCTTGGGACCTTGGTCCCTATTTGGGGATGAAGCAGGCGCTGATGGAGAGGGGGTGGCTCAGGTTCCGCAGAGCCTTGGATGACCATCGAGCCTGGGAGGGATTGGAGCGGGAGACGGGACTCGAACCCGCGACGGCCTGCTTGGAAGGCAGTCGCTCTACCAGGATGGCAGGCCCACAATAGACCCACACCGGCAGCAATACCGTTCGAGATCAGGAACTAGGGGATGATGGGGACCTGCAGACTTCTGCAAGTAGACAAGAAGTGGTGGGCGGTAGTGGACTTGAACCGTATACGGCGCGAGCTGACGCACCGACATCACTACAAGTGTCCCAGCCCGCTTGTCGATCGCCGCTGACCTTGACCGTCGTCACACTCCGCTCTGCGGAGCCGACCGCCTATGTGATTTGACCCCGTGTCGCCGTGGTCATACAATCCGCTCCCAGGGGATCAGAATGGCGGTGTTCTCCGAGGACCGATTCAGCTGCGGGGCGTATTCGGGAAGAATGGCCGCCTCTCCGGAGTAGTTGGCCCAATGCCCAAGGCACTGGTAAACGGCATCAATCTCTACTGCGAAGTCCACGGCCGGGGGGAGCCGCTGGTCCTGGTCGCCGGCATGGGGGCGGACCACCGGTCGTGGTTCCCCCAGATGCGCCCCCTCAAGCGGCACTTCACGGTGATCACCTTCGATGGCCGGGGCATTGGCAAGACCGACCGCCCCCCCGGACTGTACAGCTTCGAGACCCTGGCCGCCGATGTGGTCGGCCTGCTGGACCACCTGTCGCTGGAAAGGGCGCACATCCTGGGCGAGTCGCTGGGGGGCATCGTGGCCCAGGAGGTGGCCATCGGCTATCCCGGGCGGGTGATGAAGCTCATCCTGGCCAACAGCACTGTCGGCCGGGGCGGGGACATGAAACCCCATCCCTCTCTGATGAAGGCCTATGGCCGGAGGGACGGCGTCACCGACACTGGCTTCGACCCGGCCAGGGTCAACATCGGCAGGGCCATGAGGGCCCACATCGCCCTGTCCTTCAACAGCAGAATCCGCAGGCTGTTCTACACGCTCATGGCCACTCTCTACATCAGGCCCTCCCAGTTCAAGGGCATGACGGAGCAGATGCAGGCCATCTCCTCTCACACCACCGTCGACCGGCTGCACCTCATCCAGAGCCCCACCCTGGTCATCACCGGGACGAACGACCGGCTCGTCCCGCCGGCCATGTCGGACATCCTGGCCAGCCGCATCCCCAACGCCCGGCTGGTCAAGGTCGAGGGCGGTTCACATGCCCTCCATGTGGAGATGAAGAGGCGTTTCAACAGGGAGGTTCTGGCTTTCCTCGCTCCTGAAGGATCTCCCTCAGCACCCTGAGGTTGACCACGTCCTCCCTGTTGTACTCCAGGAGCAGGTCCAGTGCCGCCCGGTCGCCCTCGCTCCGGTACTTCCACCACAGGATCACGGCCTGGAAACCGCCTATGCCAGTCAGCCGCCGGGGGATGCCGAGCTGCTGCTCCACGGACTTGAAGCCGCCGTAGAGGTTCTTCCTCCAGCAGTCGTACATCAGGTCATGGTGGTGGAACTCGTCCTCAAGGTTCAGGTTCAGGCGGTCGCGTATGAAGGGCAGGTCGAAGCGCCTGCCGTTGTAGGTGAAGATGGTGTCAGTTCCTTCCAGAATGCCGAGCAGGTTCTCTCTGGTGATATCCTCGCCCACCAGTTGCACGAACCTGGGGGCGTCGCCGGTCACCAGGTAGATGCCGATCACGGTGATGTCGTCCAGGTAGGGAGACAGGCCGGTGGTCTCGATGTCCAGGTAGGCTTCAGTCATGCCCCGCTGCCCTGTGGTCCCTGGGCGCTGCCCCCGCCGTTCTGAGTGCGGCGCCTGATCTAGATTATAGACCCTGCCCGGGGCCGCGAACAGCGGCCCGTGCCCGCTGCGGCTAGGGTTCCTCGATGGTGAACCGGTCGATGGAGCGGAGGTCCAGATCGAACGCCTCGAAGGTTGCTCCGCCCTCGGCGGCGGACAGCGTGCAGAAGTGGTAGGTGCTCTTGAACACCTCACTGTAGGGGTTGCTCCCCGACTGCCCGCGGAGCGGTGCCCCTCCCCCGCCGCTGACCACGTAGTAGGTGCCCTCCTTGAAGGACCTCTCGTAGTCATGGTCGTGGCCGTTCAGCACCAGTTCCACGTCGTACTGCTCGAAGAGGGGGATCAGCGCAGAGCCCAGGCCCAGTTCGTCGCCGTGGCTCCCGGTGCTCAGCACCGGATGGTGAAAGACCACTGCGGCGAACTCATCGGCGATCGGGCCCAGCTCGGCCTCGAGCCACTGGTACTGCTCCGAGCCCGGGGCCAGGTCGCTGTTGCTGTCCAGCACCACGAAGTGCCGGCCCTCGACCTCCACGGCGTACCACCTCTCGTTGTGGGGCAGGTCGAAGTTGTCCAGGTACAGCTCCGGCGGCAGGTCGTGGTTCCCCAGAGCGGGATAGAACGGCGTGGTCTGCGCCAGTTCCGCTGTGATCCCGTTGAACGTGGCCCAGTCTGCCGAGCTGGCCCCGTCGTTCACCAGGTCGCCGGTGTGAAACACGGCGGCGGGATCGGTCTTGAGTATGGCCCTCACGATGGCATCGTGAACGCGCTGACCGCTCCGGCTGTCCCCGTAGACCACGATGGCGTTGCGGGGCAGGTGTTCCGCGGAGGGCTGGCACCCCTCCCTGGTGGAGACGATGGACAGTGCCAGCAGGAGCAGGATGGCCGCGATGAGCAGGGTGCGGAACTTGTTCCGCCATAGAACGGACGCCTTCATGCTACGGCTCGCCTCTTCCCCCCTCTCCGTTGCATCCCTGGTATCCGGCCGCCGGCAGCGGACTCCTCCTGCCCTTCCTGGCCGCCCTCATCCTCCTCACCTCACTGGACCAGATCACCCGGGCCGCAGTCAGCCCGATCACGCCGGCCAGGAGCAGGGCCTTCCTCGCTGCCGGCATGGGGTCCCAGAAGCCCTCCCAGAAGGTGTCCATCACCTCTATGGGGTTGATGTGGGGCAGCCCGAAGGACCTCTCCCCGGTCTCCGGATCGATCTGGTAGAAGCTGGCCCTCTGGCTCTCGACGTCCGTCTCCTCTTTGCCCTCATAGTCGACCCACACGTGGATGGGGGTGGTGTTCAGGCTGTAGGGGATGCCCTTGGTCTCGAGCACGGAGGCCAGAACCAGGGCCCGGCCCTTGCAGTCCCCCTCCCCCTTCTGCAGCACCTCCCTCACCGTCGGGAAGTACCAGGGCATGCCGTACGCCTGCCAGTCGTAGCGGTAGGGGATGTCCTCCAGCACGGCCTCCTCAATGGCTGCAGGGTCGTCGGGAAGCCCGGCCGCCGCCTGTTCCACCGCCGGTGCATCCACGCCGGGGTCAATGAGCCTCTGCACGCTGGTGACCAGCCTCACCGGGTTAGGGTAGAGGACCAGCAGCACCCACAGGATGAGAATGAGGGGGAAGAGCAGGCAGAAGACCCTGATGAAGCCCCTCTTCGCGGTCCCGGCCGTTGTCATCTCACCGCGCCTCCGGGGTGATCATCTGGCACACCGCTGGCCGCCCCGGGCTACTGCTGGCCGAATCGTTTGCTCAGGTCCTGGAGGAGTTGCTCCAGTTCCGGCGACAGCGGCGTCTCCCCCTTCTGCTTGCCTACCCGGGCGTCGTAGGTGGACTCCAGATGCTCCAGGATGGGCTTGTACCTCGGCTCCTGCTGCATGATGTGTTCCGCCATCCGCCTCACCGATTCCTCCTGTTCCTTGGCCTGGTCGATGTCCTCCCGGGCTATGGGGATCCCGTAGAGAGCGGAGAGCACCTCCAGCAGCCCCTTCTTGCCCCTGTAGTCGTTCTCCAGGGTGAGGTACTGGGGCAGATGGATCACCAGGCTGGCCGTCTCGATGTCCATCAGGGGGGCCTTCTGGGAGATGAGGAAGGCGATGGTGGTCGGGCCCACGTAGTCGCTGCCCACCACTCGGACCGTCTCCAGCGCGTTCTGCAGCTTCAGGTTGCTCACCGTTCCGGTGATCAGCAGCGGCCGGGTGTAGGGCACCATGTCGTACATCGAGCCCAGCAGCAGGTATCGCTTCACCCCCATCCTCTTCAGGACCTTGAGCACGGAATCGATGTAGATCTCGGCCAGCATATGCGGCTCCAGGAGCCGCAGGAAGAGGAAGTCGCTTTCGCCCTCCCCTCTGCTGTAAGTGATGGTGGTGTTGGGGATCCACACCTCGCGGCGGTCGTTCTCCAGGTACAGGGTGGGGCGGTAGCGGGTGAAGTCGAAGAAGTTCCCCGGCTTGGCCAGCCTGGCCAGCTCTGTGGCCTTGAAGTGGGACTCCAGGCCGGACAGGGTCAGGCTGCCCACGTTGCCCACGTCGATCCAGGGACGGAGCACCGCCAGGGCGTGCGGCTCCTTCAGTTGGGGCACCGGTTCCCTGATCTCGAACGCACCCAGCCTCATGGATACATCCTAGCACGAAAGCAGCGGGCCAGACCAACGGTCACGGACTGAGCAGCGGCGGGCTAGGCGGCCCTCAGGGCGCCGGGCCAGACGGAGCCGGGAATCATTCTGGCGTGGTGTTTCCAACACTTCGCTGGCCTGATTGTCGTGTGTTGGGTGGGTGTCGTCTGCCTGAGGCAGACAGACCCGACCCGCGATGAGGGGCAAGGGACGCCGTCAGGTCCGCCTGCGGCGGGTCATCCCGCACGCCCGTCTTCGTCATGTCATCCCGCACTTGATGCGGGATCCAGGGCTGGGGTGGTGTGGCACAACTACACGTAGCGATATCTACGAAGCCCTGCACTACCCAGCCTTGAGCAGCTCCTTCAGCCGGATCACCGCCGGCGGCAGCACCTGGCTGATGCCCTCGTGGAAGCGCAGGTGGGCCCCCCGGTCCAGCGGTGTCTCGCCCTGATTGATGATCACCAGGCGGGCGCCTGCCTTCAGGGCCACCCGGGGCATGTCCGCCGCGGGCGTGACCACCAGGCTGGAGCCAACCACCAGAAAGAGGTCGGCTCTCCTCGATTGCTGGTAGGCGTCGGCCAGGTCCTTCTGGGGCAGCGACTGGCCGAAGTTGACCACGCTGGAAGCCATCTGGCCGCCACAGACGGGGCAGGGCATCCCGTCGTCGAAGTTGTCCATCAGGAACTCGCAGGTGCCGCATCTCAGCTTGGTGACATTGCCGTGCAGCTCGGCGATCAGCTCGGGTCGGATACCCGACCTCAGGTGGAGATTGTCCACGTTCTGAGAGATGAGGAAGGCCAGCCTGCCCATCTCCTGGAGTTCCGCGATGGCCATGTGCCCCGGATTCGGCTCCGCTGAGGCGAAGTCCTTGCCCTCCGTGGGCAGCCCCTTGGCCTGCCTGGTCCAGATCCCCTCCGGGCCCCGGAAGTCCGGCAGGCCCGACTCGGTGCTGATCCCGGCCCCGGTGAACACCACCAGGTGCCTGGCCTCATACATCCACCTGGCCAGAGTCTCGATCCGCCTGCTCAGGTCCGGCGCGGCCACCCTTGCCCTGTCCTCCCTCGTGCTTCCCCGGGCTATTCCTTCCCGCCCCGGGGCGGCTCCCACTCCTCGAACTGGGTGGTCAGTCTGGTGCTCTTCTTCTTCCACTGGCCGTCTTCTTTGACGTACTCGTCGTCGTAGAAGCCCCACCCCCGTCTCTTCGTGCCTGGCTCCACGATGAAGAAGTCGTTCAGCACCCACCGGCCCCTGGCTCTGCCCTCGCCGGTCATCTCGATCTCAGCGTTGTGGCCCATGTGGAAGGTGGTCACGGAGTCCCGGCCCAGGAACTGCCTCAGGAAGGCCACTATGGACTTCCTGCCTCTGAATCGGAAACTGGGACCGTAGTCCGCTGTGGCTCGTCTGGCGAAGCACTCCTCCATCTCGGCCCACAGTTTCCTGTCCAGGCAGCGCCAGTACCGGCACTTCAGCCTCTTGATCTCTTCGATGTCCTCCAGTGTCCGTATCCTTGCTTCGAGGTCCGCCTGCTTCATGCCTTCGCCCTCCCTCGCTGAATCGCTCCTCGCCTCCTCTGCCCCGGTATGAGTATAGGAAGGCCCCGGCCGCTCGGCAACCATTGCCGCCCCGCCCCGCCTCGACCCTTCCGGTTTGCCCGCGTTCACCACGGTAGGGTATGCTGTCCCGCGGCAGGGAGGCTGGTTCACGACCGAGTTGCAGGACTACGCTCGAATTGCCACGGGCCTTCAAACCCTGTAGAATCCATAGCCAGTATGATACGCCCGGCCGCCCCCTCGGTGAGGGAGACTCCTGACCCCTCTCCACACCTTCCCTCTTCGGCATCCATCCGGGTGATGTGCGGCAGGCTGGCGGGCTAGCTATGGACATCGATACCAGTGCACTGAAGGAATCGGCCCTGCTGGTGGTGGTCGGCATGGCTGTCGTCTTCGTGGGGCTGTTCATCCTCATGGTGGCGGCCACTGCGGTGGTCAGACTGTCCCAGCGGAACAACAACGGCGGGCTGGCCGGCCAGACCAGGGCCGTGCCTGTTCCAGCGGCTGAACACCGCGAACGTGACGGTGAGGCCATCGCTGCCATGGCCGTCGCCCTGGCGTTGTCTTTGCAGAAGGACAGAGTCGCTCCTTCGGGGGTGCTGATGGGAGGCATCCCACCATCCGGTGCTCCGGCCGGCGGCACCTGGGCTGCAGCTGGCAGGGAGCAGTTGATGCGTTCCAGAGGGAAGGTAGGGCACAAATGGGGAAGACGTTCAGAATAACCGTCAACGGCAGACCCTATACGGTGGAGGTGGGCGATCTGGCGGCATCACCCGTTGAGGTCAGGGTAGATGGCCAGGTCTTTCAGGTTGAGCTGGAGAAGGATTCCCCCGTGTCGGCCCCGGCCGCAGCAGCCGTTCCGGTGTTTTCAGTCCCTTCCCCCGCTCCCGCCGCACCAGCCCGGCCGGCAGCGGATCAGCCCAGGGGCCCGGCGCCCGCCCCTGCCGCCGGCAGCGGCAAGAACATCACCGCCCCCATGCCCGGCGTGGTCCTGGCGGTGAGGGTCAAGGATGGCGACCGCATCCACCGGGGGCAGGAGGTCTGCCTCCTGGAGTCCATGAAGATGGAGTTGAACATCATGGCCACCGCCGATGGCGTGGTGAAGAAGGTCTGCGTCGCCGTGGGGCAGAGCGTGGTCCACGGCACGGTCCTGGTTGAGATCGAGTAGGTCAGAGGGAGTCAGCCGCCTTGGATTGGGAGAGCCTAGAGAAGCTCTTGGAGGGCTTCACCGGGATCGGTGATGACCCCCGGCTGCTGGCCATGATGGCCATCGGCTGCGTCCTCCTCTATCTGGGCATCAGGCGGAACTTCGAGCCCCTGCTGCTGGTGGGCATCGGCAGCGGCATCATCCTGGCCAATCTCCCCATCGGCGAGATCGTCAAGGTGCCCGTCGGCGACGAAGTTGGCGGCATTCTGTACTACTTCCACGAGTACCTGCTGCGCACCGAGGTCATCCCCCTGCTCATCTTCCTGGGACTGGGGGCGCTGACGGACTTCACCCCGGTGTTGAATTACCCCTATACGCTGCTCCTGGGCGCTGCCGCTCAGCTCGGCGTCTTCGTGGCCCTTACCGGGGCGGTGGCCCTGGGCTTTGCCCTCACCGAGGCGGCCTCCATCGGCATCATCGGCGGTGCCGACGGCCCGACCACCATCTATGTGGCCACCAAGATGCAGGAGATCGGGGGCAAAGATATCCTCGGCCCGGTGGCCGTGGCCGCCTATTCCTACATGGCCCTTGTCCCGGTGCTCCAGCCACCGGTGATCAGGCTGCTGACCACCCGGAAAGAGAGGCTGGTCAGGATGGAGTACGCCCCCCGGCCGGTTCCCAAGCTGGCCAAGATCCTCCTCCCCATCATCATGGCTCTCGTTGTCGGTGTGCTGGTGCCTCATGCCGCGCCCCTGATCGGCATGTTCGCCTTCGGCAACCTGCTCCGCGAGTGCCTGGTGGTGGAGCGGCTTTCCAGCGCTGCCCAGAACGAGCTGATGAATATCGTCACCATCATCCTGGGGATCACAGTGGGGTCCACCATGACTGCCGAGGTCTTCCTGAATTGGTATGTCATCAAGATATTCATCCTGGGGGCCTTCGCCTTCGTGATTGCCACCGCCGGCGGCGTTATGCTGGGCAAGCTGATGTACTGGATCTCCCGGGGCAAGGTCAACCCCATCATTGGGGCCGCCGGGGTTTCCGCCGTGCCCATGGCGGCCCGGGTCTGCCAGAAGGAGGCCCAGAGGGAAGACCCCGGTAATTTCATTCTGATGCATGCCATGGGCCCCAACGTGGCCGGCGTCATCGGCACGGCCATCGCCGCCGGAGTGCTGATATCCCTGGTGCCGGAGATGGTGGCGGCGCCCTAGGTGGGAGGAGTGTGAAATATGTCGGGCAGATCGCAACTCAAGGCGGCCAAGAAGAGCCGCAGCAAGCACAGCAAGCTGGGCAAGCGGGGCTTCAAACCCCAACTACACCCCGATGAGCCATTCATCAAGCCGCTGAAGAAGCCCCACGTCAGGCACAAGAAGGAAGCAGCAGAGCCCCATCCGGAAGCCTAGTCCTCTTCGGTCTGCTGCCGGCAACGTCGTCTGCTCCATGACTGATCCGCCGGCAGCGGCTGGTGCTTTGCCCCGCCGGTTCGCTAGCCTGGCAGTCGTACGTTCGGTCGGTGTCGGGTCCCTGACCCGACACCGATGTCATCTCTGAAAAAGCCGATGGTGTCATCCCGCACTTGATGCGGGATCCATGGGGCGGGGTGGCGTGCCACGACTCCACCCAACGACATCTACGAAGCTCTACACCAGCCCGGCGCCGGGCGGCAGCGTCCCCGTCCTACAGCAACCCTTCAAGCGAAGGTCTGAAGTGTATCCCCGCCAGCCCCTCTTCCGGCGACAGTTCCTGTGCCCACCCCTCCAGTTCCAGCCCCTGTGGGCCTCAGGTCCCCGACCCGACCTGTGATGGGGGGCAAGGGATGCCGCCAGGTCCGCCTGCGGCGGGTCATCCCGCACTCCCCCTAATCATGTCATCCCGCACTTGATGCGGGATCCATGGGGCGGGGTGGCGTGCCACGACTCCACCCAACGACATCTACGAAGCTCTACACCAGCCCGGCGCCGGGCGGCAGCCTCCCCAGTCCTACAGCAACCCTTCCAGCGAAGGCCTGAAGTGTATCCCCGCCAGCCCCTCTTCGGGTGACAGCTCCTGACACCACCCCTCCAGTTCCAGCCCCTCCAGGAAGTCTCTCACCCGGTGGTACTCCTCCTCGTTCACTCTGCGGTTGATCTCCGGGTAGAGGCCGGCCCTGAAGTAGGGCTGGTACTGGAACATCAGGCTGATCACCGCCCCGGGGGTGTTCTCCGCCACCCAGCGGAGCGCCCTCTTCGACTCCTCAACGTATCCCGGCAGCACCAGATGGCGGACCACCAGGCCCTCCTTCAGCAGCTCGCCCTCCCACCTGGCCCGCCTCTGGCGGTACATCCTCAGCAGGGCCTCCCGGTTGACCGCCGGGTAGTCCGGGGCGTTGGAGTACCTCTCCGCCGCCTCCGGCGTGACATACCTCAGGTCGGCCAGGTAGATGTCCACAATGCCGTCCAGGATATCGATGGTCTCCGCCTTTTCGTACCCCGAGGTGTTGTACACCAGGGGCAGCCCCAGTACCTCCCGGAAGGCCATGGACAGCGACTCCATCACCGGAGGCAGGAAATGAGTTGACGTAACGAAATTGATGTTTTCCGCCCCCCTTCGTCGGAGAGTTAACATAACGTCCGCCAAATCCCTGCTGCTGACCCTCTCTCCCTCGAACGTCTGCCCGCCCCCTCCCCCCCCCCCCGCCCCCCC
>Ga0194112_10000156_pt1 | contig 88827 bp, 112 predicted proteins | sample TA2MahC400mmetaG_FD_146191 | JGI IMG/M metagenome (GOLD analysis project Ga0194112, IMG submission 146191) | Freshwater microbial communities from Lake Tanganyika, Tanzania - TA2015016 Mahale Deep Cast 400m | ecosystem: Environmental > Aquatic > Freshwater > Lake | place: Tanzania: Lake... | reverse complement strand
TTTGATAATTTAGTTCATGGGGATAGAGTCAATCCCCATTTTTCTATAGGTTTTCAAGAATTAAATATTGGTGGTCGCATTCCTCCTGTGCTTGAAAGCACAGGTATCCTGCGACTAATGTAATGAATAAAAAAGGAGCAATCGAGTTAAGCATAGGAACAATTGTTATTATTGTTCTTGCATTAATAATGTTGATTCTTGGAATTGTTTTTGTAAGAAGCATAATGTGCGCAGGAATACAAGTTAGCGAAGATCTTGGCTCTGGTGTTAAGAATCAGGTTAGAAATCTTTTTGGAGGAGACAAGTTAGGAGTAAAGTGTGTTGGAGAAAGCGGACAGGAGATAAAATACGGAACAGGAGGAAGAAGACAAGTAGTATGCATAATTAAGACAGATGAACAGACAGAGTATCAGTTAAGAGTCAAGGAAGTAAAAAGTTTAAGCGGAGTTAATACTGCTACAGCTGAGAAATGGATTATAGACCAGGATTGGAAGGGAAAAGTAAGCCCTGGAGGAAATGGGGCAGAAGCTACTGTTTTATTATTAAACATACCAAAAGATGCACCAACAACCTCATTAAAATTGACAATTGAGGCAAAGAATACAAATACAGATTCTGTAACCTCTCATACATTATATATAGATATTGTACCTGTAGGATTTTTCAGGACAACTTTATGTTGATAATATTAACATAATTTTAAGCAAATATTATTTAGATAAGGATATTAATTATTTTTGAAGCAATTTGATATTTAAATTGTTAGTTATATTTAAATATCAAATTAACATATATAGGCATGCTAAAATTATACAATACTCTGACAAGAAAAAAAGAAGTTTTCAAACCAATAAAAAAGGGAAATGTTGGAATGTACAACTGCGGGCCAACTGTTTACTGGTACCAGCATATTGGAAACTTAAAAGCATATATTTTTGCTGATTTATTAAGAAGAGTTCTTGAATTTAACAAGTATAAAGTCAAGCAGGTAATTAATGTTACAGATGTTGGGCATTTAACTTCAGATGCAGATGAGGGAGAGGATAAAATTGAGAAAGCTGCAAAACGCGAGGGGAAAACAGCAAGAGAAATTGCAGATTATTATTTCAAATTATTTTTAGAAGATTTAAAGAAACTTGAGATTAAAAATCCAGATGTCTGGAGCAAGGCAACAGAACATATTAAAGAGCAGATAAACTTGATTAAGAAACTTGAGGAAAAAGGATATACTTACAGAACATCAGACGGGATTTATTTTGACACAAGCAAACTTGATGATTACGGGAAGCTTGCAAAATTAAAGAAAGAAGGATTAAAAGCAGGGGCGAGAGTTTCTATTGGAGAAAAGAAGAATAAAACAGATTTTGCATTATGGAAATTTTCTTCTGAACCGGGAAAGAGACAGCAGGAATGGCAATCTCCATGGGGATTGGGATTTCCAGGATGGCATATTGAGTGCTCTGCAATGTCAATGAAATATCTTGGAGAGTATTTTGACATTCATACAGGAGGAGTGGATCATATTCCTGTGCATCATACAAATGAGATTGCACAATCAGAGGCAGCAACTGGAAAAAAATTTGTAAATTACTGGATGCATGAGGAATTTTTGACATTTAAGGGAGAAAAAGTTTCCAAATCAAAGGGAGGATTGTACACAATTTCTGAATTAGAAAAATCAGGATATTCTGCACTTGCTTACAGATATTTTATTTTAAGTGGAAGCTACAGAAAGCAAATTGATTTTTCACTTGAAATTTTAAAAAATGCGCAGAATTCTCTTGAGAGATTAAGAAATATTATTCAAGAATTTGAGGATGATAAAAAAGAAAATTCAAGCTACTTGAAAGAGTTTGAAAAAGCAATTAATGATGACTTGAATACTCCGCTTGCTCTGCAGGTTTTATGGAAATTGATTAGAGATAAGAAAGCTGAAGGAAAGATTGGAACAATCAGGAAGATGGATTCTGTTCTTGGCTTGAGACTGCTGGAGAAAGAAAAAATTGAAATTCCTGAAGAAATTGAAAAGCTTGCTGAAGAAAGAGAGAAAGCAAGAAAAAAAAGCAATTGGAAGCTGGCAGATGAATTAAGAGAGAAAATTAAGAAAAAGAAATGGCAGATTGATGATTCTGATTCTGGATATAAGATTAGAAAGATTTAATTTTCTCGACGGTAAAGTTAACATTATAAACAAATTTTAGAAAGGTTTAAAAATCATCAAAAACGAGTAGTAATATCCGGCTCTTTTTCTGGAGAAATTAACAAAAAGAAAAGAGCCAGAAATGCAAAAATGAACGCAGTATATTTTGAAGTAACAAGCAAGAAACCCAATGAGAGAATAAATCTTAGAGTAGAAGCCCATCTTGATTTTAGGCAAGCCTATGCAAGATTTGAAGAAGCAAGAAAGAGATTGGCGGCTGCACACGAGGGCAATAAGGATTTAGAAGCTTGTACAGAAAAACTTTATGATGCTGCAGACGAGGTTATATTAGCAAGACAAAAAGCAGCTGCGCATAATATTGAGGTTTATGCAAGAGCAGTAAATAGAAGAGAAGGAGTTAATCTTAATCATCTTAATGTTGAAGTGATTAATTTAGGAATTGTTGGAAGAAATTTTGGAAATGATGCTGATGATAATATAGCTGAAGCAAAAAAAAGATTTTTAGAATATAAAGGAAATGGTGCAGTGATTGCATATGCAATGCCTTGGAAAGCAGACAGAGTGTATGTAGCATTAGGAGGAGCTATTAATGCTCAAAAAGTCATAAAGCTTCTCTTGAAAAGAGGATATATTGTAAGAAGCATTGATGATATTCCAAACGAAATTGTTGGAATGAAATTTGGAATTCCTGCTGCGAGAAGTTATGTGCCCGAAATTCCAAAAGCTGCAGAAACAAAATATGAAAAGCCTGTTAGTGTGAGAGCAGAAAAAACAACTCCTGAAACAGTTGCAATAAGAAAACAATTCAGAGAGGGAAAAATAAGCGAGAGAGAGATGAAACGAAGACTTAATAAAGTTGCAAAACCAGTTGAATCAGTAGCATAATTTATAAACTCTGAGAAGATTTAAGATGAGAAAAAAATGCGAAAATAAAAAAGAGAACGAAAAAGAGTGCCCTTGTTCTGAAATTGATTGTGAAAATCATGGAATTTGCTGCCAGTGTATCTTATATCACAGGAAAAATGGAGACAAGCCTGCTTGCTTGAGATAATTTTTTAATTCTTAATTATATTAAACTATATTATTTTACATTAATTTTATAAATGATTAGTTATTTAATTATTAAGAGAAAAGATGACAAAAAAGAAGCAGGAAAAAAGAGATATAGAAATAGAATATACTTATCTGAAACTTGGATACAAGCCAAAAGAGGATATTATCTGCTTGTTTAGGATTGAGCCTGCTTCTGGCTATACTATGAAAAAAGCTGCTGAGAATGTAGCTCTTGAATCTTCAATTGGAACATGGACAACAATCCCTGAAAAAAAGTATATGATGCATCTTGGTGCAAAAATATTCTCAATCAAGGGAAATCTTGTGAAGATAGCATATCCTTCTGAGCTGTTTGAGAAGGGAAATGCGCCAAATATTCTTTCAAGTGTTGCAGGAAATATTTTTGGAATGAAAGCTGTGAAAAATTTAAGATTAGAGGATATTTCTTTTCCAAAAAGCATTGTAAAAAGTTTCCAAGGCCCTTTTCTTGGAATTGAGGGAATAAGAAAAACACTTGATGTCTGGAATCGCCCGTTTCTTGGAACAATAGTCAAGCCAAAGCTTGGATTAAAGCCAGAAGACCATGCAAAATCTGCTTATGATTCCTGGCTTGGGGGTTGTGATTTTGTAAAAGACGATGAAAATTTATCAAGCCAGGATTTCAACAAGTTTGAGGCAAGGCTATCAAAAACACTTGAAGCAAGAGACAGAGCAGAGGAAGAGACAGGAGAGAAAAAAGCTTATCTTGTTAATGTTAGTGCTGAGACTGAAGAGATGATTAGAAGAGCAGAGCTTGTAAAGAAACAGGGCGGAAAATTTATTATGATTGATGTTGTAACTTGCGGGTTTTCTGGATTGCAGACATTAAGAGAAGCTAACTTAAAATTAGGAATTCATGGGCATAGGGCAATGCATGCTGCATTTACAAGAAACAAGAAACATGGAATGAGGATGATTGTTCTTGCTGATTTCTGCAGATTGATTGGAGTAGACAGCCTGCATATTGGAACTGGAATTGGAAAATTAGAAGGAGATATTAAAGAAATTCATGAGCTTGAGGAAGAAATTGAATATAATAAAAACCGAGAGACACAATTAAGACTGGCACAGGACTGGTATGGAATTAAGCCAACTTTGGCTGTATGTTCGGGAGGATTGCATCCAGGACATGTTCCTTTTTTAATCAGGCATTTGGGAAGAGATATAAGCATACAGATGGGCGGGGGAATTCACGGGCATCCTGATGGAACAAGAGTTGGAGCGATTGCAGCAAGGCAGGCTATAGATGCAGCATTACAGCATATTTCTCTTGAGAAATATGCTGAGAGATATCCTGAGTTAAGAGATGCCTTGGATTTATGGGAAAAATAATTAATATTATATTTTCTGTTATTAATTGGATATAATAACACAATAATATTTAAAACCTGATTTTTAGATAAAACTTGATGAGAATAGCATATTTTTCAGAGCTTAGTGGAGAAGAAAATTTTTATGCTTCATTAAGAACAGAGTTGCTTAGATTTGCGAGAAATCCAAATCCAGGATACGAGTTTGATGAGAAAACAAGAGAGGCAAGAAATCTTCCAGACAGAGAATTTCTTGATTTTTTAATTAACTTGAGGCATTATGATGCAGTTATGTTTTATGTTGGAGAGACACCACTAGGATATTTGGGATTTCAGAGAAAAGGAGATAAAAGAGTTGATGCTTGTTTTATTTATGCTGTTCAAAAAAGCACAGACAGTGCAATGAATTTTATGCTGGAATTTATAGAAGATTGCAGGAAAAGAGAAATAAGAAAAATATTCACAACAAGAGGAAAAACAAGAGAAAACACAAAAATTGAAAATCATGCTGCTGTTGTCAGAGTTTTACATAGGTTAAAGGAAAACTCAGAAGAGCAAAGAAGAAGAATAGAAGTTAATCCATATAAGGGATTAATTAAATTATTATACTAAAATGAAAGAAAGAGAAAAGGAAAGCAAACTTGCTGAATTATGGGATGAGGCAAAAGAAAATTGTATTGTTAATAAAACAGGATTTGCTTTTCCTGTTATATTTGCAGGATATTTAATAAAATATGCCTATGAAAGCATGAGAGATTTTTTATACAGCAGAATGAGATAATAAGATTTAAAATCTGGTTTGTTTTAATCTATTTATGAGATTTCGTGAATTAAAATTAATCTCGGGAAAACTTGCACTTGCCGGAAAAAATGCAGAGACAAATGAGAAACTTGTCAAGCAGGCAGGAGAAAATGAGATTGTCTTGCATACATCTTCTCCGGGCTCGCCTTTTGTGAACATAAAAGCAGAAAAAACAAGCAAGAAAGATTTGAAAGAAGCTGCAATATTCTGCGCAAAATACTCGCAGGCGTGGAAAAAGCCAGAAAAAAAGCAGGATATTGGGGTGGATTATTTTCTTGGAAAAAATATTTTCAAGCTTCCTGGAATGAAACTTGGAACTTTTCTTGTAAAAAAGCACAAAACAATTATTGTCAAGAAAGAAGAGATTGAAAAATGATACAAACATCAATGCAAATCGGGAAAAATGGATTAACAGAAGGAATTTTGCAAGTATTAAAAAACTCGTTCAAGACGCATGATATTGTGAAGATTTCTGTGCTTAAATCAGGAAGGGAAAAAGAAAAAGTGGAAGAAATGGCTGAGGAAATTGTTGATGAACTTGGAAAAAAATACACTGCAAAGATAATCGGCTTCACGATTATTGTGAGAAAGTGGAGAAAAGAACAGGCACAAAAGTAAAATGATTAAAAAAAGAAAAGATAATTGTATTATACATAACAATAATTAATATAAACCTTAATTTTCTTGGTTTTTTATGGCAGTTAAACTATCTCGGCGCCTTGCAGAAATGGGAAGAAGTACAGGATTAGAGGAAGCATTCAGAAAGCAGGGAGTTGGTGAGGATGATGTTCTTGGAAGAATTAGAGTTCTCACTCATAATGTCGGACTTGTAGAAGAATTCTGGCCAATGAGACTTGCATCTGGAGTAATTGTTAATGAAAGAGATTTGCCAAATTTGCCTTCTAACAATTTGAATGAAGTCTACAAAAGGTTGTATAGATGTTATTGCGAAGCTCTTTAGAAAAGGTTTATAAAGCTGAAATCTGAAGAAATTATGAGTTAATCACCCCGAGTGATTCTATTGTCGAAAGGCAAGCTCAATTATAAAATGGCAGTATATGATATTCCTGCAGATGAATACAACAAGAAGCTAGCAGAGGCTTTGAAGAAACTTGAAGAGTTTGAAGCTCCTGAGTGGAGCTATTTTGTCAAGACAAGTGTTGCAAGAAGCAGGCCTCCTAATGAGGAATTCTGGCATAAAAGAGCTGCTTCAATTTTAAGGCAAATTTATATTAAAGGTATTGTGGGAGTTGGAAGATTAAGAACAAGATATGGAGGAAGAAAAAAAAGGGGAATGAAGCCAGAAGAATTCAGAAAAGCTTCTGGAAAAATGATAAGATTAATGCTGCAACAGGCAGAGAAAGCGGGCTTGCTTGAAAAATCATCTGGAAAGAAAAAGGGAAGAAAACTCACAAGCAAGGGAATTAAATTTTTAGAGGGAATAAAGTAATATTAAATATACTAAAAATTGAATTAATAATTAAAATAAGGAAATAAACCAATTAATAATTTATGGAAAATTAATAACAGAAAATAAAATTAATGATAAATAATAAGTGAGATAATTTGAAGATGACAAAACACTATCAGAAAAAAGTAAAACTTGGAACTCATGGAAAAAGAATGAAATGGGCGCCTGTCTGGACTGTGATAAAAAAATACGGACAGGGAAAAAGAATTCATCCAAGCAGAATGACTAGAGTAAAGAGAAGCTGGAGGCAAACCAAGCTCAAGATTAAACCAAGGAGAGTTCACAAGAGGTTTATAGGATAAGATGGAAAAAACTCAATTTAAATATTTTGAAACAGAAGAAGATTTGATTAATTATATGGTTAGCATAGGGGTAAGGAAAAAAGATTTGTTGGATAAATTGACTCATGAAAGAGAACATGCAAGAAAGGCCCGTGAATTGGGATATGATGATATTAAGTGGGGGTATAGGGTAATTTATGACGATAAAACAAGGAAGGTTATTGAATGGAGATATTTAATTAAAGTTGAAGGAGTTATGCCAGAGGACGCAATAAAAATAGCAAAATCTCCGGAAAAAGTAAGTGATTTAGATGAGAAAAATGTAGAGACCGCACAGATCGTGAAAGCTTTAGATGATATAGGATATCCTAGAGGATATATAGACAAAAATGGAATGAATATTCCAAGTAATATATAAAATAAAAAATAAAATGGCAGCAGAAAAAGAAGACAAAATTGTATTGGAAAGAGAATATGTTGTGCCTCTTAGAAAAAAATGGCTCAATTCTCCTGAATATAAAAGAGTGAATAAGGCAATGAAAGCATTAAAACAATTTCTTGTGAGGCACATGAAAATTTATGACAGGGACTTGAAAAAAATTAAGATTGACAAATATCTGAATGAGGAAATGTGGATGAGAAGCATAAGAAAGCCAATGAATAAGATTAAAATCAAGGCAAAGAAATTTGAGTCTGGAATTGTAAAAGCTGAATTAGCTGAAATTCCTGAATTTATCAAGTGGAAGATTGAGAAAGAGAAGAAGAAAAGTGCAGGAAAAATTGAAAAGAAGCCTGAACCAGAAAAGAAGCCAGAAGAGAAAAAAGAAACAGCTGAAGAGCAAAAAGCAAAGGAAGAGAAGAAAGAAGCTGTAAAAGAAGCAGGATTAAAGCAGGCTGAAAAAGTTGCAAGAGAGAGAAAGCATGAAGTAACTGAGAAAAAAGGAATAAAAAAGCCATTGGCAAGAAAAGCATTGCAGAAGTAAATTAAGCTACTCGTCTAAGCTTTGGAACAGCTTCTCTATGCCACCATAGATTAAAGACAAGAGATGATAATGTGTGTTCTGCCATAATATCTGCCAAAAAGGAATTTCCACGTTTAGCCATTCCTGCTGCTTTATCAAAACCCTCTGCTGCTTGAATATAATCTAAATATGCTTTTGGATTTTGCTCTGATGCTGCAAGACTTCTGCACAATTCTGCTTTTCCAAAATATCTTTGAGCATTGTCCATATTAATATATAATTTATGCATTTAAAAGAATTTATATAAGCAAAAATATAATTGAAAATATGAAACTTAGAGAGAAACTTGAAGAACAGTCAAATCCAAAGAAAGCAAAGCTTCTTCAGAGATTTTTTAAAACCGGGAAAGGAGAATACGGAGAAGGGGATGTTTTTCTTGGAATTTCTGTTCCTGAAACAAGAAAAATTGCAAAAGAATTTTGTAATATTAAATTAGAAGAAATTCAGAATAGTTTGAATTCTGAAATACACGAAGAAAGACTTGCTGCTTTATTGGTTTTAATTGAAAAGATGAAAAAGTCAGATGAAAAAGAAAAAATATTTAATTTATACTTGAAAAATGCCAAGAATAACAGAATAAATAACTGGGATTTGGTAGACTTGAGTGCGCCAAGAATTGTAGGAGGGTTTTTGCTTGATAAAGACAGAAAAATTTTATATGGGCTTGTCAAAGGAAATTTATGGGAAAGAAGAATTTCTGCACTTGCATGTTTTGCATTTATTAAAGAAAAAGATTTTTCTGATGCCCTGAAAATCTCTGAAATTTTATTGAAAGATAAGCACGATTTGATGCATAAGGCTGTTGGCTGGATGCTGAGAGAAATAGGAAAAAGAGACAAGCAGGAACTTGAAAAATTTTTAAAGAAAAATTATAAAATTATGCCAAGAACAATGCTGAGATACTCTATTGAAAAATTTTCTGATAAAGAGAGAAAAGCTTATCTCTCTGGAGAAGTCTGAGCAACAAGAGCATCAAGAACCCTGTCTGTCATTGCCTGCATATCCTGCTCAATCTTGGAATCATAAACTCTTTCTCCAAATTTTGATACTTCTATTTGCTTTCCATACACTCTGACAATAAAATCAGTTCCTTCTGGCTGATAGCTTAATTTATGCCCTCTGTTAAATTCCTGCCTGCTTATGTTTGCTCTGACAAGCCTTCCGTCTAAAGACAAATCAAAACCATATCCAAAATTAGGAACATAATTAATCTTGCCATGTCTGTTTAATTTATCAACAGCATCTTGAATTTTTGTTATTTTCTTTTCTCTTTCAGGAGTATGAGAATCTATGTATAATTCTCCAGCAATCGGAATTCCCATAACTGCAAGACCTGCCAGTATCATTCCCCCATACTGAAGGAGATTTCTTCTGCTTATTCTAGTATCTGTATTTGGCATAAAAATACTGACAAAATTGGGTTTAAAAATCTTTATATAAGCAGGAATATAATTAAAAATATGGAGAAAACAATCCAGGAATTATTGAATTTCAGCATAATTAACATTGACAAGCCGAGCGGGCCTACTAGTTTTGGAGTTGATGTTATTGTGAAAAAAATGCTCGGCTTGAACAAAACATCGCATTTTGGCACTCTTGACCCGCAAGTAACAGGAGTTCTGCCTATAGCTCTGGGAAGAGCCTGCAGATTAAGCGATTATTTTATGCATAAAAACAAGAAGTATGTTGGAATTATGCGAGTTCATCAGGAAATTTCAAGGGAAAAACTTGAGGAAGAAATTTCAAAGTTTATAGGAAAAATAATGCAACTTCCGCCTGTAAAATCAAGAGTTAAAAGAGAAATTCGCGAGAGAGAGATATTTTCATTTAAAATTCTTGAGAATGATGGAAAAGATTTTCTTTTTGAGACAGAAGTCCAGGCAGGAACTTATATTCGTAAGCTGATTTCAGATTTGGGCAATAATATTGGAGGAGCCCATATGCTTGAATTAAGAAGAACTCAAGCTGGAATTTTTTCTGAAGAAAAAATTATAAATATGTATGAGTTTGAAAAAGCTGTTTCTGATTGGAAAAATGGGAATGATGAGAAGTTAAGAAAAATTTTAATTCCGGCTGAAAAGGCACTGGAAAAAGTTCTTACTTGTGTTCAAATTAAACAAAATATGATTAAACAATTATTAACCGGAAAACCAATTCATAAGGGAGAAATAAAACTACTTGGAGAAGAAAAATTTGCTGTTTTTTCCCAGGATAAATTTATAGGAATTTATAGGAAAGTTAATGAGAAAGATATTATAGCAAGAGCTGAATTTGTTTTTAATTAGTATTCTGTTATTAATACAACTTATATTTTTTATGTTTATTATATTATAAATTAATTTATTTAATAAAACAGTAAAGGGGCATTTTGTGACATTAATATTAAAGTATATATTTGATTTTTCAGAGAAAAAGGTTTAAAAAGTTTGAAAAAGTGAATTTTTTATGAGTAAAGTTCCAGCCGATGTGTCTATAGTAAGTTATGGAAGCCAATTAAGTATAGCAGAAGTATTCCATGGTAGAGTTTATAGAGATCCTCCTACAGAAATTCAGGTTAGTTCTGAAAGTCCTATCGCAAGAGAGTTAAATAGGCAAGCAAGAAGAGATTTGGGAAGAACCTTAAGATTTGTAACTGTTAATGGAAGAGAGTATAGAGTTTATGAAAAAGGCAAAGCGCCAAACACTGCAATATTTGCTGCGCTCGCTTATAATCCTTCAGGAGATGCAAAGGTTTATAGAGTTCAGTGTAGAAAAGAAGAAGATTTAGGTGATGGCTTGGCTCGTTTAACTACACAACTTAGAGAAGAGGACGCTAGAAAAGCTAGAATGCGAAAGCAATGATTTAACAAAAATCTTAAAAACTAACTTAACTTATTCTAAAGATGAGAGAATTTATTTATTTTTCAAGCAAGGCAAGAACTAGTGGGAATTTTGATGATTTGATGAAAGCAGGAAGAATGGATATTGCGCTTCATGTTGTAATAAATGCTTTCTTCTTGTCTCATAAATTAAGAGATGATACTAAATTGCATCTTGTATTTTATGGGCCTCCAAATCCTCCAATGCATCTTGAAATGTTTCCCGGCTCAAGTATCCCTGAGACAGGAGCACAAGTTAAAGATGACAAGCCAGATATAAGCAAGAAGGATGTTGCTGGCTTGATAAAAAAAATGTTGTTCAAATTTAAAGATGGGCAGAAAACAAGAGTTTGGAATGGGTTTTATATAGAAAAAAAGCCGTTATTTAAGCTCATAGAAGAATTAAAGCAAGAAGGAAAAAATATTTATCTGCTTGATGAGAAAGGCGAGAATATTAGAAATATGAAAATTGAGAAAAATCCTGTTTTTGTGCTTGGAGACAACGAGGGTTTTCCAAACAAGGAATTAAAGAGATTGAAAAAAATCTGCATTCCTGTTTCTGTTGGAAAGAAAATTTATTTTGCATCTCAGGTAGTAACTATTGTAAATCATGAATTAGATGAAAGAGAAAGCTGAATAAATATAACTTTAATAATACAATAAAACATCAATGATAATTGTAAAATTAATTAATGTAATTATGATATTTATATAGTTAATAAAGAAACTAATTTTAATTATTAATTTGATAATTGTAATTTTTATTTAGAATATCAAGATTGAAAATTTATTTAGAATATCAAAAAAATTATAAAGTTTTTTTGGCAGAAAATATAGCATATATCATAATATATTTTCTGCATTGATAATTTTTATAAATCTTGTTTCCATATTATTAGTGTCCCAAAATCATTTTAAGCTTGTATATGATTATGACTGCAGAAAGAATAAAGGCGATTATCTAGAAATTGTCTGCTATCTTGCTTCTAAGCTTGTGAGATTTGAATTATGCCCTGTAAAAGATGAAAGAACAATGCTTGAAATAGGGGACAGAAGATTTTCATATGAAGAATTTAAGAGAAATTTTGCTGAGATAGAAAAACTTGTTGATGCTGAATTAAAGCAAGAACAAGATTAATCCCATTTTCTGCTTAATTCATCTTTTTCATGCAAGTGAGCAATATAATCTAATTCAGAATCATCTAATCCCATTTCTCTAAGAATTCTCATCTCCTTTTTCAGGCTTATCTCTTTGTTTTTTTGCATTTTTCATCCAGGCCGGATATAAACCCTGAGAGAAGCCCTTTTCAAAGAGATTGTCGGGCTTCTCCTGGGCGAAAAGAGGTGACTATGGTTTGATTATGATTTCCTCGGGTGAGGAAATGAAATTTAACTTCTTTTAAGCTTAAAATATACAGGAAAATGCCTTTTAAAGCAATTGTGAACAGTTATTCTGAATAGAAAGTATGAAATGAAGTTTCATAAGCTTTTTAAATAAAATTAGAGTTTATCGAAGAGGAAAGGAAAATATGAAAATCGTTTTTACTCCTGACTGGTTTCTTGAAGGCGATGTTTTAATTGAATTTTTCAGTTTTGCAATACTGGCTTTGTTTTTTATTTTTGCCTATAAAAATTACAAACTGAGCAGGAACAAGAATTTTTTGTATCTTGGAAGCGGGTTTTTGCTTGTTGCCCTTGCTGAGGTTGCAACAGTGTTTACAAAACTTCTATTGTATTATGATTTTTATGCTGCTGATTTCACCCAGAACGTCGGAAAAATGATTGTAAGCAGCAATGTTCTAAGTTCTGTTGATTTTATTTATTATGCCGGGTTTTTCTTCAATAAGCTTCTGACACTTGCGGGTTTTTATATTATTTATAGAATTAATATGAAAAAACAGGCAAAAAAAGATATTATTCTTGCTGCATATTTTCTTATTATAATAGCATTATTCGGCTGTATATTTCATTATTATTTATTTCATTTAACACTTCTCCTGCTGCTTATATTTATAATGCAGAATTACACTGCAATTTATGAGAAAAATAAATCCAAGAACACTATTGTCTTGATTGCTTTGTTTGGAATGCTTGCATTGAGCCAGATAATATTCCTCTTCTCCAAGATTGAGTTTTATGCTGTTATTGCACAGGTTATACAATTAGTAAGCTATTTAATCCTTCTTTTCCTTATGATAAGGATTATAGGGGCTAAAAATGATAAACAGAAAAAGAAGCAGAATAGAGATAATATCAGATATGCTGGCAATAATTCAAGAAAAGGGCGGTAAAATTAAGCCTACTCATTTAATGTATAAAGCTAACTTATCTCATAACCAGATGAAACTATATCTTGCTGAGCTTGAGAAAAATCAGTTGATTGAGAAAATTGAAGTTGATGGAAAGCAGAAAATTACAATAACAAAGAAAGGCAGAGAATTTTTCCACAAGTATGCCCAGATGAAAGAGTTTGAGAAGACTTTTGGATTATAGGCAAAAGTCTTGATTTTTATTAATTAATGTTAGATTAATTTATTTATATTTTTTAGTATAGATAATTATAAAAATCCTAATTAACTGCTTTTTTCATAAGAAAATGAAAAAAGCTGTTCGAGTTTATTATAAGGGAATTGTGCACGGGATTTTTTTGAGGCAGTTTTTCAAGGAAAATGCTGACAAAAGAAATTTAAAGGGTTTTGTAAGAAATCTCGAGGATGGAAGAGTTGAAGCTTTTTTGCAGGGTGAGAAAGAAATGGTTGATGAGATGATTGAAGTTTGCAGAATAGGACCGAGACACAGCCAGACAAAAAGCGTTGATGTCAAGGAAGAAAAGTGGCAGGATGATTTCACTGAATTTAAGGTTTTGAGTTTTTGATATTTTAAGATAGATTTTTATATTATCTTTTTCTGTTTATATTATGGGAAGAGAAGAGTTAATTGTAAAAGAGAGATTGAAAAAAATTGAAGAGCTGAGAAAGCTTGGAATTAATCCATATACTTACAAGTTTGAAAATAAACAAGCAAGTTCAGATTTGCAGGAGAAGTACAAGAAGTTAAAATCCGGCTCAAGAACTAAGAATAAAGCGAGAGTTGCAGGGAGAGTTATGATTATACGAGATATTGGAAAATTAATTTTTTCCAGTATTCAGGATGGAAGCGGAAAAATACAAATTCAGCTTCAGGAAGGAGAAACTCCTAAAAAAGATTTGGAATTATTCAAAAAATATGTTGATTCAGGAGATATTATTGGAATAGAAGGAACAATTCTGAGAACAAAGAGAGGAGAGTTGACAGTTCTTGCTAAGAAAATTGAAGTTTTAACTAAGGCAATTCTGCCTCTTCCTGAAAAGTGGCACGGGTTGCAGGATGATGAAGAAAGATTAAGAAAAAGATATCTTGATATTATCTCAAATCCTGAAACAAAAGAACTTTTTATCAAGAAGCAGAAATTTTGGCAGACAATAAGAAATTTTCTGCTTGAAAGAGGATTTTTAGAAGTTGAAACTCCTGTGCTCGAAACATCAGCAGGAGGAGCGGCTGCTAATCCATTCAAGACACATCATAATTCTCTTGATGTTGATGTTTTTCTGAGAATTTCTATGGGAGAATTATGGCAGAAGAAATTAATGATAGCGGGATATGAGAAGACATTTGAGATTGGAAGGCAGTTCAGGAATGAGGGCATGGATATGGAGCATTTACAGGATTATACTCAGATGGAATTTTATTGGGCATATGCTGATTTTAAAGATGGGATGAAGCTTGTTGAAGAGATGTACAAAAAAGCTGCAAAAGAAGTTCTTGGCACTTTGAAGTTTGAAACTCATGGCTATAAAGTTGACTTGGGGAAAAAATGGGAATTATATGATTACAAGAGCGTGATAAAAAAATATACTGGAATTGATATTTACAAGGATGATGAGAAAAAAATAATAAAAAAAATTGAAGAGCTTGGAATAGAGTGTGATAAAAATCTTGGAAAATGGAGATTAGTTGATAATTTATGGAAATTCTGCAGAAAAAAACTTTTAGGTCCTGGATTTCTTGTGAACCAGCCTGTTGAACTTGCTCCTCTGGCAAAAACAAGCCGAGATGATGAGAAAGCAGTAGAACAGTTTCAGGTTATAATTGCGGGAACAGAGCTTGGAAATGGGTATTCTGAACTAAATGATGCTCTTGAGCAGGAAAAGAGATTTATTGAACAGGCTAAAGAGAAGGCAAAAGGAGATAAAGATGCTATGGAACATGACAAGGAATTTGTAGAAGCTTTGAAATATGGGATGCCTCCAACCTGCGGGTTTGGAGTTTCAGAAAGATTGTTCTCGTATCTTGTTGACAAGCCAATAAGAGAATGTGTTATTTTTCCCTTGATGAAGCCTGAGGGAAAATAAATATTATTTTATTAATGTTTATGAATTGATTATGTTAATTAATAATTAAAGAAATATTTATCTATAATTAATTTGAAATTATATATTTATTTTTGAAAGACAGATTTATAAACTACTAAAAATTAGCAAAAAAATGATTTCACGTGAAAAAGCTCTTGAGCTTCTTAAGTCAATGCCGCAGACAGAAGCTGACATGAATCATTATCTTGAATCAGAGGCAATTATGAGAAAATTAGCTTCCAAGTTGAATGAAGATGTTGAATATTGGGGCATGCTTGGCTTGCTGCATGATGTTGACTGGGCTTTAACCCGAGATAATTGGCAGGAGCATTGCACAAAAGCTCGCGAGATACTTGAGAAAGAAGGTTTTGATGACAATTTTATTGAAATTATCCAATCTCATGGGTACGGGTATGATGCTATTCCTTGTTTTAAAGATAAAAAAAGAACAAGCAGGATAGAACACTGCCTTGCTGCTGCTGAAACACTTACAGGAATAATTTATGCATATGCTTTGATGAGAGGAAAAAATATTTCTGATATGGAAGCCAAGGGACTTGGAAAGAAATTTAAAGATAAGAGGTTTGCTGCTAATTGCGACAGAAATATTGTGAAAGAGATAGAACTTGTGGGAATAAGCTTGGATGAGTTTTTCTTGCTGTCCATTGAGGCTATGAAAGATATAAAAAGCGAGATTGGCTTAGAATAAAATGACAGATTTAATCATAAAAAGCAAGATAAAAGAGGCTGTTCCTGAGTTGAATGTAGCTGCTGAAGTTGTGGATGCTCTGAATAAGAAAGTTGAAAACTTGCTTAAAGAGGCGAGCGAGAGGGCAAAGGCAAATGGAAGAAGAACACTGCAGGCAAGAGACTTGTAAATTGTATTAGTTCTTATCTGTAATTAATGTCATATAACATTAAGGGAATTATTTTGCAAAATTTAGTTTTAGTTATTTTAATTTTATATTTGGGTTATGGGAAATAATTAAGATTTTTGAACTAGCTCAAAAATCTTCTCATGCAGTAATCTACAAGCTCTTCATCTTGTATCTGGCGGGTTTCTGTTTCTGTCCTAATCATGAAGATTTTTCTGCCCTCTAAGTTCAGAAAAATCCTGCTTCTGCTTGGCTGGACTTTTATGTTGCAGACAAGTTTGTTATTGATTTCCTCGAAGGTGAACTTAATATAATCATTAAGATTATTGTAAATTTTAAACGGGAAATATGCCCTGATAATGTCATCTATAATCATTCTCTTGTATCCATCCTGCGAGTTGTCCTTGCCTTGTGCTTTTAATTTCTCCAAATCTTTTTCTATTCCAACTATCTCAAACTCTCCTTTCTCGTTCTTTTTTTCCTTAACTCCGATTATTAGATTTCCTCCCTGTGAGTTTAATAAAGCTACAATTGAACGAGCAATTATAACCTTAGATGCCTTGTGCTTGTGTGTGTGCAAGTCATTTGACTTGCTTTCTGCAATCTGCTGGTTTGTATAATTTAAGCTCCATAATGCTTCTGATTTGAATTCTCTCTGATAATTTTCACCTTTTTTTATCAGTTTTTCTGCCTCGCTTTCTGCTTTCTTTTTATCATCTATAATTTTCTGGACTCTTCCAACTTCTCCTGTTTTTAGAAGAACCATTTTTCCCTTCTCGCTTTCTTTTGTTCCTATTTCTTCAACTATTCCTGTAATATTTTTCTTTTCTCTTGTTAAAATTTCAACTTTCATTCCTTTTTTGATTTCTTCTGTCATTTTTCAAAAATTTTATGATTATATTAAATAAATAATTTATTGGGGTTAATTGGGGTTTTCTTTATTTATAATAACAAAAAGTAGCTTGAATATAAAAAACTAAGCTACTTTTTGTCAGGAGTAAAATATGAAAATAGAAAGATTTATATATAAGTTTATATATAGATTAATATGGAAATATATAAACATATGAAGATAATTCACTATCCAAGTTTGAAGACTGTGTTGATGATTGAAAAAGTTTTGAAAGAAGCAGACTTGGCTATTGATAGAGAAGAGATTAAGAGAAGATTACCTGTAAAAATTATGCACCAAACTCTTAATTTAGTTCTCGTTTATTTGGAAGAAAAAGGCATGATTATAGATGGGCATAAGGGCGTATTATGGATTTACAATCCCTCAAAAAAATTAAAAAGGGCTATTGAAAAGGCAAGAGAGATATAATATGTATCATGGAAAAGAGGTAGTTGTAAAATTATCAGAAGAAGCTGAAAAGGTTTATGATGAACTGAATAAAATTGTTGGAGAGGAAAAATCAAAAGGAGTTGAAAGCTCTTTTCACCAAACATTGTTAAGGAGCATAAACAGAATCAAAGAATTATTGAAAATAAATCCTTTTGCAGGAGACCAAGTTTCAAAATTTAGAATTCCACAAAAATATGATAAAAAATATGAAGCTGAAAATGTCTGGAGAATTGAACTTGCTGATAGATGGAGATTAGTTTATACAATAAATGGAAATCAAGTAGAAATAATTACATTTATTATGGATATCTTTAGTCATAAAGATTATGATAAAGTTTTTGGATATAAAAGCTGAAAATGGGAAATAAAGAGAAAGGAGATTAAGCTACTTTTTATGAGGGGTAAAAGAAAGGTTTATAAAAGTGAAAATACTGAGGGGGGATAGGCAAAGAGAGTTCTGATAGGAATGAAATGCAAATTGAAAGTTTAAAATTACGTGAAGATATAAGAGTCTTTGATGAAAATTTGGAAAAAATTGCTAGGGAGGCTCTGGATGAACTACCGATTAGATTGAGGGGTGGTGGGAGTGTTGAAGACCCCTTCTTAATGGATGTTACAATTTCTCTCACGAGAAAAGACCCGCCAGTAGCAGTTAGATTAAGGCCCGTACAAAGCGCCGAATATCTTGGATTGGAGAATTTATCTCCGGATAAGTATGAGTTAAATTTTTATACAGGTTATTATACATGTCTTAGAATACACGATAAAAAAAGGAAGGTAATATTTTTTCTGGAGAATTCTTGCAGCCAAATAGGAAGAAAAGAAGAAACAACCGATACAAGAGGCTAATTTAACTTTTCTTTATTAAAAAGTATTAAAAACTATTAATTCTAAACTTATTTATGAGTAACAAGGAAAAAGGGGCGAATGCTGAACGCGAGCTTTATGCTATGTTTATAGATAACTCTTTCAGGGCTGTTCGAGTAGCTGGCTCTGGAGTTATGGATAATACATCATGCGACTTGATTGCTGGGAAAATTGGGAAAAAATATTGTGTTGAGTGCAAGGCAAGCAAGAAAAGAAGCAAGTATATAACAAAAAAACAGATAGAAGAATTTATGATATTCTCTGAGATATTCGGGCTTGAGCCTGTTATAGCTGTGAGATTTAACAGAGAAGGGTGGTTTTTTCTTTCTCCTTCTGAATTAATTAATAGTGGGAAAAATTTTCTTGTTTCTCTCGAGCTTGCGAAAGAAAAAGGAAAGAGATTTTCCCAGTTTTTTGAATAGTATTCTGTATTATAGTTAAATTTTTAAGATAAGCTGAATTGCTTCTTTTATGAAAGAAGCTTTATTCTACAAAAAGCTTGGAAGTGGGATTGTTCAATGCGAGTTATGCCCGCATTTCTGCACACTGAAAAACGGGGAAAAGGGAAAATGCAAGGTGAGAGAGAATAGAACAGGAAAATTGTTTTCTCTTGTTTATGAAAAGCCGTGTTCAATTGCCCTTGACCCTATTGAAAAAAAGCCATTATATCATTTTTATCCTGGTTCAAAAACATTGTCTCTTGCAACTTTTGGCTGCAATTTATCATGCCAGCACTGCCAGAACTGGCAGATTTCACAGAAGTTTATTGAGAAAATAAGAGAAGCTTCTCCACAAGAAATAATTGAAATGGCAAAAAATGTGAACAGCAAGATAATATCATTTACCTACACAGAGCCTACAATTTTTTACGAGTACATGCTTGATATTGCAAAACTTGCGAAAAAAGAGGGAATGAAAACAGCAATGGTAAGCAACGGATACATAAATCCAGAGCCATTAAAACAGCTTCTTCCTTTTATTGATGCTTTTAATATAGACTTAAAGGGAAATGATAAGTTTTACGAGAAAATTTGTGGCGGAAGAATTCAGCCTGTTCTAAAAACAATTAAAATAATACATAAAGCAGGAAAGCATCTTGAAATTACAAATCTGCTTATTCCCGGATTAAATGATTCTGATTCTGAAATCAAAAAAATTGTTTTTTGGATTAAAGTTAATCTTTCTGATGATGTTCCTCTGCATTTTTCAGCATTCTTTCCTCACTATAAGCTTGTAAATGTGAAAGAAACACCTGCAGAGACAGTAATTCATGCTGCTGAAGTTGCAAGAAAGCTTGGAATGAAAAACGTGCATACAGGCAATATTTGAAGCATAAACAAAAACTATTTATTTATTGCAAGACTTGTTAATTAATGAAAAGAGCAAATATATTATTGTTCTTAATTGTTTTATTGTTTTTATTTATAATTATTAATATTACTTTGATATCTGCAATAAGAATAAACGAAGTTGAGTTAAATCCTGCTGGAACTGATTCTGGAAATGAGTGGCTTGAATTATATTCAGAAAGTCATTTTAACTTAAATAATTTGATAATAATGAATGTTAGAGGAAAAAATATCAGCCTGAACGGGAGTTTTTCTGGATTTTTTATTGTTAATACTCCTTATTCTTTTCTTGCCAATGAAAAGCAAAAATTAGTTTTATTTAATGATAATGAGAAAATTGACGAAACTCCAGAAATAACTGACAAGGCAGATGACAACAGGAGCTGGCAGTTATGTGAAGAATGGATATTTGCAGAATCAAGCAAGGAAAAAGATAATAATTGCGAAAAAGAAGAAAATAAAACTAGTGAAGAAAACAATGAAGTTATAATTGAGAATAATTCTGAAACTAAAAAAACAGAGAAAATTGAGACAAGAAGCAAAAAAACTAGTGCTGAAAATATAAAGAGCAATATAAATACAACTCCAATAATAACAGAAACAAGCATAATAAAGCTTATTCCAAAAGATATAAAAAGCTATAAGTCAAAAACACAATATATAAAAGAGTATGCAATCTACTGTTTTGTTTGTTTTTGCATAATGCTCTTTATAATGCTAATAATAAAAATAATAAAAAAATAAGATGGAAAAAATAAATTGGCAGAAAATAAGAATAAATCTGTCTGCGGAATAAGATGGAAAAAATAAATGCAATAATAATGCTGGAAGTTATGGGAAGGCCTGCAAATTATGTAAAGAAATCTCTCTCTGAAATTGTGGGAAAAATAGGGAAAGAAAAGGGAATAAAAATAACCAAGAAAAAAATAAATTCACCGAGAAAAATTGAGAATTCGTTATTTCTGAGCTTTGCAGAAATTGAAATTGAGGCGGAAAATATTGCAAGTCTTGCAAGAATAATTTTCTTATATATGCCCTCGCATATAGATATAATAAAGCCGCAAGAACTGGGAATAAGCAATTATGATTTGAATTCAGTATTTAATGAGATAATAAGAAAGCTTCATGAGTATGATGCTGTTGCAAAAGCAATGATATTTGAGAAAAATATTATTTTAAATCAGCTTGAAGAAAAAGGAATTAAGATTAATCTGCCTGAAAATAAAGAAGAAAAGAAATAATTTTATCTCTTATTAGTTTTCTAATGACAATTAAAATATTATTTGTTTAATTAAGAATTAATTAAAAATGAATTAAAGCTATGTGACAAGATTTTACAAAATGCAACAATAAACAATATTAAAGATAATTATTATTTTTATCATTTATAGTTTTGATAATTAATTAAAATTATCTAAATTAAATTAAGATTTAGACAAACTATCCCGAACCTCTCCTGACATTCTTTCCTCAAATTTTTCTTCTTGTTTTTTTAAAATATCAGCAGGATTTTGTTTTGCCTTTGCTCTTTTATACATGAAAAAAATTCCAGCCCCGACTGCAAGTATTAAAATAATTCCTATTATTATGCTTGTATAATTTTGTTTTTCTTTGCAAGTTGCGAGACAGCAATCTCCGTCGCTTGCATTTACTGTTTTCTCGCTGCATTTTTCTCCAGAGCCGCATTTCTCCCCTCCCTTAAATGCACAGGTTTCTTCAAAAGTTTCATTTTCTCTTGCAGGAAGAGCGGCATTTTCTTCAAGAGAATTTATTATTATATATGATAAAGCCGAGTAATCTTCAGAATAAGCATTTATTATCCCTCTTAATCTTCCTTCTTGACTGGATTTTATTGTGATTTCAATCCTTTTTCTTTCTCCTGATTTAACATCAAATTCAACAGGAGAAATTTTCATAACATCCTCAAGTTCATCTGAGAAGTTTATAGTAATGCTTGTATTTTTTCCTGTATTTTTCAGGTATATTGAGAAAATGTCTTCTTTGTTCTTGTTTACTGAGAAATTATACTCATATTTTGAAAATTCAAATGATTCTTGCAGAGAAATATTTACTGGAGCTGAATCATTAAAAGAAGATAAAATTGCTGCAGGAATTTTATATTGTGTATTAAGGGCAGAAAGTGAGATTTCTGTAAACATTAAATTGTTGGCTGTTTTTGTAAAATATATTGTTCTCTCCTGTCCTGCAGGAACATTTATGCTCTGCGTGGAATTTAGAAATTTTGCAACAACAACAAGAGACTGGCTTTTTGATTCAACTGACATGGAAAAATTGTTTTTTGCAACTATAAACCCCGGCTTGACAGAGAAGTCAGTTATATTTCCTGATACAGAAAAATTTTTCTCAATGCTCCCTGTTTTCTCAAACCCGTTCTCGAAATAATGCAGGTTTTTTGCTGTAAATGTGTAGTTTCTCTCGAGGGCAGGAAGAAGGGCATAGATATAATATTTATCATTAATCTGAGTTATATCTGAAACAAGCGGAATCTGAACATTATTCGAATAGAAATAAATATTTTCCTGAGTTACTGGAGATAAGAAGTTTGCTTCCATGCTGAAAATCATTGTTTCTCCTGGCTTGTAATTTTCCTTGATGTCAAGATTTACTGCAGATGCTATTGGAAGAAGCAACAAGAAGATTAATAATACTCTTTTCATTAAATTTATAGAAAATGGAGATTAATAAAGTTTTTTATACACTCTTATAAATTAGTGAACATACAAACTTTCTAAATTATCGCAAAATTAACTTAAGTTTATTTTTCTGACATTAATAAATTATTAGCAGATTAAAAGAAGGTTATCTGTTCAAAAGAAATTGAGATTATAGAACATTAATAGAGTATGTTATGCACTTGTATATTTACTTGCTCATTTCTCTCAGCTTCTTGAGAGTTTCGTCCAATTCAGAATCTGTTCTTGATTTTTTTTCTATTGGCTTCTGCATTGGCATTGGGCGTGGCATTGGCCTCATCATCGGGCGAGGCATCATTCTCGGAGGCTGGGGAGGGAAAGGCGGACGAGTCTGAGTTACTTGAGAACCTTTTTGAGTTCTGTTTTTCATCTTGAAAAGCCATAATCTTAGCTTGTCTCTGAATATTATTGCCAGAACCACAAGAATTATGAGAATTATAAATATGATAAGAATCCATATCCATGCTGAACTTGATTGTTCTTGTTTTACCTTGCAGCAAAATCCTGAATTGCAATCCAGACTATTATCTATTTCTTCTGTATCAAGGCACTTGTTTCTGCAGTTATTTCCCTGCTTCTCGCATTCGGGCTCTTCTGCTATTTTCTCGCAATCCCCATTTATGCAACATTTTGAGGAATCTGAAGACGAGCCAAGACTTCCTGTGCATGTCTCATCACTTTTGCATATTATTCCAAGCTTCTGTGCACATGTTTTTTGCACAGGCTGTTTTGAACAACAGACTTTCATTCCTGCACAAAAATACTGGCTTAGTATTTCTCCTCCTGCATCTGAGCAGTCTTCATTTGAGCAGCAAAATTTTCCAAAATCCTCGCAGTTTGTTTCTGTTGTTGTTACAGAAGCGGGTGTTTTTGGCCAGGCTGCATAAAGCAAGAAAGCAGTATCTCTTAAACTGCTCCAGCATCCTGCTGAATCCTGAGAATTAAGAAGCCAGTCTTTTGCCTTGCCTGCCTGTTCATCATTTAGCTGCTGAAGGGCAAGAAGAGAGAGGGCTGTATCATAAAATTTATTATAACCTCCTAAATCCCAGAAGCCTGTTTGAGTCTGCAAGTCCCGAACATTTGAAAGATATTCGTCATTTGAAGTGAGAAGATAGAAAAATGCAGAAGGGTTGTATTTTGCATTATCAGGAGCAAGAGCTATTATATAAGGAAGGAATTTATTTATGTCCTGTTTTTTTGAAATGGCAAGAGTAGCCCACAAACTACCTTCATAATCGCAGACATTATTTTGCTTGAAGCATAAAGATTCAACTTTTGCTTCTGCCATTCCTCCTGCTGATTCTGATTCTGTCTGGGATGAGACAAACCAGACATCTGAATTTGTTTTCTTGTATAATAGTGCTGTTGCAAAATCCTTGTCGCATGTTACTGAAAATTTTTTATTCACACAGCTTGGGTTGATTTGAAGCCAGTAATTACTGTAAGCTAGAGTCAAGCATGAGCCTGCGCCTGATGAGAGTTTTTTGTCTGACTGAATTGTGACTGTATAATTCCTGTCATCATAGCTGATTTTGCATGTTGAAGCTTCTTTGCTGTCTATTTCCAAAAACCATTGCAAATCAGAAGCAACCTGTGTTTGGTTTAGAAGCCAGTCCTGTATTTTAGAAGTGTCTGCTTTTATATTTTCAAGGGCAAGAAAGGCAAGAGATGTTTCTCGCAATTTGCATCCTGACTTAGGCCAGCAGACATTGTCCTTGCTTGAAGATAATAAGGCTGACTTGCATTCTTTTTGTATATCTGAATTATAAGAAAGAGCAAGAAGAGAGAATGCCTGTTCTTCTGAACTCAGAGATGAGCATTTTGTTTTTACTTTTCCTTCCAAGCATGAATAAGCCTTGTCAACTTTTTCGTCTGCCAGAACAACCGGAATTAGAACTAGCAAGATTAAAAATAAAATTACACCTATTTTTTTCATTTTAATTTACTTGTTTTGCTTCTTTATTAAAAGAAGATGTATTTATTAAGGTTTCTGTTATAAATTATATTAAATCGCTGAATTATATTATGATTATTCATCACAATCTTGCTTAAACTCGCAATTCTCGCATTTTTGAAAACTTGAAGGAGTAAAGGCATTTTGTTCAACTAAGTTTCTTATTTTTTCTGCTATTTCTAAAACTCGAGATTTCAGCTCTTCTGTAATTTCAACTTGCTCTTCTTTTCCCATAATTTCTATTATTCCCTTCTCAACTTTTCTTGAAAACTCTTTTTCAAGCAATAACGCATATCCTGCCAATTGTATCTTGTCTGATTCAAAAATTTTTTCTCTTGATTTTCGTTCTATTGGCAAAATTCCATCTTCAAATTTGATTCTGTCTATTCTTCCCCTTAATCCAAGCTCAAAAGATTCAATTTTGTATTCTGTAAGATATTTTGGCTTCAGATTTCTCCATAATTCTGCCCCGAAAAATCCTGAATTAATTGTATTTGTTATTGCAGAAATTCTGAGATTAATTTCCGGCTCTGTTGTTTTCTTTATTGAGATTGAAAATTCCTTATTGTCTATATTAAACTTGGTAATAAGATTTTTATTTAACAAGATTGTTTCCTGAGTTATATTGCTGATTAGATTGTCATATAATTTTTTTATTTCTGAACTTGACATTTTTTCTTTAATTGAAGAAACAAGAGCTTTTTCATTTTTATTGAAAATGTCAAAAACTTTATGCCTGAGCATGCCATTAATCATTCTCTGGCTTGGGGGGGCTTTTATTCCCTTGACAAGCTTGAGATAAACTTTTCTCGGACAATATAAATATTCAGTTATGTCTGTTATATTTATGATTTTCATTTTGCTATAATTTTATTTTTATTTTAGTTTTGAGGTTTATTTTTTATTTTTTTCCTATCTTCCATAAGCTATAGAACAGAGTTTTAAAAGATTCTGCTATTTCTGGGTTTGAAATCAAAAGGCAGGAAGGCTCTTTTCCGTAAGTGAAAATCAAAATTCTGTTTCCCATGATATCAATTGCAGAAGGAGTTAATCCCTGAATTATTTTTATTTGTGTGAGTTTCATTTTTCTGAAGTAAGAATAATACTCTCCTTTTTCTGAGAACATCATTTTGCATATTATTTTTTTTCTTATTCTTTCTTTATGCCATCTTTGCCACAATAGATTATACTGCTCTTCTTTTCTGCTTCTTATTCCCATTGCCAAAATTTCATTATTTTTATTTAAATATGAAAGTGCTTCAAAAATTGCTGTTTGAATTCCTTTAAATCCCTTAAATAAAGTTGTTTCATGCTTTTCTTTTCCTGCTTTTTGCAGTTCAATTAAAGAAGGAAGTTCTTTTTTAAGCTCTCTTTTTTTCTGCTCTATTGTTTTTTCTTTTTCATTCATATAGTCAAGAATTCTTATGGGGTTTGCTGCTGAAAAATATTTTGTTTTTTCTTTTATCATAAAACTTACAAGCCCTTTTTTAATCAGCTTTTCAAGTATCTCATATATTTTTCCTGATGACAATCCGGAATTTTCAATTATCTTTCCGGTAGTTGTTTCTCCTGTCTTAAGCAGAGTAAGATAAACCCTAATTTCTCCTTTTGTCAGCCCGATTTCTTCAAGCAGTTTTTCGTTCATATTATCTTCAAGATTTTTGGCTATAAAAATCTTGCTATTTACACCTCACTGGGTGGGAGATAAATTATAAAATAGGGGTAGTTGTTACTCTATCGTGCTAAAAAGCACGACGGAGAATAAGAAAATGGAAACAAAGAATCAAAATAGAAGCACCGGATTGTTTAAGCCAGAAGTATATTTAGCAATGCAAGAAAGATTGCAAGGTTCTTCAAGATATAGGGGAGCAGAAGAAGCATTTGAAATGTTTTATGCTGACAGGCAGTTACAGGATTTTCTTAGAGCTTATGCTAAAAAAGAAGACATTGTTGAATCTAAAGAAAAGGGTTATAGATATCCTCCAATCCCTAGATTTTCACAAGCAGGAGAAGACAGGCATATTCTTTTAATTGATGACAAAATGCATGCTACTGATTTTGATAAGTGTTTTGGGGCAAGAAAAGCCGGGATTTATATTGGGCCGAGACAAGATGGAGATGCAGCTTTGATGACTTACACTCATTTAGGGGAGATAATTCCATATCAAACTACTGGAATAGTTGCAGGAGAAATTATTAAAGATAAGACTTGGAAAATAGAATGCTACACTTATTTTGGTGGATGTGGAGATAATACAAAATTTGACGGAAAAAGATTTTCAGTAAGCCAGGCACCATTATTTCAAAGAATAATAAAACAAGATATTCTGATGGGGCTTGAAAAAGCTATATCAGAATTAATAGAAGAAGTGGAAGGAGGCAAAAGGTAAAATGGAAGATAATCAATTAAGACAATTTAAAGATTTGATGGAAAGATTTAGAAAACAAGTAGTTGGAACTTATGATTCAAGAAATAAAGGAAGATACTTTCATTGGGATTGGGAACCTAATAAGAAAGACGGGATATGTTATGAAAATGGCGGGGCAGAGTTAAGAGAAAAAGGAAAGAAAATTATTCTCAAAGCTTTTGTTTTGCATGCCCCAAAATTTAGAGAAATATGGAAAGGATTATCCAAGGCTCAAGAAGGGGGTAGCCCTTTAGTCAAAGGGTGCATGGAGGATATGCAGAATAAAGCTGGCAGTGTGGAAGCGAAGATTGAAAGAATGACACAAAAGGATTCATGTGAGACTTATGATTTTAGAGAAATTTATAGCAAGATTGCTGAAATTAGCAAGATTAGTGATGAGATTCCATTTGAATATCAACATGGAATTGGAGAAATGCTTTTTCATCAAAATAGGATTGATGAAATCGGGCATGCATGTGAAGGTTGTGCTCATTGGACATGCAGAAATCTTGAAAAAATTCTTAATAATATGCATGTCAGCTTTCTTGATGAACTTGGAAGAAGGGTTGAATTTGGAGAAGCCCTAGCAAGAGAATTATTAAGCAGGAAAACTGATTTTTGGAAATATGGATTAAATGGATTAATGAGAAGATTTGGTTTTGAAGTTAAAGAAGAACAACTTCCTGCAACGAGGGCTTTAATAGCAATAGAGAGATATGGTGTTAAAGATAGAACATTGATTGAAGCAGCTGAACAAGCCCTTATTTTAGAAGCAGCCCATTATGTTGATTTGGCAAAAATTAAAAGACAAAAAAAAGTTGTAGAGAGAGATTATTCTCAGCACAAAAAAGACATCTTAACAAATATTGGAGCAACTCCTTATAGAGATGATTAATTATTTTTTCACCCATCTCGACTTTCTTACAACATATGAGACAGGATTTTTCAGCCTAATTTCTTCATCATCTGGAAAAATTCCTATATCCTTGTAAAAAGGCTTGTCATAGTTTGGAGGAAGCATTTTTTTCTGCCTGAATGTCCAATCTAACTGAGAGATTATATATCCTTCTTTTAATTGTTTCTTGTTATTCTTGTTCCATTCCTCAATTTTCTTTTCTGTTTCTTCTCTGGAGAAATTCAAGCTTCTGAAAAAATTCAGCAAGATAAATAAGGCTCTCTTTTTTCCGTCTTCCATGCCTTCTAAAATCTTTTTGATTGATGGAGGATAAACAATATTTGATTTGTCAACATTAATTTCCTCTAACTTCTTTCCTGTTGTTTTAATTTCTTTTTTTTCTGTGCTTTCTTTTCTTCTAATATTCTCTCCGTGCCACTCAAGAGCATTTGAAAAAAGAGTTTTTGCCTCTTCCTTTTCTGCTCTTGGATAAAACTCGCGGATTTTTATTTTCATAACATCTGCGTCGCTTGGCTGGAAATTTTTTATTTCTGCCTCATCTAAAACTACAGAAGAAAATCCTGTTTTTTCATGAAGAGAATATGGGCATCGGAAAAGATGGCGGGGAGATACCAGAACAAGATCAAGTCCCAAAATTCCAAAAATATCTATTGATGGAGAAAAATTTTTCTCGTCATCATTCGAGTTGATTTTGCATTTCTGGCAGAAAAAAAACTCGCGCTCGGCTTTTTTTATCATCTCTTTTCTGCAGTGAGAGCATTTTCTTGGCTTTTCTTCTTTGACTTTTGAAGTTTCCTGAATTTTGCAGCTATCGCAGAAATAGCTTATTTCCTTGAATTTTTCAGCCAGATTGCCGCAATTGTTGCACTTAATTCCTGCATTTCCTAGCTTTTTGTATTCTTCTCCAGACTCGAGAATTTCTTTCTCCAGAAAATCGCGGGATGAAAATTTAAGATACTCGCAGATTATTCTTGCCCATTCTGGGAACATCTCGCTGGTTTTTATTCCATTAATCTCTTCTGGAAACGCTTTCCATGGAATAATAATATGAAAACCCTTGCTTCCTGAAAATTTAACTGAGATATTTTTAATTCCATGCCTTTTTAAAGCATGAATTACAGCAAGGGCTGCTTTTTTGCTGTAATCAAACCACTTGCAGTCTATATCTATAAGCAAATCCCAGCCTTTTCTAAGCTGATTTAACTGTTCTTTGCTTAATTCTGTTGATATTTCCATGGGATTATTCCATAATTCCTCTGAACAATGAAAGCTTGTTGCTCCTTTCTGAACTTGAGAAATAATATCTCCTGGATACTCAAAAGAATCCGGGCGCTTTCCAAATCCTTCATAATATCTTGGAATTGCCTCTCTATTATGGCAGAATTTAAAAATTGCTTGTTGAACATCTTTTCTTGAATAATAAAATACTGCCAGTTGCTGAATTTTTTTCTTTTCCAAATTAGCCTCCAAATATAATTTTCCTCTTTTTGTATTTTTTATAAATGTCTTCTGCTTCTCTATAAGAGAAGAAGATTTATATAATTATATGTTAATTCATTATAATAATCTTTAAATATGGTTCTAGATTTTAATAAGCATGCTAGTAAAATTAGACAGCCCAAAAATACTGTCAGATGTTATTGGAATAATATCTGAACTTGTAACAGAGGTGAAGATAAAAGTGGACAGGGATGGATTGAGGATTGTTGCAATAGACCCCGCAAATGTTGCTCTTGTATCATTTATTCTTCCAAACCACGCATTCTCAAGTTTTGAAGTTACAGATGAGACACTGGGGGTGGGCTTGGACAGTTTGAAATCAATATTAAGAAGAGCGGGGGCTGGCTCGAGCTTGATAATGCAGACAGAAGATAATACTCTGAAAATAGAAATACAAGACAAGATAAAAAGAGTTTTTACTCTTGCGTTAATAGATATAGAAGCAGAGGACAAGCAAGTGCCAAATCTGGATTTTTCAAGCAAGATTGAAATGTCTTCTCAGGATTTTTCAGATTCAATTGAAGACTGTTCTATTGTCGCTGATTCGTGCTCTTTTGCAGTCAAGGACAGCAAGTTTATAATTGAAGCAAAAGGATTAAATTCTGCGAGAAATGAGTTTTCAGGCGATGAGGTGAAGATAGATGGGATAAATGCAAAATCAAAATACTCGCTTGAATACCTGCAGAAATTCTCAAAGGCAGGAAAGCTTACTGACAAGATAAAGATAAATTTTTCTGATGATTATCCTTTAAAAATTGAATTTAAGGCTGAGAAAGCCGAGCTTGTTTTTGTTCTCGCTCCTAGAGTTGAGAACGAAGACTGACATGAGGCAAAATTAATAGTATATTAATAGTATAATAAATGCCAGGTTTCATAGAAGATTAATAATCTATTTCTGATTTCTTCGATGAGAAAGGTTTAAAATAAACCTTTAAAAAAGGTTTCCAAATGTCGTGCTTATCAGCACAACACATCAACCAAAACAGTTGATGTAAATAAACCTCTAGAAGAGGTTTAGAAATTGATTTTCTAACTCATTAAACTTTTACAAGTTTAAGATTTCCAGACGTAAATCTTCCTATTTCGGAAGATTTAAATATGTATATTCATAACTATATACAACATATTTAACATAATAATAAAAAGAGGTTTAATATTATTAATATTATTATGAATATTCATAAAGAAAAGGTGATTAAACTGTTAAAGGAAGAAAAGGTGATGACTACTTCTGAGCTTGCAAAAGAGCTTGGAATTTCTTGGAATACTGCTGAGAAAATATTTCTCGAGCTTGTTATTGAAGGAAAGGTTGAGAGAATAAAAAAAGAGGGGGTGAACTTGTGGCTGGCAAAATGAAAAATAAAGCGCAAATCACAATATTCATAATTATTGCAGTAATAATTGTGGCGGGAATTGCAATATTTTTTATTATAATATCAAAGACAAAACCAGAAATGCAGAGGCCGAGCATGGACAATCCGCAGGCATATATTGAAAAATGCGCGCGAGATGCTGCATCTGAAGCAATAGATATAATGCTTCCTCAGGGGGGCTACTTGAATCCTGTAAACTATAAGCTATATAATGATACAAAAGTTGCATATCTCTGCTATATTAAAGCAAATTATCAACCGTGCATTATGCAGACTCCTCTTTTTATAGAGCATTTTGAAAACGAGATTACAAATTATATTACAGGAAAAATTGATTTGTGCTTTAATCAACTAAAAACAGAATTAGAAGCCAAAAGTCATAATGTAAAAATGGAAGGAATGAATGTAAGCACAATTCTTGGAACAGGCAATGTTCAGATAAAAATAAACAGGATTTTTAATACTGAAAAAAACCAGGAAACAAGAAGATTTGATTCATTTAAAACAGCATTCAACTCTCCTCTTTATAATCTTGGAATTGTTGCTATGGATATTGCAAATGAAGAGGCAAAATACTGCAACTTTGAATATCTTGGTTATATGATTATGCATAAAGACTTCAGCATAGATAAAAAACCAGTCGGCTCTGGAGAAAATTCATCAAAAATTTATATTATTAATGACAGATACACAAACAAAAAACTAAATATTGCAATAAGAAGCTGCGCAATTCCTGCAGGATTTTAATAAATATAAATTTGTAAAAAGGAACAATGAAAAAAAAGAGAAAAAATGAAAAGAACAGGGTGCTTTTCGTAAAGAAGAAAGGCGCGATTTATCTTGTATAAATCTTCTCTTTAGAAGAGAAGCAGAATAGGTTATATAAATATAAAAAATGAAAAAGGAAATTGTAAAAATAAACAGAAATAAATTGATAAAAGGAAAAGCAGGAGTAAGCTATCTGCAGATATTTATTCTTGTTCTTTCAACTTTTGCTTTTGCATGGATGATTGCAAGCATTGATGAAGCAAGCGCTGAAAATGAACAATGCTGTCCTGAAGACAAATATGGAAGACTTGGACAAGATTATCCTTCAAGCACTTGCGCACAAGAATGCACAAAAACATGCCTGCCTACAAAATGCTCTGAACTTTCTGACTATCAGACAGGGTGCTGTTATGATGCTGAAGAAGGAACCTGTTCTGTAAATTCTCCAAAAGCAACCTGTATAAGACAGCATGGGAGCTGGGATGAAAGCGAAAACTGCAATATAAATTCTGTTCCTGAATGCAGGCTTGGATGCTGTATTCTTGGAGGAAACACAATGTTTGTTACGAGCAGAAGGTGCGAGAAATTGTCTGCAGAATCAGGATTAAGAACAGATTTCAGGGCAGCAGTAAATACAGAATTCAGCTGCCTGGCACTTGGCATGGCGCAGAAAAAGGGAGCTTGTATGCTTAATAATGGCGGATGCAAAATTCTGACAGGACAGGAGTGTTCATCACTAACAGGAAGAAATAATAATTTCTACCAGGATATTTTATGCACATCAAGTTTGCTGAATTCTTCGTGCACTAAAACAGAAGAAACAACATGCGTGGATGGAAGAGATGAAGTTTATTTCAAGGACACGTGCGGGAATCCTGCGAATATTTATTATGTCTCCCAAATAAACAACCAGAGCTACTGGGAGAGAATAATTCCAAAAGAAAATTCGTGTTTTCTTGAATCTGCAAACGGAAACGCAGGAAGCAAGACTTGCGGAAACTGCAATTATTATCTTGGTAGCAAGTGCAAGGATTATAAAGAGACAGGAATAAAGCCAGACAAAGGAAATTATATCTGCTCTGATTTATCTTGTAAAAATGCTCCTGCCAATGTCGGAAAGCAGGATAGAAGAAACGGGGAATCTTGGTGTGTTTATGACGGAAGCATTGGTGTTGTTGAAGGTAATAAATTTTCAAGTGATGTTGTTGGCTCTCGGCATTTTAAATATTCCTGCATTGAAGGCGAGGTGAAATCAGAGCCGTGCGCTGATTTCAGGAATGAAATTTGTGTTCAGAGTGATACTTCTACTGCATTAGGGGAATTTTCAAGTGCTTCTTGCCGAGTGAATCAGTGGCAGAAGTGCATAAACTCAAATGCAAATAAAGATGGATGCACTGGATTTGATTGTTTTGTAAAAAATGTAAATGTTGACAAGGGATTTAAGTTTGACATTTGCGCTCCAAAATATCCAGAAGGATTTGACTTGTCAACAGAAGCAGGAGGAAAAGCTGCTGAGCAGATTTGCGGAATGGCTACTCAGACATGCACTGTCATTTATATTAAAGATATGAAGGGGAAATGCAAGTGCGAGCAGAACTGCAACTGCGAGAAAATTGGATTCACACAGCAGATGAATGACTTGTGCATTTCACTTGGAGATTGCGGTGCTTATGTAAATATTCTTGGAAAAGTTACAGATGCAGGATACACTGTTTCTGGAGCTCCCAAAATTTTATTAGAGCAGTATAAAAAATATGCAACTCCTGTTGCTGGACAGAAAGTAGAATCAGGAACAATTCAACAACTTGTAGGAAACTTAACTTCATTGCAGGAGCTTGGAATGCCTGGAGGAGAAAAAGAGAAAGAAGCAAATTTAATGTATGGGTTGGGAATTGCAGGAGCTGGGTTGATTATTGATTATATGAATGGAGGAACTGCTCTTTCCAGCCTGACTAAGGGGGTGGTTGGAGCAAGAGAAAGTTCTATGTTTGCAGGAATTTTTAGTGGGGGTGGAGGGGCAGGAGGGGCTGCATCTGGTGCTACAAGCGTGCCTGCAACATTTCAAGGATTTGCTTATCTTAGTGAAGGAGGAACAAAAATGGCTATTATTGAACTTACTGGACAAAGTGGGCCTAGTTTATTTTATGTTCCATATAGCCCTGAAATAAGTGTTGCTCCTACGGCAATGGGGGGAGAGTCAATAAATTTGGCTGCAGATACAATTTTGTTAGATAGTGCTGGCAATAGTGTTGGAAGTGTTGGAGAAATTGCAGCTGCAGAAGGAATAACAACTCCTCCAGCGCCGATAACTTCAGGAGTAACTCCTGGCGCAGTTATAACAGCGTTTTCAAATTTATTAGTGGTTACAGCAATAATCATGACAATTGCTCCTCTTATTTTAAGAATGCTTGGAATTCAGACAAGCCAAACAGGAATGTTTGCAGGAACTGCTGCAGGAGTGACTGCAGCATATACTGCTGCTACTATTTATGGAATGAATGTATATGGCTGGAGTTTTGGCCAAGCCTTAACTTATGCTTTAACTGGAGCTCTCGAAGGAGGTATTTCTGCTTCAGGAATTGGAATTGGAGGATTAAGTATAGGCAATATAGTTTTTGGAGTAATTGTGGCAATTATTATCATGTCATTTTTCGAAATCATGGGGGTTGGAAAAGTATGCAAGACAGTTAAAGTAACATATACATGCAAGCCGTGGCAGCCTCCTGTTGGCGGAAGTGATTGTGACAAATGTTCACAAGATGCATTAAAGCCGTGCTCAAAATATAGATGCCAGTCACTTGGAACAGCGTGCCGGTTTTTTAACGAGGGAACATCTCAGGAAAAATGCTCAGCTGTTGCAGATAATGGGCAGGCTCCTGTAATTTCTCCATGGTATGAAATTTTAAATGGAAATTTTTCATATATGAATGTGAGCAATACTGGATTTAAAATCAGAGAGAAAGATGGAAGCTGCATTCCTGTATTTACTCCTTTCTTGTTTGGAATAAAAACAGATAAAATTTCCCAGTGCAAGATTGATGTTGCAAGCAAGGCAAAATACGAAGACATGGCTGAATATTTTGGAGACTCAAATTTATATCTTGAAAATCATTCCATGGGGTTTTCAATGCCAAGCAGAGAAGCTGCTGCAGAACTGCTTGGTTTAAACCAGTCAGATGCAGAAATACAATTTGTACTTGATAAACTTGGAAGTATGAGGCTTTATACAAGATGCCAGGATGCTTTTGGAAAATCCAGCCAGGAATATGTAATTGATATATGCACAAGAGAGGGGCCTGACAAAACAGCGCCGATGATAGTATCAACCAATCCATTAAATAATGCTTTTGTTGCTTTCAATCAAACTGACAAGGAAATAAATATTTTTGTAAATGAAAAAGCTGACTGCAGATGGAGCAAACAGGATAAGAATTATACAGCAATGGAAAATTCATTTGTATGCAACTCAAATAGTTTATTATGGCAGTGCAATACAACTTTAACAAATTTGGCAAAAGGCGAGAATACATTTTATTTTAAATGCAAGGATCATCCAGAATGGGAAGGAACTGCAAATCAATCAAACAGGAATGTAAATGTAGAAAGTTATGTCTATAAATTAAAAGTGCCACAAACCCAGCTGACTATAACTAAAATTGAGCCAAATGGGACATTTTCTTTTGGCTCTGAGCCAATTTCTATTAACTTGAGAGCAGAAACTTCAGGAGGAGCAGAAAATGGAAAGGCAATATGCTCGTGGGTAATTGGAAACTGGTATGATATATTTAGAAACACTGGCTCAAATGTGCATAGAGCAACACTGACATCAATGCCGGCAGGCGAATATAATCTTGATGTTATATGTGTTGATGCTGGATTTAATTATGCAACTGCAAGCTCAAATTTCAAATTGAGTGTTGACACTTCTGCGCCATATGTAACCCGAGTTTACAATTCACAAGGAGACCTGTATATTTTCACAAATGAAAATTCAGAATGTGCCTACTCGAGAACAGACAAGAACTGCGGGTTTATATTTGAAAATGGAACATTAATGCAGGGAGGATTTACTCAGGAGCATTTTGCTGAATGGAATAGCCAGCAGAATTATTATATCAAGTGCAGAGATGCGTGGAGAAATGAGCCTTATGGATGTTCAATTAAAGTGAGGACATATAATAGAGCAGCATAATATTTATAATAGGCAGAATATTAAAATGATTATGAAAAAAGAGGGAAAATGATAAATAAAAAATCGCAGGTGACAATATTTATAATTATAGCAATTGTTCTTATCGGCTTGTTAATAATTATTTTTTATCCAAGATTATCAAGTTTAGGGGCAGCTCCAAAAACTCCTTCTGGCTATATTGAAGAGTGCATGAATCAGCATATGGGAATAATAGAAAATATTACAGAAAGGGGGGGAAGCCTTGAGCCAGAGCATTCTATTATGTATAAAGAAAATAAAATTGAATATTTGTGCTATACAAATGAGTATTATAAAACATGCACAATGCAGCAGCCATTATTATTGGAGCATGTTGAAAAAGAAATCTCAAGTTATATGAAAGATAAGGCAGAAACTTGTTTAAATGAGCTTATAAATGATTACAAGAGCAAAGGATATCAAACAAGTTCAAGCAAGCCCGAAGTTTCAACAGAAATTGAATCTGGAAGCATAAAAATAACAATTAACTCGAAAGTAACTCTGACAAAAGGAGCAAGCGAGAATTATGAAAAATTTAGCATTGCCAGGAACAGTGAGATGTATGATTTGATTATGATTGCCTCAAGTATCTTAAACTGGGAGGCAAGGGAAGGAGATTCTGCTCCAGAAACATTTATGATGTATTATCCTGATATTAAAATTGAGAAAATGAAGCTTGAGGATGGAAGCAAGATTTATACTTTAACTCACAGAATTACAGGAGAAAAACTTGTGTTTGCCACAAGAAGCTTGAGCTGGCCTCCTGGTTATGGTGTTGACAAATATGTGAATAAATAAAATAATCTATAAAAAATGAAACAAAAAAAGATTAAAGAAAAAAGAAAAAGAGAATTAATCAAGAGAATGATATTTTCTTTTGTAATTATTGGAATGGCTTTTTTATTGTCTATTATTGTATTAACACAAACATCAGCACAGCAGACAAATGTCTGCTGTGAAAAAACAATTTATGGAGCTTGGTGCCAGAATGCATTGACACAATCTTGTGATTCTGGCTTTAGAATAACTCCAACATCATGCGATGCAACATCTTACTGCAGGCAGGGATGCTGTTATGACAGCAAGGAAGGAATATGCATGGAAAACACTCCGCAATTAGTGTGCCAGGCGAGCAATGGGACATGGGCAGATTCTGCAAAATGTGAAATTCCGCAATGCAATTTAGGATGCTGTGTATTCAGCGACCAGGCAGCATTTGTAACTCTTGTAAGATGCAAAAAGCTTTCTTCATTTTTTGGAGTTCAGATTAATTTCAGAACAGATGTTCAGTCAGAAACAGCATGCATTGCACTTGCGCATGCCCAGGACAAAGGAGCGTGCGTGTATGAGCAGGATTTTACAAAAACATGCAAGTTCACAACAAAAGGAGAGTGCGAGGCAATGAAAAAGAAAACAGGAAATTATACAGGCAACTCGAGCTTTCACAAAGATTATTTGTGCACTGCTGAAGAGCTTGGAACAAACTGCGCAAGAAGAAACAGCAAAGGAGAAGTTAAAACAGGATGTGTGGATGGAAGAGATGAAGTTTATTTCAAGGACACGTGCGGGAATCCTGCGAATATTTATGATGCTGCAAAAATTGATGAGCCTGCATACTGGAGAAAAATTATTGAAAAGAAAGATTCGTGCGGGGCTGGAAATACAAACTCGAATGCAAATTCTGTATCTTGTGGAAATTGTGATTATTTTGGCGGAAGTTTTTGCAGGAAGTATGATGCAAGCAAGGATGCAAGAAGGCCGACATATGGAGATTTTATATGCAGGGATTTGAACTGCAAGAACACAAAAGATGGAAAAGATTATCGACATGGTGAAAGCTGGTGCATATATGATGATGGAACAGGGAAAGGAAAAGATCCTGCTGGCTCAAGATACTGGAAGCATATTTGCGTTGCTGGCGAGGAGCTTGTAGAGCCGTGCGCTGATTTAAGAGCAGAGATTTGTTTACAAGATAAAATTACAACTGATAAAGGAGATTTTCAGCAGGCAGGGTGTATTGCAAACAGGTGGCAGAATTGCGTGACATTCAAGACAAAAGAAGACTGTGAGAATGTTGACAAAGGAGACTGCCAGTGGATTGAAGGGGCAATTGGAACAAGCATTCTTGCAGGAGTTCAGGCAAGCACAAGCTCAAGTTCAGGAAGCTTTCCAGAGCCCGAGAAAACAACTTCTTCAGGAATTCTTGGAGGAGATGAAGAAGATGAAAATGAACCAAAAACTTTGAAAGGAGCGGTTTGTGTGCCTAATTATCCTCCTGGCTTGAAATTCTGGCAGGCAGGAGAGGCGCAATCACAATGCAGCCTTGGAAATGCTGCGTGCACAATTGAGTATGAGAAAAAAGGATTGTTTGGAGGGAGTGAGGATTGTGTTGAGAATTGCGAGTGCGGGGGTGATACTTGGCAGAAGAAAAATGAAGAAATCTGCAGGGCTTTGGGAGACTGCACTGGCTCAGAAGGAGTTTACAAATATCTTTCAAGTGGCTTTGGAGTTTCTGGAACAAAATTATTTTTGCCTTTGCTTAAGGGGGGAGACTGGCTTTTAGGATTGTCTACAGCCAGTGCTGAAATTCAAAATAAATCAATAAATCAGGGATTATTAGAAAGCTTAAAAGTGATGTAACTTTTAAATAATAACAAAACAAAAGATTTAAATATAAGTTTATATAAGGAAAAACAAGGAAAATGGACAGAAGAAATTTTATGAAGGGAGGATTGGCAGCACTTGCAAGTGCTGCAGCTGCAAGTATTGCAGGATGCTGGGGTGGGGGATATTTTGGCTCGTATATGCCACCAAGAGAGGAATGCCAGCCAGTAGCTGTTGATATTAATTCTATTAACTGGGTGCCTGCTGGAAGAGAAATATATGTTGGGAATGTAAGAACTGCAAATTGCTTAGTAAGTCCTGACTGGAAGTTTGCAAGATTAGGAGATAATGTTTACAGGTATAATTCATGGACAAATAAAATGGATATTTATGTTGGAAGATTTATGCAAGTACAGCAAACTCATTTTGAAAATGGATTGCCTGTTTTAATTTTGTGCAATGACTGGATTGACAATGGAGATAAATTTCTCAGAAAAAGCGAGTTGTCTGGCTTTGAAAAAAGGCAATATAACCAAGGAGAGAATATTACTGTAATAGGATTAAATCAGACAGGCAGAACCGCAAAAATGAGGCTTGTCTGGTATGACGACGGAAAGGATATAGAAAGAGAGCCAGAAAATGAAGTAAGCCCGGGAGGAATGATTTATTCAAGGCAATTTTTTGACAATAAAAGCGGTGCAAGAGGATTAAGACTTTCATGCGCTGTTGAATTGGAAATTGATGGTGTCACTGCCGGAAGGCAGGAATTTATGTTAGTTACAAAATAAAAAAGATGAGAAATAAAAAAGAGGGAAAAAGGGGTAAAGCAATTTTTATAATTGCAGATTTAATTATAGCTGTTGCTGCTTTTTCATTTTTGATTTCTCTTGCTGATGCTCAAGTACCTGGCTTGCCGAGCATAGAAGAATCTTTGAAACCAATGGATTTAAGATTAAGCTATCATTCTACACCAACAACAAATATTATTCTTACTGCTACAAATCCTCCGCCTGCGCCCCCTGTTGCCCCTCCTGTGAAGGTTGCAGAAGCTTTTACAAGAATTATGAAGCCCGGAGACCCTTTTTCAGGATTTCTTCTTGGAAATAGTGTTAATATACCTGGCATAGGAGCAGTTCCTCTGTCAGAAGTAAGATTTAATGCTGATTTAAGTCAGCTTATGTATAAAAACAAAATATATGAAATGGGAGCAGGCAACAAACTTGTAGAAGTAGGAACATCTGGGACAGGAGGAGCTGCTGCAAGCTCGAATATTCTCGGAGCATTGGCAGCTGATTCTATTATCAGTTCATTATTTTATGCAGGAGTTATAGGGCTTGTGGGATATCTTGGAGGAGGAATGTTTGGATTGAGCAAGAATAATCAGAAAGCTCTTGGAGTGGCTGCATTTGCAGGAGCAATGACATATCAGATATTATCACCTATTTTAACAGGAAAAGGATTAAATCTTGAGATGTGGGGAGGAGGAAAAGCTGTCTGGGGTGCGAAAGCTACTGAAGGATTGCCTCTTGGCTTGGCAAATGCAGGACAGGCTCAGCTTTTAAGCTTGGGAATTGCAGTTGGAGTTGGATTGCTTGTCTTGAATATGTTATGGAAAAAAGAAAGCAAGAAACAAGTTGTATTTGAATGCAAGCCATATGAAGCTCCAACAGGAGGAAAATATTGTGAGTTATGCAATAAAGATTTAATGCGTCCGTGTTCTGAATACAGATGCAAATCACTCGGGCAGGGATGTGATGTTGTTCCAAGCAAAGAAGGATTGTTGTGCTACTGGAAAAATCCTCATGATGTAACATCTCCGACAATAGCTCCGTGGCTGGAAGTTTTAAGCAAAGGACACTCGTATAAAGATGTAAACATACGTCCGCCTAGAACAGGAATGAGAGTTACAAGAGATGCTGCTTCAGATGGCTGTATTAAAGCTTTTACTCCAATAACATTTGGAATTTCAACTAATGAGCCTACACAATGCAAAATAGATTATAATCACACTGTAAACGTAAGAGATGTCAAGAACGCATACTCAAACATGCAGTTTTATTTTGGAGAGAGTAATTTGTATGACTACAATCACAGCCAGACATTAAGACTTCCAAGCCCAAGTGCAATGCAGAATGCATCTCCTGAACTCAAGCATGACGGAATATACACTTTATATGTAAGATGCCAGGACGGGAATGGAAATATAAATGAGGATGAATTTGCAATAAGATTCTGCGTTGAAAAAGGGCCTGACACAACTCCTCCTGAAATTGTTGGGACAAGCATTCCGTCTGGAATGCCTTTCCAGTTTGGCTTGAATGAGACAGATATAGAAGTTTATACAAACGAGCCTGCTGACTGCAGATGGAGCAAGCAGGATAAAGATTATGATTTGATGGAAAATACAATGACTTGTGCGCAGAATGTCTGGAATATAAATAATAATATGCTTTACAAGTGCTATACAACTTTAAATGGCTTGGAAAACAGAAAAGACAATCAGTTTTTCTTCAGATGCAGAGACCAGCCAACACTGGAAAATCAAAATGACAGAAATACAAATGCAGAAAGCTATCCATTTATATTGAAAGGAACACAGCCTGTGAATATTTTGAAAACAGGACCGAACGGAACAGTTCAGGGATATGCAAATGTTGTTTCTGTTGATTTGGAAGTTGAAACAGGAAACGGTTTTAATAATGGAGATGCAATGTGCTATTATTCCCAGCAAAATACTGATTCAAGCTACATAAAAATGTTTGAAACTGGTTCAAGCAAACACAAGCAAAATCAGCAGCTGCCTCCTGGAACATACACATATTATTTCAAGTGCGTTGATTTGGGAAATAATGCAGACTACAATTCCACAAAATTTACAGTGCAAGTAGACAGGCAGGCTCCGTTTGTTACAAGGCTGTATAATGAAGGAGGAAAATTAAGAATTGAGACAAATGAGAAATCAACTTGCTATTATTCAGAAGCTGTAAATCAGAAGTGCAATTTTGCATTAAACACCGGAACACAATTATTATATGCAAACACAACATATCATTATACTGACTGGAAGACAAGCACAAACTATTATATCAAATGCGTAGACTCAAGTGGAAATCAGCCAAATCCTGCTGACTGCACAATTATAGCAAGAATGTACAACTCTGCTTCATAATTATACATTATTGAATTAAGTTAATATTGCTGGGTGGGGAAAATTAATTTTCTGTTATTAGTATATTTTCCAAATAAAAAATCTTTGAACTATAATTAACTTGTAAGCTAATTTATTGTAATTATTAAAGATATTAATATTGATTTGTTAAAGTTTAGTAAATTGGATTACATTTAATCAACATTAATAACAGAAGCTAATATTTTGGTTTTTTATTAAAAATCCTGAAATTTGTTAAACATGTCTCTTATTTTCTCGCTGATATCCTGCTTGCTCCTTAATTCCTCAATTATTTCTTGAATATCTGGCAATTTCCCCTTGCTTATTAATTTGTCATTTATTATTACAATTGGCAGAGAAATAATTCCTTGATTTTTTATCAAGTCAAGAGCAATTTCTGAAAATTCAGGCGTTGCTGCCTTTACAATATCAATCTCTTTTACTTGAATTTCTGGAAAAATTTCTTTAATCCTTGAAATAAATTTCGCTTCTTTTGATTCAGATTGATTATACTTGTTCTGAAAAAAATATAATTCAATAATATTTGGCATAAAATATCAGGAAAACAAGGAATTTTAATAAGACTTTCAGTATTAAAAGAGTTTCATTTATAAAAGGCTGATTAAAGTATGCTTTTTAGTGATTATTTTTAATGAAAGAATTAAATATGTATCGTAAGAAAATTTCTGTATTTGGTATAAATTTTGAATTAGTTTCAAATATCCTTGATTTTGTAAATGGAAAGTTAGAAATAAAACTAAAAGAGAAATTTGAAGAAAATTTTATTGTTTTAAAAGACAAACAGCAAAATATTGATTTTTATTGTTATATTATAGATGATAATAATCCTCTTAAATTTATGATTAAAGACAATACTCTTTTTTTAAGAGGACCTTTTTCAGAATTAGAAAAAAAGTTTGGGGAAGTACATAGTATTTTAAGATATTTTATATATAATTATGTTCTTCTGTGTTTGGAAAAAAAATTAAAAATATATAATATTCATGCAAGTAGCGTAATTGATAAAAAAACAAACAAAGTTTTTATGTTTGTTGGGCATGCTGGGAGTGGTAAAACAACATGTTTGTTGGCAGCAGTAGAAAAAGGACTAATGATATTAGGAAATGATCTTTCATCAATTAAGGAAGAAAATAAAAAATATATTATATTTCCAACAAGTGCTTTTTCTCCAATAAATAATAAAACTTTATCTAAATTTAAAAAAATAAAAAATATTACTGAAAATGTGAACAAATTTTATGAAAAAACCCCTATAAATCTAAATATTTTTAAATACAGAAGCAAAATATTAAATCCAAAATTGACTATAATATTCCCTCATATTATAGAAGATTCTAAAGTTACTATACTTCCTTGTAAAAATAAAAGAAAAGCGGCTTCAGAAATATATGAACAAATAACAAATAGGATAAGAAATACTTCATTGCTTTATTATAGCCTCCCCATTCCTTCTTTGGATAATGAAGAGCAAATGAATAAAAGGGCTGAATTCGTAAAAAATTTAATAGACTCTGCTGAAACAATAATTTATGTAAGAGGAGACGCTCAAAAAATAATTGACAAAATAATATGAAAATAGCAATTATCTCAGATATTCATGACAATATATGGAATCTTAAAAAAGCTATAGAAAGTATTAATTCTAATACAGAAATAATAGCAGTAATAAATTGTGGGGATATATGTTCTCCGTTTATAATTAATGAATTAAAAAATCTTGTAAAAAAGCAGTATCTGGTTTTCAGCGATTCTGACATAAAAAATTATAGATTAGTAGATGGGTGTAGAGAAGCTAATATAGAATTTTTCAAAGATTTTGGAGAACTTAAAGTTGATAAAAAAAAGATTGGATTCACGCATGAAGAAAGAGTAGCCAAAAGATTGAAAGGTTTTGATGCTGTTTTTTATGGACATCTGCATGATTTTAAAATAGAAAGAGATAGTGATGGCACTTTGTTGGTGTGTTGTGGGGAGATTATGGGAAGAAAAATTCCCGCATGCTATATAATTTATGATACAAAAGATGGAACAGTTTCAAAAATAGATGTCTAAAATGAAATTTGAAGAAGTCTTTAAAGAAATTTATTTATCTTATGTTAATCAACTTAGAAATGATGGGATTGCTACTGCTTTATTTATTGATTATGCTCATAAATTAATTTCCAGTAATTTAGAAAGAATTAAAAAATTCCAATATACTGCAAGTGTAAGAGGACAAGAAAGAAAAATCAGCCAAGCTATTGAAGTAATTGTTTTGTATAATTTTTTGCATTATAATAATATTATGCCGGGTTTAAGTCATGATTTTAGTTTTAGTAGAAATTCAAAAAATCGAGGAATTGCTTCTTTTATTCTCGCAGGAGGAGATGGAACAAGATTGTCATTAATTGGAGCAGATCAGTGTAAACCTTTGATTGAAGTTCCTGTATTTGGAAAATTAGAACATATTATAGGATTGGTTTTAAAAGAAATTTATCAGGAATGTGATATAAATTTTGTTTCTGCAGGGAAAAATGTTAATAGAATTAGCAGATTTTGGAATATGCCAGAAATAGTTTATTTGCGAGGAAGACAGACGCCCAAGCAAGAAGCTTTTCTAAGAATGAGTGAGGCTTTAGAAAAAAGAGAAGTTGATATAATATTAAGATTAACTGCAGATGTTTATAGAAAGCCAGGAATATTAGAAAGAGCAATAAATTTTCATTATCAAGATGAACCTGAAAATAGTGCTACAATAATAGTAAAACCAGGAAGTATAGAAAATCTTGGATTAAGTATTCAAAATTTTAATATAGATGATGACAGAGTCGCGGAAATATATAAATTTGGAAACCCTAATTTTGGAAGGGCAGGATATTTTGGAATAAAGTGTGGTAGTATATGGGGTATGGAATTTGCAAGAAGATTTATTAGAGGCAATAATAATTCAGATTATTTTTATTCACAAAATAGAGTTAAGGTATTTTTTGTTGAAGAAGATGAGGCATTCAGCATAGATGATGTTTTTTCACTTATGGATTTTATAAAATATACAAATAAAAGAGAGCCAAGAGATATTTTGCTTGATATATGTAGAAAGTATTAAAAGAGTTTCATTTATAAAAATTATTTTTCTTTCATTGCTATAACTTTTTCTATGTCTTCAAACTGGTCGTCAAATATGTGGGCAGCGACGGAAATTGTGACTATCTTCCCAGCCTGGCATCCGACTTGTTTTGCAATGTATTCCTGCAGCATGTTTATCTGGCAGACATTTCCGGGCCAGCCGTGAAACATGTCATTGCTCCTTATTATTGATGTAACATGAAGCTTATTTTTTCTCAGATTAAAATTAACCATAATCAGGCCAGGAATTTCTTTTCTGTTGACATATGAATCAATTTTTGGATTGTAAAATATAATTATTGCCCTTTTTGTTGTGGGATTTGACTTGAGAAGAGGAATAATATAATCATCAACCTGGTTTCTCCATGCGGGATTGAATGCTCTGTCTCCGTAATGATAATAATATCCAGGCGCTTCTTTTTTTCCTAGGAAAAATGCTTTAAGCTCTTCAATTGGAGGATAAACCCATTTTCCAAAGCTGTTTAAAACTTCTACTGGCTTGTCAACATTTTTTGTGTCTTCAATTGTAAGAATCAAGTTAAGATACTCGCGGCATATCCTGTTTCTTCTGTCTTCATAATCTGTTCCCTGCTCTATTAAAAGTTTAAGAGCTTTTTTCCAGACTTCAAGGGCTGTCTCGCCATTTATTTCTGTCATCTTAATATTGGCAAAGAGAATTTAATTAAATAAAACAAGAAGTTATTATATTTTATATTTATGCTATTATCAGTTTTATTATCTTTAGCTATTTTATATTCTTGCAGTTTTATTTCAGTCATCTTAATATTTTCTATTATTATTTTTTAAAATATTATTTTAAAAAATCTGACAATTTCAAGTCAGTTTTAATTTTTTCAAAATCATAGCTGAATAATGGAATTTTGTATGTGTTGAGAATTACGTTTATCTCCCTTATCACATCATCTGCATTAAAAGTGCCTGTTCTGAAAAAATTTACATCATTTCCCCCGTCAAAAATGCTCGAGACAATCTCCCTTGCTATCATCTCTTTTTTCAGCTTTGATTTGTATAATTCCTCAAGATTCTTGATTTCAAGCTTTTCAAATTTTGCAGGGGATAATTTTTCATCTGCCTGCCTGAATGCGCAGGAAAATGCAAGACGAAATCTTGTAGGCATTCCGCAGCTGTTGTAAATAATTTCTTCTGCTATAGAAAAATTGTCAATTTTCTTTTTTGCCTCGCTTATCATATTCAAAACAAAATCCTGTTCTATATCCGGCTGGCTCAGCCCAAAATTCCAAAAACGTATGTAATTTCTTGATATTTCAAGAAAATCTCTTTTTGAATTTAACAGTATTATATTCTTGAAATATTCTTCTGATTTTCTCCTTTGAAGAGAATTTGCAGACAAAATAGACTTTGAAATATTAAGCAGCATTTCTGAAAATTTTCTTACATCCAAGCCGTATTCGAGATAAAATTTATTTACATCAATTATTATTGATGACTGGGAGCAGGCAATGCAAATTTTATTCTTGATATCATCTGAAAGCCATTCTTTAATATCTATGCAGTAAGGCCCTGCTCTTCCAAGAAAATATGGCGCTGGAAAAATATTCTTGTTTTTTATAAAAAGAGGCATTTTATTCTTGGAATAAATCTCAACTATTTTTTTGAACAATTCAAAAAATTCCTGCAGTTCATTTGAATTTAAATTGAAGATAAAAACAATATTTTTCGGCTTTTTGTCTATTAAACTCAGAAAGCTTGAGAAATTTTCCTTGTGCTTTATATTTGAAAGATTGATTATAAAACTTATTTTTTTGCCGTATTCTTCTGATTCTGAATTTATTTTTTCAATAAAATTTGAGACATTTTCCTTGTTTATAATATTTTCAAAACAATCTAAGCAGATAGAATCATTAATTAAAGGAAAAATATCCTCACTTAAGATATTATATAAATCGCCTGCAGAATTTACAAGTTCACATCTAATTATAACTGAATTAAGCCTGTCAATCCAGGTTGCTGTTTCATATTTTGACAGGATTGCTTTTTGCTCATAGCCTTCAATAGGCATTGTTGGAATAATTGGCTTGGAGACAAGAACTCTTTTTTTCAAGCCAGAAACAATAATTTCTTCATTGTCAGAGAGATTTAATGAGAAAAATTTTTCCCCTCTTTCTCCGTGCCTTGTTAATCTTAAAACTCCAAGCTCGACAAGCTTGTTTATATGATGAAGGGTTCTCCTGTGCGATTGAGCAAGTTCGTATTTTAATTTTTTTAAATAATCAGGAGAGCATGAGCCAAGCTGATTTTTTAATTTAGAATAATTTTCATCAATCTGTTCAAGAATATTAGAAGTAGACAACTCATTATTCTCTTTTCTGAATAAGGCAATTATCTTTTGTTCTGTTTGGTGCATATTTTTTATTCTTTTTGCCTGATTTATTAAATACGTTCAGATATTTAAACTTTTGGTTCAGCAGTTTCAGCAGGTATTCTATAAGAAAGAATGGGGTTAGCTTCAGTAAAATGCTGAAACATTCATAAAGCCATGAAAAAAAGAGCATATATACTTAATTTAATTAAGTATATTATGTATTGTAGAGAGTGTATAAAAAACGGGAAAAGGGTGAATATGAGTGTGCTGGTTGAAGAACAAGCTTATGTATGCCCTGAATGTGAAAATAGAATAGAATGGAGCAATAAAGAGAATGAATGAAATTGAAAAAACAAAAATAAAGAGAGTATTATCAAGATTATATTTTATCAGCTCTGACTTAGAAGCAATTGATAAAATAAAAATAGAAGATGCTGAAACTGCAAATCTTGCTTCTGAAATCAGAGAAAGAGTTGAAAAAATGAAAGAAATGCTGATAGATAAACATGAACAATCTCCTGGATAGGGCTGCACAACAGGCGCTTTCAGAGGTGCTCGGATTTGATGAGGCTAGGGTTTACTATTTAATTCTGAAGAAAAAAGAGAATGAACTTGAGAAAGAATTTAGTTACAGCAAGAGATACAGGCTCTTGAAAAGCTTGTTTGAATTGGGAGCAGTAGGAAAAGCAAAGCCAGAGGAGCAGGATTTTTTTTCGTATATTCTCCTGCCTCCATCATTTTTATATTCAAGCACAGACCTGGAAATTATCTCATTTCTTGAAAAATTATATCTTGAAAATCATTTTGGAATATTAAACAAGAGATTTTCCCAGATTATTTTAAAAGATGAGAAAATACTTCTTATTTTTTTGTTAAAATATTTTATGGAAGAAAAGGCAGAGATTGCAATAGATGAACTCAGGCTGGATTTTCTTGGAAAGAAAAAAGAGAAAATTAAGATAATGAGGAGAAAAGACAGGAGAAAAATTGGAATTATTGACAGGAAGCTTGCATTTGAGTTTGTAAGCATGTTTAACTCAGATGAAAATATCGGATATCTCAGCACAAACAAGGAAGACAACAAAGAATATGTTTCAATGATTGAACAAGAAATAAATGGGATGTAAAAAATTAAATATCTGAAAAATGTAAGAAATTATGGAACAAATATCATGGAAAGATTTTGAGAAAATTGATATTAGAGTTGGAACTATCCTTGAAGTTCTTGATTTTCCTGAAGCCAAGAACTCTTCTTACAAGCTTAAGATTGATTTTGGGGAGTTGGGAATAAAAAAATCATCTGCGCAAATCACAAAACTTTACAAAAAAGAAGAGCTTGTTGGAAAACAGATTATAGCTGTTGTAAATTTTTCTCCAAAGCAGATTGCTAATTTTATTTCTGAGTGCTTGATTTTAGGAGTTGTCAAAGATAATGATGTTGTCTTATTGCAGCCAGAAAGAAAAATTGAGAATGGTTTGAGGATTGCCTAATAATATTTAAATAACTCTAATTGTTATATTAATTATGATATTTATATTAACTTGAAAACATGTTAAAGTAAAAGTTTATATGTTAATAAGAACTAAAGAATAAAAAAATATTTGTAATATTTCCAAGGAATAAAAAATGAAAAAAGAGAAGAAAGCGCAGATTTTAGGATTGCCATTTTCAATGATATTTTCTATAATTCTTATTGTATTTTTCATAATTATAGCGATAGTTGCAATTTTTATATTTTGGAATCCTAGCAAGGATAAATGCACAATTTCTGATGAGATACAGGAAGGAATATTTAAACAAGATTTACAGGATGCTGTAAATGATGCTTGGGACTCGGACAGGAGCGAGAGAAATTTTTCAATAAGCCTTCCTGGAAAAATTGATTATGTCTGCTTTCTTGACACATCAAGAAGAGAATCAGGGAAATACAGGAATTTCTATGAAAACTTGACAGTATACAAGAGAGATGAAAATGGAAATCTTTTCTTTTATCCTGTAAAAAGCGCGTGCGAGGATTTTCGGGGAATTGAGATACAGCATATAAATATAACTGCAATTACATCTCGAGACAACCCATACTGCATTCCAAACAAGAAAGCAAGCTTGACAATAGAAAAAGGATTTTATGAGGGGCTTGTCAGGATAAAATAATTTAAAATTATTTTATTAGGATATTTATATTTATTATGGAGGGCTTATGGTTTAATTATTCTAACAGCCAATAAATAATTAATTTAACAGCTAATTTCCATAAATGCGCTTAATTTAAAACAAGATTATATTTAAATAACATAATATACTTTAGAATATATACTAACAAAAAAGAGGTAAAATAATGGCAAGAAAAATTCAAAAAATTATCTTGCAAAATAAAAGAGGATTTGAATTCAGTTTTACATGGCTGTTTGCAATTTTAGTTGGGGCATGCGTCTTGTTTCTTGCAATATATGGAGCAACACAACTTATTAATCAGGGAGAATACAAGTCAAATACTCAGATAGCCAAGCAGCTTACAATTTTGTTCAATCCGCTTGAGACTGGCTTGGCATCTGGAAAATCAACTCATGTTGACTTGAACACTGAAACAAGAATTTATAACAAGTGCTCGAGTTCAGGAGCATTTGGAAGCCAGGACTTTTCAATTTCTCAGAAATCAGGATTTATGAAAGAATGGCCAAAGCCCGGGTTTGATATTACTCTAAGCAATAAGTATGTTTTTTCAGGAGAAATAGAGCAAGGAAAGAGAATAAGCTTTTTCTCAAAGCCGTTTGAGATGCCGTTTAAAGTTTCAGAAATAATTTTCCTGACAACAAAAAAATATTGCTTTGTTAATTCTCCTGATTTTATAAAAGAAGAAATAAGAGCCTTGAATCTTGACATAAAGCTTGAAAACTGCTCAACACCTGACACAAAAGTCTGCTTTAATTCTGGAAATTGTGAGATAAATGTTCATCCTTCCTGCACTGGTTTTGGATGCGGGAATGAGTATGAAACAGGATATGTGACAAAAAACAGCAAGACACTAAAATTTACAGGGAGCTTGATATATGGAGCAATATTTTCAGATGCGGAAATATATGAGTGCAACTTGAAAAGACTGATGCTAAGAATACAGCAGATATGCTATGTTTATTCTGATGAATTAAGATTTATGTCAACAAGGGGATGCGGGAATGTCATGTCAACAAGCCTGATAAATCTTGCTAATGCTGCTGGAAGCACAACAAATTCTGTTGGCTTTGAAAATTTGAGACAAGCTGCAAAAACTGTTAAACAAGCAAATGATGCTGCAAAAGAGGGGTGCAAAATATGGTAAATTATATTTTTGCAGGGAGATTTGGTGTTTTAAAATGAAAGCCCAGTTGAAAATTCATCAGATGGCATTTATGATAATGGCTGTTTTCATATTTTTTATATTGGCTGGATTGTTTTATCTTGTAATTTATATGCAGGACTTGAAAAAGGAAGTTAATATTGAAGAAAAGAACAGGGCTACTGAAATGGCTGGTTTTCTTGCTTCAAGCGCTGAATTCTCGTGCGGAGATTATTGCATTGATGGGGACAGGGCAATGATACTTGGAAACAGAACAGTATTTCAGAAATTATGGCAAGTCTCAAGCATAGAAATAAGAACAGTTTATCCCAGCAATAATACAGAAATTTTATGCACTATATCAAATTATCCGTACTGCAATTTAATAAAGATTTACAGCAATAAAAAAGGCGGGGAGAGCACTGCTTCAAGCTTTGTTTCTCTTTGTCACAGGGTGAATGAGAATGATTATATTTATTTCCAGTGTGAAGTAGCTAAATTAATAATAGGATATAAGACACAAGCATAAGATGAAAATAAATATATTGGCAAATAAGTTTGCAAGATAAAATAAAAAATAAGATGAAAATAAAAAATAAAGGGCAGGAGGAAATTGTGGGATTTGTGCTTATCATAGTCCTTGTTGTAGTTATATCTCTTATTTTCCTTGCAATAAGCCTGAAACAGCCGCAGAAAAAGCTCATAAATACAGAACTTGAAACTTTTATACAATCAAGCCTGAAATATACAACAAACTGCTATGAAAGCCCTGAAAAAAGAAACAATTTGAAAGATTTGATTGTTTCTTGCAATTCAGGAAGAAAATGCCTGAACAATAAGACAGCTTGTTCTATTTTGAATGAGACAATCTCAGATATGATGAAAAAAAGCTGGAGTATTGGAAGCATTAATTCATATAACTTGAAGATTTATTCTGAGTCGAACAGGACGCTTGTTCAGGCAAGATATGGAAATTGCTCTGGCACAAAAACAGGAGCAAGTGTAATGATTCTTGGAGGAATAAGGGAAGAGATTGAAGTATGCAAGTGAAATAACACTTCTCAATTTAAACTAAAATCATACTGAAACTGGCAAATACCCTGCTTTACTGACTTTCAATTACTAGCTGATATATAAGGTTAATTGTAAAATGTGTTTAATTGGTTTTATTTGGTGTAGAAATAACTATAAATTAATATTAAATATAGCTATTAATTAAACTAATATCAGGCTAATTCAAACTTCAAATATTATGTTTAAAGAATCAATAAGCAAAACAGGCTTTAATTTATGCCTGCCTTTCTGAATTTTTCTGAACTCAATAAATCCGAATTTTTCAAGTATTTTTAAATCCTGGCTTACTGATTTAAAGTCTCGATTAAGCAGTTTTGCAAGCTTATAGATTGATTCTGGCTTTTCATATTTTATTGTGTAAAGAATTTTTGCTTTTTCATTGCTTAAAACCCGCCTTAATTCAGAAAGCTCTGAAAATTCATACTCTTCCTCCTGCCTCCTTAATCTTTTAAATAAATATGAAAAAGTATTTGGAGTTATCCCAACTTTTATAGTCTTTTTTCTTTTGGTTTTTGCCATTTTATCTGATTTTTAATGTTTTTTAGCATATATGGCTAAATAATACATATATGATATATTATACCATATATGTTTAAAAAACTTTCTATTTTAATTAAAATAAGAGTGTATTAACATATTAGTAACACCGAAAGCTTTATAAAGGAATAACCAACTTCCCCTCGATAATATATATTTAAAGCGAAGTTGTGACAGAAAGCTTTTTAAATACTAAAGAATTAAGGTATTTGCTTAAGCTATGCTTAAGCCGGCCGATGACAGAGATTCTAATAGGGACTACAGAGAGAACTGTCTAACAGGTGGCAATTCCCTATTAAGCCATCATGCGAGACAAAGCCAAAAATTTTAACAAGTGAAAGGAGGTTAAAAAAATGAAATTTAATTTCAGAAAAATTGCATCAGTGTTAGCTAGTGTTGTAATGCTAGGAAGCACCTTAGGAATTGCAGCTGCAGCAAACTATCCGGCACCATTCGTTGTTGGAGGAGCTGCTGATGGCGCAGTTGTTGTGACTTCTGGAAGCCAGGTTGGCGCTGTAAGTGACTGGGATGCAGCTGTTTCAACTCAAACAGCCCTGCAAGCTCTTGTTAGTGTAGGAACATCAACTACAACAACAACTACAACTGGCGGAGATAGTGTAAATCTTGCTACATCAAGTCAAAAGCTGTATATGAACAGCGCTTTGAATGCAGCAAGAACTATTCTTACAAAAGATCATATGCCAAACATCCTTGCAGATGGTTCTGCATATGATAATTCAGGAACAGAGTATAAATATACTCAGACTATCACTGTGATTGGAGGCAACAGAAAAGTTACCTTTTCAAAGAGCGGGGAGAGCATGGATCCTGGATTGTTGGTTGATACAGGCTACCAGGGAACAACACCTTTGTACAATTACACCTTGACATTTTCAAAGACATTAAATGTCTCTGATTCAAGTGTAGTTGGAACTGCAACAATAAAGATGCTTGGCTCAGAGTTTACAATTGGAGCAAATTCTGACGCAGACACATTATATCTATATGGGTCTGGAGCCGGAGCATCAGTGAATGAAGGCGAGACAAAGACAGTCAAAGTGGCTGATAAAGACCATACTGTCTTGCTTGTTGGAACTTCTTCAACAACTTCAGCAACAATTGAAGTTGATGGAGTAAGAAAAACTGTTTCAAAAGGTTCAAGCTACAAATTTGCAGGAGATTTCCAGGTTTATGTGAAAGATTTGTTCCATGCAACAAAAACAGGAACATTATCAAGTGCTGATTTGCTTTTAGGAGCAAAGACACTGCATTTAGAGAATAATCAGGCTGTTAAGTATGGAGCAGATGACACAACAATCCTTGGAACAGCTGCATTAGTTAGCGGAACAAGCGGCTCTGGAATAAACTCTGTTACAATTGCACAGGCTGCAGAGTCAGCAACAGGCGACTATCTTACAGTTGGACAAAGCTTTACAGATAGAGTGCTTGGTGGAGTGCAAGTAGAGTTTGCAGCAGCAACACCTGACATGAATTCAACAGCCAGAGACACTATCCTTGTTGACACTGATAATTCAGTCGCAGCAAGAGTCAAGTTTACATCATACTTGGCTGGAACTGCTGGTGAAAAACAGCTTGCTTTTGCAAGAGACAGGGACTTGATAGCAAACGGGGCTTTGCTTGCACAGCTCGCAACAGATGCAAATTATACAATCTGGAACATTGAAGGAGCAAATGCCAAAGTTGGAGATTGGATAATTGCAAATGACAATGATGAAGGAAGAATATTCCAAGTCATTAGCATAGGAGCAGGCACAAGCACCAATGACTATACAAGATTGAGAGATGTCATAACTGGAACAGATTATGACTTTGCAACAGGAACAAGAAATGCAACTTTAAGCGCACGAACAATCGGTGGAGCTGAATACAATGCTGCAACTGATCCAAGCAATACAGACTCATCAAAATGGGTTGTTAATTTGACTTGGGGCGCAGTCTCTTCTACAGCTGTTACAGGAACACAGATTACTGTATTCCCAAGAATAAAGCTGAAAAATGGAGAGTGGCTCTCGTTTATCTCACCAGTCACTCTTACAAACGGGACTGTTTACTCGCTGCCTGGATTGTATGACTTAACTACATACAAGGCAGGACAGACTGTGTTAATAAGAAATGATACAGAGGCGATTGGAGAAAGCAGCACAAAGTTTGGAAATGTAAATTACACACTTAATGTGCTAAGCACAAACAGCACTGCAACTATAGAAGGAATTAATACAGACAATGCTTTGTGGGCAGAGTGTATTGTTAATGCAACATATGGGCCTGCTGTGTTAATACAAGAGGAAAAAACTCTTTCAGACACAAATGGAAACTATGTATGCATTCCATTGACAATTTACACAAGTGGCTCAACAAACATGCCGGGAGTAGGAACTCCTGTTTCAGCTGATACAGTATTAAGCTTGCAGACAATGCAGACTAATACCTACAAAAGCAAGGGAGTTACAACTTACGGAACTCTTGTTGAAAGAGATGTTTCAACAGGAACAAACTATGCTGTAAGTGTAAGTTATCCGGATGAGCAGATGTATGTAGATGTGCTTTTCAAGTCACCAAGCGCAGTAACTGTTGCTGGAAGCGCATCTGCTGGCGGAGGCACTATAAAAGTTGTCAAAGACGCAGATGTTGACTCTGTCAAAGACAAGAACCTTCTTGTTGTTGGTGGAAGCTGTGTAAATACTGTTGCAAGGAAGATAGTGGATGCAAATGCAACTGCTCCGGTTTGTGGCGCTGCTTGGACAGCAAAAACAAATGTTGGAGTAGGACAGTACTTAATCAAGGCAGTGGCATCTCCTTACAATTCTGCCAAAGTGGCTGTGTTAGTTGCTGGATATGAGGCAGCTGATACAAAGAACGCTGTAGCAAAGTTGAAAGAGAACCACGCAACTACATTAGGTACAAGCAATGTGTATCCAGTAGTAACTGCTTAAAAATAGGCTTTATTTTTTTTCTTTTCTTTTTCTTTTTTTTAATTTCAAGCTAGAGCTCTCTGAATTATCTGCACTTTACAAAAATCAGAAAAATTCATAAGGGTTAATTCAATTATAATAAATTATAAAATTAATGATTATAAAAAGATTAAATATCTTTGATAAATTAGATAAAACAATTAATAATGGTTTTTATTTCAAACATAATAAATATATTTTTAAATCAATATTAACTAATTAGATTATGATAAGAAAAATTGAGAATAAAGAAGAAACAGAAAAAAAGAGAGAAAGAAGAAACAAGATAATTGTGATTATTTTTGGAATTATTCTTCTTTTAAGTTCAGCAGGATATGCTTTTTTTGGGTGGGAGAAAACAACAGCAGAAGGGAAAGTAAGCATGAATGGCTTGACTTTTACGAGGCAGGGAGATGTCTGGACAACTGAAATTTCCAGCTATAAATTTTATTTTCGCTATCTTCCAAATGAGACAGAAGAAGTGAAAATTAACAAGAGATTGCAGGATTATATAAAAAATCCGCTGTATCTTACAGGAAGCAGTGCTGCGGATGAAGAAATTGCGAGAAATCTTGCCCAGTTTGCAGAGAGAATTAATCTTGCGTGCTATATGGAAAACTGCACTGAAAACCTGCCTGAAAAAAATTGCTCAAGCAACATGATAATAATAAAAGAAAAGCCAGATTTTAAGAAATCAGTGTATACTGAAGAAGATAATTGTGTTTTTATTTTCTCCAATAACACAATAAAGGCGGCTGATTCTTTTATTTACAGGATTTTACAAAGCTAACAATAATGCAAGAAGAAATATACTTACAATAAAAAAGTTAATGATAAATAATATTATTAAATGTTAAAATTAACTCTAGATAAATAATAATGAGTTATAGATTAATAAATTTAGATTAAGAATGCACAATAAAATTAACAGAACAATAATTAAAGATAATAATAATTTAATTCCATAAGATTTATAAGTGCGGGTTTCAATTGAAAGATAACATGAAAAAGAGAAAAATAAAAGAAGACAAGCATGAAAGCCAGTTAAAATGGGTTTTGGCAATATTAGGAATAATTATAGCAATTATGGCGGCTATTTTTCTTGTTGAAATGGGAAGCAGCAAGTTTGAATATCTTGGAGTAAAGTTTGAGAAAATACAACAAGGAAGCAGAATAGAATATAATGCTTTGTTTCCTCTTGCTGATGCTTCTGGAAAAGTTACAGCTTACATGCCATTTACATTTTCAGAAGATCCGAGAAAATTAAGAAACATTAAAATTAATGGAACAATAAAACTAAAGAAAAATGTTGCATTTTCAGCCACTAAAGAAGTTATTATGGAGAAATGCGATGACAGCATTCTTGCCCCTTCCCGCCTTAATTCGTTTCTTGTAAGCGCAGGATTAAACCTGAAGGAGTATACTGTTGTGGTAAATGAAACAGAAGCAGTTGAAAGAAATCTTACATATTCAGATTGTGGAAATTTAGATGAAAAATATTCTGTGATTTTATTTGAAAAAGGAAGCAATGATAAAATAATAAAAGACGAAAATTGCTACAGACTGCAGATAGCCAACTGCAATTTTATGAATGTTACAGAAAGATTTATGATGGGGGTTTATGCATCCAACAGAGGAATAGACATTTAAAGGCAGGGATTCTAAATAATTTATGATTTCAGAGATATTGTCGGATTTTGCGAATTTTCTTGTAATTTCTATAGGCTCTCTTGGGTATCTTGGGATATTCATTCTAATGGCAATAGAAAGCTCTTTTATCCCGTTTCCAAGCGAGATTGTACTAATTCCTGCAGGATATCTTGTGTATCAGGGAAAAATGTCAGTATTTCTTATATTTACAGCCAGCATTCTTGGAAGCCTGCTTGGAGCTTTTGTAAATTATTATCTTGCGAATTTTCTAGGAAGAAGAGCCGTGAATTCCCTTGCTAAAAAATACGGGAAGATATTTTTTATTGACAAAAACAGCATAAAAAAATCAGAGAAATTTTTTGAAAATCACGGGGAAATCACAACTTTTATAGGAAGACTGATTCCTGTAATACGCCAGCTTATCTCGCTTCCGGCAGGATTTGCAAAAATGAATATTGGAAAATTCATTTTTTACACGGCGCTTGGTGCTGGGATTTGGAGCGCAATTTTGATTTATCTTGGATATGCTTTCGGGCAGAATCAGGAGCTAATAAAACAGAATCTTGACAAGATAACAGTATTTGCAGTAATTTTTTCAATAATTGCAGTAGTTATCTATGTCTGTGTTAAAAAAAAGAAAAAATAATTTATTTTGTCAGTTTGTAGATATATTTGATATCTGTATAAAAAGGAATATTTTTTATCTTATAAATTTTAATTGTAGCAAACCAGACAAAGAAAACAATAACTCCAGAAACAACATACCAAAAAATCTTGTGAGTTATATCAAAATAGGCGAAAGAATTCAAGTAGAGCATTGAGAAAATAAAAATTCTTGCTATATTAATAAGGAGAAAAACTAGAAGTGAGAAAATAATTGAATAAATTCTTGTTCTTGCTTTCATTGGAGTGGAAAGATTAAGAAGCAAAAGAAGATAGTAAGCAGAGCCCGCAACGCATGCCTGTATGATTTCTATTGAAGTATTATTTACAAGTATCTTGCTGCCATAAATAATGGAAGAATAGAAAAAGTTGAGAAAAAAATTCACAGAATTGACTGTCAGCGGAGTGAAGACAAGATAAAACAAGAAAAGATTTGGCAGCGCAATTAATACAAGAAATATGTATCTTGAGAAAATAAGCAGCAGTTTCTTGTTTTCTTTTTTCATAGAAAAAATAAAGAAAAGCTATTTAAATATCTTCTTCTCTTAGAAAGAGAAAATTTACTCTCTTTTTGATATTCTAACTGCAACGGCAATTATTAGTATTATCAGAACAATATTAATTACAACTATAAGCCAGATTAGCCAGTTTGATTTGAGGCTGTCAATTATTGCTGAGCCTGAAACTGACTGCTTGCCTGTTATTGTAAGTGTTGCAGACTGCTGCTTTGTTTTTCCGTCAAATAAAGCAGTTATTGTGAATGTATAATCCCCGCCTGCGTCTGGCTTGGCTAAAAGTTTTATTGTAACATCTTTGGCTTGGTTTGGATTTAGTGTAAATGTCTGCGGATTAATGCTTTCAAGTGTTGCAAAGCTGTCAATTCCTGTTACTAATAGTGTATAAGAAGTTGTCTGAGAGCCTGTATTTTTTATGTTTGCATTTACAGTCATTTCCTGCCCTGCGTTTGCTCCAGACTCAAGAGTTGCTGTGATTAGAGCATCTGTATTGGAAACCTGGATGCAGTTTCCTTCTAATTTTATTGTATGGCTTGCAACCCCGTCTTCGCTTATATCATATGTCTTGTCGTTGGTGTCATATTTATAGCGAAGATTAAATGACAATGTGTATGTTTTTTGTGTTGCATTTTCTGGAATATGTATTGCAAATGTTATTTCTTTTGGATTGTCATCCTGCCCTAGATCAGATATTTCCCTTGATTCTTGTATCCCAAGCTCTTTGTTAACCATTTCAACAAGGATTTTCTTCTCAGAATTTCTGCCTATATTTGCCACTTTAAACTTAATATCTTCATCAGCTCCGCAAATTGAAGAGTTGGGAGCAATAATTTCCATAACCTTAACTTCTCTTGAATCTCTTTCAATCTGTATATTCTGGAGCTTTTCATTGCACTCTGTTTCTTCTTCCCCATCTTCATAAGCTTTTACATAAAGAACATATCTTCCAGAGCCTTCTGCAACTTCTGCAGGCACACTTATTGTAAATGTAACCTGCTCTTTTTTGCCGTCATCAATGCTGACATCTTCTGTCAAGTCTCCTCCATCCCCATCTACTCCTATAAACTGCTTGTCAACAGTGTCATACAAGTCAATTTCAACTACTGCATCAATATCTCTTCCTATCCTGTTATTTTGGACATCAATATCAATCTCAACTTTGTCAAGTGGCTTCCATTTGAAATTAGTCTCTGAAGAAACATCATCAATATCAAGAACTTTTATTTTTCCAACCTGCCCCATGTCGCAGAAATCATAAGTAAATTGAAGAGAAACGTTTCTCTGCTCTAAAGTTGTTTCATTGTATGCTAATATACTAATAGGAGCATTGAATGTCCCAATATCAAAATTATCATCAATTTTTGAGATTGAGATATTTACAGAGCTAGAGTTGCTTGTATTTAAATTATAAAAATTATATGTATATGGAGAAGCTATTGTGACAAAATGATTATTTGAATCTGCAATTTTCTGAGGAATTGTTACACTGAAATTAAATGGGCCGGGTTCATTATTAGTTAGTGTAAATGCTGAAACATTTGCTGATTTTGTAAGGGTATTTACCTGAGGATTAAAATTCAGTGCGCTTGCCAAACTTGTAAGCATTACCGTCATTAAAACCAGCGTGAGTAATTCTTTTTTCATCTTTGTTGTAATTGTGCAGTTGTAAAGGTATTTAAACTTTATTGTGTTGTAAAATATATAACTCAGAAAATATTTTGATTTATAATTTTGTTAGAATCCAGCATTAATCCGGGGCAGGCAGTATTGACAAAAATATCACATGAAAAATTTTCAAGTTCGCTTGGATTTATATTATCTGAAAGAAATAAAAAAACTTTTTTGTTTTTTTTCTCGAGCTGTTTTTTTATTTTTTCTGCTTTACTGAGATTTTCCTGCCCGTATTTTGCTGATACTATAATACCTATATTGTCTGAAGAAAGAAGCCTGAGATATTTTGCTTTTTCTCTCTTTTTTATTGATTCAATTTCCTTGTTGTCAATTTCTTTTAGCGAGAAATTGTCAAAAATATAAACCTTGTTTCCCTGAAGCGCGAGATTTAATGCGTGAAATCTTCCTGAGCTCAGTAATAGTATAGGAAAATTTGTTTTGAGTTTTGAACAGCCAAGAACTTGTGAAAAGCCCGCTATTTTTTTCTTTATTTTGCTTTTTAACTCAAGAGCCAGATTTTTGTATTGTATGCTGTATGCTATATATATTATAGGAGGAAGAATTTTTTCAAGCTCTTCCAGAGCCTGAAAATTTATTTTTTCTTTTTTTACTGCTTCTATGTGCATGATTTTCATAAATTTGCAAGAAAATAGAAGTATATTAAATTAACTGAATATAATTAGTTTGGACATAACTTAAAATTAATAATTTAATTAAAATTAATAAATATTATTAAAATTGGGAATCTATTGAAAGTTAATTATGTATTATATTAATAGTTTAATCATCTGTGATTCTAATCAAAGAATTATTCAAACTTGCCTTCATCAAAAAGCTCAATTCCTTTTGCTACTGGTTTTGGCACTGCTTTGTGGATTTCTGCAAAGCTTGGAGTTACTATTATTATATTCTCTCCAAATCCGGCAATGCTTCCTTCAAGAGCTTCTGCAGTCTTTTTGACTTTGCTTATCGCTCTTTTTAACTCAATGACATCTTTGGTTTTCAGCGGGCGGATGTCTATAACAGCAATTGTGTATCCTTCTCTTAATGTATTTAAGATTTCGTTTATGTCATCAAACTGTCTTAGAATGAATGGGCGGACAAGAACCTTGCTTTTTCTTGCTTCCTGCCCCAAGTCAATTTCAACATAATCTGCCTCTGTTGAAACTCCTGTAAACATCTCTTTTAATTTTTTAAGCACCATAGTCAAAAGTATATCTAGATAGTTTATAAATATTTCTATAATCCATTAATTGCAATAGAGTAGTTAAAAAAAATTGAAAAATTTGTTTTTAACTATAAACTAAAGCAAATTATACTAAAAAATATAAGTTAATATAAACTAATTCTGAGATTAAGTTATTAGAAATTAAATTAAGGTGTTATGTTTAATTATTTTTGTTAATATTTGTTATAGAATTTTTATTTGACAATCAACAAAAGACAATATCACTCTTTTTTTATCTCGTTAGTGACTTCTTCCTTCAATTTTTCAAGCTTTTCTTTCAATAATTTTTCCTGCTTGTCAATTGACTTTAATCTCAGAGAAATAATATCTTTTCTTTCTGTCAATTCTTTCTCAACTTGATTTTTATCTGTTTTTAGCATTATCTGCCCGGTTATTCTGTAAATATCATCTTTTGTTTTTCCTATTTCAGAAAGAGCGGATTCTGCCTCATTAAGCTCGACTTGAAATGCCTGTTTTTGGAGCATCAAGGCTTGAAGATTCTGCTCAAGAGACTGCAAAACCTGAATTTTTTCCTGGATTTCTTTTTTAATGTTCATTTTATTTTTATGCCACTAATAAAATATGGTGTTCATCTCCCCTTGTGGTTATTAACATTTGGTATTCTTCATACCCTTTACTTTTCAACCTATTTATCATGCTTTTTATATCTTTGCCCCAAATGGCATGCCCATCAGAACAAATTATTATATAATATACATCTCCAAGATGATGTTCTGGAAAGGGGGTGTCAAATTTATAATCTCGTTGCTGATATCTTCTTGACAATTCTTTAACTGCGTCCTTAATTCGTTTTTTGTCTTCTTCACTTAAATTTTTATCTAATGACATTATTTTATTCGGCTTTTATCCTAAATGTATCTTTTCTTGGCTTAAAAAATATTTTGCTGCCGCAGCCTGGGCAGGAAAATCTTTTCTCGAGAGCTTTGTGAGAAATCTGCTTTCCGCACTTGAAACATTTGTATTGCGCCATCTTATATTATTTTGTTAGTTTTGTTTATTTTTAAACTTTCCTTAATTAGCTGTAACTTAAATTTATCAATTGTTTTAATTTAAGGAATTTTTTATTGGTTTTTTAATATTATAATATTTTAACTCTTAATTTGTTTTTGTAATATTAATTCAGGATTATTTATTGATATAGTAAGCATGAGATGCAAATTTTTTTCCGCATTTGTTGCATTTCCATATTCCTTTTGATATTCTTCTTGCTGTTTTTTTGCAGTAAGGGCATGCTTGTTTTTTTCTCTGCTTGCCTTCTATTTCTGTTATTCTTCCCCGGACATATTTTCCATATCCTGCTCTTAATCTTCCTGCTGCTTTTACTTTTTTTGTTCTCATGTTTATATCTGCTGAATTTGGCTTTTAAATCTTTGTTTTATATGGGGCCGCCCAGATTTGAACCGGGGTCGCCAACTCTCTTGAGATTTTCCCAAGGCTGGAAGGCTACCAGACTACCCCACGGCCCCTTTGATAGTTTTAAATGGCTTAACATCCTTAATAAATTTTGCTACTTCTGCTTTTCTATCTCTTTGCTATTTTCCATAACTGCTCAAAATATTTTCTGTAACTTTCTGCGACAGTTTTATCTTCGATTAATAAACCATAGGGATTTTCTGTAAACATAACAATTGCAACAAAATTTCCGCAGATTATTGTTTCTGTTAATTGCTCAAATTCCTGAGACAAGAATTTTACTTTTGACAAAGGGCGCTTGTTTAGCTGCTTTCCAAACTTTCTAATTGTCTCATCAAATACCTGTCTGGATTTAATTTTTTTGGCAATTCTTTTGGTGTGCAGAGAATACCACCAATCTTCCCCCATAACATCATAAGTTACTCTCTTGCCACCTCCGAAAGTGTTATACTCTTTTCCTCTAGAATTTAATAAAAGATTATAGATTTCATTTATTCCTTTTTTTCCCTTATAGACTGCTGCCTGCTCTTTCTCTTTGGCTTGTTTTTGCTTTTCCTTTAATTCAGGCAGGATTTTTTCAAAATTTATCTTTTTATCCTCAATAAACTCATAAAAATGCTCTGGATTAGTTGCCTGATAGATTTTTTTCTTTCCCTTCAGAATAAAGCTTATTAATCCTTTTTCAATCAAGCTGTTTAAAGCCCTATGAACAACCGAATTCTGGAGACTAGATTTTTCCAGAATTTTTCCAGCAGAGGAACTTCCTAACTGCAATAAGGCAAGATAAACTTTTATTTCTGCTTGTGTTAATCCTAAATCTTCAAGTATTGCCGTGTCCATAAAAAACCAAGGAAATTGAGCTTTTTAATTCTTTCTTTTTATAGTATCATTTGGGAGGATAAATATCTAAATAGGCGGGTGTTGCTACTTGGTTATAATAAATAACAACAAATTAAGAAAAAATAAGATGGTAGACACAATTTATGAGTATGCTTGTAAGATTTGCAAGCAAACTTATACAAGAAGAGAAGATGCAGAAAAATGCGAGGAAAATGGGCTAAGAAATCTGCCTAGAGAGTGCAAGAGAGGTGAAATTTTTTATGCCACCCTCCATGCTCCTCCTCTTAAGCACGAGATTGTAGTTGTAACAGATCCTTTTTCACTAGGAATTAAACCTAAAAGTCATACGAGAATTGTCAAAGTACTAAGAATACTAGCTGAAACTAGCGGGAGATCTGCTTTTTTTCCTCTAGGTTCTATGGAAGCAGAAATTGAACGTTCTGGAATAGATATATTATCTATCTACTGTTGTTTTAGATATCTTAATTTGGGTATAGCTTATTCTCTCTCAGGAGTTAACTGTAGTCCAGATGAGTTATGTGAAATTTTAAAGGATAAAGAGGAGGCATCTTTTGATAAAAGGAACTTTGACAGGTTTATAGAATGGCTTAACTGCTGGAAAACTAAAAAATAGGAGAGAATAAAATGACACTTGTAAGAATAACAGAAGAACAATTAGCAATGATAGATGGAGTAAGAGAATTAGCAAGAACAAATGTAAGTGCAAAGGAGATAATGACAGATAGTGCAAATGATGTGAAAGGATTGCATGAGAGACATAAACAAGAACTTGAACAAAAGATAATAGAGATTGCTCCTAAGGGAGCAGATGCTTATTTGCTTGGAAAGGGTAAAGAAGGAGGTTTCAAGCCTTATGGATGTTTTTCTAGTTTAGACATAGAATATCCAATAATCTTCTTAGAATTACCAAAAATGAGATAATTATTTTTTCTTGACTTCTTCCTTCTTTGCTTCTGCTGGCTTTCCTGCGTCTGGCTTGGCTCCTGCTGCTGGTGCTGCAGCTGCCAGAGCTCCTGGAGCTGCTGTTTTCGCGGCTTTTGCCTCTTCCTCTGCCTTCTTTGCCTCTTCCTCTTTCTTGAGCATTTCATCCTGTTTTGATTTCAGTTTTGAAAAGAACTCGGAAAGATTTTTCTTTTTATCCTCGCTTGCCTCTGATTTTTCAGAATTGATTTCAGAATCATAAACTCCTTGCAGAATTTCTTTTTCAATTTCTTTTGCTTCCTTATTCTCAATTAATATTCCAAGAGAAACACAGCTTCCAACAACACTTCTTACTGCTGCCTTTAAACTTGATGATGTCATGTTTTCCTGCTTGATTTTTGCAATTTTTATTATCTGCTCAATTGATAAATTTCCAACTTTCAGTTTTTTTGCCATTCCAGAAGCAAGTTCTATTCCCAATTCTTTTTTTAATAATTCAGCAGTGGGAGGTGAAAAAACAGAGACAGAAAAACTTTTTGTCTTTGGATTAACATCAAGCTCGACAGGAACTTTCATTCCTTTAAATCCAGAAGTTGCTTTATTTACATCAGAAATAACTTTTCCAATATTGATTCCAAGAGGGCCGAGCTTCTGGCTTATTGCCGCATTCGGCTTCATGTCTCCACCATCAATTAATAATTTTATTATCATTTTAATTTCCTTGAAGTTTAATATTTAAATTTATTGGTTAAAGAAATCCTCCTCTGTGTCTTCTGCCTCCTCTTTCTCTTGTTTTTCTTCTTCAGATTCTCTTCTTATAACTTTTATATTATCAAGCTTTACAGTAACTGGGATTGGGATTGCTGCCTCAAGTAATGTAACTACTGCCTCTCCCTTCTGCTTGTCAACTCTTATAACTTTTGCTTTTTCTTTCTTGAACGGCTCTGATATCATTTCCACAATATCATTTTTCTCTATTTTCATTTCTGCAACACTTGGCTCGAGCATGTTTTTCACGTCTTCGTAGCCGATTGTCTTTCCTATTATACCTTTGATATATCGAAGATTAAATACTGCTTCTTCTGCTAAATCTCTTTCACTGGCTTCGAGAAAAATATATCCCCGCAAACCATGCGGGCGGAAGATGCTTAGGACAGGAAGATTTTTTTTCTCAATCTTCTCAATAATCATATCCATTGCCTTATCTTCTTTGTTTGTTGTTACTTTTATTACAAATATCATGCCAGACAACCTCCGGTTTTCTTGGCGAGTTTTCCCGCTGATTTACTGCTCATGGCTGATTTCATTTTTTTATTATCTTATTTATTTTGCCTCGTGCAAGTTCTCACTAGCTCTTAATCTCTTAAGAACAAGTTTATATTATTTAAAATGTGGCATTTATAAATCTGTCGATTTTGGATTTAATTATTCTATTATTAGCTTATTAATCCAAAATTTATTGTTTTAATTAATTGTCCTATTTTGAACACCTAAACATAATAATTAATTTTTAGAATAAGTGTATAATTACTGAAATTATAAATCCTATCAAGCCTATTATAAGTATTCCGACAGCTGAAACTTTTGCGATTGTCTTGTATTCTGTCATGCTTGGTTTTCTCAGCAAGAGCCAGACTCTCACACATTTTTCAAAAAATGATTTTAATTTTTCCTTCATAAAATACTAAATTAAATGTTATTTTTAAAGTTATTTATCTGATTAAATCTTTTATTAGCAGCTCTAATTATAGAATTAATTTGCAAATTTATTGCTTTAATTAATTTGTGTCTTATTTAGCATTAATCTAAGAACTCAATACCAAGCTCATCTGACATATCTTTCTTGGCTTTTTCAACTGTTGTATGCTCGTGCCCGAGAATCTGCCCTGACTGAACTCCTGTGATAATAAGCATAACTCTAATTGATTTTTCCATATCCTCTGAAATCTGCGCCCCCCAGATGAGTTTTGCATCTTCATTCAGTTTCTTGCCAACATAATCAATTATTACTCTTGACTCATCTAGACTTAAATCAGGGCCGCCTATAATATTAACTAGTGCGCCTGTTGCATTGCTGACATCAACGTCAAGAAGAGGATTTTCAAGTGCTTTCTCGACTGCTTCTATTGCTCTCTGCTGTGAATCAGACTCGCCCATTCCTATTAACGAGACTCCGCCGTCTTTCATGATTGCTTTTACATCTGCAAAATCTCTGTTAACCAAGCCAACTTTTGTTACAAGTTCTGTAATTCCCTTGACTGCGTTTGTAAGAATTTCATCTGCTATTTTGAAAGCTGTATGCAAAGGCAACTCGGGAGCAAGCTCAAGAAGCTTGTCATTTGGAATTACGATTAATGTATCAACAATGCTCTCAAGCCTTTCCAAGCCGTACATTGCATTTTCAATTCTCTTTTTTCCTTCGATTGTAAACGGCAGGGTAACAACTCCAATAATTAATGCTCCAAGCTTCTTGCCAATTTCTGCGACAATAGGGGCAGCTCCTGTTCCTGTGCCTCCGCCTAATCCACATGTTATAAAAATCATGTCTGCTCCTGAAAGCTTTTGCTTTATCTCGTGTTCTGCCTCTCGCGCGCTTTCCTCTCCGACTTTTGGGTTGCTTCCTGCTCCTAATCCCTGCGCAAGCTCTCTTCCAATGAGAATTTTCTGGTCAGCATTTGTATAAAGCAAGTCCTGTGCATCTGTATTTAATGCAATCATTTCTCCTCCTTTAATTCCAACTTCTCTCATTCTAGAAAGAGTGTTTCCTCCGCCTCCGCCTATTCCAACTACTTTTATCTTTGCTGTTTGTTTCTTCAAGAATTCTTCCAGCTCCCTGTCAATTTCAATAATTTCCTGGCTTTTTTCACCCACTTTTATTATGTCAGCCATGTTTCATCCTTATAGGCGAGTTTTGTTTCCCACGAAAATCATAAGATTTTCGGGGCCCTAAAGAGCGTGCTCTTTATGGTTTTACTAAAAGAATGAAGGTTTTTAAGTTTTTATATAAAAACGTATATATGTTATTTTTCAGGATTTTCTTCAGCTTTCTCAGGCAGAATTTCAACTTCAAGCTCTAAATTTAAAATTTCTTTGAACTTGGATTTGAATATTTCAAATAAGGGCTTGATTTTTTCTTCTGCCTTTATTATCAGCTTGTTTTCTTTAATCTCGAAATCAAATTTTCTTCTGAAGAAGAAAATTTGCAGGCATTCTACTTTTTCCTTGTTATCTTCAGATTTTCTTTTTACATTCAACTCGTAGACAACTGTTTTATTAGCAAGAGGATGATTAAAATCTACAATAACTCTGCCTCCTGAAACTGCTGAAATTCTCCCCATAATATTGTCAAAATTGAATACCATTCCGGGATGAGGATAGGTTTCTTTTTCAAGAAAAATCTTAAGAGGCATTGTCTTTATCATTTCCCTGTTTCTTGAGCCGAATGCTTTTTCTGGCTCAAGTTCAAGAGTGTATTTTCCTACTTCTTTTCCAATTAGAAACTCGTCAATTGCAGGAAGAATCATGTTTTGTCCGAGGCAAATTATTAATGGTCTTGTATCAATTTCAAGATTAATTTTCTTTGCTTCTTCTTTTATGTTTGTGTCAAAAATCTCGCCATTCTTTACTTTGCCTGTAAATTCCAGCTCAATAAAATCGTTTTTTTGCAACATTAATTAGCGAGATAAATATGGTTTAAAAACTCTTCTAAAATATAAAACAATTATTATTAATAAATATTATTAATGGGATTATTAAAGAATAAAAAAGGTTTATAAAGGCAATTTTGATTTAATGATTATGTCATACAAATTAATAAATGCTCATGATGCAAAAGAGGGCACAACTATTATTGTAGACGGGGCGCCTTGCACTGTAAGGAGCAATGACATAAGCAAGACAGGAAAGCACGGAGCAAGCAAGTGCAGAATAGAGTGCATTGGAATTCTTGACGGAAAAAAGAGAATTGTGGCTGTTCCTGGAGGAGAGAGATTTGAAGTTCCGTTAATCGAGAAAAAAAGATGCCAAATTTTGTCTGTTTCTGGAGAGAAGGCAAGCGTAATGGACTCTGAAAGCTTTGAAACATTTGATATAACAATAGATGAGGAAGCAAAATCTCAAGTTCAAGAAGGAAAGCGGGCTGAATACTGGATAATTGATAGTGTAAAAGTTTTGAAGAGAGTTTCCGGGTGAAAATAAAAAGATTAATCAAAAAACAGTAAAGATAAAAAATTAATAATCAAAACAAGTAAAAAATAAGTTACAGCTAATTAACAAAATTAAAAAATAATAAAATTAAAATAACAAAAAATCTTAAAAATTTTTAAGATGGCAACAAAAATTCCCGCGGCGATGGCAAGATTGTATAAAAATGTTTTTGTATGCAAAAACTGCTCAAGCAAGATGAGGGCAGACGCAAGAAAGATAGCAGAAGGAACTGCTAAATGCAGAAAGTGCGGCGGGAAAAAATTCAGGCCGATTAGCAAGAAGTAAATTATTATTTCAATCTTCTTTTTAATCTTGAGTTTTCTCGCCTAAGTTTCTCAATTTCATCAAGCAAACCAAGTAGTTTATTGCCAATTTCTCTTGTTATTTCAATTCTGCCTCCTGTTGAAATATCAATTGCATATCCTGGGTCAAAAGCAGAAGTATGCCCTCCTCCAAAAAGTTCTGCTAATCTTGCACCATTAGCCCTCCATGCATTAACATATTTTCTGAAACTGCGGGTTCCTTTTCCGTTTGGAAGAATATAATCATTGCTCATTATTTATTATAGATTTTAAACTAATTAAATATTTTTTGGTTTTTTGTTACTGAAACATAGCTTTAAAAAATCATTTTAACTAAATAAGATAAGGAGAAAAAAATGAGCTTTGTGATATATGATTTAACCTTTCTTGTAATTTTTTCTCTAATTGTTTTTATATTTCTGTACAGGAGAAGAAAAAATTTGAAGAGAGAGGGGTTGATGTATCTTTATAGGACACAAGTAGGAATAAAATTAATAAATTATATCGGAAAAAAATACAACAAATTTCTTGGATTTATGGATTATGTTGTTATTATTGCAGGATATTTAATGATGGCTATAGGGGTTTGGATGTTTATCCAGCTTCTTTATATTTTTATAAAGCTGCCTGATTTTGTAAGAATGATTAAAATTCCTCCTATTGCTCCTCTTATTCCGTATCTTCCGCAGATATTTAATGCAACATGGCTTCCTCCTTTTTATTTTACGTACTGGATTGTTGCCATTGCAATAACTGCTATTATTCATGAATTCTCCCATGGCATATTTGCAAAAAAAGAAGGTGTGAAAATAAAAACAACCGGATTTGCGTTTCTATGGGGTTTAGGAGGAATTTTTCTATTTTTTTATAATAAATTTAAAAAAAGGGTTAAACCAGTTTATGCAGTGATTCTTTCAGTAATAATAATTATAATACTTGGGGGGATTATAACTGGAAGTTTATGGTATTTATCTCTATTAGGGGTTCCGTATATGAAAGAAATTGGAATTATTTTAGTTCTTATCACTTTACCTTTTATAGGGGCTTTTGTCGAGCCAGATGAAAACCAAGTGAAGAAAATGAAGATAAGAAAGCAGCTTCCATTTTTAATAGCCGGAACTTTTTCCAACCTGATTATTGCAATAATTTTCTTTTTTATTTTCTGGATTTTCTTTTCATTTGCATTTGTTCCATCGGGAGTTATTTTTGGTTCATATACAATGGCTGCTATAAATGTCTCAGACATAACAATAGTTCAAGATGGTTTTTTTGTTAAGTTTAATGGCGGATTAAATTTGACTGAAATTGAAGCAGAAAACAAAACTTATTTTGCAACATCTGGAATGCTTGCCCAGAATTCATCATTAATTGCTGTTTTTGAAGACTCTCCTGCATTACGGGCGGGATTATCAGGAGTAATAACTGAATTTAATGGAATAAAAATAAAAAATAATGCAGAGTTAAGAAGCCAGATTCTAAAAATGAAGCCGGGCGACAGTGTTGAAATTAAAACATTATTTAATAATTCAATAAAAGAGCATAATGTAATTCTTGGAAAAAGGCCAGATAACAGTTCTGCAGCATATCTTGGGATAGCAACATCTGCATCATCAAGCAGCGGCATAATGGGAAAAATAAGAGATGCGCTTTCTTTTTTCCAGGATTCACAAACATATTATCAGGCAAGATGGAATGAGGAGCTCGTAATTTTTATTTATAATCTTATCTGGTGGATAATGATAATAAACATAAGTGTTGCAATATTTAACATGCTTCCTTTGGGAATATTTGACGGGGGGAGAGTTTTTTATTTGACTGCTTTATTTTTTGTAAAAAGGGAAGAAACTGCCAAGAAAATCTACAAGATTTTAACTTATATAATTGTGGGAATATTTCTCGCTCTAACATTATTGTGGCTTGTGTATACAATTTTTTAATTAAAATAAAAACTTGCAAGAAAAGCTGATGGCTTTCAGAGAAAGGGCCTGTAATTCAACGGCAGAATAATTCGTTCGCAACGAATAAACCTGAGTTCAATTCTCAGCAGGTCCATTTCTTCTCTTTCGAAGAGAAGCAGAAGACCAAAGAATAAAAAGAAAGTTAGAAAAGAACCAAAATATGTCTGTATAAATACAGATAAAAAACTTCGCATTAAAATTTTTCTTGAAATTATAGAAAGATATTTAAATAAAAAAATATTTAAATTAGCAACAAAATTAACAATAAAAAGAGGGGAAAATGGCAAAAAAGAAAAAGAAAAAAAGAAGATAGTTCTTATTAATTTTTTATTTTTAAATTCGATAGTTTTAAATTTTAACTTTTTCTAATTTTTTTATCCTGAAAATCAGAGATTTTCAGGCTCATTAAATTTTAAACTAAACAAACAAAAAATTTAAGATGAATACCAAAGTCAAAAATATATTAAAGAAACAGCATTATGCTTTATTTGGACATTCTGGAATTCAGATATGCAGGTGGACAAAAAAATCATTGAGAGATGAAGGATGCTGTTACAAAGAAAAATTTTATGGAATAAAATCACATAAATGCTGCCAGATGTCTCTATGTTTTTTGTGCCAGAACAAATGCGTACATTGCTGGAGAGCTATTGAATTGAATTATGGAAAGATAAAAAAATTTGATGAGCCAGAAAAAATAGTTGATGAAAGCATTTTTCAGCAGAGAAAAATGCTTTCTGGTTTCAAGGGAAGCAGAAAAACAAATCTGAAAAAGTGGAAAGAAGCTCAGAATCCGAGCCAGTTTGCTATCTCTTTGTCAGGAGAGCCTACAATTTATCCAAAACTTGCTGAATTAATTCTCGAATTGAGAAAAAGAAAAATTACAAGTTTTCTTGTGACTAATGGGCTGCTGCCTGAGAAAATTAAAGAACTTGCGAAAAAAAATGCTTTGCCTACTCAGCTTTATGTTTCATTGAATTACTCTCAAGAAAAATTATTTAGAGAATTTACAAGAAATAAAGAAAAAAACTCGTGGAAAAAGCTGATGAAAACTTTAAACTTGATGAAAAATTTGAAAACAAGAACTGTGATAAGAATTAATCTTGTGAGAAATTTGAATATGTCTGATAATTTTATTGAAGAGTATGCCAAGTTGATTGAGAAAGCTTCTCCGCAATTCGTGGAGATGAAAGGTTTTGTTTCTGTTGGATTTGCAAGAAAGAGATTAGGATATGACAGAATGCCAACTCATGAAGAAATAAAAAATTTTGCATCTGAGCTGCTGAAATTTCTGCCAAAATACAATTTTCTCGACGAGAAAATTGAATCAAGAGTTGTTTTACTTGGGAAAGACAGGAAGGAGATGAAGATACAAAAAAAAGATATTTGAAATAAGCATTATCTCTAAAATTTTAAAAATTTCTGAGAGGTTATTCACTTTAAATTTTGCCACTTTTTCAAGCTCTGGATTTTTTGGATTAAATGCTATAATTCTGCCAAGTTCTGCTGACGGAACTACTGTAATGGAATCTCCAATAATAAAAACATCCTCTTTCCTTAACTTATTTTCTTCTATAAATTTTTTAATTTTTATTGCCCTGTCAAATCTGTCAAATTTTGTTTTTAAATTTCCTGTACAAATTCCATTTTTATATTCAAATTCTGTTCCAAATGCATTATCTAAATTAAGTTCTTCCTGAATAGCAATAGCTATTTCCAAAGGATCTGTGGAATAAAAAGCAATCAGATAATTTTTATTTTTTAATTCATTTATTAATTCTCTTGAGCCGTTTCTTAGATTTTTCCTTACAATCTCGCGGGCATTTTTCATTAATAATTCCTGGCTTGCTCCCTTAAACATTTTTGCAAATTCTTCTGAGCCCCATGGGTGTTTCTGCCTGACTTTAAAATAATGAGCTTGGTGTTCTAACATTTCCTGCTTCTTTCCTATTGAATCTGCCAGCATGGCAAATCCAGATAAACTTGAATCTATTAAAGTTCCTGAGCCATTTATAATAAATGCTTTCATGTTTTTGTTAAGATTAAGAAATATATAAAATTATACCAAAGGCACACTAATTTTTGTTTCTATTCCTGATTCTGTATCCAATTCTATTAACTCTCTCTTGCCATTTTTTATCACACAATAAGTAGTGTATCTTTGTGGTTCTCCAGAATTAAATTCTCCGTCAGTACATTCTGTCATTTTGTTTTTTCTCCTATTTATTTACAAGTAGATAATTCCTTCCTGAGTCAGAGCAGTAAATCTTACACCAACAGGCAAGCTTAATAATGCAGAGATTAAAGCCATATGCTCCTTGCCTTCTCCGCTTGCAATGCTAAGAGCAACTTCTGTGCCCTGAATTTTTCCATTTAGCTTCTCAAGAATTTCCTGCTTTAACTCAACTATTCTCTTTCCTGTATCAACTTTGATAAATTCATGTTTTTTTTCTGTCGTGAATTTTTCTGCAAACTCGCTTCCAATTAAAATAATATTGTCCCATTCTCCCCGATTAATTAATCCAGCTACCTGAGCCCATGTTCCTTTTCCTGATGATAATAAAGCTATAAGTTCCATGATTTTATTATCAGGATTAAATTTATAAGCATTTGTGTTGTAAAAAAGATATAATCAAAATGGCGCAGGATATTCCTTTAGCAGAAATAACTTTAAGAAGATATGAAAAGCCGTATTCAATGGAAAAAAGAGAGCTTGTAAAAAGAATCTGCCTTTCTCTTGGATTTCTTCAGCCAGGAGACGGAAGAGATGTTATTGTTGATGTTTTAATGGTTCTTGAGGAAGCAAGAAAAAATAAAAAACAGCTGACAAGCGATGAGATAAAGAAAAAAGTCGAAGAAAACAGACAGAAACACAATCTGGAGATGAAAGGAATTGCAGAAAGCAATATAAGAAGACAATTAAAAAGGCTTCATGACATAATGCTTGTTGACAAAAAAGAAAATTTATATAATATCTCTGAATTTTCTTCTCTTTCTGAAATTTTTTCAAGCAAAATTGAAAAATTTCTTGTTCCGCAGTGTATAGAAAGAGTTAAAGAATATCTTGCTGAACTGGAAAAATAAAGCGGTTATGATACCTTAAAGCGAGAAGATATATTTTCCGTTGATAAATCCTAATCTATAAATAAAATTTGTTTTGTCTGCTATCAAAGATATATCTGCCTTTCGTCACCTTATCTATACAGAATCAATAAAGCATATATTTTAATATAGATAATTTTATAAACATTTATCTGCTTATAATAAAATGTACAGGCAAGTTGAGATAGGCAAAAGAATTTCTGGAGAAGCACTTGAAAGAATTTTGCTTGATGCTGCTAAAGATATTGGATTAAACGCCAGCTCTGAAGATGTTTATGATACTCAATTTGTTCTTGGTTCAGTTAGAGAGGAGAAAGTTTACAAAAGGACTAAAATTCAGTTAAGAGGAAGGGTTTTACCCCTTATAGAAATATCTGAAATTAAGAAAAAAGATACTAGAAGCTGGTTTGCTGTCTCTACAGGAGTGGAATTTCCACCTTTTGGTTTTGCTTCTCAAAGAACAGTAAAAAAATATCTTGAGGCTGTTTCTAAGCGTGTGGAAGCTGCATAATTAAATAAATATTACATACTTAATAAGACACCCTTATTAATCATTGTTTTTTAGATTTATTGAAAAAGAGATTTAAGCTTTTCTTTATATACTGAATTTAAGTAGACAGCAAGGGCAAATTCTTTTTTTGCCTGCTCAATATTTCCCGTGTTTTTATATGTCAAGCCAAGATTAAAATGCGTGTCAGCATTTTTTGGATTGATTGAAAGGGCTTTTAAAAAATAATTGATTGAAGAAGAATAATTTTGAAGAATGCTGTAAATTATCCCTAGATGAGAAAAAATCATCTCGTGGCTTCCTTTTTTCTCTGCCATTTTCAGTGCTTGTTCGGCTTCATAAATTTTCCCCTGCTCTAGAAAAATAATTCCTTTTTCAAGCCAGGCAAGATAAAAATCCGGATTTTTGTCAAGAGATTTGGAAAGAAAATCAAGTGCTTCATCAGTTTCATTTATACTATGAAGCTGAATTCCAATTTGATAGTATTGAAAATAATCATCTTTTATGTTTTTCTTCTCAATATCAATATACATTCTTGTCCTTTCATTGCTTCTTGAGAGCATTCCAAAATGATGAATTGGAATTTCTGTCTCCATTATTTTTCCACATTTCAATATTGAAAATTCAACGCTGTCGTGAACTGCCCCTTCAAACCCTATTTCTGGAAGATTTCTGAAAAAGCGTATCATTCTTCTTGGAATAAAACAACTTGAAACCTTGCTTTCTTCATATTTATCGCCAGTGCATGAGATAGAAGAAAATAAACCAATCCCATTCCTGTAATTTCTCTGAATAAAAGAGAAACCAATAAATTCTGTTATTTCTGCGAGATTTTTTATCTTCTCTAAATCTTGTTCTGCTATTGTCTCATCTGCATCAAGATTTAAAATCCAGTTTCCTGTTGCTTGGCTTTTGGCAAAATTCTTAGCATCGCTGAAATTATTATTCCACTTAAAATGAAAAATTTTTGCCCCGAAATTTTCGGCAATCTTTATAGTATTATCAGTCGAGCCAGTATCAGCGAGAATAATCTCTCCAATTATGCTTTTCACTGAATTAATGCATTTTTCAATTGTTTCCTGGTTGTTTTTTGTTATTATGCACAGGCTTATCATAAAACTTGAGAGATGAAAAAGTTTATAAATCTCTATTTTTCCATAATATAGCCAATAAACTACATCATCAGAATATATTTTCTATGATTCTGGTGCAGAATGTAGGAGGCAAGAAATTTTGCGAGACAAATAGAAAATAATAGCGAGCGAAGTTTTGAGGCAAGATTAGGAGAAAAAAATGAACAAAGAAGAAGTAATAAAAGCCATTCAGGAATTAAGAAAGCAGGAAGCAAGAAAATTCAAGCAAACTATTGATTTAATTATAAATCTTAAAAATTTTGATATAAAAAGAGAGTCTGTAAATTTGATAGTTAATCTGCCCCATAAAATAAAAGACAAAAAATCTGCGGCATTTTTAAACACAAAAAGCAAGATAATTGATACAATAACAAAAGAAGAGTTCTCTAATTATAAAAATAAGAAGGATATCAAAAAACTTGTTAAAAATTATGACTTTTTTATTGCACATGCAGGATTAATGCCTTTAATTGCTTCTACATTTGGAAAATATCTTGGGCAGGCTGGAAAAATGCCTTCTCCACAGCTTGGAATAATCACAAATGACAGCGAGAATTCTATAAAAGAGGTTATAGAAAAAGGTGAAAGAGCAGTAAAGATAAAATCAAAAGAACCGAGCCTGAAACTTGGAATTGGAAGAGAGGAAATGAAAGATGAAGATATTGCAGAAAACATACTTGTTGTTTATAATGCTGTTTTAAATGTTCTGACAGGCAAAAAAGACAATATTCATTCTGTTTTAATTAAATTTACAATGGGAAAGCCAGTCAAAATTGAAAAATAAAAAATTACGCAAGGATAAAAATGAAAGAAAAATTAAAAAAAGCAAGTAATGAGAGAAAAGTTCCAGAAAAGAAACTAAAAGCTGTTACAGAGCTTGAGAATTTAATAAAAAACAACAGGACATTTATGGTTTGTTCTATAAAAAATCTTCCTGGAAAGCAGTTTGAAATAATCAAGAAAAAGCTCAGAGATAAAGTAAAAATAAAAGTTGTAAAGAAAAATATTATTTTAAGAGCAATAGACAACTCTGGAATAGAAATAAAGAAAATGAAAGAGCATATAAAGGAAGATTCTGCCTTATTGTTCTCTAAACTTGAATTATTTGAATTATCAGGAATTTTAAGCGATAATACTGCTCTGGTAAATGCAAAAACAGGGCAGATAGCAACAGATGACATTTCTGTTGAAGCAGGGGCTACTGAACTTGTGCCCGGGCCTGCAATATCTGAACTAAGCTCCTTGGGATTAAAAATAGCAATAGAAGATGGAAAAATAAGCATAAAAGAGAAAAAGATTATTGTCAAGAAAAATGATAAGATAAATGAAGTTGCTTGTGGGATTATGTCAAAGCTTGGAATAAAGCCTTTCAAGATTGGATTTGAGCCTGTTACAGCATATGACTCTGAGGAAAAAAAAGTTTTTACAAATATAAAAATCAACAAGGAAAAAAATCTTGAGGAATTAAAGCAGGCATTTTCAAGAAGTCTTGCATTTGCAGTGAAAATAGCTTATCCGTGCAAGGAAACAATAAGATATTTGCTTGGAAAAGCTGCTGCAGAAGAAAAAGCATTGGCAAGCAAAATTCAGAATCAAAATTCACAATCAGGAGGAAACTAAAATGGAGTATGTGTACGGAGCTTTGCTTTTGCATAAAACTGGACAAGAGATTTCAGAAGCCAACTTAAAAAAAGTTATAGAAGCAACTGGAAAAGAAGCTGATGAAGCAAAAGTGAAGGTGCTTGTTGCAAGCCTAAAGGGGCTGGATATTGCAAAGGAACTTGAGTCTGCATCACTTATGGCAGCAGCGCCAGCAGCAGAAGCAAAACAAGAGAAAGAAGAAAAGAAAGAAGAAAAAGCTTCAGAAGCAGCAGAAGGATTGTCAGCGCTCTTCGGATAATTATTTTATTTTCTTAGTCCGAAGAGTTTCATGCAGCTTGAGTTCTAATATAGTTAGATAAATTAGTGTTAATATGCTAAATAAAAACATTATTTTCTTATACAATAATATTTAAAAAACAAGGCTTAATTATAAAATAATGGAATATACTGCTGTTTTATATCATTATTGGGGAATTTGTCTTAAAGAAAGACAGGTTCCGGGAGATGTGCCAAGGCAGGGGGATATTTTGTTTTTAAAATCACCACCTAATTCTCATGGACCGGGCTCAAGATATAAAGTAACTGTTATTGAAAGAATATTCCAAGAAACAGAGGATAAACATTTTAAGGAAAGTGGCTTAAAAGTTCATATGCAAATGATTAAAGATGATGAAACATTTAATGATATGTGCAGAGTAGACAGGCAAAAGGATAAGCCTAAGAGTTAAATTTTTATAAATATTTTTCTTTTGTAAAATTTTAAGTCAAATTTAAAAAGTATCATTATTATATTGTTATATACCTTGGACTTGCACTCGAGAAAGGCTCTTGGAAGCCTCGTGCAAATCCTCGGCCGACGTGCGACAACGGTACTCGGCCGGTCTTGAGCCCCTAAAAAGCTTGAAAACCGGTTTCCGCAAGGATATCCAGGTTCGACTCCTGGCGTCGGCGTTTATGAGGACTGATACATTTGAAATTGAGGGTATTACCTTATTTTTTAATCTAAGTGCAATAAAAGAAAGGTATAAAACTTAAAGTATTTTAATTAAAGTATGAATAAAACTCTAAAAACCGTATTGATAACTATTATAGTTTTAGTTACAATTTCTTTTATTTGGCAAGCTGAAAAGAATGATATATCTAACAGTAATAGTCAGAATTATAATCAAGATACTAAGATTATAGATGATACTCAAAAAATTCAAGAGCCAACACCACAAGTATCGGACACGAACAATAATGAACTAATTCAAAGAAAGATTTTATGGATTTACAATAATCAAGAATGGAGTATGACTCTTAATTTAAACAGTTCGATTGATAAAATGTACAAGGAAAGAAGCAGGAATAGAGATTATGATTTATTTGCTTCTGATTTTTATAGTGATACTTTGGTTTCAGAATTAGCAAGCGCCTTGAAAAATCTTACATTAGACTATGAATTAAATTCAGATCAGTTACCTTACTTTGTAACTTCTTTTGTCCAATCTTTGCCATATACTTCTGATAAAGTTTCTACTGGATTTGATGAGTATCCTAAATTTCCATATGAAACTTTATATGATAATGGTGGAGATTGTGAAGACACGGCCATACTAACCATTGCATTACTTCAAAAATTAGAATATGGAGCAGTCTTAATTAAATTTCCTTCTACTCAAACTGGACAAGGGCATATGGCAGTTGGAGTAAAATGTTCCCAAGACATTTATGGATCATCAATACAATATCTTGGTCAAAGATATTGCTATCTTGAAACAACTGCAAAAGGCTGGGAAATTGGAAGTATGCCAGAAGAGTTTAAAGGAAAGCTTGCAACAATTATTCCAGTATATAAAAAACCCTCTCTTAATATAGAATTCACATATAAATATAGTTATGGTTTAAGTGGAACTAATGTTGATATAGATGTTATTGTTAGAAATCTTGGCTCTGAAAAAGCAAACAATGTTAAAGTTTATGTTGCTTTACAAACTACAGATATTACAAAGGCGTGGGATAGTATAGAGAGTGAAAATCTTGAGATTGAACCAGAGGGAGCTTATGTTTATAATGTTACAAATCTTCACGCCCCATATAAAGCAGATTTCAGAGTTTATGCAAGGGCATTTGGAGATAATGTTGTCTCAGGAGAATACATTGGGGAATGGCTTAAATGGAGTTAATTCCAAAATTTATGATGATATCAGCAGTAATAATTGTGAAGAATGAGGAAAAATATATTGAAAATTGTATAAACTCAGTGAAAAACCTGGCAGATGAGATTGTAATTGTGGACACTGGCTCTGAAGACAAGACAAAGGAAATAGCAGGAAGATTTGGAAATGTTTATGATTTCAAATGGCAGAATGATTTCAGCATTGCAAGAAATTTTGCCTTATCAAAGGCAAAATTTGAGTGGATATTAAGCATAGATGCAGATGAAAAAATATCTGGAAAAGATATAGAAAAAATAAAGAAAATGCTGGAAAATCCAGAAGCAGATGCTTATTATTTAATTTGGAGAGATTACAGCAATGAAACAGGAATTCTTGGATGGAAATCTTCAAAAGATGATGAGTATGAAGAAAGCAGGATTGCAGCAGGATTTACAGAAACTCCTGTTTTAAGATTATTTAAAAGAGGATATTATTTTGAAGGAAAAATCCACGAGACAGTTCAAAATTCTGTGAAAAAAGCAGGAGGAAAAATATTTATGACAGATATTGTAATACATCATTTTGGAAAATTGAGGAAAAAAGAAGAAATAAGTGAGAAAAAAGGAATATATTCTGAATTATTAAAAGAAAGAATCAGCGAAAAAAACAAAGAGAAAGAGGATTATTTTATATTGTTTGAGCTTGGAAGAGAGCTTCTTATAAAAGGAGACAGGGAAGAGGGAAGAAAGTATCTTGAAAAATCTTTGAAATTAAATCCAAATTATGAACAGACTTTATCAATGCTTGGGGCAGTGTATATTATTGAAAAAAGATTTGATGAAGCAGAGAAACTGCTGAAAAAAGCAGTTAATTTAGATAATATGGATTTTAGCGCTCATTCAAATCTTGGAGTAATTTATTCTGAAAAAGGAGAGAATAACAAGGCAATAAAAAAATTTGAAAAAGCCATCAGCTTGAATAAAAAATCAGCTGATGCTCATTTTAATCTTGGCTTGGTTTACTTGAAGCTTGGAAAAAAGGAAAAAGCAATCAGAAATTTTGAGAAAGCTATTGAGTTTAATCCGGCTTATAAGGAGAAAATTAATATTGAATAATTATTTTAAAATTTTTATCTAGAAAACCAGTCTTTTATTTTCTGCCAGATGCTTTTTTCTGGAATAATTTCTGGCTCTACTTCAACTTTTATTACGGGTTTTTCAACCATTTTTGGAGCTGAAGCAGCAAGCTGCTCATTTGCAAGATTTATGGCCCTGTCAATCTCTGTTCTTGAGTGTCCCTGATTTACAAGAGCCCACTTTAGTGCTTCTTGAGTATATCCTTTAGAAATATTTTTTTTAATATAATCGGCAAGCTGCTGTATATAATCTGAACCTCTTGGTTTTGGCTTGTACATATTAATCCCCTTATATCAACAGAAGAAAAAGAAGTTTATAAATTTTGTTACAAGATAATATTTAGATAAGTAAATAAATTTAACATAGCCGGCAGTTATATATTATAAATATCAAAAAGTTCTTGTGTTTTACCACACACTAAAGTGTGTGGTTTGTTTGGAACTTTTGGATGCTCAGAAAAGGATAGTTGTTCGCAACTATCTACACCCTAAAGGGTGTAGTTTACTTTTCTGACATAATAAAATTAGTGTTGAAAATTCATTAATTTAATAAAATAAGAGCTTTCTTGCAGGCTATGTAGATACTAAAGATGAATATTTAATTCCATTTCTTTTTATAGCCCTTATTATAATATTTTTTTTTCAGAAATAAGCTGAAAATTAATATTCCTGCTGCAATTATTATCAAAGAAATAAGAACCCAGAACCATGTTGATTTTAAGAGGCTTTTCCCTGCTTCGGCTATTTTTTCAGGGGCGTTTGTCAGTGTTATTGAGGTTGTATTGGTTGTTTGATTAGTGCTTGTGGTTGTAGTTGTAGTTGTAGTTGTTGTGGTTGTAGAAGTTGTGTAATTTGTTTTTTCGTGTATGCTTATTACTGTAACATTTGCCTTGCTGTTTATTATGTTATTAAGCGTGACAAGAACATCATAATAATCATCTCCTGTAACTTCAAATCTTTTTTCATCTCCTATTTCAAAACTTGCCTGCTGGGGATTGCTTGAAACATTTATTGTTGCTGTTGCATTTGTAAGAGAAATAACTCCAATAGAATGTTCTGTTCCGTTTATTGTAAATTTTATTCTGTTTCTTGCCCCAAGTTCTCTTGTAAATCCATCATTAAACTGCTGTAATGTTAAAGTTTGAGTCAATGTCCAGAAACTTGTGGTGCTGCTTCCTCCTCCGCCATCATTATTAGGATTACTAGACTCTTCTGTAACTGTAAATGTTCTTGTTTCTGTTTGATTATTATTTCCAGCTAAATCAGTGCAATTTATACTCCATGTATGATTGCCTGTAGTTGAAATATTTCTTACAAATGAATTTGTACCTCCTGTTATATTAAGAGATGAATTTGAGTTAACTTTTGCTCTGTCTAAAACTAATGAGCAATTTGTTGATGAATCAGCATCTGTTACATTAAAAGAAAATGTCCATGAAGCAGATGTACTTGAAGATGCATTTCCTGGAGAAATTAATGCAATTACCGGGACAATAGTATCTATTGTAAATGATGAGTTTGTTGTGTCATTTATATTATTGCTCGTGTCATTGCAGTAAAATTTTGCAGTATAAATTCCGTCTGCAATGCTTGTGTTAGTGGCATTAAATCCTGTCAAACTTGAATTGCCAGACATTGTATAATTTGTGACTCCTAAATCAAGAGTATACCAACATGAAGAAATGTTTACATTATCTATGGCACTGATATTCAGAGTTATATTTGTTCTGCTATAATTTCCTCCGTTTGCAGGGTATAATACAACAATAGAAGAGGGTTTTATCAAATCATTTATAGAAAGAGAAATATTTGTTGAGTATGCTGCTGTTCCATTTTGGCTTGTTACTGTAATATTATAATTTCCTTTAGTAAGAGATATTGTGGCATTAAACCAGAAATTTATATTATTTGTGCTTCCATTAGTTATATAATCTGATGAATTTGTCCATGTCAAAATTGAGCTTGTATTTGAAAAAACTGCAAGAGCACTTGTTCCATTTGAAGATGAGATAAAAGAGATGGTTGAGGGGAGAGTTATATTAACCTGAGTTATATTGCCATTCTGTCCTACATTTGTATTATTTAATGTTATGTTAAAAATAAATGTCTGGCTTACATTAACACTAAATGATGAAGGGGATGTTGTATGAATTGAAAAAACAAAGTTCAAACTAGCAAGTAAGAATAATGCTACAAACAGCAGAATAAATTTGTTTTTCATCCTCTTTTTCTAAGAATATAAGAAAAAAAGAATTTATAAATCTTACTATCTCAAGATTGAGAATATAGAATTCAATTAGTTATAAATTACTTGATAGCTTCAAGAAACCTTTCTCCTCGCGTTTCCTTTTGCAGATACTACTTAATGGCTTCAAGGAAACGCTCTCCTCAAGACTCCTCTCATAAATATTATTTAATAGCCTCGAGGAATCTCTCGGCAGCCACTACTTCGGGGACTACAACTATTTTTGCTCCTGCTTTTTTGAGCTTTGAGATAAATGCCGGCTTGTCAGCTCTTGCCAGGATTTCAAGTTCAGGATTTATCTCTTTTGCTATCATTGTAACAAGAAGATTTTTTTCTGTTTCTGGCATTGCCAAAATTATATATTTTGCATCTTTAATCCCTGCCTGCTTTAGTATAGCTTCATTTGTAACATCTCCATGAATAACAAACAATCCTGCTTTTTTGAGCTTGTTAACAGTCGGAACATCTTTTTCAATTATGACATAATCTTTTTTTTCTTTCACAAGATATTTAACAATTTCCTCGCCAACCCTTCCTCCGCCCGCAATAATATAATGATGCCTCATTTTTTCCAGCTTATACATAATCTTTCGTATTTTTAAATACTTTGTAAAATTTCCCTCAAGCAGCATGTCAAATATTCCCCATAATATCCACCATAAAAGAAACACGCCAAAAATTGAAAGGAAAATCTCAAGAGCTTTTCCCAATCCAGAGTGAGAATGGTAAATAAAAGCAAGAGTTTCTGCAGTCATAATAAATGCATTATAAAATGAGATGTTGTTTATTAATTTGAATGCAAGTGTTGAAAGAAGGAGAAGAGAAACTAAAAGAATTAAAAATATTTCTATTCTTCTTGGAAATTCCCTGAAACTTAATTTACTCATTTTATTTATTTTTTCTATTTTATTGGAATATTTTTATGATAAAAATTAATTCCTGAATTTAATATTTCTTTTGATTCTGCGAAAAGAGTAAGAAGTTTCTCCCTTTTTTTTACTTTATCATGAAGATGCTTGTGAAGGTAAATTCCTGCCATTTTATCTGTAGGACAGCCAAGAATTCTTGCAAGAGAATTTATTTTTTTTATATCAATAATTTTTATTTTAAAAGACTTGGTTGAAATTATGTCGTGAGAATATTTTGCTTCTGGAATATTTTTTATTTTTCCTTGCTGGGCATTAATAATCTGCTTGAATTTTTTGAATGCCGTGCCTGATTCAAGAATTTTCCTTGCCATAAAAATGCCTTGCCTTTTTTTGCATTTTCCAGCCATTTCCAAAATCTCGGCTGAAAGTTCTAATGATCTTGACTCAAGAAGGGAATTTTTTGTTTCTCTTTTTAAGACAGAAATTACGTCTTTAATCTCAAGAGCAGGGCCTATGCCATTTCCAAGGGGCTCTGAAGTTTTTACAATAAAACATTTTACCTTTATATTAAATGATTTTGCAAGAGATTTAAACTTTATTTCAAGCTTCTTTGCTTCTTTCTTGTTTACTTTGGCATATTTTCCATAAGGTATCTCTATAAGCAAAAGTTTGCTTCCCATTGCGAGCTTTTTTGCCATTATTGAAGCAAGAAGCTGCTCATCAGGATCAAGATTTATCAGCCTTTCTACCTGTATTATCTTGTCATCTGCTGGCGCAAGCCCGAGAGAGCCGCCCCAAACTATACAGGCTCCTGTTTTTTTTATTATTTTTTTTATTTCTGAAATTGTAAAATCTACCTTGCATATTGTTTCAAGAGCATCTGCTGTTCCTGCGGGAGTTGTTATTGCCCTTGAGCTTGTCTTTGGCATTATTAACCCTGCTGCAGCACATATTGAAACAACTATAGGGGTGGTTCTTCCCGGAATTCCTCCTACGCTGTGCTTGTCAACAATAATTTTCCTATTTAAACTCAGTTTCTTTCCTGTTTCTACAATTGCTTCTGTCAATCCCCTGACTTCTCTTGCAGTCATCCCGCACTTATATATTGCAGAAACAAAATATGCAATTTCTGATTCTGTCAGCGCATTTTCAACAATATCCTGAATAATATCTTTTATTTCTTTTTCATCAAGCCTCTTGCATTTTAATTTCTTTGAAATTATTGAAATGCTTTCTGGGCGGGATGCAGGCTCTACTTCAACAATATCATTTTCTTTTAATCCAAGCTCTTTGGAAATTTCTGTGGAAACTGCAATTTTATCTTTTTCAAACATTCCAACTGCAATGTCTACAACCGCAATTATTTTTCTGGATTTTTTTCTTATTGATATCCTGTCATCCACATGAATACCTGATTTTTCTGCTGTATTTTTGTGCATAATTGCCACCGGGCGTCCTGCACTAAGCTTGAGAAATTTCACTTTTAAATTCATTTTTCACCCTTTTATTTTTCTGATTTAAAAAGAATGCTTGGTTTTTATAGCTTATGTTTTTATAAGTTGAAAAGTTTACTTTGCAGTTTTTATTTGAAGAATTTTCCAAGCTTCTTGTCTTTATACGCATCAAGAAGAATTATAAAATATGAAAGTATCAGCGGGCCGAGAATCAAGCCGATAATCCCAAAAATATACAAGCCACCAATCATCCCCGCAAGAACAACTGCAGAAGAGATGTTTGTTTTCCTTGAAACAATATATGGCAAGATGATATTATCTATCCATGAAACAAGAATAGCTCCATATAATATTAAACCAATTCCTGCAGTTGTATTTCCTTGAATCAGCAAGTAGATTGCAGCAGGAATCCAGACAAGCCATGCGCCTAATATAGGAATAATTGCCGCCAATATTGCAATTATTGTAAAAAGAAGCGCATTAGGAATCCCAAAAATATACAATCCCACTCCTGTTAATATTCCCTGAATCGCTCCAAGGACAATGTGCCCATAAATAACAGAACTTGTTATATCTTTAAATTGTTTTGATATATCTCTCTCAATTTCGTAAGAGAATGGTGAAATGCTTTTTACATATTCTTCAAGCTTTTCTGCATCCCTCATTGCAAAGAAGAAGACAAATAATATGACTGCTGCCTGCAGAAGCAGGTTTGGAATATTAAGAAGGGTTTCTGAAAATTTTGAAAAAAGAGAAGTTACTATATTTGATATAAAATTTGTTATTGCGGTTGTCGTATCTTTTGACATCGTTTCTGGAAGTATTATTTTGAATAATGCTGAAAAATCAATATTTTGAGTGTAAATATATGCATCAAAAACTTGTTTTGAAACTACTGGAAACAAGAACCATAATGGAATAAAGATAATAAAAATTGTAAGCAATAATATAATCAGGGCAGAAATATTTTTTTCTCTCACAAGTTTTAAAACAAATTTATAAACTGGATAAAATATGTATGCAAGAATCAAGCCAGAAATAACTGAAAGAGCAATTGGCCAGATAATTAATACTGAGAAAAGTAAAAGAAGCACGATTGATATTATTACAACTATTTTTTTAGATTTTTTGTCCATTACTCAATAAGAAGAATAATATTTATAAATGTTCCTTGTTTATAAAAAATAAATTAAAATGAGCTGTCTCATAAAAAAAATATTTTCTGGGAAGCGTGATGAGCAAACTCACCGGCAGTTTGTAAGATTTTCTAGGGGAAGTTTTGCGGGAAGGGCTGCTTTAAATCTTGCGAAGAAAGAGAAGATAAAATTAGGGGGAAGTTTTGAGTTTGCAAATGATTTTGTCAGTTTTGTGGCTGAAAACTCGCAAGCTAAATTTTCCGGGATAATTTTAAGCAAGGAAGATTTGGGATTTGGGGGAAAAAAGAAAGGAGAAATTTTTCAGAGCGAGGTTGAAAATATTGAGTCTGCAAAGATTAAGGAAATTTCTGACAAAGTTTATTCAATGCTTCTTGATGGAGAAGGAAATGGAATCTCCTTAAAAATGAAGAAAAAGCTTCCTAAGCCGGGAAAATCAGGAAATTTGAAGATTGATGACAAGTTCTGCATTCTTGAAGCTGATTTGAAATATTGGGCTCAAGTTAAAGATTTTTTCATGCTTCCTGAATGCAAGAAGGCAAAAATTTCGCATACAATCATAGTTGAAGATATTATTATAGACAAGAATGAGAAGGATTTTGCCAGGATGAGAGAGACAGCGAGAAGAAAAGGCAAGATTGTGAGAAAAGAGGAGATTGATGGTAAAGAAGAAATTAAAGAGATTGAGTTTGAAGCATAACTCTAATACAATAATTCTTAAATAATCTTAAAATTATGCATCATGTTGAATCTGAATTCAGAGCAAGAAGAGAGCAAGAAGCTAAAAAATATGAGCAAGGAGTTGAGATAGCAAGAGGAAATTTAACTGGAAGATTTAGGTTAGATTATATTCCAACAGGAGTTACAGAAGACCCCCATACTGGAGAGAGAAAAGAGAGAAAACAGGCCAGATTATCCTGGGAAATTTATAGAGAAAATAATCTGATTGATTCGGGCTATAAGTTCAATCCATTTCCTCTTGAAGATGCAGTTGAGCTTGTATTTTCTGGTGTTGAGAAAATTTTAGGAATATAAAGCCCGAGAAAAGCTTTAAAAAGCCCAAAAAACTTGAGATTTTAGGTTAACGGTAGAATTTAATGAAGTAAAAGAAGAACATTTCTTCTGTCAGCTGGTTACTGGCAAAATTTATATTTACTGGGAAGTAAATAAAAAAATAATATGGCAAAACGAAGTTTTCCAAGAAGCGGAAGCCTGCAAATATGGCCAAGAAAGAGAGTATCTAAATTTATTCCCAGTGTGAACTGGAGTGTTTTGCAGGGAAAGGGGATGCTTGGAATTATTGCCTACAAGGTTGGAATGAAATCTGCTCTTGTTAAAGATAACACTCAAAATTCAATGACTAAGGACAAAAAAATAATTATTCCCGCCACAATTTTGGAAATTCCGCCTGTAAAAATATATTCAGCAAGATTATACAAAAATAATTTATGTTTGAGAGAGATTGTTTTAAATTCTGACAAGGAGCTTAAAAAAATATTGAAAATAGGAAAAGATGTGAAAGGAAAGATAGAAGAGCTTGACAAGAAAGATTTTGATGATTTGAGAGTTATAATTTACTCGCAAACAAAAAAAACAGGAATAAAAAAAACACCTGATATTGCAGAAATTGGACTGGGAGGAAGCATTGAAGAGAAAATAAATTTTGTCAAGCAAAATTGGAACAAGGAAATTTCTGCTTCTGAAATAATCAAGAAAATGCAGCTTGTAGATGTAAGAGGATTGACAAAAGGACATGGACTTGAAGGGCCTGTTAAGAGATTTGGAATTGGCTTGAAAACACATAAAACAGAGAAGGGAGTAAGAAGGCCTGGAAGCCTGGGGCCGTGGCATCCGCATCTTGTTACGTTTCGAGTAGCTCAAGCAGGACAGCTGGGAATGTTTACAAGAATTATTTACAATAACAAGATTCTTGAGATAGGAAGAATTTCTGAAAAAAACATTAATCCTAAACAAGGATGGAAAAATTATGGAAATATACAGACAGAATATATTATATTAAAGGGAAATGTTCAAGGGCCGAGCAAGAGGCAGATTTTATTGACAATGCCATTAAGAAAAACTAAATATCAGGAGAAAAAAAATCTTGAATTCTTGGAGTTAAGATGACTAAGTATACGACAAGAAAATCACAAAGAATAAAATTTTATAGAGAAATGAATCCAACAAAGATATCACAAGTTCAGAGAATGAGAGAACTTGGAATTGAATTTGTAGAATGTGCTCCGCGTCTTTTTGAGAGAGGGAGAATTTATTTAGTTTATCATACAGGAAAAGCAACATCTGTTGTAAGAAATCCTTCTATAGAAAATAACTCGCCTTTAGTCAATATTGCAGCAGAGACAGAATTTGATGAAATTGATGCAAAAAGAAGATTAGAAGTTTATACTGGAATTAAAGTAATAAAAACAAGAAGATGAAAGCAAAAATTATAGGAAAAGGAGAAATTGAGCTGCCGGATTTTTTCTCTGAGAAAATTCGTGAAGACATAGCTCAGAAGTTCTATGAAGCTGAAAAGAAAATACAGCCTTATGGAAGCAATCCAGAAGCAGGAAAGCACCATTCTGCATCTGGAAAAATGTCCCATTCAAGAAGAAAATGGAGAACAAGCTATGGGCATGGAATGTCAAGAGTTCCAAGAAAAATTTTGTGGAGAAGAGGAGATCACTTCTATTGGATTGGGGCAGAAGTTTCTGGGACTAGGGGTGGAAGGCGGGCACACCCTCCAAAGCCAAGTTATTTTCAAAAAGATAAGAAAATAAACAAAAAAGAAAAAATTATTGCACTTCACAGCGCATTTGCCTCAACAGCCAATATTAATTTCTTAAAAAGAAGATATTCAAGCATAAATGAAAAAATTAATCTTCCAATAATAATTTCTGGGGATGAATTAAAATTAAAAACAAAGGAATTTTTTAAGTTTCTAGAAAAAAATTTAGGAAATGCTTTTGAAATAGCATTAAAGAAGAAGACACAAAGAGCAGGAAAAGGAAAAGCAAGAAACAGAAGATACAAAGAGAATGCAGGATTGCTTCTTGTTCTTGGAGAAAAAGAAGAAAAGAAAATTTCCGGAATTGAAGCCAAGAAAATTGGAGAACTTGAGATTTCTGATTTGTTTCCATTAGGAAGATTAACTTGCTATACTGAAAATGCAATTAAAGAGTTAGGAGAAGTTAGAAAATAATATTAAATTTAAAATATAAAAAATGATAATTAAATTTAAAATATAAAAAATGATAATTAAATTTACAACATC